>Ga0307372_10007890_pt1 | contig 15122 bp, 11 predicted proteins | sample OX1MG_FD_202533 | JGI IMG/M metagenome (GOLD analysis project Ga0307372, IMG submission 202533) | Soil microbial communities from Risofladan, Vaasa, Finland - OX-1 | ecosystem: Environmental > Terrestrial > Soil > Coastal area > Acid sulfate soil | place: Finland: Risofladan, Vaasa | collected... | reverse complement strand
GGCCACCAAGGACTACTTCAACTGCTTCAGTTGCCATCAGCAGGGCGACAAAAAGCCCGAGGGGCCGCCGTCGGGATGGGCTCCCGACCTCGCGATGGCGCATGACCGGCTCAATCCCGCGTGGATTCTCCTGTGGCTCAAGAATCCGCAGGCGGTCCAGCCCGGCACCAAGATGCCGTCATTCTATCCGGGCGGTCCCGACGATATACTCAACGGCAACGAACCCGAGCAGATCAAGGCGATTCGCGACTATATATTCTGGTTCGGAACGCATCCGGGCCAGAACTTGCCGGCGCAAGTGGCGCAAGGCGCCCTCGCCAAGCCGGTCAAGGTAACCAGGAAAAGAGGCTCCTGAGCGGTCAGGAACCCGAGTCAATTTGGCAGGAGGATATCTCATGAACAGGCTTTCGATTTTTGTTGCAACCTGCGCGGCCACGGCCGCCCTCGCGATGACGAGCTATCCGGCGGCCGCCGCCGGAGGGATGATCTCGGGGACCGTGAAATACGACGGCACGGCGCCCGCGCCAAAAAAAGTAGACATCACGAAAGATAAAGACGTCTGCGGCCTCAAGCCGCACTTTGATGAATCGCTAATTGTCGGCAAGGATGGCGGAATTGCCAATGCGGTCGTGATCGTCAAGGGCGCCAAGGGCGACCTCAAGCCGCAGGCCGTCGAGTTCGATCAGAAAGGATGCGACTACGAGCCGCACGTGCTGGTGTTCCCGGCGGGATCCACCGTCGATATCATCAACTCCGACGGAATCCTGCACAACATCCATACCTACTCGAAGATCAATCCTTCCTTCAACATGGCGCAGCCCAAGTTCAAGAAGAAGATCGAAAAGAAGGTCGACAAGCCCGAGGTGATCAGAGTCACCTGCGATGCGCACGGATGGATGAAAGGCTGGTGGGTTTCCACCGACACTCCGTATTACGCCGTCACCGACGATAGCGGTAATTTCACGATCAAGGATGTGCCGCCGGGCGATTACACCGTCCAGGTCTGGCAGGAGAAACTCGGCACGCAGGATCAAAAGGTCGATGTGAAAGACGGCGCGACCGCCAACGCCAACTTCTCGCTCAAGCCCAAGGGCTGATTCGAGTCTGGCAATGAACACGGGCGGCGGGTCTTTCCGAAAGGAAAGGCCCGTCTCTGCTTGGTGTCTTGGTGGTTGCTTGAGTCTTTCCTCTCGGGGAGCGCGCTTTGCGCCCGCGAGAGCCGCGCACTACACTTCAGGCGCTGGTTCTTTTCAATGAGCACGATCAAACGCCTCGACCGCCTCGATATCGCCACCACCGACCTTGCCGATGCCGCGTCGATATACCAGAGGAACTTCGGCTTCGCGGTCTCGCGCGGCGCCGATCCTGCCGTCGCGTCTGTCAAGATCGGCGACGCCGAGATCAGCCTCGCCTCCGGCGATTCCGTAGCCGGCCAAATCGCAGCCGGCGGCGAAGGGATGTACGCGCTATGGCTCGAAGCCGACGACCTCGAGGCCGTCGCCGCCGCGATGCTCCGCGCGGGCCTCGATCCCGGCGCGATTCGCGTCGAGTCCGGGCGCCGCGTGCTGGCAGTCGATCCGAAGCTCGCCAACCAAGTTCCCCTGTTCATCTTCGATCGAAAGCTCTGAGCCTCAGCGACTTGTGCGCCCTTACGCGGCGTGTCTCGCTCCGCTATTCTTGATCATCCATCCATCCGGCGATGATTGCGCCGATGATTCATCCTTCGACCCGGTAATCAATTGGACGCCGTAATCCTGCTCGATAAGCCCGCCGGGATCACCTCCGCCGAGGCGGTGCGCCGGATCAAGCGATTCGTCAAACCCTCGCGCGTGGGACATCTGGGAACCCTCGATCCGTTCGCGACCGGGCTTTTGCCGATCATGATCGGAGAGGCGACCAAGCTCGCGCCGTTTCTCGAAGGCGGCGGCAAGGAATACGCTGGAACTATCCGGCTTGGGTCGGAGACCGACACCCTTGACCGCGACGGCCAGGTCGTCCGCACCGCGGCGATTCCTTCGCTTGCGCCTGAGCGCCTGCGCGAAGTCGCGGCGCGTTTCACCGGTAAAATCACGCAGATCCCGCCGATCTTTTCCGCGATCAAGCGCGCGGGCGTTCCGATGTACAAGCTCGCGCGCAAAAATATCGAGGTCGCGCCGCCACCCCCGCGCGAGGTCGAGATCAAGTCGCTCTCGCTCGAAGCCGCGGGCTGCGAGCGGATAAGCTTCGTCGCGGTATGCTCTCCCGGCACCTACCTGCGCTCGCTGGCGCGCGATATCGGCGTCGCGCTCGAATCGGCGGCTCATCTCGAAGAGTTGCGCCGCTCCCGCACCAGCGGCTTCGCCCTGGCCGACGCGCGTCCGCTCGAAGTGGTGGCGGCCGCGCTCGAGTCCGGCGACGGCGCGGCGCTGCCGACGCGATCGCTGCGCGACGCGCTGGGGGCGATGCCCGAAATCGCGATCGACGACGCTCTCGAGCGCCGCCTGCGCCACGGCGATTCGAGCGTGCTCGACATGATGGCGCCGGTCGCGGCCGGGTACTTCAAGGTGATTTCAGAATCGGGCGCGCTGGTCGCGGTTGCCCGCGCCACCTCCCGCGTGACGGCATTAATCGAGCGAATTTTCGCCGCCTGAGGGCTGGTCTTTACTCGAAGCCGGGGCTTTGGTAGTTTGGTCGGCTAACAAAGGAACAAAGGGAAAAGAAGAACTTCTGATGCCTCTCCAGGTCGCACGTAAACAGGAAATTATCCAGGCTAACGCCCGCTCCGCCAACGACAGTGGCTCGCCCGAAGTTCAGGTCGCGCTGCTTTCCGGACGGATCGAGCAATTGACCGCGCATCTCGGCACCCACGCGAAGGATCATCATTCGCGCCGGGGTCTGCTCAGGATCGTCGGCCAGCGCCGCCGCCTGTTGGATTACCTCCACTCGCGCGACTTCGCCCGCTACAAAGGGCTGATCGAGAAACTCGGCATCCGGAGATAGGCCGCATCTTTTGGCCGCGCCGCCCGCAGATTCTCCCGGGCAGGCGTGGGCCCCGACCAGCCGCCCGGCCGGCCGGAGTGCGCACCATCGGTGGTGCCCGGCGGGAATATCACCCGCAGTCGTCCGCGGCCCCGTGCCTCCCTCAGGTGTCATTAGAAAGAAATCAAATGTACCGAAAACTAGAGATTGAATTCGCCGGGCGGCAGTTGTCGCTCGAAACCGGTCGTCTGGCCAAGCAGGCGCATGGCTCCGTGCTCGCCCAATACGGCGAGACGGTAGTGCTCGCCACCGTGGTGTCGGCCTACGAGAGCCGCGACAAGATCGATTTCCTGCCGCTCACCGTGGATTATGTCGAAAAGACGTTCGCGGCCGGCAAGATTCCTGGCGGATTTTTTAAACGCGAAGGCCGTGCTTCCGAAAAAGAAGTCCTGACCTCGCGCTTGATCGACCGTGCGATGCGCCCGCTGTTTCCCAAGGGCTACGACAAGGAAACCCAGATTATCGTCACCGTGCTCAGTGCCGATCGCGACAACGACACCGACGCGCTCGCGCTGATCGCCGCCTCGGCCGCCCTTCAGATCTCCGACGTTCCGCATGACGGACCCGTCGCGGCCGTGCGGATGGGCCGGATCGACGGCAAGATCGCAGTCAGCCCGACCATGCCCGCGCTCGAGAACAGCGATTTCTCGCTGATGGTCGCCGGGAAACCCGATTCGATCGTGATGCTCGAGGGCGGCGCGCAGATTGTCCAGGAAGACGCGATCGTCGAGGCGCTGTTCACCGCGCACGAGGCGATGCGTCCGCTGTTCGAGATACAGGAGCAGTTGCGCGAGCTTGCGGGCAAGCCCAAGCGCGAGTTCAAGGTCAAGGCGACCGACGCGGCGTTGCTCGCGGCGGTGAGCAAGCAGGTCGGCGACGGGATCGAAAAGGCGCTCGCGACCGCCGGCAAAAAAGAACGCAACGCCGCCGTGTACGCCGTCTCCGATGGCGCCGTGAGCGCTCTGGCCGAGCGTTTCCCTGACCGCGCGGGCGAGTTGGCCGAGGCCTGCGACAAGCTCGTGCGCGAGTGCGTGCGCTCGGCGATTCTTGACGACCACAAGCGGATCGACGACCGCAAGCCGACCGATATCCGCCCGCTGAGCGCACAGGTCCAGATCCTTCCGCGCACCCACGGCTCCGCGATTTTCAGCCGCGGCGAGACCCAAGTCCTCGCCACCGTGACGCTCGGAACCTCATCCGACGAACAGAAGATCGACGCGCTGCTCGGCGAGCGCTTCAAAAAGTTTTTGCTCCATTATAATTTCCCGCCGTTCTCGACTGGCGAATCCAAGTTCCTGCGCGCGCCTTCCCGGCGCGAGGTCGGACACGGCGCGCTGGCCGAGCGCGCGCTCTCCCCGATTCTTCCCGACGAGGCCGACTTCCCCTACACGATTCGAGTCGTGTCGGAGGTGCTCGAGTCCAATGGCAGCTCCTCGATGGCCACGGTGTGCGGCGGAAGCCTGGCGCTGATGGACGCCGGCGTGCCGATCAAGGCGCCGGTGGCCGGAATCGCGATGGGCCTCGTGAAGGAAGGCGACAAAGTCGCCGTCCTGACCGATATCCTTGGCGACGAGGACCATCTGGGCGACATGGACTTCAAGGTTGCCGGCACCGCGGCCGGTGTGACCGCGATCCAGATGGACAACAAGGCCGGCGGAATCACCCGCGAGATTCTGCGCCAGGCGCTCTACCAGGCACGCGATGCGCGGCTGTTTATCCTGGGCGTGATGCAAAAGGCGATCTCCGAGCCGCGCAAGGATCTCTCCGCCTACGCGCCGCGAATCGTTACGATCAAAATCAAGCCCGACAAGATTCGCGAGGTGATCGGACCGGGCGGCAAGGTGATCCGCGGCCTGGTCGAGGAGACCGGCTGCAAGATCGATATCGAGGACGACGGTACCGTACTGATCGCGTCGAGCGACGGCGCCGCGCTGGATAAAGCGATCAGCGCGATCCAGGCGATCTGCGCCGAGCCTGAAATCGGCAGAATCTACGAAGGCGTGGTGCGCAAGATCGTCGAGTTCGGCGCGTTCGTCGAGATCATGCCCGGCACCGACGGATTGCTGCATATCTCGCAGATCTCGAACGAGCGGATTCGCCGCGTCGAGGACGTGCTGCACGAAGGCGACGAGATCAAGGTCAAAGTCCTCGACGTCGATCGCAGCGGAAAAATTCGGCTCTCGATGCGCGAAGCCGAGCAGGACTCCGGGGACAAAAAGTAGGCGCGCCGCGCAATGGTTTCACGGAGCTTACTGAAAAACGGTGTCCGGGTTTTGTCCGAGGCGATGCCGCAGATGGTGTCGTCCACTATTGGCATCTGGGTCGAAAACGGCTCGCGCTACGAAACGCCCGCCGAAAGCGGCGTTTCGCACTTTATCGAGCATCTGCTCTTCAAGGGCACCAGACAGCGCACCGCCGCGCAAATCGCCGAAGAGATGGACGCCGTTGGCGGCGTCCTCAACGCGTTTACCGGCAAGGAATATACTTGCTACTACGCCAAGGTACTCGGCGAGGATCTGCCGATGGCGGTGGATCTGCTGGCGGATATTTTTCTCGAATCGATCTTCGACTCCGAGGAAATCAACCGCGAACGCCAGGTCGTGCTCCAGGAAATCTCGCAGGCCGAGGACACCCCCGACGATTTTATCCATGACCTCTTCACGCTGAAATTCTGGGAAGGCCATCCGCTGTCGCTGCCGATTTTCGGATCGGTCGAGTCCGTCCATAAAATCCATAGCGGCCTTCTGCGCTCGTTTATGGCCGAACGCTACCGCGCGCATCGCGTGTTTATCGCCGCCGCCGGACAGGTCGATCACGAACAACTAGTGCGCGATTGCGAGCGCCTGTTCGGCTCGATTCCAGGCGACGGGATGACCGAAAAAATCGCGCCGCCCGCCAACCATCGCTTCGTCATCCAGCACGAGAAAAAGCTCGAACAGGCCCATATCTGCATCGGCGGCCCCGGCCTGAGCCAGGCCGCCGGGCTGCGCTATGCCAGCTATGTCCTCAACACCGCGCTCGGCGGCGGGATGTCCTCGCGCCTGTTCCAGGAAGTGCGCGAAAAGCGCGGCCGCGTTTACAGCATCTACTCGTTCATGTCTTCGCACGCCGATTGCGGTTACTTCGGAATCTACGCCGGCACCAATCCCGAATGGGTCGATGAAGTCCTGGAAGTCACGATGCGCGAAATCCGCAAGCTCGCACGCGAGGGGCTTACCCCGGCCGAACTCGAACGCTCCAAGAGCCAGCTCAAGGGCAACATGCTGCTCGGCCTCGAAGGCACCGAGAGCAGGATGAACCGCCTTGCGCGCAACGAAATTTATTTCCGCCGCGAGATCCCGGTCGCCGAACTAGCGGCCGGAATCGACGCTGTCACCAACGATCAGATCGTCGAGTTGGCGACCGCGTGGTTCCAGCCCGAACGGATGGCGATGATCCTGCTCGGCGACTTGAAGGGCAACAAGCTCGACCAGGCCGTCTTTTCCGCGCTGGCATGATCGTGCGATGCCTGATCCCTCCCCCTGCAAGGCGGAGGTTTCATGAGGGACGGATGAAAGCTCGGTGGTTGCGAGCGCGCGAGAGGAATTCCGCATCCGCTGGCGCGCACGCAAACGCCAGCACCCTCGAATGACTTCGCCTGAGCGGGCGAGCCACCCGCCGCCACTGTTAGAAGACTGAACTCTCTTCACCTGTCCGAGAAGTTCCTGCATGCGCAAAACGGACTGCTGCGCACGCGTGAGTTGCTCGCGCACGATCAGCTTGCCGCGCGCATCGGCCAAGCTCAGCGCGAACCCGCTCTTTGCCAAGTCGATTCCACCGGGAACATCGCCTCCGCGAAACTCAGTAGCCCTGCGCGGGATCGACACGATTGAGAAGCGGCTCTCCGGCGATGAATCGGCGCAGATTCTCAGCGAACAGTTCACACGCCAGTTCCATGTAGCCGTGAAAATCGCCCGAGACGTGCGGGGTCAGAATCGCCTGTTCGAGATCCCACAGCGGGCTGGTGGCCTCGAGCGGCTCGTGCTCGAACACATCGAGTCCGGCGCCGCCAATCCGGCCATCGCTCAGCGCCGTGGCGAGCGCGGCTTCATCGACGACCGCGCCGCGGCCGATATTGACGAAATACGCGCCCGGCTTCATCGCGGAGATTTCTCTGGCGCCGATAAATTTCCGTGTCGCATTGGTTAGCGGAAGCGTTACGCTCACGTAGTCGGATTCCTTGAGCAGCTCCGCGATTTGCTCCGGCCCGAACCATCGCGCCGGTATCCGGCCCTCCGGATCGCCGAGTCCGCGTGGCGTCCATCCGGTTTCGCGCCGCTCAGCCGGGTTGCGTTTGAGCGCAAGCACCCGCATCCCGAATGCCTGCGCCAGCCGCGCGGTCTCGCGCCCGATCGATCCGTAACCGACGATCCCTAGCGTCTTGCCGCGAATCACGTCGAGGCGCGAAATGACCGTGCGCCGGGACCATTCGTGGCGCTGCTGCGCGCGGATGGTTACATGAAAGCGCCGCGCATACGCGAGCATCGAGGCGAGCGTGTACTCGGCGATTGGCGTCGCGTGAACGCCGCTGGCGGTGGTGATCGGAATCGCCGCGGATTTCATCGGACCGCCGAGCGCGTGATCCGCTCCCGCGCTCAGCAGTTGCACCCACTTGAGTCCGTGCGCACGCGCAAGGATGTCGTCCGGCATCCGGAACGAGAGCAGCACGTCGCATCCGCCGGCGACGAACTCCGAGATTTCCTCGGGCGACCGGCATGGCCGATCGAGCAGCTCGACGCCCGCGATGGCGGCGGCGATTACGGTGCGTTGGGACGGATCGAGAGCGACGGTCGAGATGATCTTCATGGTTGTTATGCCCCGAATTTCGCATGCGGGCACGCGTCGTATCAAGCGCGCCAGGATGCGGCTTGAGCAGAATCGGCGGGCGGCCTATGATCCCGAGCTGGGACCGAGGGGAACTCGATCACGATGAGCAGGGTTCGCAAGGTTGCGCTGGGTGTGTTGCTCGCCACGATTGTGGCGGTTGCCGGGCGCGCCCCAGCGCAGAATTCCGCACCGCCCGCCGACCCGCGGACGCAGCAGGGTGCTCCGCTGCCGCCGTCTGGGATCAATTCTCAGGGCGGCGCTGGCGGCGCGACGCTCGAAATCGCGCCGCAACCGGGACTCAAGCCGGCCAAGCCGGGCGTCGAAGAAGTTCCCGGCGGCGACAACTTCCGTCCCGGTGAAGACACCAGCTCGGTCAATCCTCAATATCAACCCGGCGTCGAGAACGGCGACTCGAACACGCTCAATCCTAATCCGCAAAATGGCGTTGATCGCCACGCCAAGCCGTACCTCGGAATCACGGTCAACGAAACGACCAAGTGCTACCTCGGGATGGAGGAGCATGGTCTCGAGATTCTGACCGTCGATCCGAACAGTCCGGCGTGGGGCGCCGGCCTCCATGGCAGCACGGGCGCCAACGCGATCGGCGCGACCGCCTCGACGGTCGGGGATCTGGTGCCGTTTCTGGGCACGATCCTAACCTCGCAGCTCGCCAAGCGCGGCGACCTTGGACTCGCGGGCGATCTGATCGTGGCGGTCGATGACCATCGCGTTCGCACCCAGCAGGATCTCGACGATGCGATCGCGAAGCTCAAGCCCGGCGACACGATGTACCTGACGATAATTCGCGAGTTGCCGGGTGGCGGTCATACTACCAAGAAAATCGAAGTGCATGTCGGGCAGGTTGGGCAGCCGTTGCCGGTGGCGAATGCGGCGCCGGCCCTGACGGAATAAATCGGCCGAAGCGGCCGCGGATTTTACCTCGCGGCAGGTGCGACGGCCCCCTCGCGCGCGAATCTCTGGTATAGTTTCCTGCGATGCCGTCTCGGCACGGAGCCTGTGGACCGTCGCTGATAGGCGAAGTTGCGTTTTGCGCAGGCGATAAATCGTGCTCCGAAGCATAAAAGAAGCCGCCGGCGAACTTCAGGCGCGCCTGCGCGCGGGAAGCGAGCGGCGATTTCCGGTGATGGGCCTAAAGGGTGCGGCGGGTGTGCTGCTCCTGCGCGAGACCGCGCTTGGCGTTGATCGCCCGATCGTGGTGGTGACGGCGCGCGCGAGTGAGGCCGAGGCGATAGCGCACGAGGCGGCGTTCTTCCTTGATGAACCGGCCGAAGCCGACACGCCGGAGCGCCGCGTGCATCATCTGCCCGCATGGGAGCTGAAGCCGCTGGCGAATCTGTCGCCGAGCGCCGACACGCAGGCCGCGCAAATCGCTGCATTGTACGCGATCTTGCGCACGCCCGCGCCAATCGTGGTCACGTCGGTCGAGGCGCTGATGGCAAGAACGATCCCGCGGGCGGTTCTGGACGCGTCGATAATCCGCGTGACCGCGGCGGAGCGGCTCGACCTTGAGCTGCTGATCGAGGCGCTCATGAGCGCGGGGTATCAGCGGGTTCCGCAGGTCGAGGAGCCGGGCGATTTCAGCGTGCGCGGCGGTATCGTCGATATCTTCTCGCCGCTCTATCACTCGCCGGTGCGGCTCGAGCTCGAGGACGACATGGTGACTTCGATCCGGCGCTTCGATGTCGCGAGCCAGCGCTCGGCGCGGGAGCTGGATGAAGCAACGATAGTGCGCACGCGCTTCGTGGCGCCGGAAGCTCTGAAAGAACTGCGCGTCCGCGACCGGGCGGCGGTGCGGGCCGCCGATATCGGGATGGTGCGCAAGGAGGCCGGCGAGCTGGCGGAGACGCTCGACAATGGGCTTTTGTTTCCGGGCGCCGAGTTGCTGATGCCGTACGTATATGGCGCGCGGCTCGAATTGATTGCGGATTATCTGCCCGCCGGCGCGGTGTGGTGGCTCGTCGATGCGGGGCGGATTCGCGCGGAAGCGGATCACTTCGCCACCAAAGTAGCCGAAGAAGCGGCGATCGCGGCTGGCGTGCCGAGATTTTTTCCGGAACCGGCGTTGATGTACCAGGATGCCGATGAACTCGAGCGCGCGCTCGAAAAATTCGCCGCCGTCGAGATCGGATCGCTTATCACGGCGATGCGGCCGCGCGAAGGATGGGCGCCGCCGATCGAGGTCAAGTCGCAACCAAGCCTGCGCCTGACCTCGCCGCAGCTCGCGGGTGCGCGCGCCGCGGTCAGCTTCGAGCCGCTGGCCCTGCAACTGCGCGAGGTGCGGCGCGGACAGGGCAGAGCGCTGATGTTCGTCGAAGGGCCCAATCAGGCCGCGCGCTTGCGGCGCCATCTCGAGGCTTACGAGATCGAGGTGAACACCGAGTGCAAGACTTTCGGTGCGCTGCTTACGTGGCCCGACTATCGCCCCGCGATAATCGAGGGCGAGATCTCGGCGGGCGCGGTTTTGCAGGACGACGGAATCTACCTTTACAGCGAGGAAGAGATCTTCGGTGAGCCGCGCGCGCGCCGCAAGAGCCGCTCGAGCACCAAGGGCGCGATGCTGAACCTCGCCGAGCTCAAGCCCGACGACGTCGTCGTGCATATCGATCACGGCCTCGGGCGCTACCGCGGGCTCAAGCATCTGAAGGTCGCCGACGTCGAGGGTGATTTTCTGAACCTTGAATACGCCGGCAACGACACGATGTACGTCCCGGTCGAGCGGATAAATCTGGTCCAGCGCTATATCGGCAGCGACAGTGAAGCGCCGCGCCTGGACAAGCTGGGCAGCGGAGCGTGGGACAAAGTCAAGCGCCGCACTCGGCAGGCGGTGCTGGCGATGGCCTCCGAGCTGCTCGATATCTACGCGGCGCGCGAGGTGCTCGAAGGCCACGCGTTGCCGCATCCAGGCCGCGACTACCATGAATTCGCCGATCGCTTCGAGTTCGAGGAGACGCCCGACCAGCAGGCCGCCATCGATGACGTCATTCGCGATCTGACGCGCGTCAAGCCGATGGACCGGCTGATTTGCGGCGACGCGGGCTTCGGCAAGACCGAGGTCGCGATGCGCGCCGCGTTTATCGCCGTGATGGACGGGCGCCAGGTAGTGGTGTTGGTGCCGACCACGATCCTTGCCGAGCAGCATTGGAACACGATGCGCAAGCGGTTCGCGGATTATCCGGTGCGGGTCGAGATGGTCTCGCGGTTTCGCAGCAGCAAGGAAAACCAGGCGGTCATCGATGAGGTGGCGCGCGGCAAGGTCGATATCGTCGTGGGAACCCATCGCCTGCTCTCGGCCGATGTCGGCATCCCGCGCTTGGGGCTGCTGATTATCGACGAGGAGCATCGCTTCGGTGTGGCCGACAAGGAGCGCATCAAGAAGCTCAAGAAGATGGTGCCGGTGCTGACCATGACGGCGACGCCGATTCCGCGCACGCTGCACATGGCGATGCTGGGAATCCGCGATCTGTCGGTGATTCAGACCGCGCCGCCGGATCGGCAGCAGATTCGTACTTACGTCGCGCATTTCGACGACGGGCTGATTCGCGACGTGATCCTGCGCGAGCTGAGTCGCGGTGGGCAGGTCTTCTTCGTCCACAACCGGGTCGAAAATATCGAATACATGGCGCGTCATCTCCGGACCCTGATTCCCGAGGCAAAAGTCGCGGTCGCCCACGGCCAGATGCGCGAACGGAAGCTCGAGGACGTGATGCGCGAGTTCATCGAGAACCGGTTGAACGTACTGGTGTGCTCGGCGATTATCGAGTCCGGGCTCGATATTCCCAACGCGAACACGATGATCATCAATCGCGCCGATCATTTCGGCTTGGCGCAGCTCTACCAGTTGCGCGGCCGGGTCGGCCGCTCGCGCCAGAGAGCGTACGCCTATCTGCTGATCCCCGGCGAGCACATCATCACGCGTGACGCCAAGCGGCGCATCGATGCGCTGCGCGAACTGGTTGACGCGGAGAGCGGCGGGGGCGGTTTCAAGCTCGCGATGGCGGATCTCGAGCATCGCGGCGCCGGCAATCTGCTCGGGCGCGAGCAGCACGGCGAGATCGAGGCGGTGGGCTTCGATCTTTACGCCGAGATGATGGAGCAGGCGATAGCCGAGCTGCGCGGCGAAGAGCGCCGGCCCGATTTCGAGCCCGAGCTGAAGCTTGGGATACCCGCCTATATTCCGGAGAGTTATGCGCCCGACGAGAACGAGCGCCTGGTGCTGTATCGCAGATTCGCGCGTGCCGAATCGGAGCAAGACTTGGCCGACCTGAAGGACGAGATGCGCGACCGGTTCGGCCCGGCGCCGACCCTGATCGATAATCTGGTCGCCGCGATGAACGTGCGCCGCCAGATGAAGCTGCTGCTAATTTTAAGCGCGATTTTGAAGGGCGATCAGCTCGAGGTCCGGTTTCATCCCGACGCTCCAGTCGATAGCGCCAAGCTCGCCGCGCTGGCCGGGGCCAACCGGCGCACGATGAAGCTGACGCCTTCGTTCCAGGTGTTGGTTCGGATCGAAAGCGGCGATTACGCGACCCTGTTCGCGCAAGTGGACGGCGTCTTGCAGGCATTGGCAGGCTGTGAAAAATTGGACCACTGGCCGGTGACTGGCGCGAACCCGGCTCTGAATTAAAATCATGCGAATCAGTCTCTCGGCGATCGTGATGCGTGCGGGCGCGCTTGCCGCGGCGGCCGTGATTGCGGTTTGCGCAACTCCGATGCGTGTGGCCGCGCAGCCGCCCGTCGATCGGGTGGTGGCCAGCGTGGACGGTGATCCGATCACCGCGCACGACGTGCAGGCGTTCTCGGTCGCGGTAGGTAATCCGGTCAGTACCGACGACATCGCGAACAACGCCAACGCCAAGCTGATGCTCAAGGAGCTGATCGCCGCTAAGCTGTTCCAGAGTGAGGCGCAGAAATATTCCGCGAAGATCAACGACGTGCAGGTAGATCATTACATCGAGCAGATCCGCCATGACCGGCACATGACCCCCGATCAGTTCAAGGCGGCGATTAGGCAAAGCGGATTGAGCATGCAGGACTTTCGCAAGCACGCGCGCCAGGAACTCGAGAAGGCGATGATGATCCAGCAGGAGGTGCGCGATCGGGTTGATATCTCCGACGCCGATATTCGCGCCTACTACGGTCAGCATCAGGCCGACTACACGGTCGCGAAGGAACGCTACCGCCTGGCGCAGATACTGATCGGAGTTCCCTCCGGAGCTTCCCCCCAGCAGATCGAGCAGCTCAGGCGCAAGGCCGATCAAATAAGAACCGAAGCGGCCAATGGCGCCGACTTCGGAGCGCTGGCGCACAAGTACTCCGACGACGTGTCCAAGAACGATGCCGGAGAACTTGGCTGGTTCGCACCGATGGAAATCAATGACCAGATTCTTGGCGGGATCAAGCCGGTTGAGCCGGGCAACGTTTCGCAGGTGATACGCACCAATCACGGCTTTCATATTCTCAAGGTCGAAGCTCACGAGACTCCCGGGGTTAGGCCGCTGGCCGACGTGAAGGACGACATCCGCGAACGGCTGGTCGACGCGAAGGCCAAGTCCGAGACCCAGCAATGGGTCGAGACCGAGCTGGTGAAGAAACACGACGTCGAGACGCTGTATTAAGAGTAAGATTGATGGCGCCGCGAAAAAAAGCGTCGGCGCTCATTGCCATCAGCATGGGCGATCCGGCGGGCATCGGGCCCGAGGTGATTCTCAAATCCGCGCAGCGGCTTGCGCGGCGGCGCGATGCGCCGGGGCTGGTCGTCGTTGGCGATCTGGCGGCGATGGCCGAGGCGGCGCGGCGCCTGCGGATCGGCATCGAATCGCGCCGGTGGCATCGGGGCGACCCCGCGCCCCGCGCCGGCAGTATCGGCGTGATTAGCGCGGTTGCGCTGAGCGCCCGGGCGCGGCGTCCCGGGAAACCTTCGATCGAGGGCGGCGACGCGTCTTTCAGATACGTGGTGGACGGTGCGACTCTGGCGCTTGCGGGCACGGTCGATGCGCTGGTAACGGCGCCGATCAGCAAGCAGTGGTGGGATCGCGCGGGGCATCGCTTCCCCGGCCATTCGGAGTTGCTGGCACGGCTGGGGCATGCGCCGAAGTGGCGGATGATGTTTGCCGGAGACCATCTGAAGCTCGCGCTGGTCACCGTGCACGTGGGGCTCGCGCGGGTTTCGCGGCTGCTCACACAAAACGCGGTGCTCGACACAATCGTGCTGCTTCGCGAGCATATGCGCGCGCGGCTCGGGGTCGCACGGCCGCGCATAGGAGTGCTGGGGTTCAACCCGCACGCGGGCGAGAACGGACTGTTCGGCAGCGAGGAGATTCGCGTCATCGAGCCCGCGATCCGCGCCGCGCGGCGGGCGGGAATCGACGCATTCGGGCCGCTCGCGCCGGATACCGCGTTCATCCGCACGGCGGGGCGTTTCCGGTTCGACGCGGCGGTGGCAATGTACCATGACCAGGGCTTGATCGCGCTCAAGACGCTGGAGTTTGATCGGGCGGTGAATGTGACGCTGGGCATCCCTTTCATCCGCACGTCGCCCGACCACGGCACCGCCTTCGATCTGGCGGGCAAGGGCGCGGCGAGTCCGTCGAGCATGATCGCGGCGATTGAGTACGCCGCCGCGGCGGTGCGCGGCCGTAAGCTCTCGAAGTGAACGAATCGCGATGGCGGACAAGATCATAATTAAGGGTGCGCGCGAGCATAATCTCAAGAATATCGATCTCGAGATTCCGCGCGACAAGCTGGTGGTGATCACCGGGCTGTCGGGCTCGGGCAAGTCCTCGCTCGCCTTCGACACGATTTACGCCGAGGGGCAGCGCCGCTACGTCGAGTCGCTGTCGGCGTACGCGCGGCAGTTCCTGGAGCAGATGGAAAAGCCCGACGTCGATTCGATCGAGGGGCTGTCGCCGGCGATTTCGATCGAGCAGAAAACGACCTCGCGCAACCCGCGCTCGACGGTCGGCACCATCACCGAGATTTACGACTACCTGCGGCTGCTGTTCGCGCGGGTGGGGCACGCCTTCTGCTACAACTGCGGGCGCGAGATATCGCAGCAGAGCGTGCAGCAGATTGTCGATCGTCTGCTCGCCTGGCCCGAGGGCGCGCGAATCCACGTGCTTGCGCCGATCGTGCGCGACCGCAAGGGCGAGTACAAAAAAGAGCTCGCCGACATGCGCCGCGCGGGTTTCGTGCGGGTCAAGATCGACGGCAAGCTTTAC
>Ga0307372_10007889_pt1 | contig 15122 bp, 16 predicted proteins | sample OX1MG_FD_202533 | JGI IMG/M metagenome (GOLD analysis project Ga0307372, IMG submission 202533) | Soil microbial communities from Risofladan, Vaasa, Finland - OX-1 | ecosystem: Environmental > Terrestrial > Soil > Coastal area > Acid sulfate soil | place: Finland: Risofladan, Vaasa | collected... | reverse complement strand
CACCATCGCACATCCTCCGTGAGTCACAAGAACATCACCACACGGAGGTTGGTTCTACAGAATCAGAGCGCCGAGCGCAACCTACCTATCTTACCCAGCTACCCCAGAGTGCGCGCTGGCCCTGGGGGCTAACGCGGCTAACGCCCCCCGCTCGCCTCCTAACGCCTAACGCCTAACAAACAGGGGGCTAACGCCCCCCCCGCTCGCCCCCGCCGGAAGCAGCCTCTAGCCTCTAACCCCCTCTGACCCCATGCCCATCATCAACAAAACCAACCGCGTCGAACCGCCCCCGCCACTCGATCCGCCGGAAGTCCGCCGACTCAGCGACATCGCGATTCTGCCCACGCTATGGCTCTGGCCGGGCCGCGTGGCCCTGGGCCAACTCACGCTCGTGGCCGGCGAGCCAGGCGCCGGCACCAGCCTGCTGCTAATGGACCTCGCCAGCCGCGTCTCGCGCGGGACGCCGTTCCCAGACGCGAACGCCGGCGCCGAGGGGAAGAATTCCCGCTCCGGGGCCATCGAGGGCGGCGCCGCGGCGGCCGGACCCGCCGATGTGCTCTTGATCCTGCGCCGTGACCAGGAACAACTCGCCATACCGCGCTTGGCGCTCATGGGCGCCGACGGCAGCCGAATCGAATTCATGGGCGACGTGCCCGATCGCGAGCTGGGCAAGCAGGAAGGGTCCATCATGCGCCCCTTCCGCGCCTGGAGCGACCTGGCACACGTCGAATCGTGGCTGGCGCGCACGCCCGAGGCCAAACTCGTGGTGATCGACCCGCTGGATCTGTCCCTCGACGGACGCGGCAGTTCGTTTCCCTACGAATGCCGGCAGATGTTGCGCAAACTGGACGAGTTGGCCAGGAAATACGGGGTGGCGATCGTCGCCGCGGCGCGCGTGCCGGAGAAGCCGGGCGCCGCGGACCTGCGCCGCTGCCTCGACAAGCTGGCCGGAGTCGGGGAGATCGGCGCGGTGTTCGCGGTGGTGCGCGACCGCCGGCGGCCCAGCCGCCGCTATCTGCTGGCCGTCAAGAACAGGCAGGGCGAAACGGAAAACGGCCTGGCGTTCGAGACGCCCGGCGGGCGCATCGTCTGGGGCCGCGACGGCGTGAGCTCGGCGGTGCTTTACGCCACGGCCGGGCAACTCGACCAGTTGGATGCGGCGCTCTGGTTGCGCGGCGAACTGGCGGAAGGCGCGAGGGCCGCCAAGGAGTTGGGTACGGCGGCCAACGAGGCGGGCATTCCCTGGCATGTGGTCTATCGGGCCAAGGCCATCGCCGGCGCCGTGGGCTATCGGAAGGGCTTCGGACCAGGCAGCCGTGTCTTTTGGCGCCTGGAAGATTTGAAAACAGCAGCCGAGGAGAACGAAGCGAGCGGCCTGCCGGAGCCAAAAGAGCCGGATTTCACCATAGAAAACGAGAATTCGGGGTTCAGCCACGGAGCGGATTGCGACACGTTTTCCGACCCGCAATCGCCCGCCGAAATGGCGACGGATTTGGGGTCCGAGGGTCGGAATTCGGGATTCAAGGCGGACGGCGAGTCCGACGCCTCCCGCACCGACCGCCGCAACCCGCGAATCGAGGAGCGCAACAGCGAGTGTTGTCATGGGACCGAAAACGGCTCGACGATGATCTGCTTCGGGAGATCGACCGCGTGCCAGGCGTCCCGCGACGATGGTGGGCGGTGCCCACCCTACTCTCGATCTTTGGCAATTTGGTTATGAATTGTAACGGCAGGACTGGGCCGCTGCCCGGTACGCCGTTGGCGCATGCTCCGCGCCAACGGCGTACGGCCGGTGGTGGGCCCGACCCCGACGGGAGCCACGACCACCATGCTTTCTTCCACGCGTTAGGCGGTTCGTGGTCCTGTCTACCGTGCCCAACGGCCGATGCCGAAGATGGCCAATTGCGCCGCCATCTTCGCCGCGAAGCGGCGGCGAACCCACGACCGGACAAGCCAACAGGGGGCTAACGCCCCCCGCTCGCCAACGGCAACCGACCGCCATTTGCTCGCACGCACGTACAGCGGTAGAATGCAATTAGGCTGGTGATCCGTTGTGCGTGGTCAGCCGAGCGATGGGCCTTGCTTGCGCCGCGGGTTATACTGCACGCGGCCGGGAATGACACATTCGCAAGTCTGCACACCAACCCGCAGCGCAAGCAAGGCCAGTTCTTACGCTCCTTGTTTGCGCTGCGGGTTAGTGTCGGAGCAGGCCGCGTGCAGTATAACTGATGTGGCGCGCCCTTCCAGCAAGGGGGTGGATAACCCTATACTGGACTCATGGCAAACGGGCAAGACACGCACACATTGGTTGAAATCAAGGAGTGAAGTCATGAACGTGTTTCGACTCTTGGCGCTATCATTGATCGTGGCTGTCGGCGTGGGGTGCGGGAACGACCCGGCTCCGCCCGCCGCGGCGCCTCCAAAGTTCGAGCCGGCCAGCGATCTTTTGACCGCGAAGGAGGCCGCCGGCAAGCCCAGTGCCGTCGCGCCGACCGGCGGCGCCGAGAATGCGCTCGACGCTGACGAATCGCCGGCTGAAACGGCCGCGAACGAGGACATGGCCGACGAAATCGGCTCCGCGAGCACTCCGGATGCTCCGGCCGGCATCGTCGACAGCGACGATACGGTGGGAGTGGGTTCCGTGGCGTCGGATGAAGACCCGCCGGCCGCGACCAGCGAGAACGGCTCGCCCGATCCGCTGCCGGAGTCGACCGCCGACACGCCGGCCGAGGAGAAGCCGGGCGAGACGAAGCCGGTCGGGGCGAAGTCGGGCAAGACGAAGTCGGGTCGATGGATGCGTGGGCTGACCGGCGCGCTGAACCGGGCCTTCGCGAAATCGTTGGACAAGGCCGCCCAAGGGGCGGGCGCAGCCGCCAAGCAGCCCGCGCCCGAGGACGATCCGTTTCCCAAGGGCGAGCCCGAAGAGGATCAACCCAAGGACTGATCCATGCGTCGCTCGACCCTGATGGCGTGCGTCTGTTTCGCGTGGACCGTCGTGGGCCAAGCCGTGGCCCACGGCGCGCCGACGGTTCAGGAGCGCGCCACCGACATGTTGGCGTTGGTGGGGGGCGAGCGGTTGTTCGGCATTCTCGTCGGCCCCCCTCATGGCGGAAAGGTCGGCATCGTCGTCGACCGGCAATGGTTTCGCAAGCACCTGGGCGACTTCTACCGCAAAACGCTGGCGGGCGAGGACGGCCGGCGCCGAGCGGTCCTGGAGCAATTACGCGACCGGTTGGCCGCATGGCGCCAACGCCGCGAAGAACCGAAGCTGCTTGCCAATTTTATTCAGCGGAGCTTGACTCAGACCGAGCAGCGGCTGCGTCTACTGGATGATGAGAAAGCGCCGCCCGAACCGTCTCAGCTTGTGCTGGTGGAAATTCCGCTGGCCCAGGTGCGCAAGCAATACGTACAGCCGGCGGCGACGCGGCGCGTGCTGGCCCTGGCCTGGCAGGAACGCCTGCCTGGCGCCGAGGAACAGACGGCCGCGGCGTTGATCGAGCAACTCAGGGCCAGGAAGATCGACCACGAACTGACCTCGCCCAATCTGTCCGATCGGCTCGGCGCCATGACGCAGGACGAGCGGCAATGGGCGGCCAAGGTGGCGCTGGTCGAATACGAGATCCTTGGCAAGCCGCATTACAAGGGTGCCGGGGGTAAGCTCGTGCGCGACGACGGCGGCCAGGCCCCGCCCGACCTGACGGAACTTCTCGCCGGACTGTTGCAGGACCAGGTCGGCGACCTCCTGGGCGAACTGCTCGATCCGGCCGGCGGTGGTGGCGCCAAGCCGCAAGGCGCGGACAAGCTGGCGCAGGCGATGGCCGGCGCCACGCGCGAAGCCGCGGCCGAGGGGCTGAACGGCCTGCGGGTCAGTTACCTGTCGCAGGATCCGCTCAATCACAAGGTGACGGTTCGGGCGAGCTTCCTGGCGCGGATGCCCGACGGCGCCTGGCTGCCGATCTGGGAGCATACAGCGACGGCCGATACCACGGCGCCGCGAAAGAACGAAGAGGAGCAACTGGCCAAAGATCCGCAGGTGGCGAAGCTGCTGGAGTTGGCCAAGGGCCTGGGCATCGACGTCAACGACGAGCGGTTACGAACGGCATTACGGCACGGCGTCGTTACCAGCGAAACCTTGCAAGCAGTCAACCGCGCCTTCATCGAGTTCATGCTTCCCAACGTGCGTCGGCTCGACGGCCCACTCCTCGCCGTGCCCGATGGAGCGGGAGTGAAGTGACGATGTCTCCGGCACGGGTTGCGGAATTCGTCTCAGCCGCTATACTGGCTCTTTGCCAATGAACAGCGGTTTTATGGAGCTTTTTCATGCCCAAGGCATGCGACGTGTGCGGCAAGGCGCCCCAGATCGGCAATTCCATCACGATCCGCGGCAAGGCGAAGTACCTGGGCGGGGTCGGGACGAAGATCACCGGTATCAGCCGGCGGCAGTTCAAGCCCAACTTGCAACGGGTGCGAATCACCGTCCGCGGAACCAACAAGACGGCGCGGGTTTGCACCCAGTGCCTGCGCAGCGGCGCCGTGACCAAGCTGGTCAAGGCCGCCCCTTTCAAGCTTCCGTCCAGCGAAGGTTCCACGTCGAAAGGCAAGGGCAAGACCAAGGCCGGCGCCAAGAAATGAGCCTTACCCGCGCTGAAGTCGAGAAAGTCTCGCTCCTGGCCCGCCTCAAACTGACCGAAGCGGAGTTGGAGACCTTGACCGCCCAGCTTGGACTGGTCGTCGGGTACGTCGAGTTGTTGAACGAGCTCGAAACCGACGACGTCGAACCCATGGCCCACGCGGTGCAGATTTCCAACGTCTTCCGCGACGATGAACTTCGGCCCAGTTTCGACCGCGCCCAGATGCTGGCCAACGCCCCTCACACTGACGGCGAGTTTTACCTGGTGCCGGCGGTGCTGGGGGAATGAGCCATGTCGTTGATCGATGCGACCGCCAGCGAACTCTTGGCGCGCCTGGAAGCCGGACAGATCACCTCGGTGGAGGTGACGCAAGCGCATCTCGACCGCATTGGCGCGCACGATCGGCGCGTGGCGGCGTTCTTGCGAGTTGACGAGCAGGGTGCGTTGGAGCAGGCCAGGCTGATCGACGAGCGGCGACGTCGCGGCGGGCAAATCGGCCGACTCGGCGGGCTGCCGGTGGCGGTGAAAGATCTCCTCTTAAGCAAGGGCGAATTGACCACGTGCGGTTCGCGGATGCTGGAGAATTTTGTCGCCCCCTACGACGCGACCGCGGTTGCGAGGCTGAAATCGGCCGATGCCGTCCTGATCGGCCGCACGAACCTTGATGAGTTCGCGATGGGTGGCTCGACCGAGAATTCGGCCTTCCAAACGACCCGTAATCCTTGGGATCTGGCGCGCACGGCCGGAGGTTCCAGCGGAGGAGCGGCGGCTTGTATCGCCGCGTCGATGTCGCCGTTGTCGATCGGCACCGACACGGGCGGTTCCATCCGGCAACCGGCGGCGCTATGCGGCGTAACCGGCTTGAAACCGACTTACGGTCGCGTCAGCCGCTACGGGCTGGTGGCCTTCGCCAGCAGCCTCGACCAGATCGGTCCCTTGGCCCATACGGCCCAGGATTGCGCGTTGGCCCTGGAGGTGCTGGCCGGCCACGACCCGCTCGACTCGACCTCCGTTGATCGGCCGGTGCCCAGCTACGCACAGAGCGTCACGCAGCCGCTGGCGGGCTTGACGCTCGGACTGGCGCGCGAGCATTTCGGCCAGGGACTCGAAGCCCAGGTCGAAGCGGCGGTGCGCGAGGCGCTGAAGGTCTACCAGTCGCTGGGCGCCACGGTCAAGGAGATTTCTCTTCCGCACGCGAAGTACGGCGTGGCGGCCTATTACATCATCGCCCCTTGCGAAGCCAGCAGCAACCTGGCCCGCTACGACGGCGTCCACTATGGCCACCGCACCGACGAGCGCGCGTTGCAAGCTGAACTGGCCGCCGAGGCCGCGGCGCTGGGGGTCGCTGGAGAGCAAGGGGCGGCCGGCCAACGCCAGGCCGTCGCACAGCTCGATACGCCGCTGGTTCGGCTCTACCGCCGCAGCCGCGCCGAGGGGTTCGGTCCCGAAGTCAAACGGCGCATCATCCTGGGCACCTATGCCTTGAGCGCCGGTTACAGCCACAAGTATTACCTCAAGGCGCTCAAAGTCCGCCGGCTGATCCGCCACGATTACGATCAGGCCTTCCAGCAAGTCGATCTGATCGTCGGCCCGGTGACCACGAGTCCCGCCTTCAGGCTGGGCGAAAAGTCGAACGATCCGTTGGCGATGTACCTGGTCGATCTCTATACCGTCAGCGCCAACCTGGCTGGAATCGGCGGCATCGCTTTTCCCTGTGGGTTCAGCACGGGAGGTTTGCCGATCGGATTGCAGTTGCAAGCGCCCGCGTTCGAGGAAGAACGGCTGCTGCGAGGCGCGCACATGTTCCAGCAGGCGACCGATTGGCACCAGAAAAGGCCGCCATTGTAGGGAAGTGCAAGACGCGGGCTATACTTCACGCGGCCGACAATGAGACATTTTGTCACGAGAAAGTGGTGGCTGGTGGCAGAGCGTAAGCGATGCCCCGGCTATACTGCACGCGGCCGGGAATGACACATTCGCAAGTCTGCACACCAACCCGCAGCGCAAGCAAGGCCAGTCGTTACGCTCCTTGCTTGCGCTGCGGGTTAGTGTCGGAGCCGGCCGCGTGCGGTATAAATAGCGACCTGATTCAAAAACCACCCCATCCGTCCTCCCCAGCGTTTCCCATGGCGCACCCCTACGACATCGTGATCGGCCTGGAAGTTCACGTCCAGCTCCAGACGCGGACCAAGCTTTTCTGCGCATGCGGCACCGCGTTTGGCGCGCCGCCGAACACGCAGACCTGCCCGGTCTGCACGGGCATGCCCGGCACGTTGCCGGTGATGAATCGCCGGGCGTTCGAACTGGCGCTGCGCACGGCCGTGGCGCTGAACTGCGAGATTGCCCGCCACACCAAGTGGGACCGAAAGCAGTATTATTATCCCGACCTGCCCAAGGGCTACCAGATCAGTCAGTACGACCTCCCCTTCAGTTCAAACGGCCATCTTGACATCAACGATGCCAAGGGGCGGTTCGAGCCGAAGCGGGTCGGCATCATCCGGGCCCACCTCGAGGAGGACGCCGGCAAGAGCATGCACGACGAGCAGGCCGGCGCCGCCGACAGCAAGATCGACCTGAACCGGGCCGGCACTCCGCTCTTGGAAATCGTTTCGCAGCCCGACTTGCGCTCGCCGCGGGAGGCCGGCGCGTACCTCGACGAACTTAAGCTGCTCTTGACCTACTTGGGCGTGAGCGACTGCAACATGCAGGAGGGAAGCCTGCGGGTCGACGCCAACGTCAATCTGCACATGCATGCCGACGACGGCCGGCGCATCCCGACGCCGATCGTCGAAATCAAGAACATGAACAGCTTCCGGGCCGTCGAGCGGGCACTGGTCTACGAGGCCCAACGGCAGTTTGACGCCTGGAAGGAGACGGGCCAGCGGTTGGGCGACGTGCCCAAGCAAACTCGCGGCTGGGACGACGTCGAGCAAGTCACCCGCGGCCAGCGGCACAAGGAGGAATCGAGCGACTACCGTTACTTTCCCGATCCCGACCTGGTGCCGGTCACGGTGACCGAAGAGCGGATCGAAGCGATCCGCGCCGGCTTGGGCGAGCTGCCGGCCGACCTTCGGCATCGGCTGGAATTGACGTTCGGCATCAGCCCCTACGACAGCGACGTGATCGTCAACAAGGGAAGGGCCTTGGTCGATTACTACATCGAACTGGCGCGGCTCTCAGGCGACGGCAAGCTGGCCAGCAACTGGGTGCAACAAGACGTGCTGCGGGAACTCAAGGAGTGGGGCATCGAAATCGAGCAGTTCCCCGTGCGTGCCCCGGCGCTGGCCGAACTGCTCGCCCAGCTGCGGGCCGGATTGGTCGACACCACCCGTGGACGCGAGGTGCTGGTGGAGATGATCGGCTCCGGACGATCCGCCTCCGCGGCCATGGGCGTTTTGGGGATCGAAAAGGTCGACGAGTCGGCGTTGATCGAGCTTTGCAAGGAGCTCGTGGCGGCAAACCCAAGAATTGCAGCGGACGTGAAGGGTGGCAAGGAACAAGCCGTGGGGGCGTTCATCGGCCAGGCGAAGAAAAAGAACCCCAACGTCAACCCGGCTCGGGTCAAGGAAATCTGCCTGGAGTTAATTCGCAGAATGTGACGGTAGGATGGTAGATGGAGAGGGGAAGCCGATGCCTGTTATTTCGCGATTCTACGGCATCACGGTGCATATGTACTATGACGATCACGCGCCACCCCACTTCCACGCGGATTACGCCGAGGACGAATTGATCGTCGGCATCTCTCCGATTACGATTCTAAAGGGCAAGTCATCCGCGCGCGTCAGGTCAATGACGATCGAGTGGGCAGGATTGCGCCAGGTGGACTTGCTTGAAAACTGGGAACGGGCTCGGCGTGGCGAGTCCATGGAGCCTATTCCTCCGCTCGATTGAGGTATTGTCAACCATGTTATTTGACGTGATTGAAAGTGTTGTCGTTGAACCGGAAAAGCGATTGACGCTTCTGTACCGTGACGGAGGGCGTGTCACGGTCGACTTCAACGAAATCATCGGCCGCGGCGGCGTTTTTGCGAAACTGGCCGATCCAGCGTTCTTTCGCCAGGTGCTCCCTGGCCCACGCGGGCGGTCGATCGAATGGCCGGAAGGAATCGACTTCTGCGCCGACGCATTATGGCTCGAAGCCCACGGTGGCGGCGAATGCGCAGATGGCGTAGCGACGCTTCGACCTGATCCGGCGAATGCTTCTCTTTTCAACGACCCGGTCGAAGGCTAGCCCGGGACAAAGTCGATTGTCTTGGGTCATGTATAGGTTTCGCGACTATACTTCACGCGGCCGACAATGGGACAATTTGCCACGAGAAAGCGGTGGCTGGTGGCAGAGCGTAAGCGATGCCCCGGCCCGATAGCGACCGGGGCATCGCTTAGGCTCTGTCCCAGCCACCGTGAATGTCTGATGCTTGGTCGCGTGTAGTATAAATCAAACGGCCGGCTCGTCCAGCCCCGGCAATTCCGGCGTGAGACGCGGCTTCGCCTGCCGCCGCTGCTTGCCGTTGGCGGTCGTGGGGGCGCTCACGAGCGGGTTTTTCGGGCCGTCGAGCGGCTGGCCGACGTCAACGCCTTCGAGCCGCGCCTGGATTTGCTTCACGTATTCGGCCGATAGCTCGAACCCGATCCAACGCCGGCCTAGTTTCTTGGCCACGACCAGGGTTGTGCCGCTGCCGCCGAAGGGGTCGAGCACGAGGTCGCCTTCATTCGAGCTGGCGCGGATGATGCGCCCCAAGAGTTGTTCGGGCATCTGGCAGCCGTGGAAGCCGGCCCGCTCTTTGAATGTTCCGGCCACGCGAGGGAAGTACCAACTGTCTTGTTCCCCGCTGAAGCCGTCGGGCACGTCTTGGGGACGCAGGATCCAGGTATCGTCCGGGAGCCGTCCGTCGGGATTGGCCCGCGCGTCGGCGTAAACCAACTGCCGGGCCGAGGGAACGCGAATCGCCGGCTCCTTGTAATTGAACGTGAAGCGCTTGGGATCCTTCACGAAGTGAAACAGATGGGCGTGTGAGCGGCTGAACTTGCGGGTGCAGTTCACTCCAAACGTGTAGTACCAGATGACCCAACTCCGGCAAGTGAGCTTGAGGTCGTTCTGGGCGATCAGCTTCAGTTCGGCCGCGTACTCGTCGCCGATCGCCAACCAGAATGTGCCGCTGGGCGAGAGCGCCCGCGCGACGCCGGCCATCCATTGCCGCGACCAGTCAAGATAGTGCTCGTACGTCTTGCGGTCGTCGTAGACGTCGTACTCGTAGCCGATGTTGAAGGGGGGATCGGCGAAGGCCAGATCGACCGAACCGGCGGCCAGCCGCGCCAGCCGGTCAATGCAATCGCCCTGGTAGAGTGCATCAGGTGCCAGTGCCACGGACGGAACCTCCTTGTGCGACGAAATGGCTTCAGTTATATCTATACTTCAGGCGGCTCATGGTCGGCCGCGTGAAATATAACGCCCCGCGGGCAAGCCCGACGGAGGCGAGGTCTGACTATCCTACCCCAGGATGCATGGCTTGCAACCACCCATGAAATTCGCCATCTGCAATGAGACCTTCCTCGATTGGCCGTTCGACAAGGCGTTCGCCTTGGCCCGCGATTGCGGCTACACGGGAATCGAGATCGCTCCCTTCACGATCGACACCGACGCGCGGCGGATTTCGCCAAAGCGGCGGACCGAAGTGCGGCGGCAGGCCGACCATGCCGGCCTTGAGGTCATCGGCCTGCACTGGCTGCTGGCCAAGACGGAGGGCTTTCACGTCACGACCCCCGACGCGGCCATCCGCGCCGCGACCGCCGGATACCTCGTCGAACTGGCCCGGCTTTGTCGCGACCTGGGAGGTTCGCTGATGGTCTTCGGGTCGCCCGCGCAGCGCAATCTGCCGCCGGGCGTAAGCCATGACGACGGGATGAAGCATGCCGCCGACGTGTTCCAGCAAGCCATGCCGGCCTTGGAGGAATTGGACGTCACGCTGGCCATCGAGCCGCTGGGCCCCGCGGAGGGAAACTTCCTGCTCACGGCGGCCGTCGGGGTGCGGCTGGTCGAAATGGTCGGCTCCTCGCACTGCCGGTTGCACCTCGATTGCAAGGCGATGTCGACCGAGCCCGCGCCCATCGCCGAAATCATCCGCCGCTCGGCGCCGTGGCTGGCGCATTTTCACGCCAACGACCCGAACCAGCTGGGACCCGGTTTCGGCTCGCTCGATTTCGACCCCATCTTCGAGGCGCTGGGGCAAATCGACTATCGCGGCTGGGTCTCCGTCGAGGTCTTCGACTACACGCCGGGCGTCGAGCGGCTGGCGCGGGAGAGCATCGACTATATGCACGGGTGCCTGGGTAGGTTAGGCTTTCCAGCGATTTCCAGCCTGACACGAACCCTGCTACCGTGATTGGATGGCCACCGAAGCTCGACGACCGCTCCGCAAACCCACCTGGAAACGCCGCTTGGCGGCGCTGGCGTTGGGTTGCGTGGCGGCCTTCGTCTGCTTGGAGGCCTTCGTCCGCCTCTACCCGCCCTTCGAACTGCGCGTGCGCGGCAGCCGATTGCAACTGGCCGTCAATTGCCGCCGCACCCTTCGCAATGACACGATCGCCAAGCTCGATCGGGAAATCGGCCATGCGACCAACTCGCTCGGCTTTCGAGGTTCCGATCCGCCGGCCGATTTCGCCGGACGTCCCACGATCGTGGCGGTGGGCGGCAGCACGACGGAGTGCCGATATCTCGACGACAAGAAGACTTGGCCGGCGCGGCTGAACGAGCGGCTGAAAGCCGATTTTCCGGAGGTCTGGGTGAACAACGCCGGGCTCGACGGACATTCGACGCGCGGCCACCAGATGCTGCTGGAGCAACTCGTCGGTTCGCTCAAGCCCAAGCTGGTGCTTTACCTGGTCGGGCTGAACGATATGGGGCTCGGCGATGACACCGCCGGGGCCACCGCCGACGACCAGCAGTTGCTCCGGCAGCCGCGCGAGGGCGATTCATGGTATCGCCGGGTCTACCTCGGATTGATCGACCATAGCGCCGCCTGCGCGTTGGCCGACAACCTCCGGCGGCATCTGGCCGCCCGGCGGGTCGGGCTGACGCATGGCAACGTCGATCATGTTCAACTGCGGCTCGACGCCGCCGCGGGTTTCGAGATGAACGATCCGCGGCGCCGTCAACTCGTTGACCGCCACCGCCGGCAGTTCGTGCCCGGCTATGAAGCCCGGCTCCGCGAGTTGATCTTGGCGACGCGGGCGTACGGTAGCGAGCCCGTTTTGATTACGCAACCGGCCCTCTACGGCGACGCGATCGACGACGAGACCGGAGTCGATCTGGCCAGGGTCAAGGTGGGCGACGCCGACGGGCTGACCCAATGGCAAGTGCTCGAAACGTACAACGACGCGACGCGACGCGTCGGGCGCGAGCTTGACGTTTTGGTCATCGACCTTGCCCGGCGGTTGACCAAGACCTCGCGTTACTATTACGATTACCACCACTTCACCAACGCCGGAGCCGAGGCGGTGGCGGAGCTGGTGCGTGAACGGTTAACGGGGAAATGCAAAATGAGAAATGCAAAATGAGAAATTGGTCACTTTTGACGAGGTGCCAGCGGGCCGCCGCCTCCTTCAGCCGGCCAGTCAAATCCTTCAACTGCTCGTCGGTCAACTGCGCTTTGGTGGCCTTGTGCTCGTCGATGCTGCGCAGGGCCATCAGTCGGCGGGCGGCGTCGATCACCTCGCAGGCGCGCTGGGTGTCGGGAGCCAGAAAAAACAATGCGTTGGAGTGCTTGCCGATCGAGAGCATCGGAGACGAAGGGCGGGGCCATCTCGGGGTTGAGGACGGAGACTCGCAATTGCGGCAGGTTCGCCCCGCGCTGCTGGCCGCCGCTGAACGAGTACATGAAGATCGATCGCGCCAGCTTTTCGGCCACGTTTTCCTTGGCGTATTCGCTCCCCAACGGCCGGTCGATCTCGGGGGCCTTGGCGCCAGTATCGCCACTGCGCCCATGACCGTCGAAACGGTCACCGCCACGCTCACGTTCCATGGCGTGCAACAGCCGCTGGCCTACTATTCGTTGGGCGGACTGAACGGTGGCAGTTCGACCATCCACGTCGCCATGCCCTTCGACGCCTCGTCGCTGGCCACCGGACGCTACGCCTACAGCCTCTCGATCGACTCGCCCAATATGAGCGCCCCGGCGACGATTGACGGCGCGTTGAACGTCGTGAACGACGCCGCGGGACCAGCGGGGGCCGGGTGGGACGTCACTGGTGTACAGCGCCTGTACGTGAACAGCGCCGGCGGGGTCGCGGCCGGCGTACTCGAAACCGACGGGACGGGGAACGCTTTTTATTTTTTATTACACGCAAGGTTCGGGCAACGCCTACACCAGCCCGGCCGGCGACTTCTCGACGCTCACCAGCGTCAGCGGAGGCGGCTGGACGCTCGTCGATAAGTACGGCACCACCTACAACTTCAACTCCACCGGTTTCGAGACCAGCGAGGTCGCCCGCACCGGCCTCACCAACACGTACAACTACAGCAGCGGCCTGTTGACCTCGATCACCGATACGTTCGGCCGCTCGGTGACGCTGGCCTACACTTCGGGGCTGCTCAGTTCGATCACCGACTTGGCGGGTAACGTCACAACCATCGGCCACACGGGCACCGACCTGACCTCAATCACGCTGCCTAAATAGTCGTCGTTGATGAGCTGCGTATTGTTCTCCTGACTGCCGGCGATGCCCTGGGCCACCTGGCTCGGCGTTTCGCCCGCGTCCAACCGGCTGTTCCAATAATTCTCGCCGTTGGCGTCGGCCGTCCGGCCCAGGAGCAGCTTGTAGACCGCGTCGATCCAGGCCGTGTTTGTGCCGCCCGCGTTCGTGTAAAACTCAGAGGATGAGACCAGATCGGCCTCAAGCTGCTGGTCGGTGGCGCCGGCGTCCATCTGGACGGTCCAGAATTGCACGCCTGCGTCGTCGGCCGCGCGGCCCAGCAGCTTCAAATAGTCGGGCTTGATCACGAAGTTGGCGTAGTATTCGTCGCTGTGCGCGATGGCCGCGGCGACGCTGCTGATCGCTGTCCCGGAGTCGAGCAGATTGGACCAATAAGCGAGTCCGCCCGGATCGGGGGCGCGGCCCAGCACGTCTTCATAGACCGACATGACGTACTGCTGATGAGGCGCGCCGATCACGGCGTGACTTAGGATCACGCTTGCCAAGCCCCCCTCCGAGACGGTGGTCCGCACGGTGAAATCGCCGGCTCCGGTGTAGGTGTGCGTTCCGGCGACAGTGTAGGTGCCCTGCGACTGCGAAACCGTGCCGACCGAAGAGCCGCCATCGCCCCATTCGATCGTAGCCGTGTAGTCGTCGACCGTGCCCGCCGGGTCGGCGTCGCTGAACGTTGCGACTGTTCCGTTAAAGGCGGCGTTCAAGCTAGCCGTGAACGTCTGGCCCGTTGACGTCAGCGTCGCATCGCGCACGCCGGCCGTACTTGTTACCGAGGCGCTGGCGCCGTGGTCGTTGATCGTCACCGTGACCGGAACGCTGCCGCTTTCCTCAGCGAACGTGTGGGTGCCGCTGACCGTGAAACCCGTAGCGGCGGTGCCGTTCACCGAGAACTGGCGCTACTCCGCGCGACCGGGTTCCGCCGCGCGATGCTTGCCCGGCTGGTGCTGTTGGAGAACGTGCTGCTGCTGATCGGCGGACTGGGCGTCGGGGTGTTGGCCGCGTTGGTCGCCGTGCTGCCGCACTTCGCCGCCGGCGGAGCCACGTTCCCCGTCGGCGCCTTGGCCGCGACGCTCGGCCTCGTGCTGGCCGTCGGCCTTCTCGCCGGCCTGGCCGCCGTGCGGGCCACGCTCACCACGCCGTTGTTGCCGGCGCTCAGGGGCGATTGATGCGTTGAAGGAAGGACAGTGGCTCACTTTGCGACATTCATATTGAGTCCGTTTTCGTCCCAAATCGCTCGGAATCGCGTCCCGCTTCCTCGTTTGAGCAGGAACCGGCCTTCCACGCGTCCCTGCGCCGCCTCGAAATCACCGAGAAAACCGGCTCCTGGCCATTCGGCACGATTGCTTTCTTGCTAACATGGAGTTGCTAAGCGGCAAAAAATGTGCGCGCGATCTGGTACATTCAGGGGGGATGAACCACGGATGTCTAAAAACCGCCGTTGTGGTGTAGGCGTCCCGCCTGCCGGGCGGATTTGGGATAGGCCCTAACCCGGATTATTCATGGTCCGGGGGAAACGAGCGCAGTCTGCCGTCACACTAACCCGCAGCGCAAGCTCGCCGGGTCCACGGAGCGGCCCACGAATCGGTAGGGATCATTTTCACGAAAAAAGCACGCTCGTTGCGCAGCAACGAACGTGCAAAAAACAAAACGGCGGCGAAGCGAAAAAAAACAACGATCCGCTTAATTACTGGTTTTTCAAGATTCGGCTTTCTAGTGTTCGGAGCAACAGACGCCGTTTTTTTTCGAGCGGCTTTGCCGCATGATGGCGTGGCGCTGTTTTGCGGCTGC
>Ga0307372_10007888_pt1 | contig 15125 bp, 16 predicted proteins | sample OX1MG_FD_202533 | JGI IMG/M metagenome (GOLD analysis project Ga0307372, IMG submission 202533) | Soil microbial communities from Risofladan, Vaasa, Finland - OX-1 | ecosystem: Environmental > Terrestrial > Soil > Coastal area > Acid sulfate soil | place: Finland: Risofladan, Vaasa | collected... | reverse complement strand
CAGGTCGATGCGTGGCTCAAGCGGATGATGGAGCGGCCCAGTATCCGCAACCTGCAGGGTCTCGAAGCCGACCCGGTGGCCACAGGCTGATCGCGGGGCGAGAGAGAAACCGCAGATTACACAGATTGCACGGATTAAAAGACCCGAGACAGATTTTGCGGGCGGTGCCGTACTACGGCGCCGTCCGTATCTATCTGTGTGTTTCATTTGAATCGGTGGAATCTGTGAAATCTGCGGTTCCTTCTTTCCGCGCTTTGCGTTAATACTCGGCCGACGTGCTCGATCCCGCTATTCAGGACCTGCTCGCGATCGCGCTTGCGGCGATATTCGCCGGATCCGCCGCGGCGAAGTTCGCCGATCCCGATTTGTTCGAGGGCGCGGTGGCGAATTATCGTCTCCTCCCGGGCTGGCTCGAAAAGCCGGTTGCGTGGGCCGTGCCGCTATGCGAAACCGCGTGCGCCGCGGGGATTCTGTTTGCCGCAACGCGCGCCGCGGCCGCCGCCGCGATGGCGATGCTGCTCGGCGTGTTCACTGGCGCGATAGCGATCAACCTCGCGCGCGGACGGCGCGCGATAGATTGCGGATGCTTCGGGCCGGCGCTACGGCAGGAACTGGGCGGATCGCTTCTGGTGCGGAACCTGGCGCTCGTCGCCGCCGCGCTCGCGCTCGAACTCCCGGTCGGCGCCCGCGGGCTCGAGCCCGTCGATTTCGTGACGATCGGGTGCGGCGCCGCGATGCTGATCATGCTGTACTTGAGCGCCAATTACGCGATCGCCAACGCGCCGCGCACCCGCGCGCTCGGGACGTTATAGCGGGGTACGTATCATCGTGACGTTTAGTGACGATTACGCCGCGGAACCGGAATCCTGGATTCCTCGTGGCACCGGCTTTAGCCTGTGGGTCCCCACACCGGCTGAAGCCGGTGCCACCAAAGACGCGTGCTCGGGACGCCCTGAATGACTGAGGCGCTCGTCATATCGCAAATCGTATTGTGGATCCTGATGCTGGTGATGGCGGGATTACAGCTCGCGCTCTTGCGCCAGGTCGGCGTGCTGCACGAACGGATCGCGCCGATGGGCGCGCTTACGATCGACAAGGGGCCGAAAGAAGGCGAGACCGCGCCGATTTTCGAGCTCACCGATCTGGGCCGCCGCCGCGTCACGATTGGCGGACCCGGCGAGCGCGGACTCGGCACGCTGCTGTTTTTTCTGTCGCCGACCTGCCCCGTGTGCAAGAAGATGCTCCCGATCCTGAAATCACTTGCCGCTTCCGAGGAAAAGTCTCTGCGCATCGTTCTTGCCAGCGACGGCGAGCGCGAAGAGCACGAGCGCTTTGTCACCGCGCAGAACCTCGGCGACTTTCCGTTTGTTCTGTCGCAGGAACTCGGCATGACCTATCGCGTCGCCAAGCTTCCTTACGCGGTGCTGATCGACGAGGCCGGAGTCGTGCGCGCCAAGGGCTTGATCAACACGCGCGAGCATCTGGAGAGCCTGCTCGAGGCCCGGGAACGCGGGGTCGCATCGATTCAGGAATTTCTGCACGCGCAGCATCGCCACCCGGATCCGCAATCCGCGCCGTCGAAATGAAACTTCGCACCGCACTGCGGCAATTTTTTCTCGCGACGATCGGGATGATCGGGACTATGATGACGTTCGCAATCAGTGCGGCGGCGCATACCTCTGGCGCGGACGTGTTTGCCGCGAACTGTGTGGTTTGCCACCAAAGCGACGGGCAGGGCGTTCAGGGCGACTATCCCGCGCTGGCCGGGACGGTCGGGGATGACGTTCATTCGCGCGCCGGACGCGCGTATCTGGTGCAGGTCGTGTCGTTCGGGATGAGCGGCGCAATCTCGTCGCAGGGCGCGGATTACAATGGAGTCATGCAGCCGTGGCCGCAGCTTAGCGATGCGGAGATAGCGGCGGTGCTGAACTATATCCTCACCGATTTCAACGCGAAGTTATTGCCCGCCGGTTTCAAACGCTACACCGCGGCCGAAGTCAGGCATCTACGCGGCACGCCCCTCAGCTTCGATCAGGTGCGCGCCAAACGCGAGACGATCGTCAAGCCGCTCGCCGCGAGCGCGATGAAGGCGCACTAGCGATGCGCTACGGGCTTGCCACGGCGGCCGCCGCGATAGCGGCGATCCTGGCAGCGCCCCTGGCGGCGCCGCTTTTGGCGCGCGCGGAGTCGGCGGCGCAGCTCTACACGCTCAACTGCTGGGGCTGCCATTCGTCGCGTGCCGAGGGAATTCCGGGAACGGTCCCGCGGCTGGCTCATTCGATGGGTTACTTTGCGCGGATTCCAGAGGGACGCGCCTATTTGGTGCAGGTGCCCGGAGTGGCGAATTCGCCGCTGGATGACGCCGAGACCGCGATGGTGCTTAACTGGATGCTCGAGACGTTCAGCCGCGCCGAGCTGCCGCCGGATTTCAAGCCGTACACGGCGGCGGAGGTCACGAAATATCGCGCGCATCCGCTGACCAGCGTGATCGAGACGCGGCGCGCGCTCGCGAAAAAGCTTGCGGCAAGGGGCTGCAAAATCGCCGAGATGGGACCGGGTAGCTGATGAAGAATTTTCCGGCAAAATTTTTGTGGGGCACCGCCACCGCCGCGCACCAAGTCGAAGGCGGCAACTGGAACAGCGACTGCTGGCTGCTCGAACACGCGACTCCGACGGCATTCGTCGAGCCGTCGGGCGACGCCTGTGACCAGTATCATCGCTACGGCGAAGATATCGCGCTGCTCGCGGGACTTGGCTTCAACTCCTACCGCTTCAGTATCGAATGGGCGCGTGTTGAACCCGAGCCGGGCGAGTTCTCGGCCGCCGCGCTCGAGCATTACCGCCGCGTCCTTGCCGCGTGCCACGAGAATCGAATCGCGCCGATGGTGACGCTGCATCACTTTACCAGCCCGCGCTGGATAGCGGCGCAGGGCGGATGGGAAGCCGCGCGGACGGCGGACCGCTTCGCCAGTTACTGCGAGCGCGTCGCGCGCGAGTTGGGCGATCTGATCGCCGCGGCGTGCACGATCAACGAGCTCAACTCGGTGCAGATGCTCCAGACCAGCGGGCTAATCGCGCCCGACGAGAAGATCGTGGGGTCGCGATGGCGCGCCGCCGCGGCGCGTGCCGCCGCAGTCGCTCCGGAGGAATTCTCCGCGTTTCCATTTTGCACGCGCTCGATTTGCCGCGACGTGATGCTGCGGGCGCATCGGCTCGGCGCTCAGGCGCTGCGCTCGGGACGCGGCAAGTTTCCGGTCGGGATGACGATCGCGATGGAAGAGATCGCCGCCGAGCCGGGCGGTGAGGCGCTGCGCGATGCGGCGCTTGCGGCCGAGGCGCCGTTTCTCGAAGCCGCGCGCGGCGACGACTTTATCGGCGTGCAGAATTACACCCGCCAGCGCTTCGGCCCCAGCGGTCCGCTGCCTCCCGAGCCAGGCGCCGAGCTGACACTGATGGGATACGAATACCGTCCGCAGGCGCTCGCGGCCGCGATTCGCCGGGCAGCGGCGGCAGCGCCGCGGGTTCCGATTATCGTGACCGAGAGCGGGATCGCCGCGGCGGACGATTCGCGCCGGGTGGCGTTTATCGACGCGACGCTGGCCGGCGTTTTGGGATGTATCGGTGACGGGATCGACGTGCGCGGCTACTTTTACTGGTCGATGCTTGATAATTACGAATGGCTTTTGGGCTACCGCCCGACCTTTGGCTTGATCGGCGTCGATCGTGCGACTCAGCGGCGAATCGTGAAGCCGAGCGCGGAGCATCTGGGGCGAATCGCGCGGGCGAACGCGGTCGATGCGGTCGAGTGAAGCCCGCGATCGATTCTCCGAAGGGAAAGTAATTAACTACAAGAGGAGTTGTGAATGAGCACCCAGGAACGTTATCAAATGCCGCTCGAAGGCCTCGAGTGGACGGTCCCGAGCAACTTCGATTCAGCATTCAAGTGGGAATACGAAGACGGCAGCGAAGCGCTGCGCCGCCTGTACGAGAAGGGCAAAAACCTCCAGTGGAACGCGACCAACCGGATCGACTGGTCGCAGAATCTCGACCCCGAAAATCCCGAGGAACTCCCTGATGAAGCGCTGTCGATTTTCGGTTCGGATGTCTGGAACCGGATGACCGCCAAAGAGCGCGCCGAACTGCGCCGCCACGATCAGGCCAATAATCTGTCGCAGTTTCTGCATGGCGAGCAAGGCGCGCTTATCTGCACCGCGAAAATCGTCCAGCAAGTTCCCAATATCGACGCCAAGTTTTATGCGGCCACCCAGGTTATCGATGAAGCCCGCCACGTCGAAGTGTACTCGCGCCTGCTCCACGAAAAATTCGACATCGTCTATCCGATCACGCCGCCGCTCAAGTCGCTGCTCGAAGGAATCCTGCGCGACTCGCGCTGGGACATGACCTACCTCGGGATGCAGGTGCTGATCGAGGGACTCGCGCTGGCCGCATTCGCGGGAATTCGCGACATGGCCAGGAACCCGCTCGCCGCCGCCGTCAACGCATACGTGATGCAGGACGAAGCGCGCCACGTCGCCTTCGGACGGTTGGCGCTGCGCGAATATTATCCGCATCTTAGCCAGAAGGAGCGCGACGAGCGCGAAGAGTTCGTGGTCGAGGCGTGCTACACGATGCGCGATCGGTTCAACTCGCGCGAGGTTTACGAGCGCCTCGGCCTGCCGGTCAAGGAATGTATCGAGTGGGAAGAGAACTCCGAGGGGATGCAGCAATTCCGCGCCGGTTTGTTCACGCGAATCGTCCCCGCGATCAAGGATATCGGGCTATGGGGTCCGAAGGTGCGCGAGGCTTACGCCGACATGAACGTGCTGGCGTTCGCCGATATCGATTCGGCGGCGCTGAGCGAAGAAGATGAACGCGTCGCGCTCGAGTTCGACAAGCGCCGCCAAAGCGTCTGAACCGGAGTTATCGCCGGATGCTTAAGTCAGTTTTTCAGCATCCGGCTACGGATTAGGCGCACTTTGCGCAGATGGCGCCGGGCTGACGTAGTTTTGCAGCCAGATGAGGCGGCCGCCCGCGGGATGCACCGTCGTGCCGAGCGCCTGGCAGGATTGGGAGTCCCCGGATTTGCAGGCGGTCTCGGCGGCGGCGAGTTGCGAATCGACGCGCCAGAAACCGGAATCCGGCCACGGCGCCTTCATATCGGCGCAGGCGTCCTGATTTCCCGCCGCGCACAAGGGCTTCAGTTGCGAGTAGATGACCGCCAGCGATTGGCATACGTGCTGATCGCCGCGGTCGCACTTCTTCGATGCAAGCGCCTGGCACGAGGGCATATCGCCGGCCTGGCACTTGATGATCGATCGAGAATCGGCGGGGCTGACACAGCTAATCTCGCCCGCGCTGCATTGCTTCAAAATCTCGGCCTGCTGCGCCGCCTCAGGCGACCGATGCCAGCATCCGGTGATGGCCGCGAGCGCCGCCGCGATAAATATGATTTGCACAGCCGCAAGCCACGTGATCCAAAATCGCCGCATATAGATTTGATCCCTTGAGCGTGCGCGAAATTCAAGACGCTCGCGCCCCTTTGCCAATCAGCCTGGCGCATCATCTTGCGCGTATCGCCTTGCGATGGAGTGCGGATTACGCGAAATTGACGGATGGCGCGACGGCCGCGCCGCGCCCGGTTCGATGCCGGAGCGCGGGTCTGCCAGCCCGACCGCGAAATAACCAATCAGGACGACTCATACATGCGATTGACGCTGACCAATAGCCGGAAAATCTCGATGGCTGCTCTCGGGATGCTGCTCATGGCGGCTCCGGTCTTCGCACAGACCGCGGTCTCGACGCCGATTCCGGGACCCGCTCTTCCGCCGGGAGTTCATTTCGCGCCGCCGATCCATCCGCTTCCACCGACGATACGGCAACAGGGTGACTCGACGCCCGCGACTCCGGTTCCGCAATTTCCGCCGACCGCCGAGCAACTCAAGCTTGCCGAAGCTTATATCAAGGCGGTCAATGACGGCGACACGGCCGCATTTCGCAAGCTGATCGCGCCCAAGGCGCTCGCCTGCTTCAACAAAACCAACCAGGTCTTCCTCGACGAATGGATCGATCGCCAGATGCTCGATCGGATTGCGCCACCGTACCAGATCACGATCGAGGAACTCGATCCAGCCGACCTGGGCAAGACGCGGCTGTTCACCCTGCCGATTCCGCCCACGCATCAATTGAACTTCAGCACGACTCTAAACGGCCGCGAGGTTACGATCGGCAGGCCAATCGCCTTTCAGGACGGGCGATGGTACGAGATCGCGCCGTGTCCGACCGATTTGGGATTGCGCCATTCGATTCGGCGCAAGGAGCATATCGAGGCGCTGCAAAAGCAGGACTTGAAGCTGTACAATTCGTTACCGCCGGCCTTCAAGAAGAGCCTCTATGAGCTGCTGCTCCAAAACAAGAACGCGGAGGCCTGCCAAAAAACCAGCGCTCAACTGAAGGTCGACTTGCAGACCGGATGCCGCGTCGCTCAGGTGCTGGAGACGGCGATGAATGAGCGGCAAATCAAGCAGGAGACGGCCCGCACCGCCAAGGGCCAGCCGTCGCCGGCTGCGTCGGCCAAAGGCGCCGCGTCGAAGTGAGGCTCGGACTTCATCTTCCGCAAATCGGCGCCGGCCACGAAAGGCTCGGCGCCGATATCGCCCGGATCGCCGCGCGGGCCGAAGATTCCGGTTACGCATCGTTGTGGGTCAGCGACCATCTGTTGACCCCGGCCGCCGGCGCGACGCTTGCCGCCGTCGAGATCATGGAGCCGATCGTTACGCTCGCCTATGCGGCGGCGGCCACGAAAACGATTCGGCTCGGAACCAGCGTGATCGTCGTTCCGTATCGCGGTGCGATACATCTTGCCAAGGAATTCGCGACGCTGGATTTGCTCTCGGGCGGGCGCGTTATCGCGGGGTTGGCCAGCGGATGGCTCGAGCCGGAGTTCCGCGCGCTGGGCGCGCCGTTCGAGCGCCGCGGCGCCTACACCGATGAGGCAATCCGCCTGATGCGCGTGTGCTGGGCGAACGACACGCCTGAGTTTGCGGGCGAGTTCTTCAAGCTTTCGGGAATGCGCTTCGGCCCGCGCCCGAGCGCCGGCACAATCCCGCTTTGGATCGGCGGAATCAGCCGTCGCGCGATCCGCCGCGCGCTCGAGCTGGGCGACGGATGGCATGGCACGCGCCTGAAACCCGAGCAGGTCGCGCAGCGCCTCGAATGGCTTCGCCAGGGAGCCGAACGGATCGGCCGCGACCTCGATGGGTTCGTTCTGTCGCATCGCGTCTATGTCGGGTTTGCCGAGAAATGGACCGAGACCGGCGGCTACGTCGAGGGAATACTCGCGCCGCCCGGCGAGTTGGCCGATTATCTAAACCGGTTCGCCGAGTTGGGAATCGCGGAGCTGCTCATCACACCGCTGGCGAATCCGCGCGGGCTGGACGCATTCCTCGATCGGTTCGATCGCGAGGTTCGGCGCGGACTCTCATAGTTCATAACCTAATGTCTCAGCGGCCGCTCGATTGGGCCGGCGCGGAGGCGGCAGGAGCCATCTCCGCCGGGAACGAAAGATCCTTCCACGACTGCTGCGTCTTGACGAAGGCGTCGGCGGAGACGCTGACTTTGCCTCTGAACGGCCAATCCAGAGCGACGATCAGGACCACCACCAGCGCCAGCGAGGTTGAAACCGCCGCCGTGGTTATCAGGTGCATGAACAAATCCCGAAAGCCGAAAAGGTACGTGTAGCCGATGGTCAGCGCGCCGCCCATGAATATGATCCACCAGATCACTTCCGGGATGTGACCCTGCGCGGCGGAGATTCTGCTGCTGCGCGCGCTGTACAGCATGTTCAGGGTCTTGAGCAATTCGGCTTGAATCACCGCTTCGCCGCGGCTGATCGGCTGCATCGTGACGATCGCGCTGTGAACCTTTCGCAGCGGCTCCCATCCCTGAGTCGGCATTTCTCCGTCCTGCTGGAGCGGCCATTCCTGCTTGATGACGGTTGAAACATACAACTGGATATCGCTGCGGATGTCCTGGCCCATACTCCTGGGAAGACCCTGGGTGTCGCGGTAGATGCTGCCCACGCAATCGGCCTCGCGGTCCACGATCTCTTCGGCGTTGGCATAGGCTTGCCACGTTGCGATGGCAATGAAGGCGAGCAGCACGGCGTAGGTCACGCTAATGACCGCGACGGTGAAGCCGGTGAGATCGTTGTGCGCGCGGCGCGTGTCGATTTTCACCAGGCGATGAAAGACAAGTAGGCCGATGCACGCGAAGGCGTCGAGGAGCAGGACGAGGATCGATCCCCACAGCCAGGTGGGCGAGCTGTAGATGAAGTCGAGGATCATTCGTAGCTTCTTTTGCTGCGTTAGTTGCGGTCCGATTGCCGCGCTGCGCGACCGTGATGCGAGAGGGGGGACTCGAACCCCCACGCCTTGCGGCACTGGATCCTAAGTCCAGCGCGTCTGCCATTCCGCCACTCTCGCGATAAATTTCCAGTCAGATGAGTGTCAAATTATTGGAAGCGCGCGGTCTTTTGAAGAGCGGCGCAACGCCGCGGGTGTGACGTTCGGGCCGCCTCAGAGCCTCTGCCAGCCCTCGGGAACGAGGTCTCGTTCGTCGAAATAGCCGCTCAATTTGCCGTCGCGGCGCGGATAGAAGCGGAGGCGGGGATTGGTGCGCGCGCCCGCAAACCAGCGCGCCGGCGCGATCACTTTCTTGTTCGGACTCGCGTCGAGCCACGCCCCCCACCAGGACATCGAGGAGTTCGCGATAATATGTCCGCGGCACCACGACATCAGGAAGAGATCCTCGATATCAGTGAGCGCCTCGATAAAAGCGAACCGCTCATCCGCGAACTTCGCGCGGCACCATTCGAGGTCGTCGGAGAAAACCACGAACCTGGTGGCGGGGCCAAACTGCGCGAACGCGCGCGCGTAATAATCGGTGGCACTCAAATCGGCGAAGTCCGGATTTCCCACATAGTCGCCGCGGCGCACGTGAACCGAGCAGGTCTCGAACGCCAGAAGATCGCGAAACTGGCGCTCGAGCATCGCGGCCATTTGCGGATGCGGCCGCAAGTAGCCGCGGATCTCGTCGGCGCAATGCTTGAAGTAACGCTCGGATTGAAAATATCCGTAGAGCTCGGTGGGGCGATCGATGACGATCTCCTGGTACGCGAAGCTGGTTTCGCGGTACCGGCGCGCGCGCGGCCGCATAGAAGTCTGCGCGAACGGATTTGCGAAATGGCGCGCGTAATCCCACGGCGGCAGGATGAACGGGCACGAATTGTTGCGCGCCACCCCGATAGTCGCGGCAATCTGGAACAGCTGATTTCCGACCCGGCCCAGATGTCCCAGGAATCTGAACGACGCGACCTTGTTGCCGCGCGCAACCGGCATAAAGGTGTCTGCGAGTTTTCTGAACAGTCCGCGGTTCGCCCCAATCGCGTCGAATTTGGTGATGGCGGGATTGAAAGCCACGTTTACTGGCAAGCCTCGGGGTCTGCGCAGGAAAACCGGCGGACGAGATGTCTCCTGCTCGGGGCAATAGTCGAATTCATCACCCCAATTATATTGTCGCCAGAAGTTTTGCGATACGCTTCGCGTTTCGCGCCTCGCGACACGGCTGGCGCGAAATGATAGGCTCGCCGGATGCATATTCGGGAAATTTCCGGACGTAGAAGGCTTAAAAGTTTCATGCCGCCGCTGAAAAACGCGCGACGGCGCGCGATCGTTGCGCTCGCCGCGGGTGCGTCGATCGCGATCGGGATAGTTGCGGCGATGCCGGCGCGCGCGCGCGCGCAGCAGCCCAGCTCGGTAGTCGCGACGGTGGGCGCGCATAAAATAACGCAGGCCGACGTTGACGCGAAGATCAAGCCGCAGATGGCCGCGCTCGAGGGCAAGATTTTCGACCTCAAGCACGAAGCGATCGAATCGATCGCCGACGATTACCTGATCGAGCAGGCCGCCGCACGCCAGCATCTGAGTATCGATGCGTACATGCGCAAGAACATCGTCGACCCGGCCCCCAAGGTTACTGAGGCCGACGCGAAAGCCTATTTCGACGCGCACAAGGGCAACAGCAAAATTGAGTTTGCGCAGATCAAGGATCGGCTGCTCTCTCTGATGCAGAATCAGCGCGAGCAGGAGCTGCGCGACAAGCTATTGGCTGGACTGCTCAAGAGCGAGCCGCTGACGATCATGATCAAGCCGCCGCGCACGCAGGTCTCGAGCGCGGGGCGTCCAGCGCTTGGTCCCGCCAATGCGCCGGTGACGATTGTGGAATTCTCGGATTTCCAGTGCCCGTTTTGCGAGCGCGCCGAGCCGACGGTCAAGCAAATCATCCAAAAATACGGCGACAAGGTGCGCCTGGTGTATATCGATTTTCCGCTGCCGATGCATAGCCACGCGCTCGACGCCGCCAAGGCCGGGCAATGCGCCGAACAGCAGGGCAAATTCTGGCCCTACCACGATCAGCTTTTCGCCAATCAGTCGAAGCTCGCGCCCGCGGACCTGAAGGCGACCGCGCAGAAGGTGGGCCTCGATACCGCGAAATTCGACGCGTGCTTCGATCAGGCCAAGACCGAGGCGACCGTGCAGCACGAACTCGCACAGGGCAAGGCGCTCGGGATCGACGGCACGCCGACCTTCTATGTTGACGGACGCCAGCTGGTAGGCGCGCAGCCGTTCGACAGCTTTTCCCAGGTGATCGACGACGATCTGGCGGCCAAGGGCGCGGCGGGCGCCAAAGAGGCGCGAGCGAATTGATCGTGCCGCGCGCTGGCACCCAGGCCCAAACCGGCCTCGCGTCCGGTTTAAGCACGGTTGACGGTTTTGTCCGGCTGCGATATTTTCCACTGGAATGCCCCTGAACTTCCGCAGGTCACCATGGCTTTGAGAGTCTCGGCCGCTTCCGCGCGGCCGGTTAAGCCGCTGGACGATGACGTTCCGCGCTTCAACTATCGTCCGCGTCCAGCGGCGCGTCTGACCCAGGCGGAGAAGGCGGCAGAGTCGCGCCGCCGGGTGCTCGATGCCGCGCTGTCGTGCCTGATCGATCGCGGTTATTCGAATACGAGCACTCAGGAGATCGCCAGCCGGGCGGGACTTTCGCGCGGTTCGCAACTTTATCATTTTCCAAAAAAGGACGCGCTTTTGACCGGCGCGGTTGAATACCTGATCGAGCTGCGCATCGCGGAATTTCAGGAAACGGTCGCGCGGCTGCCGAAAGGCGCGGATCTGTGGACCGCGGCGATTGCGGCGTTCTGGGACGCATGGAACGGCCCGCTGTTTTTCGCCTGGCTCGAACTCGCGGTCGCAGCGCGCACCGACGCCGCCTTGCGCAAGTCGGTCGGAGCGCTTAACAAGCGCACCAACGATTACCTGCATCGCGCGCTCCAGCAGATCTTCAAGCCGCTGCCGGAAGTTCGCGAGCGCTTCGAACTGCTCTCGTGGACGATCTTCTTCATTTTCGGCTCGATGGCGCTCGAGCGCAGTATCGGCGAGTTCGATCGCGTGGCCGACGTCCTGCAAGTAATCGAGTCGCTTGGCCGCAATCTCGGCGCGCCCGCGAAAATCGCCTTGCGGAAGCAGAAGTGAGCGCCGCGAAAATCGGAGACCGCGCCTGGCGCGGGTTGGCGGGTGAACCTACCAACCGTTTAATCGGCAGCGCGCCGCGTGCTTGCAACGATTGCTTCGATAACCGTAACATCATTGGCAGATAACAGCGCAGGGACGACTATATCAATGGCAATCAACTTTCCTTCGACCGATTACTTCGAAGCCCTTAAGGGCAAGATGGCGGCGCAGCAGGAGAAATTCCGCCGGCTGGGCTTTATCGACACCACTTTCGGCGTTCGCGTTGGACAAAACGGCAAGGCGCGCAACTTCGTGCTCGAATTCGAGGTCTTCGATCTCAAGGACGTGCGCGAGGTTAGCGCGATCGATCTGAAGAAAGTCGATTTCATGATCGAAGGCGACGCGAAAATCTGGCGCGAGATGATCGAGAATATCCATCGCAACGGCGAGGCCGACTCCGCGCACGATCTGAACACGCTGGCGCACTTCGGCGAACGATTGAAGATCGTCTATGACGACCCCGACGGCCACGACAAACTCTACCGCTTCATGGAATCGATTCAGAAATTTTTCGACCTTTCCAGTCAGGTCGAAGTCAGCTTTAGCTAAGAATCGCGATTGTAAACCCGGCGCGGAGGCGCGGTTAAGATGGCTTATCTCTCGACCACGAATTATCTCGAAGACAAAGACTTCATCGACAAGTGGCTGTACACGATGCGGACCGGGGAGATGGATCTGTCGTGGATGAAGGCCGCCACCGAGAAGGTTCAGCCCCATGAGGCGAACCCGCGCCGCGGGTTGACCTATCGCGATCTCGATCTCGGCACCTACGGATTTACCGACGTGCCCGAGAAAGTCCGCGGCAATCGCTCTTACGCGCCGCGCGGAGCCGAAATTCCCGCCGGGGTGCCCGACGCGCAGCCGTGGGTCTCGCGCAAGAGCGAGGTCTGGGCGTTCAATACCGAGAGCTATTACGAAGAGGCGGTCAGCCGCCAGTGGAACGTGACCACGGATATCCCGTGGGAGCGTCTGGACGGCGTCGAGCTGCCGGAAACGATCGGCAAGGCGCTCTCGCAGTTGATGACCTTCCTTACCGAAGTCGAAATGATCGCGACCGATACGCCGGCGATGTGGCTGCCGCGGCTCAATCCGGATTTTATCGAGGTCAAGGCGTTTATCGCCTCGCAGGCGATGGACGAGGCGCGCCACGCCGAGGCGTTTCGCAAGCGCGCGCTGACGACAGGATGGGGTCTAATGAAGGCGAGTCCGGTAAACGAGATGGCGCTGAAGCATCTGCGCGACGCCGACTCATTCAGCGAGATGTCGGTGGCGCTGCATCTGGTTGCCGAAGGCAACGTGCTCACGATGTTCCGGTTCAGCGAATATCTGTCGCCGACCGACGTTGACAAGCGCATCTTTCGTCTCGTGATGCAGGACGAAGCGCGCCACGTCGGTTACGGCATGCAGCATTTCAAGTACGTGCTCGAAAACTTTCCCGAAAAGCGCGAGGTGCTGCACGCGCATCTCGATGAAGCCGAGAACATCTCGTTCGCCGGTTCGGCCGCGACTGAACTGACCGAGTCGTTTATCATCCTGGCTGGCGGCGGCCTCAAGAAAGAGAACATCGAGGAAGGGATCAAGATCACCACCAAGTTCAACCTGAAACAGATGGAAGAGCATTTCGAGCGGCTCGACAAGTGCGGGATGCCGGAGCGCAAGGAGCGCTCGAAGCTCTATCAGATGTACGAAATGGGCAAGGCCGCGGCCGAAGCGGCCGGAATCAAGCTTTGAGGTCTTAACCAAGTGGCCTTTTACGCCGACAAGGATTACACGACCGATCAGACGGTGTTCGAAGCCGTCAACCAGGTGATGTCAGGAAATCTGACCTTGCACTGGTACGACGCGAAAACGGAAAAGGTCAAAGGCAAGCCCAGCGATTTGCGCCGCGGCCTGACCTATCAGGACCTGGATCTCGGCAGCTACGGATACACCGCGATTCCAGAGAATGTGCGCACCAGCCAATCGATGGTTGCGCGCGGCAGCGAGAAGTGGGGCAACCTGCCCGACATGGGCTACTCCGTCAATCGCAAGTCTGAAGTGTGGGCCGACAACGTCACCGATCTGTACGAGGAAGACAAGTCGCGAAGGTGGACGCCAGCGGTTGACGTTCCGTGGAGCGACCTCGAGGCGCATCCGCTGCCCCCTGCGCTCGAGGCCGCGTGTGCGCAGCTATGCACTTTTTTGCAGGAATGCGCGCTGGTCTCGATGGATTTCGCGTCGCGATGGGTTCCGCTGGTCAACCAGGATTTTATCGAACAGAAAAGCTGGCTGTGCGCCCAGATGTTCAACTGGGCGCGTCTCAACGAAGCGTTTCGCAAGCGCGCGCTTTACGGCGGCGCCGGGCTCGGTCGCGCCAGCGTCTCGGGCGAGCAGGGACTTAAGGAGTGGCTGTGGGCGGAGTCGTTTCCCAAGGGCTCGCTTTCGATCAACCTGTCACTCGGCGGGCTCGTGCTCGCGATCTGCCGCCACGTCGCGGCATTCGCGCCGAGCAAGACCGATCGCGTGATGATGGGCTTTGCGATGCAGGATACCGCGCGGCAAACTGCGTACGGGTCGGGCCAGTTACGCTACTTTTTGAAGCATCGGCCCGGCGATCTGGGCGCGATGCAGGAATACGTCGATGACAGCGAGCATGTGATGCTCGCGCTATTGGGCAGTCCCGAGCTGCTCGAGCCGCTGATCATCATTTCGGGCGGCGGACTTGAAAAGGAACAGGTCAAGTCGGGACGTATCGCCGCGGCGAAGTTCATGCGGCTTGCGGTGGCCGAATACCTGGAGCGGCTGGAAGCGGCGGGCCTTTCGGGCAGCCGCAAGCGCAGCCGAATTGCGCGGGTAGTCGAGCGAATCGGCGCCGCGGCGTAAGTAAATAGACTAACCACGGATTTCACAGATTTCTGCGCATTGAGAGGTGCCGCACGGCACGCCGCGTCCAGGGATTCTCCGCGGACGGCGCTCAGGCGGCGTCCGCGCTGGAAATCCGCCTGCCAATCGGTGGAATCTGTGGTTAGTCTTTTCCCAGTTTTATACCGCTGCTAAGCTTATCTAATGCCCGACGAATCCGCCGACGAGCCTGACGGACCCGCCGGCGCCGAGGCGGCGTTGCGCGATTCCGCGCCTGCGCCACCGGCGGCGGAACCTTCGCGGCGCGGACGAATAGCGCGCCTGTTTCCGAACACTCCGCTGTGGCGATTTCTGAGCTACGTGCGTCCGCATGCGTGGCTGGTCGCGGGCGGAGCGTTGATGGGCGTGTTGAAATTCACGCTGCCGCTGATGTTCCCGCTCGCGTTCAAGTACGTTATCGACGTGCTGCTGGTTCCGCAGCCGAAGATGGATCGCATCAACAGCGCGATCGACCGCGGATGCATCGAGCTCGCGGCGCTGCTGCATCTTGGCGCGGGCGCGATCCCGAAACTCGAGGCGCTGACCGCCGCGATGTTCCTGATTTTCCTAATCCAGGCGATCGCTACCTACTTCCGCAACTACTGGGCGAGCATG
>Ga0307372_10007887_pt1 | contig 15126 bp, 13 predicted proteins | sample OX1MG_FD_202533 | JGI IMG/M metagenome (GOLD analysis project Ga0307372, IMG submission 202533) | Soil microbial communities from Risofladan, Vaasa, Finland - OX-1 | ecosystem: Environmental > Terrestrial > Soil > Coastal area > Acid sulfate soil | place: Finland: Risofladan, Vaasa | collected... | reverse complement strand
TTCGGACTCTGCCGCTATAATCCACGCGGAGGCGAAAATGGTCCGGTGACTGTCCCGGCCTTCAAAGCCGGCGATTCGGCTCTTCGCGAGTCGAATGGTGGGTTCGACTCCCACACGCTTCCGCCACATCTGACTCTTTCTGAACCACTTGGCCTCTGCCCGAGAGAACATGAGGGAACACTACGGCCTCTTCATGTTCCTGTTGGCAGCAAAAGCCGAACCAGCTTGCTATTCGCCTTTCGCAGACGTTCCGGTACAGCCCTGGTGTAGATGTTCATCGTCGTGCGGATGTCCGCATGACGAAGCAATTCCTGCTGTACCTTAACGTCCGTGCCATGCTCGTTGAGCAGATTCGAATACGTGTGCCGAAATGCATGCCAACCGAGTCTCCCAACTCCGACCTTTTCTCCTGCACGCAACAGCCAGCGACGTTGTGCGCTCCAAGGGTGCGAGGGCATTCCCGTACGTTTACTAGCGAATAGCCACTCGCTTTTTTGAAGAGAGGAAGGGAGCCTTCGCCGATATTCTCGCAAAAGTTTCTCTAAAGCGAGATCAACCGGCATGGGCCTCCTTGAAGTCTCCGTCTTGGGTTCGCCAACGTGGCCAAATACCCAGGACCGCTGAATCTGGACTTGGCGTGTCTCCCAATTGAAGTCACGCCATTGCAATCCGAGAACCTCACTGATCCGCAGTCCCAGACACCCAGCCATAATGCACATCGTGCGATAGGGCTCCGGGATGTGTTCGAGAACCTGTCGAAACTGGTCAATCGTTAGCACAGCTGGCTGACGCACGCGCTTCGAAACGTCTTTTACTCGCACAAAGCCCATGGGGTTGGCTTGATACGGGAGCAGCTCCCATCGCATCGCGCAGTTGAAGACGATCCGCATTTGATTCTTCAAGTGTCCCTTGCTTTTTGGTGCGAGGTCGAGTCCCTTGAGCCACTGCTCGACAGCCAGTGGCTTAATTTGTTTCAACGCGTACTGGCCCCATTTCGGTTTGATGTGGTTCCTCAGCCACGATTGATAGCTTCTCGCAGTTGAGTGACGGTCTGGCAACTCTTCCGCGAGATACCGCTCTATCACCGCACCGAAGGTGACTACACCAGCGTTTGGATTGTCTACGTTAATCCGAAGCAAGAGTGCTTGTGCCGCCCTCCTGGCTTGAGACTCGGTAGCGTGTTGTTCGACAGTTCCAACAATGAGACTTTTGTGGCAGTTGGTCCCATCCAGCAAATGCTCCCGATAACGCAGCGCCCAGACATCCGGGCCCTTCTTTCTTGCTTTCCGTTCAACACTTCCGAACTGATACCGTTGCCGCTTATGTTCCATCCGATTTCTCCTGGTTTAAGCGGCACGGATGGCAAGCCGACTGTACATGAGAACGCATCCAGATTTCCAGATCAGAAACGCGGAATCTCCAATGCCGAAAATAACGATAGGCAGGTATGCGTCCTTCTCGTGCCCATCGCTCGACAGTCTTAGGATGAAGCCCCCCGAGGACAGCTGCGGCGGCGGCGCAGTCGAGAAGCGGTTCAACTGCTTGATGTGCCTCTGTGGTCTCAGTGGAGCGCAAACTGAATCTTTCGGCTGGCGGTGATCCCGTTTTCTGTTTCGCGTTTCCGGGAAGCTCTTCAGATTTCAACGACGACGGACTTACTGCGAGGCGCAAGCCATGTACTCTTGGCGAGTCTGGGTTCTTGCGCGCGCCGAGTTGGGCCGTGCGGGGTTTCATTTGACTTTCTCTGACTTCTCCCTTACTTTCGTATTCAGCTTGACTTCCTGTGGACATTGTAATACGTTTGCAATTCTAGAGCCAAGATGCAACCGCAAGGCGCAGGGTTGCATCCTAACCTACGAATGGGAGGGATTCACCGATGCCCAAGAAACCCGACAACGAAGAGAGGCCCCTGCAGCAGCAAACGATCTCCGTCCGTATCAGCGACGCCTTGCGCTCTCGATTGGAGAGGGCCAAGGAACTCATGTCCTCGAAGACCGGAGAGAGCGTGACGACTTCCGATGTCGCAAAGCAATTCCTCGAATCGGCTCGCGAGGACCGCCTGGAAGTCGTGGACCTCATGGCCGAGCCAACCGAAACGCTTCTGCAAATCCGCAGGAAGGGAGAAGCGCAGCACGTTTTATCGCGTGCGGAATGGGCCGTCCTCGCCTACTTTGTGCAGCAGGGTTTCGAAGCCTTTTCCGGCAGGACGCCCAACCCTGTTTCCCGCGAATCCCTGACAGGCGTCTTGGATGCGTTCCTCGCGGTCTACGAACTGCGGAAGGAACGCACTTCCAAGCTCGACGAGTATTACCTCGGCAATCTGCCCGCCGAGTATCGGCCTGCCAAAGCGAAGGACGCTGACGACCAAGCCTCTCCTGAAATCGTGCGCAGGACGGTGCTCGAAACTCGCAAACGATTGAACGACGCGGGAACCAAGTGGGAGCCGTTGCTGGCCGCGCGAAATCTTCATGTGATTCTGGAAGAAGAAAAGCTCTCCGGGGTCGAGCCTCTCGACCGTGCCCTTCGCCCGTTTTGGCCGATACTCTGGCGACTGGCAGCGCGAGGCCACTACTTTTTGAAGCAAGAACCGCTCCGACTGCCTTCTACTGCGAAGGAGTCCTTCTATCAGCCTCCGATCCCGTCTGTTAAGGAGGGGGAATATTCGCTCTCGTTTGCCCGTGGGGAAGGCGGCGACTTCTCCCTGCTTCTGAGCTTCCCCGGCCCTCGTGGTCCGCAGTATCCGATCAGCGGATATCCCAAGATCACGGAGTTCCGCGCCATGCTCGGGACGTTAACACCAGAAGGAGGAGCGAGCCGCCGCTGGAATGGCGAACACTTCTTCGGATACGTCGCGCCATCCGAGGAGGGCAAGGGGAAGGACGTGTGGTTTCGTGCGCACGCGAACGGGATCACGTTCGGCTTCTCGGAGAAGGAATGGAAGTCGGTGCAGGTGTTGTTTCGCCGTGCCTGGGAAATCCCCGAGGTGCGCATGGCGTGGGATGAACTGGCTCTGGAATACGGGGAACTTTAATGCTGCGCTGCTTCGCAGCGGGAGTTTTGTGGACACGCCACCCACAAAGTGGTTGCTGCAAAGCGCCGCGCAGCGCTTTTGGTTAACGTGTTCTCGTGGCGCGAGTTAGCGAATCTGGGGCGCCCGCGGTTAACTCCCGGCGCTGTTCGTTAACTTCTTTATTTTGCTTGCTCGTTTGGTGCAGTGATCTCAGGGAAGTCTTTCCAGAAAGGTGTTCGACATGACCGCCGATCAACTGCGAAGCCGAACTGTGGGATGCAAGATGACCGAGGTCGAGTATGACCAGCTGAATGCAATCACCGATGAACGAGGTGTAACGGTTGGCGAATGGTGCCGCGAAGTGTTGCTGCAACACACCAATGGAACGAAATCATTCACAGTCGAAGAGACTGTTCTTGCAGAGCTGCTTGCACTGCGCACTATCTTGCTCAACGCACTCTACAAATTGGCTCAGGGCGACCATCTAACGGCGGACGAAATGCAACGGCTGATTGAGCGGGCGGATGAAGGCAAATTCCGCAAGATGCAGGAGCGTCTGAAAGCGGGGGCAGCATGAGCCAGGAATGGGGCCGCAACCAGTATGCGGGCGAGTGGCCGAATCCAAAGCCGGCATGGACGATGACAGCATTGCTTGTGGCCGTACTGAGCATGACGACGATATGCGCCTACCGTTATGCCTATGTCCTGACGCCTTTGCAGAAGTTCTATTTGACGACGTATATCCGCAGTGAATTGCGTGCTGACATCGGTTTCAAAACTGCCGGCTACGAACTGCTAAATGTAATGGACAAAAAGAGCACCCGACTGGCGCTCAACGAAGAAGTAATGCCGGTCAAAACGGCCACGGGCGAGAACACATTTGCGTTGACCGAAGCGGCAGTGAAATTGGGTGACCGACGGCTTGAATGGCAGCAAGGGCAATACGACAACGCGGGACTTCATGCGTTCTTAGGTCATTGGATCTATCGCGACGAGACCTTCCTCGACTCTCTAAGACCGGGCCTGTTAGGCGGCTTGGGAGTTTTCATTGTCGGCTTGCTCATTGCGATCCCGAAGGATGCGGCCCGCGCCCGCGCGCGGAAAGAAGGGCGCAGGCTCAAAGGGCCGGAACTTGTGGCCGTGCGCGAGTTCAATCGGCGAAATCGGTCAGATGGCATCGGCTTCGAGCAGACACAGACTTTCCTACAGAGAGCGTTCGGCCAGGTACAGAGTCTAAGGCTTCCTCGCGCCATTGAGCCAAGCCACATCCTCATCATGGGCGATACGGGCACCGGCAAGAGCACCCTGATCCGCAGTATCTTGTTGCAAATTGAGGAGCGCGGCGAGACGGCCATCGTCTACGATCCCGCGCTTGATTACACACCGGAGTTTTACTCACCGGAGCGCGGCGACATGATTCTCAATCCGCTCGACGCCCGAATGCCCTATTGGAGTCCGGGCGAAGAGTTGCGGCATGACGCTGAGGCTTTGACGCTGGCGGCATCCCTATTCCCAGACCGGCACAACGAGAATCCGTTCTTTGTTGAAGGTCCGAGGAAAATCTTCGCGCATCTCTTGACTTTCCGGCCCTCCCCGCAGGAGTTGGCCTATTGGATGTGCCACGAGGAAGAGATCGACCGGAGAGTGAAAGGCACCGAGTACGCGGCGATGATCGACCGGCAAGCACCGGCGCAGCGCAGCGGGGTGCTGGCTTCGCTCAACATGATTGCCGATACATTGAAGCTGCTTCCCTCAGAGAAAGAAACGACGGGCCGATGGAGCGCGGCGAAGTGGTCTGAGCGGCGCAAGGGTTGGTTTTTCCTTACCAGCACACCGGAAACGCGCAAGCGACTCATCCCGCTGACCAGCCTGTGGCTCGATACATTCGTATTGAGGTTGATGAACCAGGGACAGACCAGCCCGCGCAAAGTCTGGTTTGTCTTGGACGAACTCGCAAGCTTGCAGCGGTTGCCGCAACTGCATACGGCCATCACCGAGAACCGCAAGTCGAATAATCCTGTGGTGCTTGGTTTTCAGGGCCGCAGCCAGCTTGAGACGCGCTACGGGCATGAGGCCGAAGCTATGCTGTCGCAACCCGCAACGAAAATCTTCCTGCGAACAAGCGAGCCACGCGCGGCGGAGTGGATATCGAAAACCATCGGCGAGGTGGAAATTGAAAGGCTCCGCGAGAGCCGTTCGGGCGGGCAGCTTGGACGACAGCGGAACACCAAGAGCTACAACTTGGAGCGCCAGGTTGAGCCGCTCGTAATGGCCTCCGAGATCACCGGACTTGCTGACCTGCATGGGTATCTCAAGAAGGGAAACCTCGTCGTGCGGATGAACTTCCCGTTCATCGAACTGCCCGCCAAACAGCCGAAGTACATCGAGCGGCCAATACAAGAATGTTCGAAGATACTGCCAATCCAAACGGCAGCGGGAACAACTGAAACCAACGAGCAGAAACTCGCGCCGCAGGAAATGAAAAAGACTTACGACCATCACCTGAACCGCACCGTATCAGCGCAACAAGAGCATTTCTTCGAATAGGCCAATCCTATGCTGACTATCTCGAATCCACTGAGCGCGATCCAAGCGCAGGCGTATCACGCCGAAGAGTTTTCCAACGCCCGCGAGAACTATTACACGCAAGACGATCAGATTCGCGGCGAATGGCACGGAAGACTCGCCGCGGAGTGGGGTCTCAAAGGCGAAGTCGGTGAAGAACACTTCCAGAGACTCGCCGAAGGCCAGCACCCGACAACAGGCGAGCAGCTTGTCCAGCATCGAGCAGCACGTGCATATGTGAATGAGCGCGGCGAGAAGGTGAAGGCGATGGAGCATCGGGCAGGTTGGGATGCGACCTTCTCCGCGCCGAAGAGCGTATCGCTGACCGCTTTAGTTGGCGGAGACGAGCGAGTTCGCCAGGTACATCAAGTGAGCGTCGCTGTCGCACTCGATGAACTCGAACGATATGTCCAGGCCCGCATCAGCGGAAGTCTACCAGCAGAAACGACCGGCAAGTGGGTAGCGGCGAAGTTCGAGCATGACAGCGCGAGACCCGTGGACGGCTATGCCGCGCCGCAACTGCACACGCATGTGGCTTTCTTTAATCTCACGGAAACCGAAGACGGCGAGACCTACGCGCTACAGCCACAAGAACTCTACAAGACGCAGCAATACGCGACGGCAGTTTACCGCTCGGAATTGGCCTTGCGGCTCAAAGCATTGGGTTATGAAATCGAGCGGGGAAAGAACGGGCAGCCGGAAATCAAAGGCTATTCCGAGGAGTATCTCTCAGCGTCGAGTCCGCGCCGCCGGCAGATCGAGGAGCATTTGGCGAAGGAGAATCAGCGAGGAGCCGATGCCGCACAGATCGCCGCGCACAAGACGCGGGAAGCGAAGCTCGATATTTCGCGGGAGGAAATGCAAGAACGTCATCGGCAAATGGCAAAGGCATTCGGAAACCAACCAGAGCATGTCGTGGAAGCAGCACGGAAGCGACCACAGCAAATTGAGTCAACGTCTCCCGCTACTACAGCCCAAGCAGCGATGACATTCTCCAAGGATAGGAACTTCGAGCGCGAAGCCGTGGTTGAAGAGCGTCAACTATTGCGGGATGCGTTAAGGCGCTCGATGGGTGAGGCGACACTGAGTGAGGTCCGGGCCAAATTCGAAAAGCGCGTCAATGCGGCTGAATTCATAGAAGTAGAAAAAGGACTGGGCGCACCAAGCCGGGCATACACGACTCAGGAGATGATTGATTGCGAGCGCGACACAATCCAAGTCATGCGTAAGGGGCAGAACAGGCATTCGGTGATTGTTAGCGCCGGCAGACAAAGGGCAATCGAAAAGGCCTATCCGCACCTGAGCGAAGGCCAACGGCGTGCTGTCGAGCAAATCCTTTCAAGCCATGACCAGGTCACCGCGCTCGAAGGCGTTGCCGGGTCGGGCAAGACTACTTCTCTGGCAGCGATCCGCGAAGGCACCGAGCGCGACGGTTACAAAGTTGAAGGATTTGCGCCAACGTCGCGCGCAGCACAAAAGCTCGCCGAGGCCGGAATCGAGTCGAGCACCTTGCAGCGGCATCTTGCACAAACGGATGAACGGCGCGACGGACAGAAGCGGTTGTACGTTCTGGACGAATCGAGCTTAGCGAGCACGAAGCAGATGAACGAATTGCTCCACCGACTCAAAGAACATGACCGCGTACTCTTGGTAGGCGACACACGCCAGCACCAAGCCGTCGAAGCCGGAACCCCGTATCAGCAACTCCAGGAGGCAGGAATTCAGACAGCCCGGCTTGATGAGATTGTGCGGCAGAAAGACCCGGCGCTCAAAGAAATCGTGGGGCATCTCTCCCGTGGCAATGTGCGAGAAGCAATCGAGCAACTTGATACGCATGGCCGCGTGCATGAAATCCCCGATCGGGACGAGCGACTCAAGGAAATCGCCAGGGAGTACGCGAAGCAGCCGCAGGGAACGTTGGTAGTTTCGCCAGACAATCAATCGCGCATGGAAATCAACCAGATCATCCATCGGGAAATGCAAACGCGAGGGCAAGTGGACCACAGGGAGCAGCGGCTGAGAATCCTGGTAGCTCGCCAAGAAATCACCGGGGTGGACCGGCAGTGGACGGAGCAATACAAGGCAGGCGACGTGGTGCGCTACACAAAGGGTAGTAAGGCAGTCGGCGTCAAGCCAGGAGAATACGTCCGCGTCGAGCGCGTAAATGAAAAGGAAAATCAAGTCACGGTGAAACGCGAGAACGCTGAACGCGTGAGTTACAATCCGCGCCGCCTGCATGGAGTCACGCTGTACCGCGAGACGGAACGCGCGTTTGCGAAGGGTGACCGCGTGCAGTTCACCGCGCCGAATCGAGAGCAGCATATCGCCAACCGCGAACTTGGCACAATCGAGAGGATCGACGCGCGGGGCAATCTCCAAGTCCGCCTTGATTCAGGTCGCACTGCCTCATTCAATATCAGGGAGAATCCGCACATCGACCACGGCTACGCAGTCACCAGCCACAGCAGCCAGGGGCAGACCGCCGACCGCGTCCTCATCCAAGTGGACACTGAGCAGGCCGGAGAAAAACTCATCAATCGCCGGTTGGCGTATGTCGCCCTGTCACGTGGTCGCTACGATGCGCAGCTCTATACCAACGACAAGGGCCGTCTGATCGAACGGCTATCCTCTGATGTTTCGCACCGATCCGCGATAGAACTGGGCCGTGAATCTGCGTCGCCCGTGCGCGGGATCGAGCAGTCTTTTTCACGAAGCGAGGGTCAAGAACACGCCCAAACAACAGGTCACAGCATCAGCAGATGAGATCGATTCCCTTCGCTCTCGCCACCGTCAAGGGGCACGCTCGCTGGCGCGACTCCCGATGGTCGCCCTTGACTGCGGCTTCGCTGCGGGCGGGGGCCCCTACGGAGGCGTGAACCTCCCTGCGCTTATAGCGTCCCAACACGAAGCGTCTGTTCGCACTAGCTTCTATATATAGAAATATGTATGCTGGTATAAAGATGGCAAGCGACTTGAAGCCTGTCAGATGGATTGGAACGTCGCTCAGGGATTTGCGCTCTTTTCCTTCCGAGGTCAGGATCGACATCGGACACGCGCTCTTTACAGCCCAGGAGGGCAAGACCGATCCTGCTGCTAAGCCTCTCAAAGGCTTTGGCGGTGCCAGCGTGCTCGAAATTGTGGCTTCGCATCACGGCAATGCGTGGCGAGCCGTTTACACGGTGCGTTTTCAGGATGCCCTCTATGTCTTGCACGTATTTCAGAAGAAATCCACAAAGGGAATCGCGACACCAACAAAGGAAATTGATTTGATTAAACGGCGGCTCGCGGAAGCCGAGCGGGACTATAAAGGAAGGCAGAACTAAAATGAAAACCAAAGGAAAAAAAACGCACAACCGCGTTGCACGCGTGACCGAAGGTAGCGGAAACGTTTTTGCAGACATTGGCCTTCCCAATCCTGAGCAAGAACTGCTCAAGGCGCAGCTCACCCTGCAAATCTACACGATCCTCAAGGACAGCGGCATGACACAGGTCGAGATCGCCAAAGTCCTCGGCGTGCAGCAACCGCAGGTCTCCCTGTTGATGCGGAATCGCGCGGGCAACTTTTCCGTCGGACGCTTGATGGAATTTCTCACGGCTCTGCGTCAGGACGTTGAAATCACCGTCCGGCCCACTCGCAAGGAACATGGTGCATTGTCGGTTGTCTCGGCCTGAAACGATAAGAGCCAGTAACATGGGCAAAGAAAAGTTTTGGCGATCCCGTCGGAACGCTTCCGTGCTCGCTATGGCAATCCGACAGCTTACTTAACTTGAACCACTGCGCTTGCCCGTTTAGACTCCATTCCGAGTAATACCAAGTCAAAGGAGCGGCTTTGTCGGCTTCCCTCGCCTCGTTTACAGCAACGGTTGACAAGCTGATTTACCGATTCGAATCGGACCGGACTCACTATCTGTCGAAGAGTTATTCCGAGGCTCAGGCGCGCGTCGATTTCATCACTCCTTTCTTCAAAGCCCTCGGCTGGGACATGGAAAACGAGGAAGCGCTTCCTCACCACGCACGCCACGTCGTCGTCGAATTGGGAGAAGACACTCACGGTCGACCGGACTATGGCTTCCGCGTCGCCGGTCAAACCAAATTCTTCGTCGAGGCCAAGGCCCCGTCCGAGGCCCTCGACACTGCCCGCCACATCATGCAGGCCAAGAAATATGCCTGGAACACCAAGCAAGTCTCTTTCGTCGTTCTAACCGACTTCGAGGAATTCCGCTTCTACGACGCCTCCATCATTCCCGATGAGCGCAAGCCCGACGAAGGCTTGCTCCTGAACTTCCGCTACACGGATTACCTCTCGAACATAGCCAAGCTCTGGGATTTCTCGCCCGAGCGCGTCGCCGCCGGTTCCCTCGAAGCCCTGCTCCCGCGCGACCGCCGCACCCAGCGCCTTCGCATCCCCGTGGACACCGCTTTTCTCGACGAGATGACCGGCTGGCGTGAGGAGCTGGCAAAAAACATTTACAAAAACAATCCCGCGCTCACCGCCCGGCAGTTGAACGAAGTCGTTCAGCGTTTGCTCGACCGCATCGTCTTCATCCGCGTCGCGGAAGACCGCCGCGTCATCGAGAAAAACCAGCTCCGCGACGTGGTCGAGGAATGGAAAGCGCGCGGCGGCAAGTTCCATATCTTCGAGGACCTCAACGATTTTTTCCACCGCATCAACGAGGATTTCAACGGCGAAATTTTCAAGCCGCACCTCTCCGAGGAAATCAAGATTGATTCCGATGTTCTCGCCCGCATCATTGAGCGCCTCTACCCGCCCAAAAGCCCCTATCGCTTTGACGTGATCGGCGTCGAGCTTCTCGGCTCGATTTACGAACGCTATCTCGGAAAGACCATCCGCGTTACACCGAAACAAGTCCGCGTCGAGGAAAAGCCCGAAGTTCGCAAGGCCGGCGGCGTCTATTACACGCCGAAGTACATCGTCGATTACATCGTCAAAAACACCGTCGGCAAGCTCATCGAAGGCAAAACTCCCAAGCAAATCGAAAAAATCCGCATCCTCGATCCCGCCTGCGGCTCCGGCTCATTTCTCATCGGCGCATTCCAATGCCTCATCGACTATCACGCCCGCTACCTCGCCGAGCATCCCAAAGAGGCCCGCGTCGATACCTTGCTCCCCGACATAACCAAAGACCCGAACGGCGAGCCGCGTCTCTCCGTCATCCGCAAAGCGCAAATTCTGAAGAACAATCTTTTCGGCGTTGATATCGACCCGCAAGCCGTCGAAATCACCATGATGAGCCTCTACCTCAAGGCCCTCGAAGGCGAGCGCTCGCAGCTCCCGCCCAAGCAGCATCTCCTCCCCGAACTCAAAAACAACATCATCTGCGGCAATTCCCTCATCGGCCCGGACATCTACGGCCAGGCCACGCTCTTCGGCGACGCCGAGCGCGACCGCATCAACGCCTTCGACTGGAATTCTGATGCCGCTGGCTTCGGCCGCATCATGAAAGACGGCGGCTTCGACTGCGTTATCGGCAACCCGCCTTACGTTCGTATCCAGCACATGAAAGAATGGGCACCCTTCGAGGTTGACCACTATAAGAAAGGCTACAGGTCGGCCAGTTCTGGTAATTACGACATCTATGTCGTTTTTGTCGAAAAGGGGCTGAGCGTCCTTAGGAAGGGCGGTAGGCTCGGGTACATCCTCCCGCACAAGTTTTTTAACGCCCAATACGGGGAACCGCTCAGAGGCGTGATCGCTGAGGGGAGGCATCTGTCTGAGGTCGTCCACTTCGGCGACCAGCAGGTTTTCGACGGAGCCAGCAACTACACCTGCCTTTTGTTTCTCGACAAATCGGGGAGAGAGCAGTTTCAAGTAGAGAAGGTACAGGACTTGGAAAAATGGCGGGCAACTGGAGGCGCACAGAAAGGGACCATTCCAGCAAACAATATCAGTGCTTCCGAATGGAATTTCTCTCTTGGTGAATCAGGTGCCCTGTTTCACAAACTGAGCCGAATTCGACCTAAATTAGAGGATGTAACGGATCGGATCTTTCAAGGCCTCAAAACCGGCGCGGACAAGATTTACATCGTTGAGGAAATACAGCGACGCACAAACAAGGTCAAGATTTATTCGAGGGAAAAAGACGCTGAGTTCTGGTTGGAGCCTGCCCTCCTTCAACCCCTCGTGAAAGGCGGCGATAGCGATCGGTACGATTTGTCCCGCACTAATCGGCTCATCTTGTTTCCCTACTTGGCTACCAACCAGGGCCGCACCACATTCATTCCGTCGGCGAGAATGAAAAAGGACTTTCCCCTAACTTGGGCGTACCTCGAAGCGAACAAGCCTTATCTTGAAAGCCGTGAGGCTGGCCAGATGCGAGGAACTGAATGGTACGCCTATACTCGCAATCAGGCTTTGGATGTGATTCAGAGCCCGAAGATATTTACACCTGACATAGCCGTACGGGCATCCTTTTCACTCGACGAAACAGGGAAGTTGTTTTTCACCGGGGGCGTGGCGGGGGGCTACGGTGTCGTTGTATCGGCGGGGCACTCTCGCCCTTTCATCCTGGGGCTTCTAAACTCACGGCCCTTTGACTGGTACGTTCAGCAGGGTGCAACTCAGATGCGAGGCGGATATTATAGTTACGAGTCGCGCTTCATTCGCGGCGCGCCAATCTTGGTGCCGGACATGTCCGTCCCTGCCGAAAAGGCGCGGCATAATCGAATAGTGGCGCTGGTGGAGCAGATGCTGGAGTTGAACAAGAAAAAGCACTCAGGCAAACTCGCGCCTTCCGAGCTCGACCGCCTCGAACGTGAAATCGCCGCCACCGACGCCCAAATCGACGACCTCGTCTACGACCTCTACGCCATCACCGCCGAAGAGCGCAAAATCATTGAAGAAGGGAAAGGGTGACGTCGCATGGCATACAAAATATTCTTAAGTCACAGTTCGGCGGACGCGCACTGGGTCAATTGGATAAAGTCGAATGCCCAACAGGTAGGAATAGAAGTATATCTACACGAATACGACCCCAAGCCGGGACAGCTACTTGCGGGCAAGCTCCAAGCGGCCATCCAATCTCGCGACGCGTTAGTTGTCCTCCTTACGGGAAACAGCCAAGGCTCAGCATATGTGCAACAGGAAATCGGATACGCCAAGGGCGCAAACAAACCTGTCATTCCACTCGTCCAGCCGGGCATTCAGCAGGCCAGCGTGGCGATGCTTCAGGGCGTTGAGCACATACCGTTTGACTTCCGCAACCCACACACTGCATTGTCCACGCTGCTAAGCCATCTGCAAAAAGCGAAGCAAAGTAAAGAGGCTGGGCAGGCTCTCCTGGCAATTGTCCTCCTTTGTGGTTTCCGGTTTCTTGACGGAGATAAGCCAGCAGATCCACTCATTACGCGCCAATGGCGCAAGATCCTCCCTTTGTCGTCGGGTCAGAAATGAGAACTTTGCCTAAATCCAACGGAACGCTGTGTGCCGCATCAAGTGACGCGGTCATTTGCCTCTATGTTCCTAGGAAACTATTTCCTTGACACGTGTTACCGAACGGTCGTATCCTGCCGTTCGTGATGGGCCATGAAGACGGCGAGAAAAGCGAAGAAGCACAGAATCGAAGCCAGCCGCCTCACCGTGCATATCGGCTTCTGGATGCGCATGGTCTCCAACAGCGTCTCCCACGCGTTCGCCCGCAAGCTCGAAGCGAGCGGCGTCACGGTGGCCGAATGGATTGTCCTGCGTGAAATGTACTCCAGCGACGACACCACTTCCCCCGGCGTAGTTGCCAGGTTCACCAGTTTGACCCCCGGTGCGGTTTCCAAGCTGATCAGTCGCCTGCTCGCGAAAGGGCTGGTGACGCGCAAGGAATCCGCCAGGGACCGGCGATTCCAGGATATCGAGCTCACCGTCGCTGCGGTCGAGATCGTCCCCAAGCTCGCGAAGCTAGCGGACCAAAATGACCGGGAATTCTTCGGTGGCCTCTCGGATTCCGATAGGGAATCCCTGTCGCGGATCCTCAAGAAAATCGTCGCACTGCACAAGATCACAAAGATGCCCATCGGTTGAAGGGAGACCCATGAACAACGCTCTGATTCAAGAGCTTATCGAAAAGGCGCTGGCGCGGAAGATTGCTTTTCCGGAAATTCTCGCCACCCTTACCAAGGAAGGAGTCGAGTCCTATCACGTCGATTTCCTGAGGAATGAGGTTCGCTACTACGTAAGGGATGGAGAATTTCTCGTCGTGAACGCCTCGTTCGTTCACCAGGGCGTGGCAGCCGAATTTTCGGCGGAGAAGCTCGATGCGATCAATCGCAGAGTGCAGTCCGGGCAGGCGTCTTACGCCGATTTCGTTCGCGAGGGCACGGCCGCCGGTTGCGCCTGCTACGCCGTCTATCTCAATGGCAAGTTGGTCCGCTATTTCGGGCGCGACGGTGGAGAGCACGTTCAGTATTTCCCGGGCTCCAGATGAGCCGGGATTCGCAAGTCAACTATTTCGATCCCGAGGAGAATCGAACATGAAGAAAATTGCTCGGTCCTGCATCAAGTCCGTTGATATTCAAGCCGTGCCCGATAAGGCCTTCGCGTTCCTCGCCAATCCAATGAACTGGCCCCAATATGCCGTCGTGAATCTACGGACAGTAAGTCCTGGCAAGGATGGGTGGTTCAAGGCCGTGACTAAATTCGGCGAAGGCGAAATCAAAGTTGATGGCGTGAGGGAATTCGGAATCTTGGACCATGTGTGGAAGGACCCGCAAGCCTCCTGGAAGGTGTACGCCCGCGTCGTCCGCAATGCCGAAGGCTCAACCGTGATGATGACGATGTTTCAACCTCCCATCATGACGGATGTGCAGTTCGATCAGGCCATGAAGGAGATGGATATCGAAATGGCTAAGCTGAAGGAAGTGCTGGAGCGCTAGCCGCTTCGTTCTCGGTTCGCTTCGGTGCAATTCGAAGGAATGATTGCACCGTGCGTTTCGCGTAGCCGACACGACTAGTGCCAGTTAGGTGGTTTGTGTTGCATCGCTAGAAGGCAGGCGTAGTGGAGTCGGGGATTCTTGCATGAAATACTCAGCAGACGCGACGATTCAGTTTTGTGTCGCGCTCCTTCTAAGCAGCACGGATGAGCTGAATTCGAAATGCCAAGCTCAACCAATTCGGATGGTTGCAGGACCCCCTGCAACGATCAAATTGGCTACAAGTGAAGGAGAGGGTCTCGCTTCTCCCGTTTCCTTGGAAGATTCGGTTGTCGGCTTGCCATCCGCACCGCGAAATTTGACCCGAAGCCAACATCGACTTTTATGCAGCGAGAAAGAACACACCGACGGAATTTTCAGCGCCGAGAAAACGAGGGGCCTTTGAGGGGCCAATAAGGATTCCTTGGCATTCCCCATTGTTCCTTTTCAATGCCTTAGCGTTCCCCAGCATTCCTTCTAACTCCTTGAAATTCCGTCCGGTAGTGTTTTCGACTCCCACACGCTTCCGCCAAGCCTATATTCTTGAGTAAGTCTGGCGGCGCACAAATTGGCCCGCGCCGGCGCGGCCGACGAATTTTCCGCCGTCGATCACCGCTTTTCCGCGCGAGAACAC
>Ga0307372_10007886_pt1 | contig 15128 bp, 15 predicted proteins | sample OX1MG_FD_202533 | JGI IMG/M metagenome (GOLD analysis project Ga0307372, IMG submission 202533) | Soil microbial communities from Risofladan, Vaasa, Finland - OX-1 | ecosystem: Environmental > Terrestrial > Soil > Coastal area > Acid sulfate soil | place: Finland: Risofladan, Vaasa | collected... | reverse complement strand
CAGGCCGTGGTCAACGAGGCGATCACCGCCAACGCACTTACCTCAGTCGTGCCCACGGACGACAAAACCGGAGGTGGGCCCTCCGGGCTCACGCGCCTCGCCCGCGACGCGCTCGACCAATCAGGCGTGTCGGAGGTCATCGTGTTCCTCGGCACCAACGACCTGTGGTTCGGCGCCACCGCTGGGCAGCTCATAGCCGGCTACGAGCAGGCCATCGCCCTCGTTCACCAGGCACGGCTACCGATCGTCGCCGTGACGCTACTGCCTCGCGCCACGAACCACGATGAGCTGTGGACACCCCTCGATCAGAGCGAGCTGGAACAGGTCGATAATTGGATCACGACGTCCGGCGCGTTCGATGGCGTGCTCGACCTGGCGCCCACGGTCGCAGACGTGTTCAACGGTGCGTGCACGCCCAACGTCATGTTCCCGCCGTACGATTCCGGTGATCACCTGCACCCGAACGCGGCCGGACAGATCGCCATGGCCGACGCGATCGACCAGTCGGTGTTACAACTCCCTGCGCTCCCACAGGTCGCAGCTCCCGTTCGCGTGACCCCCACCCCCAACTGCAGCGGTGGCGTCGTTGCGCGGACATCGTTGGCGGCATGATGCCGACTCCAGCAGAGCTGTCCGCACATTCATCCCGGCGCACCCGGACAGGTGCCCGACGACGGTGGCGCCGAGACACCGGCGGTGATTTGGGCGGTGCCGGCCACATCCCCACCGATCATGATGGCCCCTGTTCCTGCGGTCTGGCCCGCCAGCTCGGCGTCAAAGAAGTCGGTGGTGACCCGGGCCACAATTCTCTGATCGGTGGTCCCCGCCTCGGTATAGGGCGGCTCGTGCGAAGCTCTCAGAAGGTCGAGGTAGTACTTGGGAGGGTTGGCGGCGTCATAGAACTGGACGCTGCACGCGGGAACGTTGATGGGGTCGGCGCTGCCTTGAACCGCGAGCAGGGGTACGGAGACACGGCCGAAGTAGCGTCCGCCGAAAGTAACCAGCTCTGCTCCGGACAGGATCGCTACGGCTTTGACCCTTACGTCCCGGCAGCACGAGTTGTCTGCCACTGCCAGACTGACATCGCCGCCGTCGGAGTGGCCGACCAAGCCGATCTCACTGGCTTTGATCAGACCGGAGAGCACAGAACCCGGTCCTTCCGCATTGCCGAGTACGGCGGTGATCACAGCCCGCAGGTCTGCCGGGTGATTCACGATGTCATTTTCGTCAAGCGCCGCCGGATCAGACGGATCGGTGTGCGGATACGTGGGAGCGGCCACGACGAAACCAGCGGAGGCCCAGTCTGTGAGCAGGCCCGCATAAGAGGAGACCGAAATATTGTAACCCTGCGAGAAGACGAGAAGTGGGAATGGGCCGTGGGCCACGCCGGGGACGAGCCCCTTGCGACCGCCGTTCGCCGGGTACCACACCGTCGTGGGCAGTACTCGAGTCGGGCTTCCGGATGGACCGGCGACGTCGAGGCTCATGGTTCCTACCGCATAGGACCCCACCACGGTGACGGGGATGATCTTCGTAGACGTCTTCGAGGAGGTCGGCTTGGAGCCCGAGGTCGTTGGCTCGGCCGACCTCATCCGGTTGTCGGGAGCGCGGCTGTGCCTCCCGTGAACAGCCAAAGTCACGGCGAGGGCGCCAACCCCCACGAGCACGACGACCAGAGCACGCCGATGGCGGCTTCGCTCCCCTCGAGTGACGTTCCGTCGCTTCAATGTGTGCAGCGTACCGGGCATCGAGCCGGCACCTTTGGCGTCGATGGACCAGGGGCCGGTCGGCCATGGTGGTGACCGTGCGTCCCCTTCACCAGGGGGATGTCAAAATCAGTAGCCGTCTTCATCGTGACGTGCTCGACATGGAGTTCCTGGCCCGGTGCGGAAATGGGTTCATACGTTGCTATCATCGGGCCTGGGTCGACAGCGTCCACGGCATCGCCCTCGCTGCCGTGGACGGCGACGGCAACGTCGTTGGCGTCCTGTTGGGCGCCCTCCGCCCAGATAGACACTTTCGCACGATCGTGCGCCACCATGGACACGCGCTCGCATTCTGGCTGCTGGTGCGAGCGATGAGCAGCCCGCGATTTGCCAAGGAACTGCTTAGCACCCGGGCCGTTCGCTACGTCCGCGGGCTGATTCGCATGCTGGACACATTGCTGCGGCGCCACGTTCGAGCAGATCACCTGTCGCCCGGTGGGATCATCGGCGCCGATGCCATCGACACCAGCTCCCCTAGTGCCTGGGTACCGGTCATCGGGGAAGTGACACACGTCATGGTGCGCGAAGATGCCCAGGGCCACGGGGTCGGTAGGGCCTTACTCGATGAAGCGCGAAATACCGGTCACCATGCGGGTCTCGACGAATTGGTGCTGGTCACGCCTCCTGACCTGGCAGCTGGAGAATTCTATGAGCACTTGGGCTGGGAGCGCGTCGGGGAGCTGACGAGTCGCAGTGGGGAGGAGTTCATTCGGTACCATCTTTCGCTCCACGCGTAAACTTCATGAGAGCGTAATGATTGAAAGATCAAACTGCCCCCATGGTGATCTCTTCAGCGAGGTGGCGGCGGCCCCGTCACCGGGTCCTGATTTCGTCCATGGCGAAATCTTCGAACCGGCGTTGACCCTCTTGAGAGGCGATCGTAGTGAGCCGCCGTTCAAATCGGATCGGCGGCTCGACTCTTTCGGTCGCTGGCTCCCGGAACGGAGATGGAATCGCCGAGCCACCACATGGGACCACGAAGGGTCGGTCGGTCTCGAAAGGGTCATCAAGGCCGTGTTGAACATAGCCGAGGTGCACGATGGCACCGTCGCGGTGGATCTTGGTTGTGGTACCGGGCAGCTGAGTCTGCCATTGGCTCAGGGCGGGGCCCGCGTCACGGCGGTCGATCTGAGTCCCGCCATGGTAAGGCGTCTGGAGGAAAAGGCCGCAGAGGCCGATCTCGAAACCGTTGTCGGCGTCGTCTCCTCGGTGGAGGCGTTCGACCTTCCTTCCGAAAGCGTCGATCTCGTCGTCTCCAATTACGCCTTGCATCACCTGCGCGACCGAGACAAGGAGGCTCTGGTGCGAGAGGTCGCCCGGTGGCTTCGGCCGGGAGGCCGATTGGTGATCGGAGACATGATGTTTGGACGGGGGACGACGGCGCATGATCGTGCCATCATCATGTCCAAAGTGGCGGTGCTGGCCCGGCGCGGACCCGCCGGCTGGTGGCGTCTCACGAAGAATGTTTGCCGCTTCGGCCTCCGCATCCAAGAGCGTCCGGTATCTGCAGAGATCTGGCGACAGTACTTCGACACGGCCGGATTCAGGGATGTGTCCGTCGTTCCCGTGATCTCCGAAGCAGCGGTTGTCGTGGGGACCAAGCCGTGAGTGATGCGTCGCGTTAACTCTGGAGAACTATCAGGACGGATCCGCTGGCTCGGATTGACGATTGTCGCCTGCTTTGTCCTGTTGTTCGGGCAGCTGAACAACATCCAGGTACTAAAGGCCCACCAGTATGCGAACGCTCCGCAGAACCCTCAGGTGATCGCTATGAAGTACAGCCAGACCCGGGGGGTGATCGAGAGCGCAGATGGCGTCGTACTGGCCGAATCGGTCCTGGCGCCGAAGGGCAGCATCTACAAGTACGAACGCCAGTACCCGACCGGGGCGCTCTTCGGACAGGTCACTGGTTATTTCTCCTACGTCTACGGGTTGAGCGGTGTGGAGGCCTCGTACAACTCCGATCTGCTTGCTCACAATCCGCCTATCAAGTCTCTCAAGGACTTCCTGGTGACACGCACCATCACGGACACGGTCAGCCTCACCTTGTCCAACAAGCTCCAGACCGACGCGAGGAAAGCACTCGGCGGCCGGAATGGAGCCATCGTGGTGCTGGCCCCCTCGACGGGTGCGATCGAAGCCATGTACTCGAATCCCACCTTCGACCCCGGTCCCCTGACTTCGCTCAAATGCGCAGTCACGAAAGTCGTGGCAACCGGGAGCGAGTGCGTCGAGACGGTGGCAGGGAAGGCGTGGAAGGCCTACACCACGCCCAACTCCGGAGGGTTCGATCCGCTCACCGCTCTCACCTACCAGGACATCTTCCCCCCAGGTTCGACCTTCAAGATCGTCACGACCTCAGCGGCGTACGAGCACGCCCCCCAGCTGGTCGCTACCCCCATGCCCGACTACACCTGCATTCCCCCCAATACTTTCGGCGGCCAGACGACGCCGCTGTGCAACTATGGCAATGCCGGTTGTGGGGGCACGATCGCTGAGATGCTGCCGCCCTCGTGTGACACCGGCTACGCCACCTTGGGAACGAAGATCGGTGCATCATCCATGCGAGCCGAAGCGGATTCGTTTGGATTCAACCAGCAACCGCCGGTTGACCTGCCGCATTCGCGCTATCAGGTCTCGAAGTTTCTTCAGCCGGGTTGCTATCAGAACGCGGAGATCTTTCTCGCCTTTTCCTCGATTGGCCAGAAATGCACGATCGCGAGTCCGCTACAGATGGCGGCTGTGGCGTCCGGGATCGCGAACGGAGGGGTCGTCATGACTCCGCACGTGCTGTCACAGATTCGGGACTCGCAGGGAAACTTGGTGAAGACCTACCGGCCGACACCATGGACACGAGCTACCTCTTCCCAGACCGCTTCGGCGGTGAACAGGCTCATGACTCAGGTGGCCCAGTCGGGCACGGCCGCCGGGATCTTCAATGCGAACGAAGACGTGGCGGCGAAGACCGGTACGGCTCAAGTCGGCGTGGGCAACACGGCGACGACGGACTGGATGATCGCCTTTGCGCCGGCGTCCAATCCGAGGGTGGCCGTCGCGGTCATGATCCCGAACCAGCCGCAGTCGGCGACTGGTGCCTCTGTCGCCGGTCCCGTGATGCAGACGATGATCCAAGACGCGTTGGCGAGCCGTTGACGCACCGCCAGGACCCTCTTCCCAGGGATGCTCTCACAAGTACGAGGGCAGGCCCTCTCAGGCACGTCCTGTGCCTCATGGTCTGGGCTGAGGCAAGCGAGAGCCCGTCGAGGACCGGGGTCACTCGAAAGATGCCGACGTGACGGAGAAGACTGCTCAGGAACTCGATCAGGGAGTCCGTATCGCAAACCTCGTGCTGGGGGACGAGGCCGCCTTCGTCTTTCCAAGCGGGTTGGCCATCGCGTGGTCAGCTCGGATCACGAGAAGATGACCCAGGATTAGCCCCTCCCACGATGCCTCGAACCGACCACGACGAGCAGCAGAGCTACCCCGCACTTGACCGCCTCCATCACACGAGCCTCGAGCCACGCAATACCTTCGACCGTGCGGATGTCGACATCAACGACAGTGGCAGGGGCGGTTGGCTCGGCCGTCGCACTGCGCTGAGACTCGCAGCCGCACCGACCACGGGCATCTCCCGCTCCCCATCATGCTAGCGAGGATCAGGCACCCCTTCGGGGGACGGCGTTACTACCCGAAGCCTCGCAAACCACGTCCTGGCAAGGCCACGACGGCCGCGCGGCAAGGTCCGCGGATTCGACCGCGACGCACCGTTGTGGACAGGGTCATGCCCGCAGAGCCTTCACCGGCTCGCACCGTAGTGCGTCTGCGTGTGATCGGCGCACTGTCAGCTGCGCTCTTCTCCCTCATGTTTGTCCGCCTTTGGTACTTGCAGGTGCTGGACACCCAAGGATTCGCCCAGACTGTGATTCAAAACGCCGTGCGCAAGGTCGAGGTGCCGGCGCCTCGTGGTCTCATCCTCGACCGTAGCGGCGGGGTCATGGTAGGCAACCAGGCGACAAGGGAGATCACACTGTCGCGCGTCTCGGCCCAGCAGCACCCCTACGTCGAGGGGCAGCTGGCCGCCCTGCTCAACATCTCTCCTGCCCAGATCCAGGCGGACCTGTCCAACGTCCAGAACAGCCCGTACAAGCCAGTGCCCATAATGCAGAACGCACCTATGCCCTACGTCCTGTACATCGGTGAGCACGCGGCACAGTTCCCCGGCGTCTCGGTGACCACCGATACCGCTCGCACCTACCCCATGGGACAGACCGGAGTGCAGATGCTCGGATACGTCGGTCAGATCAGCAGCGCAGAGCTCCGTGCTCGCCACTTCCAGGGCTATCAGCTGGGCGACCTTTACGGTCAGACCGGGGTCGAGAACCAGTATCAGAGCGTTTTGCGCGGGAAGCCGGGAGTACAGGACGTCGAAGTCGATGCCCAAGGGCAGGTGGTAGGCAGCCTCGGGAAGACTCAGCCCTTACCCGGCGACAACCTCGTGACCAACATCGACCAAGGCCTCGAACAAACTCTCCAGCAGGCCCTTGACTCAGAGATCGCCACCCTCCACTCGCAGGAGGGGGCGGCCGTGGCCCTTGATCCCCGGACCGGAGCGGTGCTGGCCCTCGTGTCCTCGCCCACCTACGACCCCACCTGGTGGACCCCATACGGGATTACCGAGGCGCACTACCAGCAGCTCCAGTCGAGCGGTTCGCTCAACGACTGGGCGATCGACGGACTGTTCCCGCCCGGTTCGACGTTCAAGCTGGCGACGGCTACCGCCGCGCTACAGGACGGGCTCTGGTCCCCGAACGAGTACTACGATGACAAGGGCTACTTCTCCATCAATGGCTGTACCGTTGGCGCCCCCGGATGCTCCATTTATCACGACGCCCCCGGGGAAAGTGGCGGCCTGTTCGACATCAGCCAAGCACTCACCGTCTCGAGCGACGATTTCTTCTACAACATCGGTGTCAATTTCTGGAACGACTACAAGGCGAACGGGAAGTACGGCGAAACCCCTATCCAGGACGCGGCCAACGCCCTCAGCTACGGGGAGGTTACTGGCATCGACCTTCCCGGCGAGACGCAATATGCACGGGTGGACTCTCCTCAGGTGGTGGCCAAGGAGCACGCGCAAAATCCAAAGGCCTACCCCGATGGTCAGTGGTTCACCGGGAACAACCTCGAGATGGCCTTCGGGCAGGGCGGGACTGTCGTCACGCCGATCGAAGCGGCTGTGGCCTACGCCACCTTCGCCAACGGCGGCACGCGCTACGCGCCAGAGATCGGTGCCGGGATCACCAATCCCGTGACCGGCAAGGTACTCGAGCGCGTTGCACCCAAGGTGACCGGTCACGTCTCGTATTCGCCTGCCAACTATCAGGCGATACTCAGCGGTCTCGAAGGAGTCGTACAGAGTCCGCAGGGGACCGCGTACGCGCCGTTCCAGGGCTTCCCTCTCTCGAGCTTCCCGCTGGCGGGCAAGACAGGTACCGCCTCGGTTACCGGGCAGCAGCCGAACTCGTGGTTCGTGGGCTTCGGGCCCGAGCCGAATCCGAAGTACGTCGTCGTCGCTGTCATCCAAGGTGGCGGCTACGGTGAGGCCGCTGCCGCACCGGTGGTCCGCCAGGCCTTCAACTACATCGTGGCTCACCCCCCGGCGCCCACCGAGCTCGGCGCCCCCTCGCCCCCGGCGACCCGCACCACCGCCTGTCTGTTCGCCACCGTGAGGACGACGACGCCGGGGGCCGGCGCCGTCGCCACGCCGTCGACGGGGTCAGGAGCCGTCGTGGCAACGACCACAGACCTATGCGCCCCAGCCGGTGAGACTCCCGCAGGCTTTCCGGCAACCACCCGGAGCCGGCCCGACCCCGCTGTGGGGCGCGCCGCCGCTCGAGTCCCCACGAACCGGCCACGTATGGCAACGGCGCGGTCGCCCTGATGGCGTCGCCCGCCGACACGACGATCGCGAATCTGACGGCGCACTCCTCGGTTGCGGCTGCCTTGCCGTCCCTCTCTGCACGGGTGGGCGGCATGTCGGCAGTGCCCAGGCGGCAACCGTCGGTGCGCCGCGACGCCTTGACGGCGTGGCAACCACGGCACGCCGATGGGTGAGCTCGTGATTGCCCGCCGGATGATGGGCGACGGCAGAGCGGCGGCCGTCGGCCGCGGACGCTGTCAGGTCGTCAGGGGCCGGATCCGAGGTGCCGCCGATGCATGGTTGAGCGAATCGATAGCGAAGGGGTCGCCTCGCTTGTGAGCGCCAGGCGGGTCTGATCGCCGGGCACATGACCGGTACTTTCACGCGCCGGGGGCCCTCGCCGAAGGCGCTGTCGATGAAATGGGAGTGTCGGGCGCTTCTGGTGCTCCTTCGGGACCGCACTCGCCGGAGAGCCCGGCAGCAGGTTGGTGGATCGGACGGGAAGCGGTCCGGATCGCATTGAACCTCCACGATGGGAGCGACCGAGATCGTCGTCGGAAATCGAACACGGGTCGGTGCGATCCAGACGTGTACTCAGCGGCACTCCCGCCGGCGGAGATCCGAAACGCCCATTCTGCGGTCGGGTGCCGCCAACCCTGGGAAGCGTGGTTCGATGGAGGCGGACGGCCCGTGCCGTGTTCGCCCCGGTTCGTCGGACAGATTCGCTGACTATCACGCCGCACGTGCCGTCGAACCCCCATCCGTCGGTGCCAGGCGAGCAGAGTCGCCGGTGTCACCCCGAAGACTCCCCCGCGAGACCGGGGGAGCAGCCGACTGAGGACGGCGAGAAACGCCCGATCTGCCGACGCCAGGGTCTGACGCTTCACCTGTGCCGGAGGAGGACCTCTTCGTGGCGGAGTGTGAGGAGCTCGATCTCCTTGGCGTCCGGGGAGCGCGCCAAGAGGACGACGAATTCGAGTAGACCGTGGACGGCGAGCTAGGTGAAGGCTCACAGTTGAAGATGGCTCAGTTCCGGGTGTTACGCCGTCGGTGAAGAATGGGGTGGTCTTCGGTGAGCAGTAGTTGGTTGGTGGGCGGTGGTGGCGGTGGAGCGGGTCAGCGAGGGGTTCGGGTGGGTGGACAGGGAGACGGGGGCCAATGAACGAGCACGCATCGTCCGCGGCGCCGTCCTGGCTCCCGGCCGCCGTCGCATCCGCCTACCGACACGGGTCCGCCAACGATGAGGACCTCGTCTCCGGACGGGCCTGGACGGACATGCTGGACGCGCTCGGGCGGGCAGCTGCGATCCTCCGGTCCGAACGGGCCCCCACGACTCCCGTCGACCAGGCCGCCGGCTACCGCCACCTGCTCGTGCTGCTCGCCCTGGCCATCGATGAGGCCCTGAGGCCGTCGGACCCCTACGACCCCTTCTTCGCCCCCGCCAACGTCGACAACGTCCTCAAGTGGGGCATGGACTGCCCCGACGCCGCCTACTCGGGGGCGGCTATCCGGCCCGACGCCACGTATCGCATCCGGGGCCGGCGCGGATCGGTCCGCTACCTCGGCTTTCAGGTCATGTCCGGCATCGCCAACTCCGGCAACGTGGTGGCCGACGACCTCGAGATGGCGGACGACGGCTCCTTTGAGATCATCCTCTCGGCCGAGCCCCGGTCCGGCAACTGGATGGCCCTGCCGGCCGGAACCTCGTCGGTCGTCGTCCGGCAGTTCTTCTACGACTGGGACAGCGAAGAGCCGTCCCGCCTCACCATCGAGTGTCTCGACGCCGGACCAGGGGGTACGGCTCCGGCGCCGGTACCGGCCGACGACCGCGTCCTGTCGGCCGCCGGCATCGCCCGGCAATTGGCGGCGCTGGGCCAGTTCGTCGAAGCCAGCGTGGAGTTCTGGCTGGACATCGAAGAGGGAGGCCGCGCCCAGGGGCTGAACCTGTTCCGTCCCCCGGCCGCGCTGCTGGAGATGGGGGCGGCGGCCGAGAACGTGAGCGTCTGGGGCTCCTGGGAGCTCGAGCCCGACGAGGCCCTGGTCATCGAAGTGGCGACCCCCGAGGCCCTCTACTGGAGCGTCTCGCTCGGCAACTTCTGGTGGGAGACGATCGACTATGCCAACCACCAGTCGAGCCTGAACGGCCACCAAGCCGTGGTCGACCCCGACGGTATCTTCCGGGCCGTCGTGGCCGGGCGCGACCCGGGGGTGGTCAACTGGCTCGACACGGCCGGCCACCGGCAGGGAGCGATGATCTTCCGCTGGCTGCGCGCCACCGACGCCCCCGTGCCCGCCACCCGGGTGGTGAAGTTCGCCGAGCTGGCGGCGGCATTGCCGGCCGACACATCCAGGGTCGACCCCGAAGACCGGGCCGCCACCATCGCCCGACGGCGGTCGGCCGTCCGACGCCGCTTTCCCCGATAGTTCCTCTTCCCGGCTCGTTTCGCGCACCCAACCTGTCATCGCCATACACAGAGGAGTCACGACCATGGATCTCGGTTACGCCGACGCCACCGCGGCCATCACTGGGGGGACGAAGGGCATGGGCCGGGCCATCGCCGAGTGCCTGGCCGCCGAGGGAGCCCGTGTGGCCGTGCTCGCCCGGGGGCGCCAGGCGATGGACGACACGGTGGCCAGCCTTCTCCGCCTCGGCAGCCCCGACGCGGTGGGCCTGGAGGTCGACGTGTCCGACCCCGTCACGGTAGACGCCGCTTTCGGGGCGCTCGACGCCCGCTGGAACGCGCTCAACGTCCTCGTCAACACCGTGGGCCCGGGAGCCGGCCGCTTCGAGAACCTGACCGATGCCGACTGGTTGGCCGCCTTCGAACTGGGTTGCCTCTCGGCCGTGCGATGCGTCCGGGCCGCTCTGCCCTTGCTGCGACGGGCCGAATGGGCACGGATAGTGAACTTTTCGGCTCATTCGATCCAACGTCAGAGCGAGATCCTCCCCGCCTACACCGCGTCCAAGGCGGCCCTGGCCAGCGTGTCCAAGAACCTGTCCAAGTCGCTCGCCCCCGAGGGGATCCTGGTGAACACCGTGAGCCCGGGAACGATCGTCACGGCCAGCTTCACCGAGAACCTGCGCGACGTCTTCGTCGCCCGGGGCCTCGACGCCTCGGATCCCCACGACGTGATGCGCTGGATCGACGAGGTCTTCCATCAACCGGCCGACATCGGCCGGGCCGGGCTGCCCGAGGAGATCGCCACCGTCGTGGCCTTCTTGGCCTCGCGCCGAAACGGCTACGTGACCGGCGCCAACATCAACGTCGACGGCGGCTCGGACTTCATCTGATGCTCGACGCCGACGATCTCGTGGACGTCGCTGTCACCGAGACGGGAATGGAGGACTTCGGGGACGACAGCTTCCGCACCGGTCTCGAGCGGTTGGTCGACGCCCTCGGACGCGAGGCCACGCTCACGCCCCTCGGTGAGGACATCCTGGGCATGCGTCTCGGGATGCTCTTGGCCAATCGCCTGCGTATCGAGGACGTCTACCGCCGGAACCCCAGCATCGACGACGAGCCCGTCGATGGTCCACTCTTCATCATCGGCCTGCCCCGCACCGGCACCACGGCGCTCAGTCAGCTGCTGGCCGTCGATCCGCAGATCCGGTCGCTGCGGCTGTGGGAGTCGAGCAGCCCCGTACCGCCGCCGGAGGCGGCCACCGAGCACGCCGACCCCCGCATCGCCGAGACGGCACGGGGCCTGGCCGCCATGTACGAGACCTTTCCCCGGATGGCGTCGCTTCACCACGAGACGGCCACCGGCCCCACCGAGTGCCAGGACCTTCTCGGCATGACGTTCCGCACGGCCCACTTCGACGGGATGGCCCATGTGCCGAGCTACACCGACTGGGTCCTCGGCTGCGACATGCTCCCCGCCTACCGCTTCCACCGACGAGTGCTCCGCCTGCTGCAGTGGCACTGCCCGCCGCGGCTGTGGCACCTGAAGACGCCCGTCCACATGCTCTCTCTCGATGCCCTCGACGCCCATTACCCCGACGCTCGCTTCCTATGGACCCATCGTGACCCGGCCGCCGTCCTCGGATCGGTCTGCAGCCTGGTCGGCTACGTCCGCAGCTGGGTGAGCGAGACCGACGACTCGGCCGAACTCGGCGCCCAGCAGACAGCGGTGTGGAGCGAGGCGCTACGGCGGGCCATCAGCTTCCGGGACAGGGTAGGAGAGCACCGCTTCGCCGACATCTCCTTCGCCTCGCTCAACGCCGATCCGCTGCCGACCGTCGCCGCCGCCTACGACCGTCTCGGGCTGACCCTGTCGGACGGCGCCGCCCGGCGCATGCGGGACTGGGCCACCGAGAACCACAAGGGAGCGCACGGGGTGCACGAGTACGCCCTCGAGGACTTCGGCATCGGCACCGACGCCGTGCGCCAGCGGTTCCGCTTCTACACTGAACGATTCGCCGCCGAGATCGGATCCCCGGCCGACCCTGCTTAGCTTAGAAGGTCGTCGTCCCGACGGGGCTGATGACGAGCCGGTGCAGTCCACCCGCGCCTCCGCAGTTGCCCGCGTGGCGCCCGTGATGACGGGGTAGCTCTTCACGACGTGGACCGTCTCGGCGGCAGTGGCCACCAGCGGGTACGAGCCCGTCATGTTGCCGCCCGTCAAGGCAAAGGTGACAGGCGTCCCGCCGGTAGCCGTGCTGACGGAAAAGCTGCCGGCGGAGCGAAACGTCGGCAAAGTGTGCGAGATGCTGCTCGGTGCCCAATTGATGCGGCCCGCCCAGGGGATGGTGGTGGAGAGGGTGTTGGTCCCGGTCGCAGGGAAGATGACCGAGCAATCGTTGGTGGTCAGGAAGCTTTTGATCCGTCCCGCCGTTTCTCAGCGGGTGGACGAAGTGAATCGCTCCCGTCCAGCCTGTGCACGTCGCCGTCCCCGTCCCCACCGGATCGCTCCGGGCGCCGGCCGGCGCCGCCGAGAGCACCAGAACCAATGTGGCCGCCGTCACCAGCAGCCCCGTCCTGGATCGCGTCACTACTGCTCCCTGCTGGCATCGGCCGTGAAACGTGACGCCTGTCTACCGCGCCGGTTGTTACCGGCAACCGGCACAAGCAACCGGCACCGGGGACCCGGCACCGGGGACCAGGCACCGGAGACCCGGCACCGGGGAGCCCCCCGCCATGGTGAACAAGGGCCAGCGACGCCCGGGCGGCTTCGGACCGAGACGTCCTCGTCCTACGGGACGCGACAGATGACCAAAGGAGAGTTTGTGGTCGATCCCCTCGCCGGCTGCGACATAGTCACCGTCGTCGGGTTCACCACCGCGCTGATCGTGGTGTTGTCGAGGATGAAGAGCCGAGCGACAAAGGAGCCGACATCCGACGGTCGGAAGTCGGCCGTCGCCGAGGTGACCGTCTGATTGCCCGAGGTCACCGCGTCGCCCACTTCCCGGCACGTCGGCAGAGATCTGAATGAAAGGGGGATTGCAACCTGATCACCACCGATGTCGCCGAGACTGATGACGCGGGTGTCACCCGCCGCCACCTGTTGCGGTACCGGCGGGCAGGGGTAGCGGACGGCGTCGGCCAGGGCATCACCGCCGGCGCTATCGGTTCCTGAAGCCGGCGAAGAGGTCGTCGCCGAGCTTCGAGCATCCGACGGGGACATCCTTCCCCTCCAGAGGCACCCCGACGGTGGGTTGGTCGGGAGCCGAGTTGCCTTCCTCCAGCCCTCCGATATCGCGTATTTTGAGACCCGATCCACTGATGCTCACCTTGTCGCCGCCCATCAGGCAGGTCCCGGGACTGACGGTCACGACGACCGGTCCCACCGACCCTGACTGGGACATCGGCGTACAGCCCCCGACCGACACAAACGTCGTGGTGGTCATGCTCTCGAAGTTGTCGTTGACCACCTGACCGGCACTCTGGCCGAGGGTGTCGGTGAACACCACCACGCAATTGCCTCCCGCCGCCACCTGGCTGGGCGTGGGTGGGCACGGGTAGCGGGTATACACCACGAAACGTCGCATGGCGCCCCCAAGAGAGCCCCACTTCGCCACCGTGAACTCCTCACCGGTCTGCAGCAGCAAGAGGCCTCGTGTTCAAGGCGCTGACGTGCCAGCCGGATTAACGTCGCGACACGTAGCCGGATGGCGACGGGCTGACCAGCCCGCCGATCTCATCCGACGGTTCGGCTTGGTCGAGGCCTAGGTGACGCCCGGTGCAGCGTCGTTCGGAGTGACTCATCGTGGACCGCAGGGGCGAGAAATAGCAGATGGCCGGGACAAACCGGATTCGGGTACACCTGGTCGACGGGACCTACGAGCTTTTCCGGCATTTCTTCGGAGCGCCCCCGCGCTCCGGAGCCGACGGCATGGAGATCGGGGCCGTCCGGGGAGTGCTCTCCACCATCATGGCCATGCTGGGAGACGGGGCCACCCACATCGGAGTGGCCACCGACCACGTGATCGAATCGTTCAGGAACGGCATGTGGACCGGCTACAAGACCGGCAGTGGAATCGACCCGGTCCTACGGGCCCAGTTCGTCCCCTTGGAGGAGGCACTTGTCGCCCTCGGGGTCTTCGTGTGGCCCATGGTGGACGTCGAAGCCGACGACGCCCTGGCCTCGGCGGCGGCCGTCGCGGCCGACGACCCTGCCGTCGAGCAGGTGATCATCTGCACCCCCGACAAGGACCTGGCCCAGTGCGTCGTGGGTCGACGCGTGGTCCAGCTCGACCGGCGGGCCGGCACCATCGCCGACGAGGACGGCGTGCGGGCCAAGTTCGGAGTCGACCCACAGTCGATACCCGATTGGTTGGCCCTGGTGGGCGACAGCGCCGACGGCTTCCCGGGCATCGCCGGGTGGGGCAAGAAGACGGCAGCCGTCGTGCTGGCCCACTACGGCCACATCTCCGCCATCCCCGACGCCGCCGCCGACTGGGAGCCCCGGGTGGTCCGGTCCGTGCGCGGGGCGGCCGCCCTGGCCGCCCGGCTGGCCGAGGAGCGGGCCACGGCCATGCTCTTTCGCGACCTGGCCACCCTGCGGGTGGACCGCTCGCTGCTTCCCCGGGTCGACGATCTGGCCTGGCGGGGCCCCACCGCCGCCTTTGACGAAGTCTGCCGGAACCTCCGGGATCCCGGTCTGGCGCAACGGGCGACGGCACTCCGCCGCTCTTGAGAGAACACCCAGTTCAACGAGGTATTTGCTGCCACCAACGGTTTGCGGCACAAATGGGCGGGCGACATGGACCGGTGTCACTCAAGGCTCCCGAAATTTCCGTCGATGACGGGGAGGTACATCGAGGGACGGAGTCGAGGGGGACTCGCGGATGCTCACGGCACGACGTCGAGGCTCAGAGAGACCGGTCCCCTTTGACGCGGCCGCCCTGGCCCCCTTGGCCGTGGACCTCCCGTCGCATGCTGCGGACACCGCTCGTCCACCCGTCGCTGAGACGCCACCGACGACGGCGCGGGCGGCGGCCA
>Ga0307372_10007883_pt1 | contig 15131 bp, 15 predicted proteins | sample OX1MG_FD_202533 | JGI IMG/M metagenome (GOLD analysis project Ga0307372, IMG submission 202533) | Soil microbial communities from Risofladan, Vaasa, Finland - OX-1 | ecosystem: Environmental > Terrestrial > Soil > Coastal area > Acid sulfate soil | place: Finland: Risofladan, Vaasa | collected... | reverse complement strand
CGCGGTGATTCCCGCAAATCCGCCCTTGCCGCGCAGCGCCGCCCCGATCTCGCCGCGATGCTCCGCGGTCCAGCGCAGATCGTTGCCGGCCGAAAATGCCTTGTCGCCCGCGCCGGTCACGATCGCTACCCACATCGCCTTGTCGGCCACGAAGTCGTCCCACACCTGGTCCATCTCGGTGTGGCAGGCAGGATGCAGCGCGTTCATCCGCTCGGGCCGGTTGAACGTGATGTGCGCGATATGATCGCGCTTTTCGTATTTCACAAATTCGAGATTCATATTTTCCTCTATGCCTTTGCGCGTAGAACTTTCCTTGCTTATCCGCGGTCGATGGTTTCATCGAGCAGCTCGAAGAAGGCGTCGATACTCTGCATCAACTGGCGGCGGATCTGCTCGCGGGTGCCCTCGATGAAATGCATCGTGACTCGGCCGGTGGTGCCGTCCTCGAGCGTTACTTTGGCGTCTTCGACCGCGGCGACGTGCGCCTCGTCAAAAATCCGCATCCCGTACACCAGCGCGCCGCGGCGCGAAGCGCCTTTGACCAGCCGAAGCTTCTGGGCCATCCGGGCCTCCCCTGCGTGGCTAACTCCACCAAGGTTCTATAGCATGGTTCGCGCGATTCGTTGACAAGACCGCGCCCGGCCAAACACAATTCGTCGATGGTGAAAATGTTCCGATTTGCTCCGTCCATGATGATCACCGCGCTAGCCGCCGCGACGGTATTCGGATGCGGTCTGTTCTACCAGGCCAGCACGCGCGTCAGAGCTTCGCGGATGACCGAAAATCTGAAGGTCGGCGAGTCGATGGTCGAGATCCATCGGAAGTACGGCGAGCCGGATATCCATCAGTTCCTGTCCAACGATAATGAAGTCTGGAGTTACGCCTACAAGCCCAACTCGAACGATATGGCGGCCTCGCTCCTGTACACCCAGGTAAAGGAAGGCGATCGGGGGACCTTCGTCGATTTGAAGTTTCAGGGGGGTAAACTCGTCTCATGGGCCGAGGCGCAGCATACGATGCCGCCCAAACAGAGTGGAGGATTCTCGGCCGGAATGACGGCGCCAAGCATAGCGCCACCGGCCGGCAATCACTATTAGGCTCGGGCGCCGACATAAGCCGCCAGGGGTACGCTTGCAACGCCCTGGACGCATCATGTCTAATTGTGTCCAAGAGGTGTTTCAGGCGTTGCGAGGTACTGTGGCATCGGCTTTGAACAACTATTTAACCGCACTGACTTCGCTGGAGCGCCCGCGATCCAATAATGGCTACTGCGCGTAAGAGTTTCGAGTCGATCCTGCTTGACCGCTCGTGGGTCTCGCCGCAGGACCTCGACAAGGCTCGCCAGCGGCGTAAGCCCGGCCAAGAGCTGGCTGACGTGTTGGTCGAGATGGGCGCGCTCGAACCTCAGCGCCTGGCCCGCGCGCTGGCGCAGGAATATCGCCTACCCTTCCAGGCTCATATCGACGAACACTCGCTCGATAGCACGCTGGTGAGCAAAGTCCCGATAAATTACGCGAAGAAGAACCGGCTGTTGGCTATCGCCAGCGACGAGTCGGGCGTGACAGTCGCGATCGTCGATCCGTCGAACTACGAACCGCTCGACGATCTTCGCCTGTTGTTCGGCGTCCCGATAAATCCCGTCGTCGCACCCGCCGAAGTGATCAGCGAGGCGATAAATCGCGCGTACGACAACGCCAGCAATACCACCGCCGAAGAATTGATGATCGATCTCGAGGAAGAGCGCCTCGACGTGGTCGCCAACGAACTCGCGCAGGAGCCGCGCGACCTGCTCGAGACCGACGACTCCGCGCCTATAATCAAGCTGGTCAACGGAATCCTGTCGCAGGCGGTGAAGGACCGCGCCAGCGACATTCATATCGAAGTTTTCGAGCGCGAGATGGTCGTGCGGTTCCGCGTGGACGGGATGCTGTACGACGTGCTCGAGCCGCCCAAGCGCTTTCAGCCCGCAATCACCTCACGGGTGAAAGTCATGTCGGGCCTCAATATCGCCGAGAAGCGGCTGCCGCAGGACGGACGTATCCGCCTGCGGATCGCGGGACGCGATATCGATATCCGCGTCTCGAGTATCCCGACCGCGTTTGGCGAACGGCTGGTGCTGCGCTTGCTCGACCGCGCGCAGGCGGCGGTGGACATCAATCTCGACCGGCTGGGCTTTTCCGGGGACAACCTGCGCAAGATCGATCGGCTCATTCGCCAGAGCCACGGAATCATCCTGGCCACTGGTCCGACCGGTTCGGGAAAATCGACTACCTTGTACGCGTGTCTCAGCCGGATCAATTCGCCCGAAAAAAATATCATCACGATCGAAGATCCGATCGAGTATCAGCTTCGCGGCGTCGGCCAGATGCAGGTGAATCCGAAAATCGACTTGACCTTCGCGGGCGGATTGCGCTCGATCTTGCGCCAGGATCCGGACGTGATCATGGTCGGCGAAATCCGCGACGGCGAGACCGCCGAGATCGCGATCCAGTCCGCTCTGACCGGCCATCTGGTGTTCTCGACGCTGCACACCAACGACTCGTTCGGCGCGGTGACGCGGCTGCTTGATTTTGGAATAGAGCCGTTTCTGGTTTCGTCCTCGATCCTCGCGGTGCTGGCGCAGCGCCTGGTGCGCAAGCTGTGCGCCGAATGCCGCGAAGCCTATACCCCTACCGCCGCCGAGCTGGCGCGCCTGGGGCTGACGCCCGCCGACATCCCGCATGCGGTCTATCGTGCCAAAGGATGCCGCTTGTGCCGCAACACCGGCTACAAGGGGCGAATCGCGATTCAGGAACTGCTGCTGATGGACGACGAGATTCGCGCGCTGGTGATGCAGAATAGCGACGGCGCCACTCTGCGCCGGCATTGTACCAGCAAGGGCATGCGACTCCTGCGCGAGGACGGCGCCGACCGGATACTGGCCGGAGAAACGTCGATCGAGGAACTGCTGCTACGAACCCAGGAAGACATCGCCTGAGCGCGATGCCTGCCAGAAGCGATGGCGGTCTTTGCTTATCGTGGCCTTTCAGCCGAAGGCCGTAACGTAACCGGAGTTATCGACGCGGATAGTCCGCGCGATGCGCGCGCGGTGCTGCGCGAGCGCGGAATCTTTCCCACCGAACTTTCCGCCGAAGCCGGCGCCGAGATAAAGCCCGAACGCAGCCTGTCGCCGTTTGCCCGGCGCGGGATGAAAGCCTCGGAACTGGGGCTGCTGACCCGACAGCTTGGCGCGCTGCTCGGCGCGGGCGTGCAACTGGTGGACGCGCTGGGCGCCCTTTCAGGCCAATCTTCGCGCGCGAGCGTCAAGCGGATGCTCTCGCAGGTGCGCGAGCGCGTGCGCGAGGGTAGCTCGCTCGCCGACGCGATGGCGCTGCATCCGAAGGTCTTCTCCGAGCTCTATATCGGGATGGTGCGCGCGGGCGAGCAGGCGGCGGCGCTCGAATCGGTGCTCGACCGGCTGGCCGAGTACAGCGAGCGGCAGTCCGAGTTCGTCGCGAAGGTGCGCGGCGCGCTGACCTATCCGGTGATCATGATTTGCGTGGGCACCGCGATCATGGGTTTTTTGGTGACCTACGTGGTTCCGCAGGTGGCGACCATCTTTCAGCAGCAGCACGCGGCGTTGCCGTTCGCGACGCAAGTATTGATCGGGCTGTCGGATACGATCACCGGCTACTGGCTCGAATTGCTGCTTTTGCTGGTCGCGATAATCGCGGCCGTCACCTTTGGCCTGACCACGCCGCGCGGCCGCCGGCTGTATGATACGGCGGTGCTGCGCGCGCCGTATCTGGGTCCGACGATGATCCGGATCATCTGCGCGCGTTTTGCCCGCACGCTTTCGACCCTGCTTGCCTCGGGCGTGCAATTGCTGCCCGCGATGGACGCGGTGAAGGGCGTCGTCACCAACGGCCTGTTGCGCGACGCGATCGAGAAGAGCCGCGAGGAAATTCGCGAAGGCCACGGCATGGGACAGACCCTCGCGCAGAGCGGGCTCTTCCCGCCTTTGCTGATCGAGATGATTCGCGTCGGCGAGCGCTCGGGCGAACTCGAAAGCATGCTCGAACGGGTGGCCGAAAACTACGAACGCGAGGTCTCTCACTCGCTAGGCCAGATGACCACGATTCTCGAGCCCGTGATGACGCTGGCGATGGCGGCTGTTATCGTATTCATGATGCTCGCGGTGCTGATGCCGATCTTCCAGCTCAACCAGATTATGCAGTAACCAGCGGGCCACGAGGTTTTGATGATGCGAACACGACTGCGCAATCAGGATGGCTTCACCCTGATCGAGATAATGGTGGTCATCATGATTATCGGCCTGCTCGCGCTGATGGTCGTGCCGCGGCTGCGCGGCGTGGCCGATCGTGCGAAAACCACCAAGGCTCAGGCCGATATTCAGGAGCTGAAGCAGGCTCTGGATCGCTACTATCTGGACAATGGATCCTATCCGACCACCGACCAGGGTTTGAACGCTCTCATCACGCCGCCAACGACTGGCCGCCCGGTGAACAACTACGAACAGGGCGGATATATAGAGAAGCTTCCGTCTGATCCATGGGGCAATCAGTACTTCTACCAAAGCGACGGCAACACTTACGCGCTCAAATCATTTGGACCCGACGGAGTCCAGAGCGCCGACGATATAGACGGTAGTTCGTCCTGAGCAATTTATGAGGCGCGCGCTTAATTCGCGCATCGGGGCCGAAACTTCGCGCCGCGCGATCGCGGGCCGGCGGTTCGCGAGCGAGCGCGGATTCACGCTGCTCGAACTCGCGATCGTCATTTTCATCATGGCGTTGATGTTCACGCTCGCGATCCCGTACGTGGGCGGATACCGGCAGGCCGCCCTCAAGAGCCAGTCCCGGCGCCTGGCCGGACGCGCGTCATATCTGTACGACGAGGCGTCAACGCAGAAAGTGGTGCTGCGGTTGATCTTCGATATGGACCATCAGCGCTACCTGGTCGCGCGCCTGGATCCTTATTCCGTCAATCCGCAATTCCTCCCCGACCATTCGATGGCGGGCAATATGGTCGCGATGCCGCCGTCGGTCGAGATTCGCGACGTCACCGTTGCCGATCAGGGCACCTTCAACAAAGGCAGCGTCGCCTGCCAGTTTTATCCCGAGGGTTACGTGGACGCGACTCTGGTGCATCTGGCGGACCTTTCGGGCCACGTGATGACGCTGGCGTTCAACCCTCTCACCGGGCAGGTCGCGATCGTTTCCGGCGATCAGACCTTTGCACAGGTGATGCAGCAATGAACCGCAAACGGAAGCATTCGATGCGGGCCGGCTTCACCCTGCTCGAAGTGATGCTGGCGATGGCAGTGCTTGGGATCGCGCTGATGGCGCTGCTCGCGCTGCATCATCAGAGCCTGCAGAGCGTGATTCACGGGCAGGATATATCGCGCGCGGCGCAACTGGCGCAGGCGGTCATGTCGGTGGCGGAAATGGAGCGATTTCCCGACGTGGGCATGACCAAGGGCAATTTCGAGACCCTGTTTCCGAAAGAATATCCGAATTTTACCTGGGAGCAGATCGTCACTCTTTCAGGATTCTTTCCCGACGTGTGCAAGGTTCAGGTGATCGTGTTTTACGGACCCAACCAGTCGAAGAGCTTTACTCTGACCGAGTTCATGCATAACCCGATTCCGATCGATCCGTCGCAGAACGGCGATTCGTCCGACGATGACAACTCGCCATGATGGTAACGTCCACCAATCAATCCTGGCGCCGGCACCGCATGGCGCGCGGATTCACGCTGATCGAGATGATGCTCGCGGTCGCGATTCTGGCGATAATCATGGCGATGATGGCGAGTTCATTCCACGCGGTCGCCGCCAGCAAAATGCACGCCGAGGGCCGGATGTGGGCCGACCGCGCCGGCCGATCCATTATCTGGGAGCTGACCAACGAGATCCGCGGCGCGGTGCAAACGCCCGCCGCCCCCAGTCATGTGATGCTGCGCGGCAACAGTCAGTTCCTCTCCGGAGTCGCGGCCAACTCGATCTCGGTTTCCACCCTCGACGCGGCTCATCGCCGCGCGATCGCCGGCTTTAGTCCCGAAGATATCGTCACCTACTCTCTGGTTCAAAACCCGTCGCATCGCGGATGGCTGATGCTCGAGCGATCGCAGCAGAGCGGCCTTGCGTCCGGCGGGGTTCAGACCGCACCGATAATTCTTGCCGACAACGTGTTGTCGCTCAGGATGCGCTACTTCGACGGCAACCAATGGGGCGACACCTGGAACTCGGACAACCTCTCACCCGGCGGCCAAATTCCGATCGCGGTCTCGATCAATCTCGACATGGCCGCACCCAACGGACGCGACCTGCGCTTCTCGACGCAGGTGATGCTGCCGATGTCGATCGCCGTATGGTGAAGCAGCTAAAAAGGCGCGAGCGCGGAATCGCGCTGCTGGTGGTGCTGATGGGCATCGCGCTGATGACGCTCATTATTGTCGATTTCAGCACCGCTGCCGCGCTCAATTATCTGTCAGCGGCCAATCAGACCAATGAGTTGCGCGCGTATTACTTTGCGCGCTCGGCGGTCTCGGTCGGCCTGGGGCTGCTGGCCGAGGACTCGCGCACGGATTCAGGGAGCGAAACTCCCTATGACGCGCTGACCGACGTGTGGGCGACCCCGTTTCCGCCGATGGACGTTGACGGCGGCAAGGTCTCGCTGTCGATCGTCGATGAAGCGCGCAAGGTCGATTTGAATCAGCTCGTAAATCCGCAGAACGGCCAGTTCAACGACGCCCTGGGGGCGCAACTGGTGCGGCTGTTCACCATCCTCGGCGTCTCGCCGCAAATCATTCCGGCGATCGCAGACTGGATTAATCCCGCTAACATCGAGTCACCGGGCGGCGCCGGAATGGACTTCTACATGCGCCTGATACCGCCTTACGCGCCGCGCAATAATCCGATGCCGACGATAGGCGACCTGCGCATGATAAAGGGTGTCGATGAGGCGACGTTCAACACCCTGCTCCCCTTCGTGACCGTGTATCCCGAGCCGGTAGTCAACGCCAACACCGCGCCGCCGGAAGTTCTGGCGTCGTTGCTGCCACAGCTAATGGACGACCCCAAACTGGTCAAAGAGATCGTCGCGGCGCGAATGATAACGCCCTTTGCCAACACTACCGACATCGGAAACCTCCCGGACCTGGGCGCCGTGTCGCAGGCGCTGATGCAAGTCGTCACCACGAAGAGCACCTTCTTCACCATCTCCGCGATGGGTACTTTCGCTGGCTCGCGAAAACTGGTGTACTCGACCTTCCGTCGGCAGGGCAACGGGACCGCAACGCTTATGTCCTGGCAGGAAGATTAGCGACGGGTTCACATGCCGCAGCGTATTATTGCCCTCGAGATCGCCGGTGAACGAGTGCGCGCCGCGTCGGCCAATCGCACCTGGAACACATTTGAATTCGTCGGCGTGTTCGAAGCCCATCAACAACCCGGCGAGATCGATCTTGCGCCCGCGCTGCTGCGCCTGATCGAAAAGTCCGGCCGCCCCGATATCCTGATCTCCGCGCTGCCATCAGAGGCGGTCACCAAAAGAATTCTCGAGCTGCCGTTCGGCGACTCGCGCCGGCTGCATCAGGTGGTTCCCTTCGCGCTCGAAGAGCATCTGCCGTTTCCCGTCGATGGCGCAGTGGTGGCGTTCACGCGCCTGGGAACCGACGGCGATCGATCGCTGGTACTGGCCGCGTTCGCGCGCAAACATGAAATGCAGCATCATCTCGATCTGCTTGCGCGCGCGGGACTCGACCCCAAGACCGTGACTCTGGCGCCCTACGCCCTGGCGGCGATGTTCGCACGAGCGCGCAACGGCGTCCGTCCGACGCCGCATCTGGTGGTCGAAGCGGAGCACGACTCGACCTCGATGGTGCTGCTCGACCTCGAGGGTATTCCGCGCGTGATGCGCACCGTCGGGGGCGGCTTGATCAATGCTGACGGTGCGGCGCCGACGCCCGCGCAAGCCACACCCGTCGTCAACGCGCTGCGGCAAACGATGCTTTCCCACGCCGCCGAACTCGAGAACGCGGACCTGATCGTCACCGGACCCGGCGCCACGATGCCGCGCGTCAAGGCGATGCTCGCGGAGGCGGCCGGGCTGCTCCCGCGTGAGGCGCGCGAATTCGATTGCTCCGCGATGTTCGGCGCAACCCGTCCCGACATCACGCGCTTCGGCGCGACGATCGCGATGCTGGTGGGCGAACTCGCAACCAAGCCCGTCGCCCTGCTGAATTTCCGGCAAGCCGCTTTCGCCTTTCGCGGACGCACGCGCGGCGATCTGACGCCCTTCTACACCCCCGCGATTCTGGCCGCCTGCGTGGTGTTTCTGATCCTGCTGAGCTTCGCTTCGGGAGTTATCGGCAAACTGCATCGCCTGAGCGTGCTCAACTCTGAGATAGCCTCAATCGCCGGTCCCGTGCTGGGCGAAAGCAACCCTGCCGATCCGATGCGGGAACTGCGCAGCGGAATCGCTTCGATGAACAAACGCCTGCGGCTCATCGGCGGAAACGTCGCGCGCAACTCGCCGCTCGAGACACTGAGCGCAATCTCCGATGCGATCCCTAAGCGTTTGCCGGTGGTGCTGGAAGACGTGCAAATCGACGCGACGGGATTGCGCGTCACCGGACTTGCCGATTCGTTCACTTCGGTCGATGAGGTCAAGCACGCGCTCGATCTCGGCGGCAACTTCGGCGCGATCGAGGTGACCCACGCCCGCGCCGGCGAGGACGAGAGCAAGGTTGAATTTCGGATGAGCGCCGATTTCAAAGATTTGGACGGCGGAGCCGACTAAGCGATGCTGCGCGAATATCTCAGCAAGCTGGAAAGGTGGCTGCGAGCGACGCTCGGCCCGCGGATCGATCAGTTGCGCGAGCGCACCGATCCGCTGATCGCGCAGGGCCGCGCGCGATACCAAAAACTGGAATCGCGCGAGCGGCTGCTGGTTCAAATCGGCGCCGCATTGATCGCGATCTTCCTGCTCTACAACCTCATCTACTCGCCAATCGTCGATTTCAGCACGGACCTCGACCAACGGATAACTCAGCGCGAACACGACTTGGGAAGCGTGCGCCATCTCGCGGCTAACTATGCCGCGGTCAAGGCCGACCTCCAAAGCGCCGAACACAGCACCGTGCCGCAGGGGAAAGACTTCTCGCTATTCTCGGTGGTCGAGGCGTCGTTCACCAAAAGCGTCGGCCGCGGCAAGATTTCCTCGATCACTCCGTCCGAGGACCGGAAGCTTTCCGATGGCCTGGTGCAATACAGCGTGCAGTTGAAGCTCGAGAACGTGAGCCTGGCGCAAATTGTGGACGCGCTGTACTCCGTACGCGCCATGCCGGTGCCGGTCGGCGTCGAAACCCTGCGCATCCAGCGCCGCACCCCTGACACTCATTCCTACGACGTCGATATCACCTGCGTTGCGCTCGGTCACAATGCCTGAATTCAGAGAACTGCTCACCTTCGAGTATTGGCGCACGCATCACCTCGAGTCGGGCTACCTCGCCGCCGGAGTCGTGCTGTTCTTTTTCTTTCTGTTCGCAAGCTTCCCCTATGTGAGCGCGTTTTCCGCGATCCTGGCGCCGATGGGCCTGCGGGTGAGTTCGGGCGGGCAGAGCCTGGCCATTCCTATCGGCGCAAAACTCACGCAAGTGAGAATCGCCCCCGACACTCCCGGAGCTTTACCGTTATTCGAAAGCGACAGCGTGCGTATCGCGCCCGCCCTGCTGTCGATATTGATGCTGCGGCCCGGAATTCGCGCCAGCGCGGACGCCTACCAGGGAACGATCAAAATTACCGCGCATCGCAGCGGTCCCGGCACGGCGCTGAAATTCTCGGCCGACAAGATCGATCTGAAAAGCTATGAAGCCCTGCGCGCGCTCGGCGCAATTCTGGGCGGCAGCCTCGACGCGACCGGCTCTATGGTCGTCATGCCCGACGATCCCAACTCGGACTCCGGAACGATACATCTCCTCGCCACCGACCTTAGCGGACGCATGCGGATACCAATGCCGCTGCTGAGCCTCGGCGCGCTTGACGCAACCCTCACGCTTGACAAGGGCATACTCTCGATCACGAGTCTCAAGACCTCCGGCGGTGATTTGGCGATCGAGGGCAGTGGCGCAATCAAGCTCGCGCCCGCATGGCAGGACAGCGCGGTCGCGGTGCATTTCACGCTCGTGCCGTCGCCGTCGGCGCGGATGAAGCTGCAATTTCTGCTGAACTTCCTGCCGCATCCTCCCGGCGCCGCGCCTTACTCCGTAGGCGGAACGCTCGGCTCTCCAACCTTTAGCTGAACCCGCGGAATTTTCCGTGGCACAGGCTATAGTCTGTGGCTTTCAGTTTAGGGCCGGCACGAATCACCGGCTTACGCTTGCGGCTGCGTACAAATCGCGCGACAATCGCCGCAATTCATTAAACCTGACGGAGAATTTCGTGCCTGATCCCGCAAAACTTGGACTGCAAATTTCGCTCGGCAGCGGCCCGGTCCGCGAACGCCTCGCCGTCGCCAAAGAGGCCGAGGAGCTTGGCTACTCGTCGCTGTGGGTGGCTGAGGTTTCCGGCCCCGACGCGCTGGTCAGTCTTGCGGCGCTGGCGCTCAACACCAGCAAGGTCGATCTCGCGACCGGAGTAATCCCGATCCAGATCCGCACTCCGGGCGCGATGGCGATGAGCTTTCTGACGATCAACGAATACTCGCAGGGCCGCGCGGTCGCAGGACTCGGCGTGTCGAGCCCGGTGATCGTAGAGCGATGGCATGGCGCCTCGTATCGCAAGCCGGTCACCGCGATGCGCGAGTGCGTCACAATCATGCGCCAGCTCTTTACCGAGGGGCGCTCGAAGTTTCAAGGCGAAGTTTACAAGTCCGACTTCCGGCTCGGCATGCGAATCAGCGCGCCGCGTCCGCCGCGGATTTATCTCGCGGTGCTGAACGCGCCGATGCTGCGGCTGGCGGGCGAAATTGCTGACGGCGTGCTGATGAACTACTCGCCGCCCGACGCAGTCGCACCGATGGTCGCAGAGATTCGCGCGGGCGAGGCGCAGGCCGGCCGCGCGGCGGGCAGCGTGGATATCGGGATATACGCCCGCATGTGCATCACGCCCGACGTGGACAAGGCGATCCAGTCATTCAAGCGCGAACTCGCGGGTTATGCGTTCGTCGATAGCTACAACAAGATGTTCGCGCGCTACGGATTGAAAGACGAATTCGCCGAGGTACGCAGGCTGTGGGGACTCGGCAAACGCGACGAGGCGCCCGGCGCGATCAGCGACTCGAACGCGACCAAAATCGCGGCGTTCGGTACCGCTGATGCAGGCCGCGAATTTGTCGCCCGCTTCCGCGCCGCGGGCGTTACTCACCCTGTCGTGTTTCCGATCGGACCCGCAGCGACCTTCACCCGTGATTACACGGTGACGATGCGCGCGCTCGCGGGCGCGTGACCGTTTACCGGCCCTTATAGACCGGCTTGCGCTTTTCCATGAATGCCCGTGGGCCTTCTTTCGCGTCTTCGGAGCGCATAACCTCGCGCGCGCATTCGTTCTCGATCTTGAACGCCTCTTCCAGCGGACGTCCCGAGGTGCGCCGTACCGCCTCTTTGATCTTGCGCACCGCCAGCGGTCCGTTGGCCGCGATTGCCGCGGCCAGCTCCTCGGCCTTCGCCATCAATTGGTCCTGGGTGACGACGTAATTCACCAGACCCAGCCGCCACGCTTCCTGCGCGTCGATTCGATTTCCTGTCAGCAGAATTTCCATCGCCTTGCAGTACGGAATCTGGCGCTGCAGGCGCGCGAGCGATCCCGCCGCCGGGATGATCGCCCACTTGACCTCCTGCAGGCCGAAGCTCGCGTTGTCCGAAGCGACGCGCAGGTCCGTCGCCTGGATCAACTCCATCCCGCCTGCGATACAAAATCCGTTCACCGCCGCGATGACCGGTTTATCGAGATTGAAATTGCGCAGCAGCGCCGCGTCGCCCAGCTTGCGGTTCGCGAACAGCTTTTCGTCCCATTCATCGGCCGGTTTGCGCGCGCCGGTGAAGAGCGGAATGAGTTTGCCCAAATCGGCGCCGGCTGAAAACGCGACCTTGCCCGCACCCGTGATGATCACGGCGCGCACGTCGTCGTCAGCGTTGATCTGCTGCCACGCTTCGCCCAGCCGCACGATCGTTTCGGGATTAAACGAGTTGTGAACCTCGGGCCGATTGAGCGTGAGGTAAGCAATATGGTTGCGCGTCTCGAAATTTACCGCTGGCATCGTCGGCCTCCTGGTGCAGTGATTTGCGTGCAGGCTGCGCTGGGAAGCTAGCACGCATTCTGCTTTACCGGCCACTTCCGCGCCGGTTATCATCATGAGCGGATCGGAATGGCAAACCCGTCTGACATCACCGCCGCAATGACTCCGCCGCCGATCGCTGAGATCGCGTTCGTAAAACCCCGAAACCTGACCTCGCGCGACGTGTTTCGCCTCCTCGGCCGCGCGTGGCCGTTCATCCGCCCCTACCGTCGCCATCTCCTCTTCCTGTTCCTCATGATGATTCCGGCACTGCCGGTCGGCCTTTTCGCGCTGCAGATGATCCGCGTACTGTTCGACGTGGTCGGACATGGGAAGCGTCTCACCCCGGGCGAGGCGTGGATGCTGCGGGTGTCGATCGGTTCTCCGCGCGAGGTGATCCTGTGGCACGCGTGTATCGCCGCCGGAGTCGCGGTTGCGGTCGGCGCGCCCTACGGCGCGTTGATGCTCGGATACGCTGTCTGGATTCTGCAGCGGATCTCGAATCTGTTTCGCGTCAACCTGTACGCACGCCTGCAGCAGCTCAGCCTGCGCTTTCATTCCGAAGAGAAGATCGGCGACGCGATCTTCCGGATGTTTCAGGACTCGGCGGCGATTCCGCAGGTGATCGATGGCCTGGTGATCGAGCCGATCCGCTTCCTGCCGTATGCGATCGCGAATTTCGTGTGGTTGTTCATGTTCAACGGCGCGATGGGATGTATCGCGCTCATACTTCTGCCGATCGATTTCGCAATCGCATGGTTCTACGGCAACCATCTGCGCCCCGCCTTTCGCGCGGCGCGCGAAGCGGAGTCTCAGGCGACCTCGCGAATCGAGGAAACACTCTCGTCGATCAAAGCGGTCAAAGCCTTTGGACAGGAACAGTTTGAGAGCGGCCGTTACGCCACCGACAACTGGAACGCATTCGTCGCGGCACGCCATGCGCGGCTGATGTTTGCGCGGTACCGCGTATGGAACAACACGACCCGCGGACTTGCATACATCGCCGCGCTATACTTGGGCGCGCGCGAAGCCCTGCACGGCGGCACTGCGGGATTCATGCGCGCGGCTGTCTCTCTGGGCCTCTTTCAGGGTTCACTGACTGTCTTCGCGGGCATGAGCAATCGGATGCGCCGGCTCGCCAACCGGTGGGGCAGCATGCAGGACGTCGCGGTCGCGATGGCGCGGGTGCTCGAGATGATCGCGATGCCGCCGGAGGAAAAGATCCTGAGCGGCGATCGTCTTCCACCATCTTCCCCGCGAACCGTTGCCTTCGAGGACGTGAGCTTCGGCTACGACCTGGCGGCGTCCGTTCTGTCGGGAGTGACGTTCGAAGCTCGCGTCGGCGAGATCACCGCAATAGCCGGACCGAGCGGCGCGGGCAAGAGCACGATCATCGCGATGCTGCTGCGGTTCTATGAACCGTCATCGGGACGGATCACGGTTGACGGCACACCGATCCGCGAGTTCGATCTCGCCGCGTGGCGCGGATTTTTGTCGGTCGCGCTGCAAGAGAATCCGCTCTTCACTGCCAGCGTCCGCAACAACGTCGCCTATGGGCGGGTCGATGCGTCCGAGGCGGAAATTTCTGCGGCGATTGATCGTGCGGGCTTAAGCGATTTCGTGCGCTCGCTGCCTTCCGGACTCGCAACGATGCTCGGCGAAAAAGGCTCGAAGCTCTCGACCGGTCAGGCGCAACGCATCGGGCTTGCGCGCGCGTTGCTGCGCGATGCACCGGTCCTGATGCTCGACGAGCCGACCTCGGCGCTGGATGCCGCCACCGAAGAATCGGTCATGCGCGGAGTTCGCGATTGGATCGCCGAGGCGCCGCGCCGCCGGATGGCGATCATCGTCACTCACCGGCGTACCACCGCGGCCCGTGCGGACCAATCGCTGCGAATCGCGGCGGGAAAACTCGAGGCTGGAGACGGCATTGAGACTGGCAGCGCGCCGGTGTCCGAGGTGCGCGATGGCTAGAGCGATGGTCGGTATTCTCGTGCGCAATCCCACGCCGGAAAACGGCGCGCGCGCCGATTCGCGCAGAAGCCATCTGTACGCGGCCGAGCGCAGATCGATCGGTCCGGTGGACGCCGCACGCCTGCTCATCAAAAGTTGGCCGTTTATCGCCGAGCATCGCCGGCTGGTCTATCTGAAATGCGTTCTCGCGTTTTTATCGCTGACATTTTTTTTGCTCACGCCGTGGCCGCTCAAGATCGTGATAGACAATGTGATCGACGGGCGTCCCCTGACCGGCTTGCCTGCTAAAATCCTGCTACCGCTTGCTGGGGCCAACCGGATGTCGCTGCTGTTCGTGGTCAGCGCATTTCTGATCTTCGCGGCGCTTTCAGTCGGGATGGTCGGCGACCGTTCTGACGAGCTGGTTACCGGGGTCGATAGCAGCGGCCTCGACCAGGCCGGCTTTTCGCAAAACTCCGCGAACGACGGCTGGAGCTTGTGGAACGGCCTGTTCGGCTACTACGAAGTTGTGGTCACGCTCGACCTGACTCAACGCATCAACCAGGGCGTGCGCACCGCGATCTATCAGCGCTTCCTGCGCTCGCGGCTCGGATTATTCGCGGATCAGAAACTCGGCGACGCCGTGTTCCGCGTGATGCATGACAGTGCGTCGATCGGCGCGGTCCTCTATACCGCGGTGCTCGCGCCACTTATGTCGATCGTGATGTTCGTGATGGCGCTGATCGTGTTGTGGATGCAGTTTCCGGGCGAGCGGATTATCCAGATCCTCGCGGCTTTGGCGCTTCCAGCAATCGCGGTCGGCGCCGCGATCTTCGGACGCCTGCTGCGCGACCAGAGCCAAAATATGCGCGAACGCGGCAGCGACGTGATGGCCGCGTT
>Ga0307372_10007880_pt1 | contig 15134 bp, 15 predicted proteins | sample OX1MG_FD_202533 | JGI IMG/M metagenome (GOLD analysis project Ga0307372, IMG submission 202533) | Soil microbial communities from Risofladan, Vaasa, Finland - OX-1 | ecosystem: Environmental > Terrestrial > Soil > Coastal area > Acid sulfate soil | place: Finland: Risofladan, Vaasa | collected... | reverse complement strand
GGTCTTCAAAACCGTCTGCGGGGCGCTGCTGAGGCGTCCTGGGTGGGTTCGATTCCCATCCATCCCCGCCACTCAATCCGCTCAATGACGGCCAAGATGACAGCCGCAGCAAAATGTGTGTACCGGTGGAATGACTAGCGTCAGTGGCATCCTTCTCAGGCCGTACCGTTTCGTCATGCTGAAGCTAATCGGTGGCAACGGCGCCTATCAGGCTGGTTTGCGGTACTACAAGCGAGGGGACTACAAGACCGCACTGGAAGCGTTCCGCGATTCGGAAGGAATGTTCTCTAGGACCTCCGGCGCAAACGTCAATCTGTGGAATGTCTTGTCGCTGTCTGCATGGTGCTACGTGAAGCTCGGCAATCCGGACAAAGCCTTGCCACTGATAGAACGAGCGATCAACGAGTACGCCTCCTCTTCAGACGACGACCCGAACTTCCTCAAACTTAGACAGCAATTGGACATCACTCGCCGGGAGGTCGACCGGGCTGATCGGCAGTCATAGGCGCGGCGGGTGACCCCAAACAGGTGCACGGCGGCACGCAACAGCGCGGCGCCTCGTTAAGAACGCTGTATATATACGAGAATCGGCATATATACTGATGCAATGGCGAAACATCTGGTTGACATAGACGACGAGGCGCTCGGAGCGGCTAAGGCACAGCTAGGCACCGAGACGATCAAAGAAACCGTGAACGAGGCGCTGCGCCGGGTCAGTCGTGGTCGGAGCAAAACCGTGTCGCGTGCTATTGATGTCCTGGTGCGCGCCAGGCTGCAGGACCGCGAGCGCGCATGGCGCTGACTCATCTGGTTGACACAAGTGTCCTCACCCGCCTTGCGGAGCCAGCTGTGCGCGCAGCGCTCGAGCCCCTCGCCGCTGTCGGTCGCGTCGGGCGTTCGGGAATCTCGGACCTGGAGATCGGATACTCAGCTCGTAACGCGCGCGAGTGGGACGCCCTCCAAACAGCATTGTCTACATTTGGTCTGGTCGAGACCGAGGCACACCACGTGAATCGGGCTCGTCAGGTACAGCGGCTGCTTGCCAGCCGCAGCCAACCAGGCCGAAAAGTGCCTGACTTGTTGGTGGCCGCGGCAGCCGAGGATGCCGGCTTGATCGTCCTGCACTACGACTCGGACTTCGATCGTATCGCCGCAGTCACCGGACAGAAATGCGAGTGGGTGGCACCTCCGGGCAGCATCGACTGAGTCCCCCGTGACAGCCAAGAAGACAGCCAACTAACCGGACGTTTGCGCACGCAGGCGGACAATCGCGGAATCTCAGGTCAGAGGATCGAACCCCAGCGGACGCCCACGGACGGCAATGGACGCCACCCCCGCGGTCTTCAAAACCGTTTGCGGGGCGCTGCTGAGGCGTCCTGGGTGGGTTCGATTCCCATCCATCCCCGCCAATTTTGTCGGTCGTGGCCGCCAACATGACAGCCACTGCAGTGGACCTCATGGCGGACCTCCTTGGACAACTCAGCGTTCTCCGTTCGCTCCACACTCCTACCTCTCCCCCTGCGGGGGAGAGGTAGGGAAGGCTTCTGCCTACTTATAAAAGTACGGGTCCAGGACGCTGACCTGGGTGATCCGGTCGACCGGCAGGGAGTTCTTGCCGGCGGTCTTGCGAATAGCCTCCGGGTTCGGGCCGTCATAGATGCAAAACGTCTTCTTTTTGTCATCAGTGACGTACGAATGGATCCAGGTCACGCCTTCGTCACCGTTGCGATCCACGACCTGCAGGCATACCGCCGCGCCCTCCGCGTTGACCGGGATATGGAGACCGTCCGTGAACGTCCTCTCCACGAGATACCTGGGCATATGTGTGCCCCCCTTCGATGAATTTCGCGATTTCGCGATGGGTGAAACCTAGGCCTGGGAGAGGCGGCCGGAATCGGGAGACCTCCCCAACTTGGGCCGGGCAACCACCCATGTTGTGGACTTGATCCAGGGGTGAGATTGGGCGCAGGATGGTGTCCCGATGGCTCGATCGATGGTTGATGTAGCGAGTCTGCCCCCGCTTCTCGAGCGATCTCAGGAGCTCGGACGGCTGGGACGCCTCCTCGAGGCGGTCCACGCTTCGGGATCGGGCGTTCTCTGCCTAATCGGCGGCGAATCCGGCGTCGGCAAGACCGCCCTGGTGCGGCGTTTCTGCAACCAGCACGGCGCCACCCGTGTCCTGTGGGGCGCCTGCGACCCGCTCTTCACGCCACAGCCCCTGGGCCCGTTGATGGACATCGCGTCCAAGGTCGGAGGCGAGCTGCTGCGGCTCGGCGGGAGCCGGGCTCGGCCATATGAGGTCGCGTCGGCGCTGCTCAAGGAGCTGCGTGACGCCCCGCCCGCGATCGTGGTCCTGGAGGACTTGCAGTGGGCTGACGAGGCAACCCTCGATGCCATGCGCCTGCTGAGCGGTCGCGTGGAATCGACATCAGCGTTTCTGATCGCGACCTACCGGGACGACGAGCTCGGGCGGGTCCACCCCCTGCGGTTTCTGCTTGGCGAGATGCCCCGGCACGAGTCGGTATCGCGGATGAAGCTGCGACCCCTTTCAGCCGCCGCGGTGGCTGCCCTGGCGGGCGGCGCTGGCGTCGATGTCGGGGAGCTCTACCGCAAGACGGGTGGCAACCCCTTCTTCGTCACCGAGGCACTGGCCTCGGCGGACCAGGAGCAGATCCCAGCCACGGTGCGCGACGCTGTCCTGGCCCGTGCAGCGCGGCTGACGCCGGAGGCCCGCGCGCTAATCGATATAGTCGCGGTCGTCCCGCAGCAGGTGCAGCTCTGGCTGCTCGAGGCGGTTAGCCCGGAGCAATTAGCTGCCCTCGGCGAGTGCCTCAATTCCGGAATGCTGGCCACCCAAAACGGAGCGGTCGCCTTCCGTCACGAGCTCGCTCGAATGGCCATCCACGAGTCCATCCCGCCCGATCGCGCTCTTCAGCTCCACCGGAGAACGCTGGAGGCGCTAGCCAACCCATTGCACGGTGCGCCGGACGTTACACGCCTGGCTCACCATGCCGAGGCGGCCAACGACCACCCGGCAATGGTGCGCTTCGGACGTGCCGCAGGCGAGCGCGCTTCGGCGCTCGGCGCCCACCGCGAGGCGGCGGCGCAGTTCTCGCGAGCGCTGCGAGTCGCGGAAATCCTGCCGCCGAGCCAGCACGCGGACCTCCTTCAGCTGCTCGCGCACGAACGGCTCCACACCAACCAGGCCGAACTGGCCATCGAAGCGCAAGCACGCGCGATCGACCTCTACAAAGAGGCCGAGGACTCCCTGAACTTGGCGGACGCGCTACGCCGCCAGTCGAGGCTCTATATGTGCGGCGGCCGAGGCGCCGAGGCTGAAGCGCCGATCCGCAGGGCGATCGAGCTTCTGGAAACGCTGCCTCCAGGTCGCGAACTCGCGCTCGCCTATTCAGGGCTGGTGATGTTCTACATGAACCACGACAACGCCGACGGCGTTACCCTCACCGCGGCCCTGGCGCTCGACCTCGCCGAACAGGTCGGAGACTCTGAGACCGTCCTCCACACCTTGAATTCGTTAGGGACCACGGAGATCCTCATGGGCGATCTGCGCGGTAAGGACAAGGTCCTCCGAAGCCTCGACATGGCCTTGGAGCTGGGCCTGGACGAGGACGTCGGACGTGCCTACATCAATGTAGCAAACGCTTCTGTGCAGGCGCGAATGTACGACGGCCTCGTTGAGGTGATCAGCCGGGGTGTCGACTTCACTCGCGAACACGGCCTCGAGCTTTGGAGGATGTGGCTGCTTTCATCGCTGGCCGAGGTTTACCTGGACCACGGCGACTGGTCGCGAGCAGTGGAGGTCGCGGAGAGCGTGCTGAACGGCGAGAAGGGCCAGCTGCCTCGTGTCAGCGTGCTGCCGATTCTGGCTGTGGTCCGAGCGCGTCGCGGTGACCCCGACGTCTGGCCGCTGCTCGACGAAGCCAAAGGGATGGCCGAACGCGAAGGCGAACTTCAATACGCAGTGCCGGTATGTACTTCGAGAGCGGAGGCAGCGTGGCTCGAAGGCTGTGTTGACGCAATCGCCGGCGAGACGGATGCCGCATTTCACAAGGCCATGGCCCTCGGTGCCTGGTGGCAGCTCGGCGAGATGCTGTGCTGGCGCCGGCGGGCGGGGCTTCGGGACGAGGTGCATCCCATGGTTCCGGAGCGCTACAAGGCCGAGCTTCAGGGCGATTGGTCGCGGGCTGCGGAGCTCTGGAGCGCGCTTGGATGCGAATACGACGCCGCGCTTGCTCTGGCCGGAGCCGACGATGACGAGCTGCTCAGGCACTCTCTCATGAAGCTGCAGAGACTCGGAGCTCGGACGGCGGCTGCGGTCGTCGCACGTAAGCTGCGTACGCGCGGCGCGCACGGAATCTCGCGTGGGCCGCGTGCGTCGACGCAGCGCAATGCGGCGCAGTTGACAGCACGTGAGCTGGAGGTGCTCGACCTCGTGAGGTCCGGCATGCGTAACGCCGAGATCGCAAACCGTCTCTTCCTAACATCGAAAACCGTCGACCACCACGTCTCGGCGATCCTTCGCAAGCTGTCGGTCGGATCCAGGTCTCAGGCGGCGCGCGAAGCGACGCGGATGGGCCTTCTCAGCTAACGCATCGATTGGAGAAAGCGGACAACCGACGCGCGTTGGCCCCAGTCAGTAACCATGCAAAAGGTGTTCGCGCTGCCGGCCAACGATGGCATCAGCCTCGTGCCGGCAGGCTTCTGCCGCTAGGCAGACGCTAAGACCGGCTGGCCGCCTCGATCGCCTACGACGCCGGTGTCGGTCGGGCTCTCCATCGATCGGACCGTCACCGCGCGGACCTTCCCCATGGTAGGGATCGCGCAGCCAGCCTCGGACGAAGACACAGGTTGTGACAGCCAAGAAGATGACAGCCAACGGGGCGGTTGACAGCGTACGAAGGCGGACGGCCGTGGCAAGTCGCCTCGGCTTGCGGAACTTGAGTGGACGACGATGGACGGCTGCGTATGTGACCCTCGCGGTCTTCAAAACCGTTTGCGGGGCGCTGCGAGGCGTCCTGGGTGGGTTCGATTCCCATCCATCCCCGCCACGCTTTCTGGAAGGCCTCTTCCGAGGTAAGTTGAATACGGAAACCGGTCCTCGGGCCGGTTTTCGTCGTTTCAGGAGACCTGTGAACCAGGGCCTAAGGAGGAGGCAACCCGGTGGCAATCGCGCGCAAAACTACCTCAAAACCGTTGGGTATTTTCAAAAACCGTACGCGACTTCGGAAGCCTGACCCGGGAATCCGAGGGAGTGCGTGGCCGACCGCGAATCGTGTCGCCGGAACAAGCTCCGACGCCGCTCCGCCAGCCGCGGCTTGAGCCCGCCGCGCCCGAGCGTGCCGGCGATGTCTCCCTCGACGCCCTCGTCCGCGAGTGGCTGCTCGAGCTCAAGGTCATGGGCCGCAGCCCTCGGACCATCGAGTGGTACGCACAGAAGATGCGCTCTTACGTCGCCGCCAGCAATGTAACCAGGCTCTCCGAGCTGACCGCCTTCGAGCTCAAGCGTTTCCTCGGCGAGCTCCGTGATCGCGGGCTTGCGCCCAACACAATTCACGGCTTCTTCGAAACGCTGAAGGCGCTCGCCAGCTGGGCTCAGCGCGAGCACTACCAGGTCGACGCCGACCTGTTGCGACTCCGGGCCCCCAAGGTGCCGGAGAAGGAGATGGAGACGTACAGCGCCGAACAGCTGAACGCCATCTTTGCCGCCACGCCGCCAGGCTGGGCCACCCTGGCCGTCCAGATCCTGCTCGGTACGGGCATGCGCTTGGCCGAGCTCTGCACTTTCACGATCGATGACGTCGAGGACGAGGGCGATGTCACCTTCCTCAAGATCCGCAGCGGCAAGGGCGCCAAGTTCCGCCGCGTCCCCATCAGCAGTCGGCTCCGCCGGGAACTGGTCCGCTACCTGAACCGATGGCGCCCCGAGACACATGACCGAACCCTGCTTATCCTTTCCGATTCTCGGCCAGTGAGCGCGCCCACGCTATCGGAGCTCTTCCGCCGCATCCACCACAGGGTCGGTTTCGGTGTCCGGGCTCACAAGTTTCGGCACACCTACGCGACCGAGTACCTGCGCCAGGGCGGAGAGATCGAGCGCCTGCGGCGGATCCTCGGCCACACCACGTACGTAATGGTTATGCGCTACGTCCATCTGGACAAGGGCGACCTGGCCCGCGACGTGGACTTGCGATCACCGTTCTGAGACCCGGGGCCAATCGCCGACAATCGCGAGTCGAGGAAATGGGACTGTCAGGAGAGGAGTACGGCGCGTGTCATCTGTCAGCGTCAGATCGTCGGGACGCTGCTCCCTACACGGCGATCCGCCGTGGAAACGTGGCGCGGTACTCGTCGGCCATGGCGCGGACAGTGGCGTACTCGGTGGCGGTGAAGGTCGTCATCCATGGCTTGCTCATGCCAGTGATCACGACAATGGCGGGACCGGATAGGCCGCGTTTTTTCAAGCCGGCGGCATCAGGGTTCTCTAGCACGCAGAACAAGCGGTATTGAGTGCGGTTCGGCGAGCCTTGTTTGCGCACCTCGTAGAAGCCCGACATATCGCCGTGCATCGCCTCCCACATACCGCCCCCGGAGAAGCGCGGCGGTGGCGCGTCAGCCACTGCCGTCAGAACAGCGAGCATCGTGGCGCGCACGTTGGTGGGCCAACCAGTGTCGAGGAGCACGTCGAGCCCAGGGGTCGCGCCACCAGGAGCGCGGTAGTAGAGGACATCCCAGGCCACTGCCCGGGAAGATTAGCCCCCAGCAGCAGCAGCCCGCGGGCTTACGCGGCGAGGGTGCCGAGGGACGATCCGGATGTCCGCGTCGAGTGCCGAGGCGAGGGCGACCACAGTGCGCAGCTCGGGGTTCACCTGAGCCGTGAACAGGCGCCGAACGACGGCAGGTTGCTTGCCGATCTGCCGCGCGAGCTCTGACTTGCTGCGACCTGATTCGGCGCGTAACTGGTCGAGGGTATTCATCACGGCGTCGACCTGGGCGATAAGGTCGCGGGCGCGCAGGAACTCCGCCCGAAACTCGGGGTCCTGCATCTGCTCATCGAGCAGGCGGCTGTGGCGGCTTGTGTCGAGATGTGTCGTAGTCATGCGATCTGCTCCTTGTCGAGGCATAGCGTAGCACAGATGCAACGCTTGCGTACCATAGAAGTTACGCAGTTGGGAAACGCCCCAAACCAGTGGGCTGGACCCGGGCGGCGGCGCGCCAATCGCGTGGCCGAGGACCAGGCTACGTTCGGAAGCCGAGCGCGGTGGGGTCGAGCGCCTTGGTCAAGCGCCCTCGCAACCTCCGGGCCGTCCGCCGCCGGCACCGGATGACGTGCACGCAGCTCAGTGGGTCTAAGCGAGTCGCGTTTGAGTTCGGAAGCTCTCGTCATAGATTGACCTAATTCGCGGTTCGTGGCGTCTGGGCTTTCCACGTCGGGCAGCTGGTCGACGTTCAACTGGGCGTGGTGACGCATTGACGCAAGAATCGCCAAGTCCAAAGTAGCGAGTGTCGCAATCGGCTCGATGACGTAGGCGGAGCAGGTAGGACGTCCGCTTGCGAATCGAGTCGCCGGAGAAGTCACGGACGAGTCGATTCAGTGGACTGTCCTGACGCAGCTCCAACTCAGTCCTGAATTGCGAGGCCCGGCGCTGTGTGAAACGCCGCACCTGACGCCGTACCTAACGCCGTACCTAACGCCGCCCTCGAGCGGCTCACAAGTCGCCGATCCGATCGCCTTCCGCGAGGGTCAGACTCTGACCCGGAATCGGGGCCACATCAAACGAACCACTCGAAAGTTGCGCCACTACCTCGGTTGCCGATGTATTATGGCAGCCATGGCCGGGAGCGTCGTAGCTCAGTTGAAGAAGGGCAGCATCGCCGCCCTCCTGCTGGGTCTACTCCGCGAGCGCGAAATGTACGGCTATCAGATTGCTGCCGAGCTTCGTGAACGGGGCGGCGACAGCCTCTCCCTGTCCGAAGGCAGTCTGTATCCCGCCCTGCACCGGCTCGAGGCGGACGGTTTGGTCAAAGCGCGCTGGCAGAACGTGGACCATAACCGAACGCGGCGGTACTACAGCTTGACCGCCCAAGGGCGACGCCACGCGGATGCGAGCATCGCGGAGCTGCAAAGCTTCGCCCGGCTGATGATCCGCATGACGGGCGGGGCGCCGGCATGACCGAGGTCGCGCGGCGCTATCTAGATGCGGTAGGTGCCTGCCTCGACCTCGGTCCCGAGTCTGCCCATGAGGTGATGGCTGAGCTCGAAAACCATCTCATCGAGGAGGCCGCCCACAGTCCAGGTGACCCCCAGGATGTAGCAGAGCAACGGGTCATATCCAGGCTCGGCTCACCGCGGAGCCTTGCAGCCCGGCTCAATCGAGGCCCTCGCGCACTGAAGGCCGGTGATCCCATCATCCGATTGTGGTTGTCATTCGATACCTACCGGCGTTGGCGGAAGGCGATGGCGGCCATCGCTGCCTATGTTCTCTGGGTCTTCGTTCTCCTGCTCCTGTCGGGTCCGGCTCTCTTGCGGCCAGGCTGGCCTCTAATGATCTTCGGCGTGGGCCAGTTGGCATTCTATTTCGCAGTTCGTTGGTTGAGCCTCTGGGTCTTTGATCACTTGACGCGTGACGAGGTTGAGCGTGTTGCCACCGCGGTGTTCTATGTGGGGGTGGCCGGATACCTCGTCGACGTCGTCATCGCGATCAGTTGGTGGGATCTGGATAAACGGCTGCTGCTGCTTTGGATCGGTGTCGTGTTGGTCATCACAACGCTCATGGCTTTCCGGCTGGCGAAAGCGAAGCAACTGCGTCCGAAACCATGGATCGGAGTCGAGAGCGGGGGCGGGCCACGGCTGACTCAAACCACATAGCTACGCCATGTCCCCGTGTTCATTGCGACTGGCGTTTCGGCGCGTTGCCGATCATGCTGACACGCGACAACTAGTCCATTCCCGGCATCCTTGTCGCACTTGTTTGTCACTCGTAACCTAGCGGTGTCCCCGGAAGACGATCCGGCGGACTCCCAAACGGTTAGTGGACCATTGGGTTAAAGGCCTTTCAGAGCCGGTTCTGAATTCAACACGACCACGAGGGTCTTCAAAACCGTTTGCGGGCGTCCGTGGACGTTCGCCCAAGTTCATCTATGTCCGCCAGCGTCCGTACTCGAACCGGTTGACAGCCAATGACAGCCAAGAAGATCACGCCCGCAGGCTCGGCAGCTAGATGGCCTTTGACCAAACAGCGTTTCCCACCCGCGATTTTCTAGACCGTTTGCGGTCCAGATCCTCTGCGCGCGTCCTTATAGATGTCGGACGGCAGCACAGGCCGGTTGCCGGCCCGCCAAGGTCGTTATGGTGGACGCGATGCGGCTACGCGTGGCTGCCGTCCTGGTGTTGCTCATCGGCGGCTATCTCGGATTCAACTACTTCATCCGGCCCATCCCGGCCGTCGGGGCGGTGGCGTCGATCCCAGCCTCCACCACCATCGATGGCTCCGCGCCCGCCATGCCCTGGCCGTCCGCGGGTTCGGCGGCCATCGGCGTCTCTAGCCTGGGACTGATCGAATCGTCCGGCCGGGAAACGCCCGCCCCCGCGGCCGGCCTGGCCAAGGTGATGACAGCTCTGGTCGTCCTTGAGGACAAACCGCTGAAAGGGGGTGATCCGGGCCCCTCCGTCGCCATCACGGACGCGGACGTTCAGGCGTACCAGGCCGACAGCGCGAACCATCAAAACGTCGTGGCAGTGCAATCCGGCGAGCAGCTCTCCGAGTTTCACGCCCTGCAGGGCCTTCTGATTCCGTCCGCGGACAACATCGCTACCACGCTGGCTAGATGGGATGCCGGCTCGGTCAATGCCTTCGTCGCCAAGATGAACAAGCGGGCCGACGCGCTCGGCATGACCCACACCAGATTCGCCGACGAATCAGGTGCTTCCGCCAAAACAACCAGCACCCCGAGCGACCTGGTGAAGCTCGGCCTGGTCGCCATGAAGCAGCCAGTGCTGGCGCAGATCGTCGCGCAGAGCCAGGCCAGCCTACCCGTCGCCGGCACCGTGCGGAACCTCGACACCGCCCTGGGTCAGAGCGGCATCATAGGCATCGAGACCGGAAACGGAGACTTCCTGTACGCGGCCTCCGAAACGCTGGGCGACTTCACCGTCACCCTCTTCGGCTGCGTGATGGGCCTGGACTCTCTGGACAGCGCCTTCACCGCCGCCAAGGCGCTGATCGCGGCCATGCGACCGGTGGTTAAGGTGGGCCGCGTCCTCTACAAGGACAAGATCGTTGGGAGCTACGAGTTGCCCTGGGGGGACCACACGGACCTCTTCGCCACTGACAACGTGGACCTCGTCGAGTGGCCCGGGATGGTCCTGAGGGAGATCGTGCACGCGCCTGCCCTCACGGTCACCCAACCTATCGACCCCGGAACCACCGAGGGCGCCTTGCACATCACTCTGGGTGGGTACACGCTAGACATCTCGCTGACGACCGTGGATGGGCTCTATCCGCCTGGCAAGTTCTGGAAGCTACTCCGTATCTAGTGAGCTGAGCTCAGGCCTGGTGCGGCTACTAGAGGACACGAAAGGACACGAAGGCCGAGCCGATTGAGTTCAGGCGGACCAGAGCGGAAATGCGAGGACACGAAGGACACGCCATGACGGCGGTTCGGGACCGTGCGTTCGAAGGAGGCAGAGGTCCCGACAGCCAAGCTGACAGCCATTCGGCCCAAGGTGACAGCCAACACGGCGGACGTCCATGGACGAGGGCGCACGATCGCGGACCGCAGATGCTTTCGACTGAGCTGCAGCGGAGGTTAGCGGACGTCCCTGGACGGCAGACACGCGGTCTTCAAAACCGTTTGCGGGGCGCTGTGAGGCTTCCTGGGTGGGTTCGATTCCCATCCATCCCCGCCAGACCTTTCTGGAAGCCCTCTTCCAAGGTAAGTTGAATACGGAAACCGGTCCTCGGGGCCGGTTTCTCGTCGTTTAGGGCACCTGTAAAACCAGGGTCCAGGAGGAGGCAGACCAGTGGCAGTTGCGCGAATAACTACCCCGAAACCGTTGGGTATTTCAAAAACCGTACGCGACTTCGGAAGCCTGACCCGGGAGCCGGACGGAGTGCGTGGCCGACCGCGAAACGTGTTGCCGGCGCTAATTCCCCGGCCGCTCGCGGAGTCTCGGCTCGAACCTGCAGGGGAGCAGGGCGGTGATGTTGCCCTCCAGGCTCTGGTCCGTGAGTGGCTGCTCGAGCTCAAGGTCATGGGCCGCAGCCCACGGACTATCGAGTGGTACGCGCAGAAGATGCGCTCCTACCTCGCCGCCAGCAATGCAACCGGGCTCTCCGAGCTGACCGCCTTCGAGCTGAAGCGTTTCCTCGGCGAACTCCGTGATCGGGGATTGGCGCCGAACACGATCCACGGCTTCTTTGAGACGCTCAAGGCTCTCGTCAGCTGGGCGCAGCGCGAGCACTACCCGGTCGACGCCACTCTGTTGCGAATGCGGGCCCCCAATGTGCCGGAGAAGGAGATGGAGACCTACAACACGGAACAGCTGAACGCCATCTTCGCCGCCACGCCGCCCGGCTGGGCCACCTTGGCGATCCAGATCCTGCTCGGCACGGGCATGCGCCTGGCCGAGCTCTGCGCTCTCACGATCGATGATGTCGAATTCCTCAAGATCCGCAGCGGCAAGGGCGCCAAGTTCCGCCGGGTTCCCATCAGCAGCCGGCTACGCCGGGAACTTGTCCGCTATCCGAACCGTTGGCGCCCCGAGACTAACGAGCGCGGCCTACTCGCCCTCGCCGACGGTCGGCCGGTGAGCGCGCTCACGCTATCGGAGCTCTTCCGCCGCATTCGCCACCGAGTCGGTTTCGGCGTCCGGGCGCACAAGTTTCGGCACACCTACGCGACCGAGTACCTGCGCCAGGGCGGAGAGATCGAGCACCTTCGCCGCATCCTCGGCCACACCACCTACGTGATGGTCATGCGCTATGTCCATCTCGACAAGGGTGACCTGGCCAAGGACGTGGATTTGCGATCGCCGTTCTAACCGGCGGCACCAAATCGAGGTGAGGACAAGACTGGACGACGCAGGAGCAGATGGACCGCACCTTGCGGTACGCAACTTGTGGGTTTGGTCACGCTAGTGGTCTGTCTGTGAAATACGCTGGTTCAAGGAGCACACCGACAAGCGATTACGCCGCTGGCGTCCACCCTGCTGAAGACAGCCATCGAGAAGTGGGTCAAGCATTGGAACGACGCCCCCGCGCCTTTCGTCTGGCATACCCACGCCGCCGAAATCATCGAGAAGGTAGAGCGCTCCCGCGCCACCCTCTCCCAGATCAAATCGGCGACAGAGCACTAGCTACCGCGCAGCAGTCCCGGATACTGGTTCTGGCGCAAGTCCTCGATTGCTTTGTCCGTCAGCTTCCATGCATCGCCCTTGATGCAGGCAATCAGCTCCGTCCAGACTTGCTCGAAGGCCTGCAATGCATCGTTATCGTTGAAGCGGACTCCGACCGGAAGCAGTGGTGCGATGTCCTCGGTCAGGCTGCGTGAGAGCTTTTCCAGCATGCGTTGCTCGGCCACGGCGCGGGAGATGGCCTTGCCTTCGAGCGCCAAGTAATGATCGAAGCACGCAATGAGCTTGTCCGAGTCCAGCGCGAGTTGTTCGAGTCCGTGATGCAGATCGAACAGGTCGCGGTTCATGCGCCGCTGCAGCAGTGCCCGCAGCTTGGTGCCGAACAGTTCTTCTGGCTCGAAGGACGCGATCTCGGTCTTGCCCTGATACCAGTCGCTCTCCACCGCAAAGGGATACGGTTTGATAGCGAACAGGCTCTCGTGCTCGCGGGTGTTTACCTCGCGTCGCCTGTGCATCGGCCTCGGGTGTGAATTTGAACACCAGATGCATCGAGTGCTCGGCCTGCTGCCGGTCGCACTTGCCGAGCCATGACAAGGCATCACGGATCGCACCTACAGTGGGGCCGATGGGTTCGACCTGTGTCTGCACCAAGTCGATGTCTTCCGAGTAGCGCAGCGGCTGCTTGAACAGCAGCTTGTGGATGGCTGTGCCACCGCGGAAGGCGATCTTGCCGTTCAACGCCGGCGCATTGAACAGGTCGCACAGCGCGCGGCAGATGATCAGGTCCTGTTCGACCTGCCGCAAATCGGGCCAAGGCGCCTTCGCGCTCCAGGCCAGGATGTAGTTACTGGGAATCAAAAGTCGATCTCCATGGGTTCATTGATGACGAGCTTCCACTTGGCATCTTTCTCGTGAAGATCGGCCGGAGACTCGAAGAGAGGTTTGACGGCGGGGTCCAGCGGCGCCACCGTCTTGGCTTTTTTGACGAATGGCTCCAGAGCATGGGCTTGACGCACATGACCCGCATGGTCGAGCAGGTAGCCGAGCCGGCGCACGGACGAGTTCTCGTAGGCAGCGGCGGCCTTTGCCAGTTTTCGTGGATCGGCCTTCGCGCCGATGTCCTTGGCGATCTGAGCGACGCCATTGATGCCGGCCGCCTTGTGAAAGTAGCGGGCGCAATCCAGCAGCGTCAGCTCGACACCGGCCACCTTGCAGAAGCCGGCATCGCTCTTCATCTGGACGAGCAGATCGGGCTGGTTAACCTGCGCGAAGGCCTTGGGGGTCTGGTAGAGAAACTGGAGGCGGTGGCGACCCATCTGCAAGTCACGCAGCTGCTTGGGCGCGACCACTTGGAAGACCATGGCCGCCTGGTGTGACGCGCCGTGGAAAGCCGCCGCGCGCAGCAGCGAGACGCGGTAGTCGAGTCCCTGATGCTTCATCAAAGGGTCGATCCAGCGCACGGGATCGGGCGCCCCTGACACCTGGTCCTCGGGACGTAGGATGAGATAGAAGCCGTGGCGCGGGTTTGCCAGGCGCCGCTTCTTGATCAACCGCGTGATGGCGGCGGCCAGAGCTTCCGGCTTCAAATCGAGCTCGGCCAGCGCCTCCTCGCGGGAGAATTGGGCACGGCCGCGAGCAAGCCGGTCATCGACGAACTGTCCCAGGGGGGTCATGCCCAGATCATATGCAAAACTCTACATAAAGTCAAGGCTTTCGCATATGAGTTGGGAAGGACAATGAAGGCTAAGGTGGCCGGGACTGCCGCGGGAAATCGCCGCCGCGCTCGCGTGACGCTGGTGCTCGCGACCAGCCGGCCGCCATACAAGCTACGCCGCCTGCACCATTTGCCGGTCGCGAAGATGCAGTCGCTTGGTATCACGCCAGATGGCCTTGGCCTGGATGCCGACGAGGTCGGCCAAATATGCCCCCCAAGAACTGCGAAGGAATTCCTCAGCCTCGGAATGGAAGCCTCCCTTCGTCCGCTTCACGGGCGCTGGTCCGTTCGTGGCCGTACCACACACCCAGGTAGTCCGCAACGGCGAGCCGGAAGACAGCGAGGATCAGATCCCGGGCACCGATGGCGCGTCCGTCCTCCATCTCCAGGCCACCTTCAGCAGTCGAGCGAGTTGGGTCGGAGCGCCTTGCTCCAGCGCTCTGGCAACCTTCCAGGCTGTCCGCGACCGCACTGGTTGGCCGCGCAAGGCGCTCGCCAATGTTGGTCGTGAGATCCCCGCGGCGAGCAAGCTCCGATAGGCTCCACCCTCGTTGGGCACACGCCTCCTTGACAGCGTGCGATGACAGCACGACGACAAGTCCTGCACGCCCGACCTCGAAGGCGGTCGGATTAGCCACTCCAGGTGCCCTTCGGTCCCCGGCCGGCGGCGCCGGGAGGGGGCCGGACTCCGGCCCCCCTCCGGTGATCGGCGAGCGACCTCCGACCAGGCTCAACCGATGAGGAGCTTTGGAAGGCGGTCAGGTTGTCAAGGATCTGGCCGGCCTCATCTCGGCTGAGCGGATGGGGGTAACGCAAAGCCCCCAGCGCGTGAGTCTGGTGCGGATTTCGCGCCAATCCGATTAGTCGTTTCGCTCGAATCCGATCACCCATTTCGGAGCAATCCGATCACCCCGTTGGAGGGCGGGTTCAAGGAGTCGTTGCAACACCCTGAATCAAGGAGTGTTGGATGAACATCCCTCCGCGGCGTGATACGCGGCGCGCGTTCTGGTCGGCGATCCGGGCTGGCCTATGGTGGACAGAGGCAGC
>Ga0307372_10007879_pt1 | contig 15135 bp, 9 predicted proteins | sample OX1MG_FD_202533 | JGI IMG/M metagenome (GOLD analysis project Ga0307372, IMG submission 202533) | Soil microbial communities from Risofladan, Vaasa, Finland - OX-1 | ecosystem: Environmental > Terrestrial > Soil > Coastal area > Acid sulfate soil | place: Finland: Risofladan, Vaasa | collected... | reverse complement strand
GAGCGTTCCGAGTGTGCGCGGCAGGCGATTGCCGGCATGGTCGGCGACCAGGACCAGCGGCGAAGTTCCGCCGGGATTGTAGATCGTGACGGGTTCCGGCTCGCCGGCGGCCAGCAATGGTTCCGCGTCGTTCATCGGCGACTGCGCTCGCACACACCTACGGAACTTGTTCCGAGCCATGCCTACGACAATCGGGCCCGGCGCGCTCAATTGCCAATGCCGGAAAGAAGAAGCCCCAAGCGCTAGGAGGGGGATCGGAGCGCTTGGGGCTGGCAGGATCGGAGGATTCCGGCCTTAAGTTCAATCGTTGGCGGCTTCGGTGACCCAGACGCCGCATTCGCCGCAGCCGTAAGTTCGTAGCGCGGGCTGCCCGCCAGTTTCCGCTGTGGTCCGGCTGACATGCATCGGCCGGCCGCAGTTCGGGCACAACGGCCGCGCCGTCACCGCGTCATTTGCCCTTCCGTTCAACTCATGAATTCCCAGCATGCTCATTCCCGTGCGTTGCTTGGCGTTTTTGAAACGACCGAATGAAATTCAAACGCATGTTTGAGACCGGGCCAAGCCGTAATTTGGGAATTTTTGTGACTTCGGGGGTGGACGATCTGAACCGGCCGGAGGGCTATGGCGGGGTAAAATGGCGTCATTTATAAGGTGTAAAAAATACAAGTTCCCAGCCGGTCCCGTAGCTCAGCCGGATAGAGCAGCGGTTTCCTAAACCGAAGGTCGGAAGTTCGAGTCTTCCCGGGACCGCCAGCTAGTGAAATCAATCGCTTAATTGTCATTTTGGCGACAACGACAGTCATTGGCGACAGTGTTTTCGCCATAAGCATTGCCAGCGAACTGGCACGTTGCGTCTGGAGCATGATCCGGAAAAGCTTGCCCTTGGACTTGATCCGAGGGTGGATGCCGGTTTTCCGAAAAGATCATGCTCCAGTGAACAATCGAGTTTGCCGCTTCTTTGTGGAACAAACGCGAACCGGGCGCGATTTAGGAACGTGCACGAACTATCGAATTGGCCCCGCAATCGGCTTTTGCTCGCCCTGCCAGCCCGCAATCTCAAGCAGCTTATGCCGGAGCTTGAAAACATTCGCTGCCAGAGCGAGCAAGTCCTCATGGACGCCGATAGTTCGCTCGAACATGTCTTCTTCCCCGATAGCGGCGTTGTCTCGGTGGTCGCGGTTTATGCGAACGGCAGCATCATCGAGATGGCAACCATTGGTCGGGAGGGTTGCACGGGTTTCCAAGCCTTCTTCGGCGCCAAGACGTCCTCCGTCCGGCTTCTCGTCCAGATCCCGGGGAGCGCAACAAAGATGTCGCGTGCGACCTTCGCGCGGGCGATGGAGTCCATGCCGTCGTTCCGAAATCTCATGTCCGCTTACACTCAGGCCTTTCAGGAGCAGGTCATGGTGTCGGTGGCGTGCAACGGTGCACACAGCCTCAAGCAGCGGCTGGCGCGTTGGCTACTGATGATGCGTGACCGCACTGACGACGACGCACTGCCGATCACCCAAAACCTTCTCGCCGAAATGCTGGGTGTCCAGCGGCCAACCATCACCAATGCTGCCGCAGAGTTGGAAGATGCCGGTCTCATTGCGCGCAGCCGACAGCAAGTGGCGATACTGGATCGGCAGGGTCTCGTGCAGGCATCGTGCGAATGCTATCGGCTGGTCCGGGAACGCGTGGCTTTTCATCTTCGCAAGACTTACCCCGAATAAGGGCGCGCGAATAAGGGCAGGCTTCCCGCCGTTTCGGTAATGTACCTTACCGACGGCCGCCCCAAACTAGCTCACAATCCCCAAGGAAATCCTCTCTCGTTCTGAGAGAGCGATCGTCGAATTGGCTCCGACCGGGCGAACATGACCCCCGCCCGGTTCGGCTGTGCGAGTCGGCATTAACAGCGGAGATTGTCGTGGCTAAGGCGGCGCGTAAAAAACAGCCCTTCAATGTTAAGGCGTTTCTCACCACCGTGAACGGTGGCAGGACCGTTACGAAATATCGAAAGGCGCAACAGGTCTTTCGGCAGGGCGACCCGGCGGATGCCCTGTTTTACATTCAAGCAGGTGAAGTCAAGGTCTGCGTCATATCCGAACAGGGAAAGGAAGCCGTGGTCGCCCTGCATCGGGCGGGGGATTTTTTTGGCGAAGGCTGTCTGATCGGCCAGCCACTACGCTTGGCGACGGTCGCGGCAATGACCGAATGCGTCATCATGCGGCTCGACAAGGCCACCGTGGTTAGGATGCTCCATGACGAGCCGAAGTTCTCCGAGCGATTTACGGCGCACCTGTTGACTCGGAACGCCCGAGTCGAAGCGGATTTGGTGGATCAGCTTTTCAATTCGAGCGAGAGGCGGCTGGCGCGGGCGCTTCTGCTGCTGGCGAATTTCGGCAAGGAGGGGCGGCCCGAGCGGGTCATCGCAAAAATCAGCCAAGCGACACTTGCAGATATGGTCGGCACCACGCGGTCGCGCGTGAATAACTTCATGAACAAATTTCGTAAACTGGGATTCATCGACTACAACGGAGTCTTGGAAGTCCACAATTCCTTGCTGACCATGGTCCTGCACGAGGCGCCTGAAATCAGGAGGGATAACGACAGCGGACGATAGTGGCGCGGCTGTCCCTTTTAGACAGCTGCGACCCCGCTTCAAATAATTGTGCAGTTGTCCCCTATTGCACAGACGCATCCCGGTTGATCCCACTAAGCTGGTCGAAGGTTACGTGGGTCCCAAACTCTGCCGATCATGGGCATCGCACGGGACGGAATGGGAGTAGCGACCATGGCAGCCATTGTTTCTTTCTTACGTCGTGATGACGACGTGTTCGACCCCCAAGACATTACGGCAATGTCGATGGCACTCGACGACATTTGCAAACAGCTAAACCTTCGGGACGATAGCGCGGCAAGAGAAGTCATGGCCGTGCGCATCATTGACTTGGCAAAGAGCGGCGAGCGCAACCCGACGCGGCTCCGTGACCGAGTGCTGCAAGAGGTGCACGTGGCTGAGCGCGTCAATTTGCACGATGCACGGCGAGCATGAACCGGAATTCGTTTCTCGACTCGCTCGCAGGATAACGCGCGACGGAACCCCATATCGGACGGACCCGTGACCGTGTTCGCGGGACGCGCGGACCGGTTGAGGTCTATCACGCGATCCTTAAGCCCGGTGCAAGCCGAAAGTCGACACGAAAATCTCCGGCGACTTCGGTGCCGTCCGGACACACGGCATTCCCGCGATGTGGACTCGCTTAGAGGGCCTGCTTTTCGGTATACGATTTCCGTCTTGCCGGGACCGCCATAGCCGCCGATCGTAGGACGGAACGCGGCCGCCGCCGCGGCAGGCGGGCTTCCGTACTCGCCCTATTGCACCTTCCCCTCTCTTGCTAAGGTCAGTATTAGGCCATTGAACAATGGGGTGTGTGCGCCATGTCCGAAACACTCAATCACGCCAAGCTTGCGATGCTGTTCCGCAAGGAATTCCAGCTCTGCAACCTGCAAAAGGGCGAGACCGTCGTTTTGTTGAGCGATCTCGGCGCCCGGCGCGATTACGTTTCGGCGGCGTTTGCGGCCGCGGAAGATCTCGGCGCCGATGCCTATGAGATGTGCGTCAACGCCATGCCGTCCTGGACCAAGGTCGGCGTCGCGACAGTCGGCCGCTGCAAGGGCACGCTCGAAGCCATCAAGTCCGCCGACATGCTGGTTTGCCTGCATATTCCGTTGTTCACGCGCTGGCTCAAGGAGGCGCGCGATGCCGGCACGCGGGTGTTGATGGTGATCGACGGTCCGGACGAACTTGAGGAGCTGATGGCGCCGCCCGGTCTGAAGGAAGCGGTCGCCCACGCCGGCGAGCGGTTGCAACGCGCCAAGTCGATGCGCATCACGCGCCCTGGCGGCACCGACCTCACCGTCGCGCTTGGCGGCTATCCGACCATGATCCAGTACGGTTTTTCGGAATCGAAAGGCCGTTTCGATCATTGGGGCGCCGGGCACGTGCACACTTTTCCGAATGAAGGCTCGGCCAACGGCACCGTCGTGTTCGCGCCGGGCGACATTGTCGTACTGCCCTATTGCCGTTACGTGCAGGATGAAGTGCGCCTCGACATCCGCGATGGCTTTATCCGCAAAATCGAGGGCGGCCTCGACGCCAAGCTGATGAGCGACTGGCTCGACGGCAATCGCGCCAGCCCCGATGACATGGACGGCCATGCCATCTCGCATCTCGGCTGGGGATTGAATCCGCAAGCGCGCTGGGATGCGCTCGCGCTCAACGGTTCCGATCCGAAGCGCCATCACGCCGGCGCGCGCTGCTTTGCCGGTAACTTCCTGTTCTCCACCGGCCCGAACTCGCAAGGCGGCGGCAAGCGCACCACCAAAGGCCACTACGACGTGCCGATGCGCGATTGCACGGTCGCGCTTAACAACGACGTCATCATCGAGCGCGGCCGCTTCACCGACGAGAAGATGCGCGTCGCGCGTGCGGCGCGTTAACGCGAAGAGCGCGCCGGCATGACGATTCCGGCCGCGAGCGCGCGCGCCATCAGCAAGCATTTTGGCGCAACGCGCGCACTCGACGGCGTGGACTTCGAAGTCATGCCCGGCGAGGTGCACGCGCTGGTCGGCGAGAACGGTGCCGGAAAATCGACGCTGGTCCGCATCCTCGCCGGCGTGCACCGGCCGGATGGCGGCGAGATCGCCATCGATGGGCGCGCGCGCCAGTTCGGCGGCCCACGCGATGCCATTGCCGCCGGCATCATCAGCATCCCGCAGGAATTGCGACTGGTGCCGGCGCTGTCGGTTGCGGAAAATCTCACGCTCGGCGACCCGCCGCTGCGGCGTATTCTCGGCGTGCAAGTCGTCGATCGCACCCGCATGCGTGCGGAGGCAAAGGAGCAACTGGCGGAACTTGATTTTGCTCCGGATCCGGCGCTGCGCATCGATCGACTGAGCTTCGCCGAGCGCCAGCTCGTCGCCATCGCCAAGGCGTTACGGCGGCGGTGCCGCGTGTTGGTGCTCGATGAACCGACCGCGGCGCTCGAGGCGCGCGAGATCGAACGTTTGTTTGCCGCACTTGCGCGCATGAAAAGCCAAGAGACGGCGATCGTCTATGTCTCGCACCGGCTCGATGAGGTGGTTGCGCTTGCCGACCGTTGCACCGTGTTGCGCGACGGTAGTGTCGCGGCAACGAGCCGGCGCGGCGAATTCAAGGTTGCCGATCTGGTCAAAGCCATGACCGGCCGCGCCAACGTGCCGATCGAGGCCGGCCTGTCGGCGGCCGGCGCGGTGCTGCTGGAAGACGCAACCGACCGGCCGGACGCCATCCAGTTGCGTGCGCATGAGGTGATCGGCCTCGCCGGCTTGCTCGGCAGTGGCGCGAGTTCGGTGCTGCGGCGCCTGTTCGGTATCGGCAAGGAAACGGTCGACATCCGCCGCGACGGCAAGCCGCGCCGGATTGCCAGCCCATCCGCGGCGGTCCGCGCCGGCATCGGCTTCGTGCCCGATGAACGCCGGCTGGGACTGGTGATGAAGATGTCGGTGCGTGACAACATTTTGCTGCCGAGTCTTGACCGCCTGGCGCGCAACGGACGGCTCGACCGCGCTAAAGGCGATCAGGTGGTGCGGGAGTTGATGGACCTGCTCGACATCCGCCCCCGGCAGATGCACGCGCGGGCGTCCGCGCTATCGGGCGGCAACCAGCAGAAGGTCATTCTCGCCAAGTGGCTTGCCCGTGAAGTCGATGTGCTGTTGCTCGACGAACCGACGCAGGGCATCGACGTGGCCGCCAAAGCGCAGATTCACGCCGTGATCGGCGACTTCGCCAAACGCGGCGGCGGCGTTCTCGTGCGCTCCAGCGACCTGGCCGAGCTTGCGCTCATCTGTGGCGGCATCCTTGCCTTGCATCAGGGCCGCATCACCGACCGTTTGCAGCGTTCCGAGGGCTTCGACGAGAAGCGGCTGCACGCGGCGATTGGCGGATGACCATGCTGCCGTGGCTCAAACGTCTCAATCTCTTCGGCCAAGGCCCGCTGATCGCGCTGCTGCTGTTGTGCGTGATCATGAGTCTGCTGACCGGCCGCTTTCTTTCGCCGCTCAACCTCACCAATATTCTCGTGCAATCCTCGATCATGGCCGTGATCGCCATCGGCATGACTTTTGTGATTGTCGGCGGTGGCTTCGATCTCTCGGTCGGCTCGACGGTTGCGCTTGCCGGCAGCATCGCGGCGATGACCATGCCACAGTTCGGCCTGGTCGCAGGCGTGCTCGCCGGTGTCGCCACCGGCGGCGCGGTCGGGCTCGTCAACGGCACGATCATCGCGAAACTCGGCATCAATCCTTTCATCACCACGCTCGGCACCATGGTGCTGGTGCGCGGCGTTGTTTACATCGTCACCGGCGGGGCGCCGGTCGGCGACGACCGCCTGCCGTCGGCGTTCCTGGCCTTCGGTACCGGGCGTTTCCTCGGCATCCATTATTTGGTGTGGGTGCCCGCGGTGCTGGTGGTGGTTCTGACCTGGGTGATGCAAGCGACGCCCTACGGCCGGCGCATTTACGCCACCGGCGGCAACCGTGAGGCGGCTTATCTCTCCGGCATTCCGGTCGAGCGGATCATTGCTTCGACCTATGTCTGGTGCGGCGCGCTTGCCGGCCTCGCCGGCGTGATGCTCGCCGCCAGGTTGCAATCCGGCCAACCGACCGCCGGCGAATTCTACGAACTCACCGCCATCGCCGCCGTGGTGCTGGGCGGCGCCAGCCTGCTGGGCGGTGAAGGCAGCCTCTACAATAGCATCATCGGCGTCTTTATCATGGTCGTCCTCGGCAATGGCCTCAATCTGCTGAACGTCGATTCCTATTGGCAGCGGGTGGCGATTGGCGTGGTGATCATTGCTGCGGCGGCGGCAGATCGGCTACGCTCGCGTTCCTAGAGGGGGAGTACTTGTCATGTTGAAGCTTCGTCCGGCCGTTTACGCGTTTGCCGCCTTGGCTACCGTCTCGGCAACCGTGCTTGCCTTTGGTTCCAAGGCCGCGTCAGCGGCGGACCAAAAAATCACCATCGGCGTTTCGCTCGCGCAGGATGACAACCCTTTCTACATCGTCATGCTCAAGGGCATCCGCGCACGCGCCGGCGAACTCGGCTGGGATGTTGCCACCGTTTCCGCCAACGAAGACAAGGTCAAGCAGATCAACGGCGTGCAAGACCTCATTGCGCGCGGCGTAAAAGGCATCTTGATCTCGCCGATCGACGCCGTCGGCGTCAACGCCGCCTACGACGCCGCCAAGGCCGCCAACATTCCGATCGTATCGGTGGCGCGCGGCTCGACGTCACCCAATCAAACCATCCACGTTGCGATGGACGAAAAGCAGATCGGCCGCGACATCGCCGACTGGACCGTAAAGGCGATCGGTGGCGAAGGCAAGGTGGCCATGCTGATGGGCCCGAGTGGGGCTCCGACGTTTCGCAATCTCGCCGAAGGCTATACCGAGGTGATGGCCAAAAATCCGAAGATCCAGATCGTGTTCAAAACCGACGGACCGCTGACACGCGAGCGCGGCGTGAAGCAGGCCGAGGATGCGCTAGTCGCCAATCCTGATCTCAAGGCGATCTACACGGCCAACGACGACGTAGCCTTGGGCGCTGCGCAGGCGGTGATCGCCGCCGGCCGCGGCGACAAGACCATCGTCACCGGCATGAACGGCGTACCGCCGGCGCTGCATGCCATCAAGGACGGCAAACTCGCCATGACCGTCGAGCTCAATCCGTTCCTGTGGGGCCGGCTGGGCGTCGATGTGCTGGCGAGCTATTTGAAGGGCGACAAGGTCGAGTCGCGCGTCTTCATCAAACACGTCCTGGTCGACAAGACCAACATCGACGAGAAGCTGCCGAAGAAGCCGTAAGGGACATTAAAATGGCCAGTGCTGCGCCGGCGGCCAAGCCAAGCGATTTCGTCGCGCAACTGGAAGCGGCCAACCTGCATCCGTTGTGGGATCGCTTCCGCACCATCACGCCGGTCAAACCGCAGGCCGCCGATCCGCCGTTTCTCTGGCGCTGGCGCGACATTGAGCCGTTCACCGAGCGGGCGGTGTCGGAGGTGGCGATCAACGATGTCGAACGCCGGGCGCTGATCCTGGTCAACCCGGCGTTCGGCGGCGACACGGTGACGACGTCAAATCTGATCGGCGCCTTCACCGTGCTCGATCCGGGCGACCGCGCGCGCCCGCACCGCCATACTTTCGCGGCGATCCGCTTCGCCACCCGCGCCGCGGGGGCGGCGACCATCGTCAATGGCCGGCGCTGCGAGATGCAAGACGGCGATCTGATTCTGACGCCGCCGATGTGCTGGCACGGCCATATCAACGCCAGCGACCATCGCATCATCTGGTTCGACGCCGCCAATATTCCGCTGATCCGTACGCTCGATGCAAATTTCTTCGAGCCGGGCGATCCGTCGTCCAATCAATTCTGGCAGGTGGATGACGGTGACGAAAAGCTGTGGGCGGAGTCCGGCCTGGCCGCCGCCGACGCGGAACCTGCGCCGGCGCATTCGCCGAAATACCGTTATGCCGGTGAGGCCACCCGGCGGCTGTTGGCTGCTTTGCCGGCCGGGCGCGACGGTGCACGCACGCTTCGCTACACCAATCCTGCGACCGGCGGCGCGGTGATGCCGGCGCTCGATTGCTACGCCATGCGATTGCCGAGCGGGACGACAACGCAGCCCAAGCGGGTGACCTGCAACATGATCTGCCTGGTGGTTTCCGGCAGCGGCCAATCGACCGTCGGCGAGCATACGTTCCGCTGGACGCAAAACGACGTATTCTCGATTCCGCACTGGAATTTCGTCAGCCATACCGCGAGCGGCGGTGACGCCGATCTCTTTATTGTCTCGGACCGCAGCGCCTTCGAGCGTCTCGATCTGTTCCGCGAGGAATACCAATAAATCCACGCCCGCCATTGGCGCACGAAGGTATCGGTGCGCCGGTTCGCCGCGTCGAGGACGACAAATTCCTGCGCGGGCTCGGTCAATTCGTCGCCGATATCGTGCTGCCGGGCGAGTTGCATTGCGCGCTGGTGCGCTCCTCGCATGCGCACGCGCGCATCCTGCGGATTGATGCCGCGCCGGCGCTCGCTCAACCCGGCGTCGTTGCCGTGCTCACCGGCGCCGACATGGCGGCCGATAATGTTGGTCCGATGGCGCCGCTGTGGGCGATCAAGTCGGGCGACGGCAAACCGATGGCCGAGCCGGCGCGCTTCGCGCTGGCGCGCGGCACCGTCCGCCACGTCGGCGAGGCGGTCGCCATCGTCATTGCCGAAAGTGCGGCTATCGCGGGCGACGCTGCCGAGCTTGTGCAGGTGGATTTTGACCCGCTCCCAACCGTCGTCGATGCCAAGACCGCCATGCGCAGCGACGCGCCGCAGCTGCATCAGGCGGCGCCCGGCAATGTCTGCTTCCGTTTTGCCCGCGGCGATGAAACCGCCGTGCGCAAGGCGTTCGCCGGCGCGCCGCATAAGGTGCGCCTCGATCTGGTCAATAATCGCCTGATCGGCGCTGCGATTGAACCGCGCGCTGTGCTGGCCGACGGCCGAGCGGCCGAACAGCTCACGCTTTACTGTGCCACGCAGGTGCCGCATCTCGTCCGCCGCACTGTCAGCGAACAATTGAACCTGCCGCAGAGCGCGATCCGCCTTATTGCGCCCGACGTCGGCGGCGGCTTCGGCTACAAGGGCAAGCATTATCCCGAGGAAACCATCGTCGCCTGGGCGGCGCGACGGCTGCGGCGGCCGGTGAAATGGATCGCCACGCGCAGCGAATGTTTTGCGTCCGATTATCAGGGTCGCGACCATCAAACTCACGCCGAGCTTGCGCTCGACGCCGACGGGCATTTCCTGGCGTTGCGCGTCGATACGATCGCCAATCTCGGCGCTTACGTTTCGACATTCGGCGCGGCGATCCCGAGCGCGATTTATTCGGCGCTGCTGGCCGGCGTCTACCGCACGCCAGCCATCGCCATCACTTCGACCGGCGTTTTCACCAACACCTTGCCGACGGATGCCTATCGCGGTGCGGGCCGGCCGGAGGCGTGTTACGTGCTGGAGCGGCTCGCCGATGAAGCGGCGCACCTGCTTAAGCTTGATCGCGCGGAAATCCGACGGCGTAATCTCATTCCCGCCGACGCCATGCCGTACAAGACGCCGATCGGGCCGGTGTATGACTGCGGCGACTTTCCCAAAATTCTGACGCGGCTGCTGGACATCGCCGATTACCGCGGCTTCGGCAAACGGCGGGTGAGCGCGGAACGCTCCGGCAAGCTGCGCGGCTTCGGCATCGCCTGTTATGTGGAATCGTCCGGCGTGGCGCCGTCGCGCTTTGCCGCGGCGCTTGGGGCGCGGATCGGCTTCTTCGAAGCCGCGACCATCCGCGTCCAGCCGGACGGCAGCGTGCAGGCTTTGCTCGGCACGCACAATCACGGCCAGGGCCACGCCACGACGTTCGCGCAGATTCTTGCAACCCGGCTTGGGGTGCCGATGGCCCAGGTCGAAGTGATCGAAGGCGATACCGACCGGGTGCCGTTCGGCTCCGGCACTTTCGGCTCGCGCTCCATCGCGGTCGGCGGGTCGGCGCTCGACCGCGCCGCGGCAAAGATTATCGACAAGGGTAAGCGGATCGCCGCGCACCTGCTGGAAGCTTCGCCGGCGGACATGACGTTTGGCGCCGGAGTCTTCTCGATCGCCGGCACTGATCGGCGTGTGACATTGCAGGAGGTCGCGCGCGTCGCTTACGTGCCGCATGCCTTTCCGGCCGACATGGAGCTCGGGCTGCATGACACCGCCGTATACGACCCGACTTCATTTGCCTGGAGCAACGGCGCGCATGCCTGCGAGGTCGAGATCGACCGCGATACCGGCGAGGTTCGCGTGCTCAATTATTGGGGCGTCGATGACGTTGGCACGGTGATCAATCCGATGATCGTCGACGGGCAGATCCAGGGCGGCGTCGCGCAGGGACTCGGGCAAGCGTTGCGCGAGCATTGCGTGTACGACGACTCCGGCCAATTGCTGTCCGGTTCGTTCATGGATTACGCGATGCCGCGCGCCGCCGATATGCCGCCCATCGTCTCCGAGCTCGACGAAAGCCAGCCCTGTACCCACAATCCGCTCGGCGCCAAAGGCTGCGGCGAGGCCGGCTCGATCGGGGCGCCGGCGGCCATCGCCGGAGCGGTTCTTGACGCATTGCGGCCGCTCGGCGTGACCGACCTGGAATTGCCACTGACGCCGGAGCGGGTTTGGCAGACCATTCTTCGGGCCAAGGATAGACTGAAACGGGATAGCGACTGAAAGTCCCGTCCTTCCCCCTGCGCCGCCCGAGATAGTATGCTTTCTTGCGATCGTGGCGCGTTAGAGTGATCGTGCATGAAGTCCCGGGTCAAAAAAGCGAAGCCGTCCCGGCGCGTGGCGACAAAAGCGCCGCGCGGCCGCCCGCCTTCCGCTGTTTCCGAGGAGACCGAGGTCGCACGTCTCACCCGCCAACGGGACGAGGCGCTGGACCGCCAGCAAGCGACCTCGGACATTCTACATGCCATCGCTACCGCGCCCGGCGACGCGGAGGGCGCGCTACGCAAGATTGCCGAGACTGCGGCACGGTTATTCGGCGCCGTTGGCGTTTCCTTTCGCGTGGCGGAAGGTGACCAATTTAAGCTCATGGTCAGCGTCGGCCAGGGCGCCGAGCAGATTCACGCCGTCCTCCATAAAGACCCGGCAAAACGTTCAACCGTTCGCAGCCTAACCTTGCCGGGCACCGTGGTCCGCGAGAACCGGCAAATCCATATTGCCGATCTTGATCATCTCGACGATGTGTATGCCGATTGGCCCGGGCTGCCGATCGCGCGCCGCGCCGGCATTCGCACGGCGGTCGGCACACCGCTGCGCGCGAACGACCGCGCCATTGGTGCGCTATTGGTCTATCGCAACGTGTTGCGGCCGTTCGAGGCGACCGAGTTGGCGCTGCTGCAAAGCTTCGCGGTTCAGGCCGCGATCGCCATCGAGAATGCGCGGCTGTTGGGCGCGCTGCGCGAATCGCTTGAGCAGCAGACGGCGACGGCCGACGTGCTGAGAGTTATATCCAGCTCGCCCAGCGATCTGCAGCCGGTATTCGCAACGATGCTGGAGAAGGCGGTAAGCATTTGTGACGCGACGTTTGGAAATATCTACCGATGGGACGGCGAGGCCCTGCGCCTGGTCGCCTCGCATAACACGCCGCCGGGTTATGCCGAGGCCCGCGCCCGCATGCCACTTCGTCCGGGCGGCAAAAGCGTTGCCGGGCGCGTGATCGTTACAAAAAAGACAATTCACATTCCCGATGTCACCCTTGAGGACGAGTACGCCAGGCGCGAACCAACAGCGGTCGCTGCCGCCGATCTCGCGGGTGTACGAACCTTTATTGCGGTCCCGATGCTGAAAGAGAACGAGCTGGTCGGCGTGTTCATCTTATCCCGGCAGGAAGTTCGGCCGTTCACTGACAAGCAAATCGAGCTGGTGCAAAATTTTGCCGCGCAGGCGGTCATCGCCATCGAGAATGCGCGGTTGCTCAGCGAATTGCGCGAGTCGCTGGCGCAGCAGACCGCCACATCCGAAGTGCTGGCCGTGATCTCGCGCTCGCCGGGCGAGCTGGTTCCGGTTTTCACGGCCATCTTGGACAATGCGACGCGGATTTGCCAAGCAAACTTCGGCACGTTATTCCTGCGCGAAGGCGAAGCGCTACGTGTAGCCGCGCACCATGGCTCGTTGACCAAGGCTTGGGACGAGCAATGGCGGGTTGGAATACTGCTGCAGCCGGATCCCGAGTTGCAGGCGTTTCAGACGCTCTTGACCGGGCAGTCGCTCCAGGTCGTGGACCTGAGCAAGGCAGCCTCGTATCTCGCGCGTAATCCGAAAGCCGTTAATTCCGTCGAGGTCGGCGGCATTCGTACGATGGTCACCGTGCCGATGCTCAAAGACGGCGCGACCATCGGCGTCATTACCATCTTTCGCACCGAGATACACGAATTCACCGCGAAGCAGATTGCGCTGGTGACGAACTTCGCTGCGCAGGCTGTCATCGCCATCGAAAATACCCGGCTGATCACTGAGACCCGAGAGGCGTTGGAGCAGCAGACCGCGACCGCCGAAGTTCTGAGCGTTATTAATGCGTCCCGTGGCGACCTCCAGCCCGTGTTCGAGGCGATGGTGGAGAAGGCGCGGCGATTGTGCGAGGCGGATGCAGGACATCTCGCACTTCCGGTTGGTGACGATTATCGCAGCATTGCGGTCTCCGCGATGTCGCCCGAGATGACGGCGCTGATCCAGTCAATCTCATACGCGCCCGGGCGCGGGACGGCCGTCGGCCGGGCGCTGGCGCAACGCCGTCCGGTTCAGATATCGGACATTGGCGCCGACAGTGAACATATCGGCCGCGAAGCCGCGGGCAGGGGCTTCATCAGGACGATCCTGGGCGTGCCGCTGCTTCGCGAAGGCGAGGCAATTGGCGCATTCGGGCTTTCGCGTCAGCGCGTAGAGCCGTTCAGCGAGCGCCAGATCGAGCTGGTGCGAACCTTCGCCGACCAGGCGGTCATCGCCATCGAGAATACGCGGCTGCTGACCGAACTGCGCGAGTCGCTGGAGCGGCAGACGGCAACCTCCGACGTGCTGCGCGTGATCTCCAGTTCGCCAGGGGATCTTAAGCCAGTGTTTTCGGCCATGCTGGAGAACGCCGTTCGTATCTGCGGGGCAAGTTTCGGTACGATGATGCTGCGTGAAGGCGATCACTTTGTCCGCTGCGCCATGCACAATGCCCCGCCAGCCTATCTGGAATTTGCCGCAACGACGTCGGTGATCGAGTACAAGGCCGCCGCTTCCCTCACGCACGTTTGGAATACGAAGCAGCTCGCGCATACAGCCGACCTGTTGACTGAAAATCCCAACAACCCGCTCGCTAAATTTGCCGGTGCCCGTACCCTCGTCACGGTGCCGATGATCAAGGACAACGATCTGATCGGTGTATTCAGCCTGTTTCGCCAGGAGGTTCGGCCGTTCACCGACAAGCAGATCGAGCTGGTCAAGAATTTTGCCGCGCAAGCGGTCATCGCTATCGAGAACGCGCGGCTGCTCACCGAACTGCGCGAATCGCTGGAGCAGCAGACGGCGACGTCGGAGGTGCTGAGCGTCATCTCCAGTTCGCCGGGCGATCTGCAGCCGGTGTTTGACGTCATGCTGGAAAACGCCGTCCGTATCTGCAACGCTGGATTTGGCAACATTCATCGGTGGGATGGTGATGCCTTGCATCTGGTCGCGGCACACAAGACGCCGCCTGCCTTCGCGGAATTTCGTAGACGTGCGCCACTTCGTCCCGAACTAGAAACGGCCGCCGGTCGTATGGTATCGGCCAAAGCGGTGGTCCATGTCGCCGATCTTGCCGCAGATCCGAGTTATTTTGAGCGGCAAATCCCAACGGTTGTTGCAGCAGTCGAACTCGGCGGTGTTCATACGATCCTCTACGTCCCAATGCTAAAAGAGAGCGAGTTGGTCGGCGCATTCACGCTATCGCGCCAGGAAGTTCGTCCTTTTACCGACAAGCAGATTGAAGTGGTTACGAATTTCGCCGCCCAGGCGGTCATCGCCATCGAGAATGCGAGGCTGCTCACCGAGCTGCGCGAATCGCTGGAGCAGCAGACCGCGACTTCGGACTTGCTCAGTGTCATCTCTTCGTCGCCCGGCGACCTTAAGCCGATGTTCCGCACCATGCTGGAGAACGGCACCCGAATCTGTCAGGCGCAATTCGGCGTCCTGTCGTTGCGCGACGGGGCCGCGATGCGCGTGGTTGCGATGCACAATCCGCCGCCGGCCTATGCCGAGTTGCGGCGGCGCGAACCGGTCTGGACGCCGACTGGCCTGATGGGGCGCGTCGCGGCGCAGGCGGTCGCCACTAAACAAGCGATTCAAGTGCCGGATCTCGCTGCATACATCGAGGATGATCCGTTGATCCGGGTCTTCGCCAATACGACTGGCGCGCGCACCCTGATCTTAGTGCCGCTCTTGAAGGAAGGCGACGTCATCGGTATGTCGGCGATCTACCGTCAGGAGGTCCGCCCCTTCACCGACAAGCAGGTCGAACT
>Ga0307372_10007878_pt1 | contig 15136 bp, 8 predicted proteins | sample OX1MG_FD_202533 | JGI IMG/M metagenome (GOLD analysis project Ga0307372, IMG submission 202533) | Soil microbial communities from Risofladan, Vaasa, Finland - OX-1 | ecosystem: Environmental > Terrestrial > Soil > Coastal area > Acid sulfate soil | place: Finland: Risofladan, Vaasa | collected... | reverse complement strand
AAGAAACGGCGGACTCGGCGGGTGCCGAGGCTCTCGGAGAACTCATCTCCGGGCCGGATAGTGACGGCCCGCTGATCGCATTCGCCCGCAAACTCAGCCGTGAGCCCTGGCGGATGAGGCAGGAAGATCTCGAGCACCTGCGCGCCCTGGGCTATCAGGACAAGGCCATCCTGCACATGATCACGGTGGTCGCGCACCAGAATGCCGACTCCCGCCTCGTCCTCGGCCTCGGCGCCGCCAGCGGGAGCTAGTGAGAAGCTCGGCGCCGTCGCAGCCCGCCTCAGGCTAGCCAAGCTCTCATCGCGGCCCGGATCGCCTTGCCGGCTGGGTGCTCGTCACACGGAGCCGTACGGTGCCGATGGAGCAAGGTCAGAGAAGGAAGCATTGCCTGCCGCCCTCATCCTGGATGTGTAGATAGCTCAGAAAGCAATTATGCGCATTCGATGTAACGGGCAGGAGCGCCAGTGGGCGGCAGAGCAGCAGATTCTCGATATCGCGTTTTCGTTCCCGGCGTAGCGGCTATTGCGCTCGGATTGACACTGTGGAACGCTGCCCGGCTGCCGAGTGTCTCCGCAGCCGGGCAGCCAACTGTTTCCGCAGCCGAGATCAAACAGGTTGCTTCGCCGTACGAATTCGTCAAGATGCCCATTTCCATGCCGCCCGGATATCATCCGGTCCAGACCATCCGGCAGGTGAATCCAGCTTATTATCACCTGCGGTCATGGATATCCTCGGTCGGCGCCGGCATTGCGATCACGGATGTGACCGGTCATGGGCGAGATGACGGAATGTGCATTGTCGACCCCCGGACGAACGACGTGGTCGTGACCTATACTCCGACAGCTCCGCCCCAGGATAGATTCACTCCATTCGCGCTGAACGCGGCACCGCTTCCGATGAACTCAGCTATGGCACCGATGGGCTGCGCCGCCGGAGATTTCACCGGGGACGGCAGGACGGGATTCTTGGTTTACTACTGGGGCCGGACGCCGATTCTGTTCCTGCCCAGGTCCACGGCGGCCATCCCGTCCGCAAGCGCCTACCAGCCGGCCGAGCTCGTACCCGAGGCTTCGCGGAACGGCCAGTACGGCGGCCCTGACTGGAACACGAACGCGGTGGCCATCGCGGACTTCGGCGGGAACGGGCACCCGGACATCTTTATCGGGAACTACTTCCCGGACTCCGCGGTGCTGAACCCCCATGGCTTTAACAATGTCCAGATGCCCTCATCTCTGTCCTTCGCGAAGAACGGGGGCGGAGATTACATCTTCGAATGGTCAGGTTCCACCTCCGGTCCGCGTCCGGCAGTCCGCTACATCAGGCAGCCTGATGCGATTCCGTATACAGACTCCACCGGGTGGACGCTCGCTGCCGCCAGCGCAGATCTCACCGGCGACGGCATGCCCGACCTCTACATCGCGAACGACTTCGGTGAAGGTCACCTGCTCTACAACGAATCTACGCCGGGGCACATCAGCTTCGTGGAAGCGATCGGTCACCGCACGCCAACGACCCCAAAGTCCTTCGTGGTTGGAAAGGGCTCATTCAAGGGAATGGGCGTCAATTTCGCTGACCTCGCCGATAACGGGAAATTCGACTTCGCGGTAAGCAATATCACCACGGCGTACGGGCTGGAGGAGAGCAATTTCGTCTTCATGAACCAGGCCCCCGACGACGCCACGATGGCACGAGACCTGGCGAGCGGATACGCGCCTTTCTCCCAGGACGCAGAGCAAATGGGACTGGCATGGACCGGCTGGGCCTGGGACGTCAAGACTGGCGACTTCCTCAATAGCGGCCGCCTGAACATTATCCAGGCCGACGGATTTATTAAAGGAAAGATCAACAGGTGGCCATGGCTGCAGGAAATGGCGATGAGCAACGACGACTTGCTGACCAACCCGGCCGACTGGCCTATCGTGGCGCCAGGCGATGACATCGCCGGCCACCAGTGCCTCGCGTTCTACGCCCCAGTGCCCGGCGGCCGCTACGTGAGCATCAGCAGGCCACTCGGGCTCTGCGTGCCGATCCCGACGCGCGGCATCGCGGTCGCCGACACGCGCGCGGACGGCAGGCTGGACTTCGCCGTAGCCCGGCAGTGGGGGCCGCCGGCCTTCTACGCCAACGAATCCCCGCAGGTAGGCCACTACCTGGGCTTGCAGCTCTACCGGCCAGTGCCGGGCGGGCACCCAGGGCAGGGACTCGAAGGCCCTGGCACACCGGCCTACGGCGCGACGGTCCAGATCTTCACACCACGCCATACCCAGATTTCCCAGCTAGATGGCGGCAGCGGCCACAGCGGCAAGTCGAGCCTGGAAGTCCGCTTCGGGCTCGGGAACTACAACGGCCTCGTCACAGTCCAGCTGCACTGGCGCGGCACCGACGGCAAGCTCTGCCGGCAGACGCTACAGCTCGCCCCCGGTACTCACGAGTTGCTTCTCACCAGCACGGCACAGGAGGTTTCGAGCTGATGGCCACGACCGTCAAGCCGGTAGACAGCATCGCAACAAAGAGCGGTTCCGGGGCAGTGCCTGGTGCCGCCCGCCGGCCAAGGGATCCGCGTTACCTGGCCTTGCGGAACTTCGCGCTGTCGATCACGGTGTTCAATGTCTTCGGCTACACCCTGCTTGGCTGGGAGCAGCCCTGGCTATGGTCGGTCCTGGCGGCCGCCACCGCGTATGTGACCGAGATGGTCTTCGAGGTCCTCAGCGCTTGGGCGGAGCATCGCCGGCCGGCGTTCCTCGGCAACGGCCCGCGCGGTGCGATGGAGTTCCTGCTTCCTGCCCATATCACGGGCCTGGCGTGCAACATGCTTCTGTTCGCCAACAACCAGTGGTGGCCGGTCATGTTCGCGGTCGTCATCTCGGTCAGCCAGAAGCACGTGCTCAGAGCCCCGATCGCGGGCCGGATGCGGCACTTCATGAACCCGTCTAACTTCGGCATCTCGGTGACGCTGCTGGTCCTGGGCACCTGGGTCAGCATCTCCCCGCCGTACCAGTTCACCGAATGGGCGAACACCTACTTCCGGCTGATGATTCCGATGATCATCCTGACCGCCGGCACCGTGCTGAACGCCATGCTGACCAAGAAGACCTCACTGATCGTGGGCTGGATGGGCGGGTTCGCCATCCAGGCCCTAGTCCGGCACTGGCTCTTCGGCGTCCAGCTCAATACCGCGCTCGGCGTGATGACCGGCGTCGCTTTCATCCTGTTCAGCAATTACATGATCACCGACCCCGCCACGACTCCCAGCACTGGCCTGGCCAAGTTCATGTTCGGCAGCTCCGTCGCCGCCGTCTACGGCGTGCTCATGGCCCTCAACGTCGTGTACACGCTGTTCTTCGCGCTGTCGATCGTCTGCGCCCTGCGCGGCCTCGGATGGTGGGCCGCCCGCTTCATCGCCGGGCGGCGGGAGGCCCCAGGAACCGGGAGCGCGGCGCCGCACGAACCGGACAGGGTGAGCGGAGTGGTCCCCGCATGAGCGGTCGCATCGCCATCGTGGGCATGGCCTGCCGGTTCCCCGACGCTGCCGATCCACAGCAGCTGTGGGAGAACATCCTCGCAGGCAGGCGGGCCTTCCGGCGCATCCCAGACGAGCGCATGCGCCTAGCGGACTACTGGTCACCCGACCCTGCCGCCCCCGACAGGTTCTATTCACCCAAAGCAGCGGTGATCGAGGGTTTCGAATTCGACCGCGCCGGATTCAAGGTCCCGGGCAGCACCTACCGGGCCACCGACCTCACCCACTGGCTGGCACTCGACACCGCGGCCAGGGCGCTGACGGACGCCGGCTTCCCCGGCGGCGACGGGCTAGCCAGGCGGAACACCGCCGTCATCATCGGCAACACCCTCACCGGCGAGTTCACCAGAGCCAACCTGATGCGGCTGCGCTGGCCTTATGTCCGTCGCGTGGTCGGCGCTGCGCTGCAGGAGCACGGCTGGGACGCCGCGTCCGTGACCGGGTTCCTGCGCGACCTGGAGCCCAGGTACAAGCAGCCATTTCCTGCCGTGGACGAGGACACGCTCGCCGGCGGCCTCTCGAACACCATCGCGGGACGCATCTGCAACCATTTCGATCTCAACGGCGGCGGATTCACCGTCGACGGCGCATGCTCCTCCTCGCTGGTCGCGGTGGCACAGGCGTGCGCGGCTCTGCGGTCTGGCCAGGCGGACGCTGCGATCGCTGGCGGCGTCGACCTCAGCATCGACCCGTTCGAGGTCATCGGGTTCGCCAAGACCGGCGCGCTGGCCATGGACGAGATGCGCGTGTACGACAGGAACTCCAACGGGTTCTGGCCCGGCGAGGGCTGCGGCATGCTGGTGCTGGTCCGGCAGGAGGATGCGGAGGCCCTGCGCCTGCGCAGTTACGCGATGATCGCGGGGTGGGGCATCGCCTCCGATGGCCGGGGAGGGATCACCAGGCCGGAAGCGCACGGGCACCGGCTTGCACTCGAGCGCGCCTATGAGGTCGCGGGATTTGACGTCTCGACGGTGGGCTACCTGGAGGGTCATGGAACAGGCACCGCAGTCGGCGACGAAACCGAACTGAGGGCGCTCGGGCAGGCGCGGCGCGAGGCGTGCGAGTCCGCGCCGCCGGCCGTGATCGGCACGATCAAGGGGAACATCGGCCACACCAAGGCGGCCGCGGGAGCTGCGGGGCTCATCAAGGCCGCACTCGCCGTTCACCACCAGGTGATCCCGCCGGCGACCGGGCATTTCGATGCCCACCCCGAGCTAGCGGGCCCGCAGGCGGCGCTGCGGGTAAGCCGGACGGCCGAGCTGTGGCCGGCCGGCCAGCCCGTGCGGGCGGGAGTATCGGCGATGGGCTTCGGCGGCATCAACGCGCACCTGGCACTCGAAAGCAGCGGCGGACCGCGCCGGGACCGGCTCGATGCCTCGTCGGTGCGGCTGGTCTGCTCACGGCAGGACTGCGAACTGGTGCTGCTCGATGCCGACAGCACGAACCTGCTGCGGCACCGGATCGCGACGCTGGCCGGTCAGGCAGAGCGGATCTCCTACGCCGAGATGGCCGACATCGCCGCGATGGCCGAGCGAGAACTGGCCGGCCGGGCCGTGCGCGCGGCAGTCGTGGCCGCATCACCCGAGCGGCTGGTGGCCGGTCTCGGTGCCTTGCTGAGAGCTCTGGAAGGAGATCACGGAGGGCAGCTTTCTACCAGCGGCGACGACGGCCCGGGTACGGTCATCGATGTCCGCGCGGGCATGTTCCTCGGCAGCGCCACGGCGCAGCCACGGATCGGCTACCTGTTTCCCGGCCAGGGCTCGGGACGCCGCGCCGAAGGCGGCGCGATCGCGGAGCGCTTCGGCGCGGCGCGGGAGCTGTACCAGACGCTCGGCTTGCGGATCGACGGTGATCTCGCCGATACCAGCGCGGCGCAGCCGCGCATCGTCGCGGCGTCGGCGGCCGGCCTGCGGGTCCTCGCCACGCTCGGCATCGAGGCAGTGACGGCAGTGGGACACAGCCTGGGCGAACTGACCAGCTTGCACTGGGCCGGCGCCATGGACGAGGCGGACCTGATCAGGCTCGCCGCGGCTCGTGGCCGGGTGATGGCCAGCGCCAGCGAAGGCGGCGGCGCGATGGCCAGCATCGCGGCTGCCCCTGATCAAGTCGGGCCGCTGCTCGATGGCGAGCCAGTGGTTATCGCGGGGTATAACGGGCCGCGCCAGACTGTCGTGTCCGGCCCGGCGGCCGCCGTGGACAAGATCTGCGGCCTCGCTGCCGCCGCTGGCCTGATGACCGCCGGGATCGCGGTCTCGCACGCGTTCCATTCCCCGGCGGTGGCACGCGCGGCCACCGAATTCGCGGTGCCGCTGAGCGAGCAGCGGTTCCGCCGACTGAAGCGCCAGGTGGTCTCGACGGTCACCGGCGAGCCGTTGCCGGCCGACACCGACGTGCCGGACCTGCTGATCCGGCAGATCCTCGAGCCGGTCCGCTTCGGCGAGGCGGTGCAGCGGCTGGCCGCCGAGGTCAGCCTGCTGGTAGAGGTTGGCCCGGGACGGGTGCTGTCCGCGCTGGCTGCCGACATAGTTCCCAGCCTTCCGGTGGTGGCACTCGACACCGACAGCCAGTCGCTGGCCGGGACGCTGAGCACGGTCGCGGCGGCCTACGTGCTCGGCGCCCGGGTCCGTCACGATCAGCTGTTCTGCGGACGGCTGACCAGGCCGATGCCGCCGCGGATGAGCTTCCGGTTCTTCGCCAGCCCCTGCGAGCTGGCACCCGCCGACGCTGTTGCCGACGCGGGCACCCGGGCAGATCAAGACGGGACGCAGGCCCGCGAGGCAGCGGCGGAACCAGCGACAGCGGCGGAACCAGCGACGACGACGGAACCGGCGACGACGGCGGCGGCGCAGAGTCTTGACGTGCTCCGGCAGCTCATGGCGCAGCGAACCGAGCTGCCGCTAGAGGCCATCAGGGCCGACAGCAGGCCGCTGGATGAGTTTCACCTCAGCTCGATCACCGTCGGACAGATAGTCAACCAGGCCGCGCGCGAACTAGGCGTGTCCGCGCCGTTGACGACCGCCAGCCTCGCGACCGCGACGCTCGCCGAGCTGGCGCAGATGGTGGATGACGTGGCGCGCACGGCCCTGCCGGGGGACGCCGGAAGGCGGGAGCCCGATGGCGTGGGGCCGTGGGTTCGGACATTCGTCACCGAGCTAGTGCCAGAGGCGGCCGGACCGCGAACCCACCCTGCCGAGCCCGGGGAATGGCAGGTGTTCGCGACAGCCGGACACCCGCTCGCCGGACCGCTGGAGCGGGGTCTGCGTGCCGCGCAGCTCGGTGCCGGCGTCTTGCTCTGTGTCCCCGCGGACTGCGATGAGCGGCACGTCGGGCTGATGCTGGACGCGGCGCATGCCGCACTCGCAGCGGAAGGTCCCTGCCGTTTCGTAGTGGTGGGGGATCGCCGTGGCGCTGCCGGGCTGGCGAAGACCCTCCACCTTGAAGCGCCGGCGATCGCGGTGTGCGCCGTGACGCTTCCGATTCCCGAGCACGCGCAAGCTCAGGATCTAGCCGGCATCGCGGCACGGATCGTCGCCGACGTAGCCGCGACAACCCGTTTCAGCGAGGTTCACTATGACGAGGCGGGCGTCCGCCGAGTGCCGGTCCTGCGCCCGCTGCCGGAGATCAGCGACGCACCAGGCCCGCAGCTCCGCACCGGTGACGTGCTGCTGGTAACCGGGGGCGGCAAGGGCATTACCGCCGAGTGCGCCCTGGCCATCGCCACCCGGACTGGCGCGGCGATTGGCCTGCTTGGCCGGTCCGAGCCGCGCGACGATGCTGAGCTGGCCGCCAACCTGGGGCGGTTGGATGCTGCCGGAGTCACCTATCGATACGTTCAGGCCGACGTGACGTCGCACGACGAGGTAACCGCGGCTGTGCGGCGCATCACGGCAGAACTCGGACCTGTGACGGCGGTCCTGCATGGCGCTGGCCGGAACGTCCCGGCGTCCTTGTCCGAGCTCGACGAGGATGCGTTCCTGCAGACCCTCGCACCCAAGATCGCTGGCTTGAATGCGATCATGGCGGCGCTGGATGCTGACGCCCTTCGCCTGCTGATCACCTTCGGCAGCATCATCGGCCGCGCGGGCCTGCGCGGTCAGGCGGACTATGCCGTCGCGAACGACTGGCTTACCGATCTCACCCGCAGGATCGCGGAGTCGCATCCGCGATGCCGCTGCCTGGCACTTGAGTGGTCCGTGTGGGCCGGGGCCGGCATGGGTGAGCGGCTCGGCGTCCTGGAATCACTCGTCCGGGAGGGCATCAGCCCTATCTCGGTCGAGGACGGGATAGCCGCGCTCAGTCAGTTGCTGGCACGAGCCGAGTTGCCCACGCCGATCGTCGTCATGGGCCGGGTCGGCGACCTGCCCACGATTTCGCTGGAACGACGCGAGCTGCCGCTCGCCCGGTTCACGGACCGGCCCCGCGTCTACTATCCGGGCATCGAACTGGTAGCTGACGCCGAACTGTCCGTCGGCAACGACCCGTACCTACTCGAGCACGAGCTTGACGGCGAGCTGTTGTTCCCTGCCGTGCTCGGCATCGAGGCAATGACGCAAGCTGCGGCGGCACTCGTTGCCGCGGCGGGCCGGGCCGTGCTTGAGCGGGTTGAGTTCCTGCGCCCGATCGTGGTCCCGCGTGACGGCTCACTCACGATCAGGCTCGCGGCGCTCAACCGGTCCGGCACGGTTGACGTCGTCATCCGCAGCAGCGACACGGACTTCCAGGCCGATCACTTCCGCGCGACGCTGCGCTGGGGAGCAAGCCTGCCGGCGGGCGGCCAGACTGACCTGGCGGCCGCGGACATGCCCCCGGTGGCGCTCGACCCCGGACACGACCTCTACGGCGGAATCCTGTTCCAGGGCACGCGGTTCCAGCGCGTACTCGGCTACCGGAGCCTGACCGCGACGTCATGCGTCGCGGAGATCTCGGCCGAGCCTGCCAGCGGCTGGTTCGGCGGCTTCCTGCCCGCAGGCCTGGTACTCGGTGACCCCGGCGCGAGGGACGCCTTCATGCATGCCATCCAGTGCTGCGTGCCGCACGCGACCTTGCTGCCTGCCGCGGCCGAGCGCATCTATCCAGGAACGCCGCACGGCGCTGCTGACCGAGTCGTGCTGACCGCGGCCGAGCGCCTTCGCTCCGGTGACAGCTACACCTACGACCTGGATGTCCGTGATGCCGACGGGGCGCTGATCGAGCGCTGGGAAGGGCTGCGGCTTCGTGCCGTGCGCAAGCAATCCGGCCAGGGCCCATGGATTCCGGCCCTGCTTGGCCCGTTCCTGGAGCGGGAAGTGCCCGGAGTGCTCGGCCAGGCTCCGCGGTGCGTGGTCGAGCCTGACGGCACGGACCAGCCGCTGAAACAGGCCGCGAGGCGCAGGCAGACCACGCGCGCTATCAGCCGGCTGCTCGGGCATCCCGCCGTCGTCCGCTACCGCGCTGACGGCAAGCCCGAGGTAGCCGGGGAGATGACCGTCTCGGCATCGCATGGCGCCGGGCTGACGTTCACGACTGGGCTGAAAGGCCAGGTGAGCTGCGACGTGCAGCTGATCACCGACCGGACGGCGGGTGACTGGCAGCTCTTGCTGAGTGCCGAGCAGCTGGCGCTGGCGAGGCTTATCGGGATCGAGCGCGGCGAGGACCTATCTGTCAGCGCGACGCGCGTCTGGGGAGCAGTGGAGTGCCTGGCCAAGGTCGGCCGGCCAGCCACCGGGCCGATCGTGCTGGCCGAATGCGGGCCCGACGGCTGGACCGTGCTCGGCGCCGGAGACGCCCGGCTCGCAACATTCCATACTCGCGTGCGTGACGAGGCGACATCTGTCATCTTCACGATCTTGACGGAGGGCGGCGGCTAGCGTGGAAACCTGTTACGAGTACCGGCACATCGTGAGTTTCGAGGAGACCAACCTCGTCGGCAACGTCTACTACGTCAATTACCTGCGCTGGCAGGGCCGTTGCCGGGAGATGTTCTTGCTGGAGCGGGCGCCGGACATACTTGACGAGCTGCGTGGCGATCTCAAGCTCTTCACGCTGAAGTCCGAGTGCGAGTACCTGGCCGAGATCTCGGCTTTTGATGAGCTGTCCATCCGGATGCGCCTTGAGGAGCTTACTCAGACCCAGATCGCGTTCGCCTTCGACTACGTGCACGTCGTGGATGGCGCCGAGATTCTCGTCGCCAGGGGAAGGCAGCGAGTCGCCTGCATGCGGGGCCCGAACGGGAACACCACTCCGGCCAGTGTCCCCGAATCTCTGCGCAAGGCGCTCGAAGGCTACCTGGTGCGCCAGCCAGGACGCGCCGCGGGCAGCGGACGGGCTTATGTCGGAAACGGGGGCCGGGCATGAGTCTCAACGGCAGGCCGCCAGACCCGGGTCTTGCCCAGCAAGTCCCGGGCACGGGCGTGGTGCAACCTGACCGGTTGCGCGCGACGCTCAGGCAATTCGCGACTGGCGTCACGGTAGTGACGGCCGGCCGCGACACGCCGCACGGGATGACGGCGAACTCGTTCACAGCGGTCTCCCTGTCGCCGCCGCTGGTGCTCATCTGCGTTAACCGCGCAGCCGCCATCCATCAGACAGTCCTCGACAACGGGTCGTTCGCGGTTTCTGTGCTGTCGGGAAGCCAGGAGGACGTGGCGCGTCATTTTGCCGATCACTCCAGGCCGCGCGGGCGCGCGGAGTTCGACGTCGTGAGCTGGTCCCGAGGGCGGGGCACTGGCGCGCCCCTCATTCACGGCGCGCTGGCCTGGATAGAGTGCGCCCTCGCCGCCGTCTACTACGGCGGCGATCACGCGATCTTCCTCGGCTCGGTGCTGGCCAGCGATTACGGGCCCGCCGCCGACACACTGCTGTTCTTTGGCGGCGCATTCCACTCCCCGGCGCTCTGCCAGGCGGCGCGGCCATGACCAGACAGCGCCGCGTGGATACGGTAGCCACCGGGGAGCCGGCCGCTGCCGCGCCCGCGCTGTCGCGTCGTGGCGCAGGGCGGCGTGTTCCGCCCGGTCCCCCGCTCCGGACAGTGCCCTCGTTGATGCGCAAGCTGTGGTTCGATCGGCTGAGCCTGATGGGAGATGCCGCAGCGGAGTTCGGTGATGCGGTCCTTTTCAGGATGGGCCCGAAGCACCTGTACTACTTCAACCATCCCGACCACGCCCGGCACGTGCTAGCGGACAACGCGGCCAGCTACCACAAGGGCATGGGGCTGGCCGAGGCCAGGCGGGTACTCGGCGATGGCCTGCTGACCAGCGAGGGAGAGGTCTGGCAGCGGCAGCGCCGCGTGATCCAGCCGGCCTTCCGGCGCGACCAGGTCGCCGGGCTCACCAGCCTGATCGCCGGCGAGGCGGCGGCGCTGGTGGACCGGCTCGAGGGCCAGATCGGGAAAGGTCCCGTGGACATCGTGGCGGAGATGACTCGCCTCACCTTCGCGGTGCTGGGCCGCGGGCTGCTGGCTACTGACCTCGCCCAGTTCGGCCACCTCGGGGCCGCTTTCGAGACCGTGCAGGACCAGGCGATGTTCGAGATGGTGACGCTGCGAATGCTGCCGCTGTGGCTGCCCCTGCCTCGTCACCGGCGTTTCCGGGCAGCGCTCACGCAGCTTGAGGAAGTGGCCTTCAGGCTGGTCGCGGCCCATGAGAATGAGGGCACCAGGCAAGGACACGACGTCCTCACCCGGCTGCTCGACGCCTGCCGTGACGAGCCCTCCGCCGACCTGCGGTGCAGCAGGCTCCGGGACGAACTGCTGACGATCCTGCTTGCCGGTCATGAGACAACGGCCAGCACGCTGTCGTGGACGTGGTACCTCATCGACAGGCACCCAGAAGTCGGGGAGCGGATGCGGGCCGAGGCAACGCAGGTGCTCGGCGACCGGATCCCGCGCTACGAGGATCTTCCTAGCCTGCGGTACACCACTATGGTCATCCAGGAGGCGATGCGGCTCTACCCGCCGGTGTGGGCGCTGACCCGGCGCGCGGTGCGCGCTGACCAGATCGGTGGTTATGACGTCCCGGCCGGTGCCGACGTCATGATCTGTCCCTATACACTGCACCGGCATCCGGGCTTCTGGCCTGATCCGCATCGCTTCGATCCTGAGCGATTCGATCCTGCCAGCGCGGCATCGGCGCACCGCTACGCCTACATCCCCTTTGGCGCAGGCCCGCGGGTCTGTGTCGGCAGTCACCTCGGCATGCTCGAAGCGACGCTCGTGGCGGCCATGGTCGCGCGCAGGCTGCGGCTTGCGCTGGTGCCGGTTCGGACGGTCCAGCCTGAGGCGATGCTGTCCCTGCGGGTGCGCGGCGGTCTGCCCATGCTGGTGCACCGGCGCTGAGCGCCTGTCGGCGCGACTGCTATCCCCGTTTCGGCCTGCCGCGTTCGCGACCACGCGGACCGGCCGGCGCGGGCAGTGCCGCCCGGTCCACCTTGCCGTTCATCGTCGTCGGAATCCGGTCCAATGGCATCACGATCGACGGAATCATATACTCGGGCAGCCGCTCCTCCGCATGTGCCCGCAAGCTGGTGACAGAGACCTGGCTCCTGCCCCAGCCCGTGACATACGCGATCAGCCGCCGGTCGCCAGGCGTCACCTCTCTGACGACGGCCACACACTGAGAGACGTCAGGATGCCCGGCCAGAACGGCCTCAACCTCCCCCAGCTCGATTCGAAACCCGCGGAGCTTGACCTGGCCGTCCGCGCGTCCGATGAACTCAACGTGCCCGTCTGGAAGACGACGGCCGAGATCTCCGCTCCGGAAAAGGCGCGCGCCTGGCTCCGCTGAGAAGGGATCAGGCACAAAAGAAGAGGCCGTAAGACCGGGCCTGCCCAAGTAGCCAATGGCAAGACCCGCGCCCCCGACGCAGATTTCTCCAGTGACGCCAATCGGCGCCACGCCGAGGAACTCGTCAAGGACATACTGAGTGCTATCCTGTATTGGCTTACCCAATGGAATACTTGCCAAGGACATCAGCGGTTCTCGGCCGAGTTCGAGCACAGAGGAGAACAGGGCGTTTTCAGTGGGTCCGTAGCAAGCTACGATCCTAGTGCCTGGAATTAGCCGCGCAGCGAGCCGGACATGCGCTGGCGATATAACTTCACCGCCTACGAGTATCGTCGAAAGAGGTTTTAAGGCAAGCGGATCTTCTTCCATCAGGAGATTGAACTGAGATGATATCAGGGATACGGTCGTAATGGCGTACCGCGAGACGGCATCACGCATGAAGTCCACGAGATAACGAGGCTGAGCCGGAGACATGACAACTGTCCCGCCAGACAAGACCGGGCCCCACAACTCTATGAGATGCGCGTCGAAGGTCAATGGTGACAGCTGAAGAAAGCGCGTGCCCGCGGACAGCGAAATGTATGTTGCCCCCTTGACCAGGCGGGTAACGCCTCGATGAGTGCACATGACTCCCTTAGGCTGCCCTGTGGTGCCCGAGGTATAGATGACGTAGGCAAGGTCATCCGGTGTCGGCTGGTCCTGCCGGGCGGGCAGTGGGCCGGCCGGAGGCTGCGGCCACTTCTCGTCCACGCAGACCACTCGGCCCGAGAAGTCCGGCAGCGACGACTGCAGGGAACGTCTGGTGACAACTACGTCCACAGCCGCGTCGGCCAGGATGAATTCCAGGCGCCGGCGGGGATGGGTCTCATCCAACGGAACATAAGCGCCACCGCTCTTCACGATCCCGAGCAGTGCTACCATTGCTTCGGGTACCTTGCCGGCACATACCGCTACTCGCGTACCCCGGCCAACCCCCAGGCTCCGCAGGTGACGGGCGACGATGTCCGAACGCTCATCGAGGTCTCGGTACGTCATCTGGTCTTGCCCGCTCGTTACTGCCACCGCATCTGGCGACTGACGAGCCCGCACCTCGAACATTTCGCAGATGGTCATCGGCGCACTCGCCTCCAGGCCTTCGATGACGACACCGGAATTAGTAGTACCTGTAATCGTAAGGCAGGTCCATATGCCGTTGCGAGATAGACGTCGTTAAGAACTCGCAGAAGACCGAACCCCCGGCATTCAGACTGTCGAGACAGGCCGCGTCCTCGCTCCGTACCTCGCGATATAGCAGGCGTGCTACAGAGCGGCCAAGATCACTCATGGCGGTGTCCAGCAGCGTGTCAGACCATCCCAGGCTAAAATTAGAGGCGTCATATTCAATGGCGCCAGCAGCCTCAAGCGCGGCGAGCTCGACGTTTGCGGCGGCCGAGTCAACAAACCAGCGACTACCTCTGCGGGCATACCGCAGGAGTTCCGCGAGGAAAGCAACCCGCGCAACGCCCGGTGCAACACCCGTGAGGAGTTCCCACTCCGGTGCGCAGGCGACGAAGTAGCCGACGACATCTGCCCAGACTTCATCGAGAACACCATACATCCGGTGACTGAGCACCTCGCGCCGCTGCGGAGCCGCCTGCGGCGAGAGGAAGTGCCCCGCATCGTGTCCGCGGAACCAGAGGTGCAACGCTGAGGCCATTGCCCCCGCCGGTGGCAGGTCAAAGCCCGGCGCCAGTGCCTTAAGAAGAGGAACAGATATACCAAAGAATCGATGTATGTAGAAATCGGAGAAGAGCACCGTGGCCGCCTCGCCTGCGTCTTGCGCGGCATCCTCCGGAAGAAAGTAGGCAATGTTCTTCGGCACCGTATTCGCTTCGCCGCCGCAGATGATTATCTTTGCTGGAAACATCACTGTTGGCTGGCGATTCCATGTCAGGTCTTCCCCTACGGCTTCGCTGACGCGACTCGCAAGGCCGGGCAACTTCCGGTCCACGCGCTTGTAGAACTCGGTCCAGGCAGAATCACGGGTGGCGGCGAGCACGCTGTACGGCCGGATAGTGCTCTTCGAGCCCCACGTCACCAGGGGGCCGCTGTGGAAAAAGTAGTCCGTCTGGTCGAGCAGCGGGCGGCATGTATTCGAAGACTCGCCCCATGCATGGCGGGCGCCGATTTCGCCGGCCGCACCCTTGATGTAGCCGGACCACTCTTCCGGAGCCTCATCAGCGAGTTCATCCAGGCTTCTTTGCGACTTAATGCAGAGATCTTCAAACAGCTCCGCGTTCAGGATACGCCCGTCGGGCGAGATAGCGGCAAGCATGCGGTCGGCGAGCCGTGAAATGCTCTGCAGCGAAGGCAGGGCTTCAAGCGCGGAGCCGCGCGGATCAGCCTGCCGGCCAAGCGCGAAGTCGCCTATCACCGCGCCGACGCCCAGCGGCCAGGTCGCCAGAGCGGCGAGTGAGCAGTTAGCGTCCGGCTTGCGCGCGGTGCCGCCTGCACGCATATCCAGCGGAGCGGCAGACATCGGGGTCAGACGGCTCATGCCACGGCTCTGCCGGGCTGATGAGTGAGATACCACGACGTGTGCCTGTCAAAGATCACGTCGAATCGCTCGCCTGCGCATGACCGGATTTCCTTGAACAGCTCGGCCATGATCTCAGCCACGAACTCATGGCCGCGGCCGGCCTCCAGAAGCGAATGCGTGTAGTACTGGCCAGATACCGTATAGGCACATATGCGAACTCTTCGCGCGGAATCAAGCCACGCTTGCGGATTTTCACGAATAGCTTCGAGCACCGTTCCGAGATCCGGTCGTGCGGCAGTTACCGCCTGGGTCTCACCGGCGTTGAGAATTACATCCAGC
>Ga0307372_10007876_pt1 | contig 15138 bp, 23 predicted proteins | sample OX1MG_FD_202533 | JGI IMG/M metagenome (GOLD analysis project Ga0307372, IMG submission 202533) | Soil microbial communities from Risofladan, Vaasa, Finland - OX-1 | ecosystem: Environmental > Terrestrial > Soil > Coastal area > Acid sulfate soil | place: Finland: Risofladan, Vaasa | collected... | reverse complement strand
TCGTGAATGGCCCGATCGCATCGGTAGTTAGAGAGGAGCCAGGAGGATTAGGACTACCGCCTCCTGAACCCCCTACAGTATTTATTCTAATTGGCATTATGAAACCACTTCGACCACATAAAGGTCTGTCCCCGTAAAGACTATTGTAGGAGCTGTCAAGTTCCCCATGGGTTGCCATTCCAGCCCCACATTGGCAGGAATTGGTACGCTGTTCCCAGAATTGATACTCATACTACCGGCGGTTGTGGCGTGGGCTGCTATACCTATAACTCGTTGTCCAGCCGATACCGTAACCGTGCCAGATGAACCAGCATAGTAAGCCCAGGTGCCTGTTTCTTGAGTTAATAACGTATTGCTGACAGGCCATGCGTTCGCATTTGTATTGGGTGTTCCCTGATTAGCCGTAACCGTAGACGATCCTCCAGCGGCAGATGTTAATATTGCTCCCGTAGCAGGATCGGCAGTAACTTGTACTCCCTGATTAGGATTTAAATAAGATACAGCATAAAGTAGCGGAATACGGTTATTATCTCTAATACTTCGGTTACCAGCTGGGAGTGACATATTTTAAGTATACTTCTATATCTGAATACCTGAAAGACCCAGTTTGACGTTCAGGGCTTTCTCACGGGTCATTAGTTGTAACTCTTGGGTCTGCAAAGCAGTTTCCCGGGTATTAAGCGATCTTTCACGTGAAGCTAGAACCTTACTAGCAGCAGTATTGCGTAGCTCAGTCTCTTTGAGTGTATCCTTAGCCGATTGTATTTGTGCATTAACCTTGTCTAACTCTTTCTTACAACAAGCCATACGCTCCTGATAAACTGCCTCAATACTCTCCAGCTTATCTTCAGCTTCTTTTCTCTGCTCCTCGACAGGTTGACGAGACTTCTCCAGTTCAATAAGGTCGGTCAATAAGTCAGTTTTCTGTTCCTCGAGTCTTCTACCCTCTGACGCAAACTCACTTAGTTGAGCGTTCCACTCGGCAATAGTTTCATCGACAGCTTTCTCTTGCTCTTTGAGATATTTAATTGATAATTTCTTTTCATTACCGAGAGTGTCAAGCGTTCTACGGGCTTCTATAAGACCGGTATTTAAGATCCCCAATTTAGTATCAGAGTCTTTAAGCTCATGCTCTTTCTTTAGCTTACGAGCATTTAAGTTCTCCAGCTCCTCAGCCATATCAGACTTACGCTTGTTATAATCGTCTTCCTGCTGAGTAAACCGTGTTTCAAGAGTAGCTAGTTGTGACTCTTTGATCTCGATCTGCTTATCTAATACTTCTAGGTGTTTACTGAGCGAGGCATCATCAAGTAGCTTCTCTTTCTCGGCAATCCACTGTTCACGAGTATCAAGCTGCTTGCTGCGCTTGTCGAGTAGGTCGCTTTGCAGACTCATCTAATTCTTTCCCTATAGACTCACGCTGAGCATTCTCACGTGTTAATTGTTTGTTGTATTCGTCCATGAAGTCTTTCTTACCCTGATAAATCTGTTTGATGTAACGGTGTTGGGTAGCAGGATCTACAGCTGACTCACTGGGCGTATTACCCTCGGCAATAACCTTAGCTCGATTGCGAAAGATCATCTTGTCCATGAGCGACTTAATCATCCAGTCGGCTTCATAAGCTGCGACAAGGCGAGTCTGCCCCGGCTTCATAGTTACATTGTCAGGCTCTTTGGAGTAGTACAGTTCCTTAGTAACTGGTGAGGGTTGGTTAATAACCACATTCTCCGGGTGTTGGATCGTATAGCTAAAGTCCTCATCGTCAATGTTCATAATAACTACGAAGTCAGCTGGCTTGTAATACTCACGGCAACGCTCGGCCACCGTCTTAACATTCATATCTAGGTTATCGTAATAGCTACTGGCCATCAGGTGTCTCGCTTTCTGTTGGTTGAGGGAAACTATCCATTTCTTCCTCAGGTTTATCGTTAGTTTCGGGCGGCATTGGTATTTCAATCTCTGTGGCACTACCATCACTTGACGGATCAACCCAGTCTTGGATTAGCTTCTCAAGCGTACGAAAATCACCCTGAAGTTTAGTAGCTTCGGTATTCTTCTCAACTACAGCAGCCTCTAATTGCTTAACTTCAGCAACTATAGATTCAAATGTAGATTCAGCAATAGCCTTAAGTTCTAAGAGCTTATCTTTGTTCATTAAAGATAATTATAGCACAAAACTTATAATGCAATAGCTTAAGCGATACGGGTGTATGTAGCGGCTGTAGCAGAGCTAAACATAAATCTAAAGCAAGCCTGTCCAGTAGCACCTGATGGAACTGTTAATAGCCCAGCAGAAGTAGCAAAGGCTGTAGCCAATGCTGATGCGCCGATGCCCGATCCAGCAACAACTGTTACCGTGTTAGCGCCAGCTGTATTATCGACATATAGATCAAAGACTGAACCTGCACTGGCCCCAAGCTGGGTAGCAAGGGCTGTAGCTGTTGGGAGTGTAATGCTCGTAGCAGCGGCAGATGTCGAGGTAATATATCCCGACGCAACCTGTGCGGCAGTAGCAGTAGCTGTAGCGTTGATAGCTGCAGGAACTGTGGATGTAACATGGGCATTTAGAGTGACGTTTCCTTTAGCCACAAATGGCTCATTAGCAGATAGGCGTAAACCATTGTCACGTATTCCGTAGATGAATTTTCCGGTGTCCATTGTTGGCATAGTAAACTCCTTAAGCTAATTTTAGTTCTACTGGAGTAGTAGTCGTGCCAGTTTCTTTGGCTACACCGACAACTGCCTGGGTAGCTGCTGAAGCAACTACTACATTGCCAGCTGTAGTCGTGTTTTGAACTACTGGTTGGCCCTTAGTACCTGATCCTGCGACAACTGCGTGTCCAGCAACCTGTACCCAACCGAAGTTGCTTACTGTTGCCGTGTTAGGAACTGATACATAAGTGACACCTGCTGGGTTAGCGGCGGTAGCAGAGCTATTTACATTAGCGTATGGGCTAGCTGTAAGGTTGACAGTATCTGTGCCAACTACTAGAGCTGAGCTGTTAGCTAGTGGGTCTTGTAGGGATAGAGTTAGGGCTGCACCAGCGGCTGCTGCTGAGTTTCCATTAACACGTACTGCGAAGCTTCCACCGCTCCAAAGGACTTCGACAAAGCCGTCAGCGAATTGGTCTTGAGTTACTGCGGTCGCGCCGTTAGTTACTACTAGACTGCGTGAGCCTGATACAAGTTGAGAAGCTAAGTTAGTGCTGCTAAGAGCTAAACCGCTAGAGTTTGCGCTCAAAGCTGATGCGACAACTAATGTGCCGGCAGGGATAGTGGCTGTGCCACCGAATGAGCTATAGACAAACTTACGTCCATCGGCTGTTACGCCAACTGCACCTAGAGTTTCACCTTTAGCGGCCTGTACTGTGTTTAGATCTTCACTGGTTAGTATTCGTACGCCTGATTCCATTGTATGCTCCTTGAATTAAAAAAAAGCCACCTGTAGTGGCTCGATACCTACTAATATAGTAAATGGTATTGATTATGAATGCAAGTATTTTATTTAGGTTTTGTACTCCAAAACTTTTTACTACGGATTTCTCTAATTTTATCAGATTGATTCTGGCGTTTAGTCAGATCACTCCAGTGTAATGTCGCATGTTCACTGGCAGACATGATCTGTAAGTTATCTATAGCATTGTTCAGTTTGTCGTGGTCGATATGATGTACTTCCTCGGAGTGTAATAGTTTACGTCCAAGATGTTGTTCCATAACATAACGATGCTCTTTAACATATTGCCTATCTACTCGGATGCGTCTATAACCCCAGTCATCGATATATTCACCTCCACGCCACGAGGGATGATTTGCACCATACATTTTACGAGCAGCAGTAGCTATATTTTTCTTCTGTTGCTCGCTTGGCCCCCACTTTGTCAGTTTACGTGTTTCAGAAATGTTGCGCTCATGAATACCGTAGAGTTTAAGCAAACGGCTTATAGTCTTTCTGGACACCTTAAAGTAAGTAGCCATTTCTACGCCATTTAACCTATCAATACAATACTTCTGTCTAAAAAGCTTTTCGTCTATCCTATCTCGAATATGTAACATGAGTCTAGTCTAGTGCTAGACTATGGGTAAATGCAATGAGTATTTTCAGTTTCCGGTTATAGCAATCAACTTAGCCGAACGTCGTGGCTGCTTGTTGATAGCGTTACCTAGTAAGATAACTTCACCGACTTGTCCAAGCTGGTTGATAGAACTCATCATATCTCGGAACTGGAATGCTGATGGAAAAGGTACATCTTCGTAGAAGCCTTCCATCGATTCGACAGTCGAGCTAATATCACGTAGTTCAGAGTAGCGTTGGACATGGAAGTTGGTGTACTTTTCGTTGACCCAGTAGAATGTCTGTGCCGTAGCTTTGTCGTCGGCAACCATTGGTCGGCCTCGGAAGCTGATACTAATGAATCCGGCTGCACCGCTAAGACTTGCATCACCTGCTGGTACGCTTGTGCCAGCTGGAGTCTTACCGTCAACACGGTCATAGCCTCGGGTGCTGATAGCTTCGTAGCGAGCTGAGGTAGTAGGCATTAGTAAGCCCTCTAGGAATGTCCAGATATTCTTCTGCATCAGACCTAGGGTTGGACTTTCTGAAGTGCTGGAAGCGGCAGAAGCGTTATCGAACTCTGAGCCAAGGTAGTCTAAGGTAATGGTGTTGTTAGCAACTGATGTAACATCTGATACTAAGAATGAGTAGTTTGAGCGAGCCAGTCCACCATAGTTTGGTACGATTGAACCTGAGTCGATCATGTTGCCAAGACCGTCAAAGGATTTACCAAGTCCGTAACCGTATTCTACTGTACCGATTGCATCAGCTAAACTGATTTTAGCTTCGTCACTCTTAGCTGTCATAAGTTTAATAACTTGTGATTCAGCGTTCGAGTTAACAGCAGCTTCGATGCCGGGGATAACGATTGATTGGTATTGACCAGTAATGTAGAAAGTCATCTGGCGAGTGTTGTTAGTAGCAGCAGTAGAGAATGTATCCATTCCGTTGAATGCACCACCGGTTGAGCTAAAGGCAGTCTGTACAGGTACGTTATATGTTACGCCCTCCCAGTCTTGATAGTTGCTGAGTAGTTTGGCAGTCCAAACATTCGAGTTAGATGCGCCGTCAATTAGAACGGGCAAAATGTACTGATAAGTGACGTCTGTAAGTCGATCGTTAAAAACTTGTCCTGCCATTTTATGCTCCTTAAAGTTTTAGGCTATAAAAAAAGAGCCACGTGATGTGGCTCGATACCTACGCAATACTATAGGTTAGTTATTTTAGCGTGTCAACTATTTTCTGTGGAGATTCTTTAACAGGAATTGCAACAACCTTTTTAGTAGCTTCAAGAGCCTTAAGGCGTGACTCTATGTCTAAGACCTTATCATCCAGGTTAGTAGATACTTTCTTATCGATTTCTACCTTAGCAAAGATCTTCTCTATTAGCTGGTACGATCCCTCGAAACTATCAGGCAAGGTGGCATAGCGCATCTCATCCCATAATGATTCGGCTTCCTCTTTAGTAAATACTCCGACTACTGACAGAGCGTTGATTAGTAACAAGATAAAATTATTCATTGGACACCTTTCTTTAAGTTCTCTAGTTCTGTTTCTAACTGTTTAAGTGTCTTGTTGAACGCCTTGCGGCAGTCAGTCAATAGCTGAGGCAGGTTAAGGTCAGTGACAGTTATATTCTCATACTTGCCAATCTCTACCTTGATCTCTTTAAGCATATCAAACAGGCGTAGGTTAACGGCAAAGTGGTTATCGGGCAGTTTCACTAGATCCTACCAGCTCTAGCCAGACGGTTAATGTCATCAAATGACATACCGGCCTTAACTTTAGGCTTATCGTTAGTAGCCTCGGCACTGGCTGGTGAGCCTGTCTGCCTAGCTACTTGCTCACGCTCTTTCTGGGCAGCAGTCTTCTCGGCAGGCTTAGGTGCTGGTGCTGGTTGGTCTTTAGCGACCTGTGAAGCATTAGCTCGGTTCTGGGCAGCAAAGTATTTATCGGCGGCATCGGCATAACTTATACGGAATGTTCGGTTAGAGTTAGCGTAACGCTTAGCATAGGCTTCATTGGTCTTCTTGAATAGATCGTATATCTCATTAGCAGTCTTAACGGCTGGATCAGTATTAAAGTTCGGGTCTGATTCCTCAAACTTAAAGGTTGGTATCACACCCTGACGTTGTAATCTGGCTAGGTCAGTAGCCACATCTTGATCCTCTTGGGTCTGAAAGGCCTGTATATTCTGTTGCAGTATAGAGTTGTTGTATTCGGTTAACAACTTATCAGCACGCGTAACTTGGGCAGCAGCATCCATAGCGAACTGTGAGGCAGCTGTGTCATCAGCGAACTTAAAGCCGATCGGTAATTCACTAGGATCTTTGAACTGGACTATCTTCTGAGTCTCGCCGTCCATAATTCGAGTAGTCAGAGTCGGCAGTCTACCCATGACATACTCAGTGGGTGTGCCTAGATTGACTGGTGCTGGTGTGGCCGGCTCATCGTCATCGTCTTCAATGATAGGGGCTGTCGTGACTGGAGCAGGCTCTACTGGAACGGAGGGGGTGAGCACCGCCGTTCCAGTAGGGGATGCTTCAGTTGGAGCAACAGTTTCTGTTGTAGGTGTGACTGGTTCAACGGGCGTGACTACAGCTGGTGGCTCAACAACTCCAGCCTGTCCTCCCTTAGCCTGATACAAAGCAGTCAACTTAGCGGCTTGAGAGCTTAAGTCCTGCCTAAGATTGATAACAGGAGCAGTAGGGGGTACAGCTGGCGCTGGAGGTGCTACTACTGGAGCTTCAGTATTCATTGGCTATAGTATACCACATTAGCGTGGTGTCAAACTACCTATATCAGTTGGTGCTTGTGGTTGAGCAGTCGGGCTTAGATTAGGAGCGCCTTGCGGTGCAACTGTCTGCATGATGCCTTGAATACCGGGCACACCTATTTGTGGGCCACCAGCCATTGGTGCAGGAGGTAATGGTCCTGGAGGGGCTGCTGGAGCACCAGGCAGTCCTTGACCTGCGCCTGGTGGCATGGGCATTGGTGCTTGACCAACTTGAGGTAATGGCATACCTCCCGTCTGTGGCATTTGTGGTTGCATCGGCACTTGTGGTGGAGCAGGGATAGTGGCCTGTATTTGTGGTGGTAACGGTGCAAGTGGTTCTGGTTGTTCAGATACTTCATCAAGTTCAGTACGGATACCTAGTCGCAGGGCTGAGGCTTGGACAAACTGGATAATCCTGTCCTGTATCTTCTTTTTAGTGTGGAATAGGAAGTCATCGCTTATCATTTCCTTACGCAGTTGGTCTAGGTATTCAGGTGTAATATCATCTCGGGGTTCAGGCTTATCACCTTTCATTAGGGTGGCGAAGTCAGCAATAGCCTCACGGTCTTCATCTTGGTTATTGATGTCCATGGCCAGCTCTTGAGGTTGTGTCTTCCACTTAACCAGGTTGTCATAGAGCTTCTGTGGGTTATCCATGTGCATCTGCTTGTAGTAATCAACTGGGGCTAGGAACTGTAACTCAGCTGCATTCTGGGCCTTAGCTTCTTGCCTAGCTTTATCGCCTGACGGCTGGTCGTAGACACGGATAGTCATGCCTTTCTTAACCTTGTCTTGATGCATTTCTACAAAGTCAAATGTGCCGTCACCACCCTCAGCTGTGACAGTATGAGCATCGGTGTACCAAACTGTTATCATCTGGGCTAGGCAGCGGTAATACTCGCCTAGGCCACGATTCATAGCTCTAATGATCTTATCTTGCCGTCCACTAGCCTGATTCTTGATAAGGATAGCTTCACTAGCAGTCTTAGTCTGGTCAGCATCATCGCCCCTAAACTGGCTTGGTGTACCGAGGATACTGTGCAGGACATCACGGTTGTTGTTCTTGTCGGCTATAAGCTCGGCTGATACTAGGTGTGGCTCGATCTGCTTGTAAATGTCATCGATCGACTGTCCCGGCTTAGCCTTAACAATGACTGATTGATTAGGATCGCCAGTCAGGTTCTCCAGCGCATCATCACTCATTGCTCCAGCTAGCACAATCCTAAAGCCATTGGCTGTGGATAAGTTATCAATAATCTGCCGACCTTCTTTGTTCAATATGTCCTGCACTGGCACAGCGTTCTCAACAGCCGAGGTGAAGTCTATCCAGTGTGATCCCTCATTGAATAGGTTGAACGGTATATACATTTTGTGGTGAGTGTTCAGGAAGTTCTCACCTTCGCCCTCATACAGCCAGTTCGGGTCCTTACGCTTGTCTAGGACTAGGTTCTGAATGTACCAACAAATAGCTTCCTCGGGCTTGTTGTCTTCATAGTAGGTGAACTTAACTTGGCGGTAGGCCAGTTCTTTGCTGACATTGACCAGACCCTTACGCTTGATGCCATAGATCTTCATTATCTCTTGTTCTTTTTTAGGGAACTTGGCAATCAACCCCTCGATACTGTCTTTCATCACCTCACAGATAAATGCTGGGTTCTGTCCACGCCTGACGTTCTTATCGACAATTAGGTTGATAGGATTAACCCGTCTAGGTATAAGCTCGCCCTTACCGCCGTACAATGGATTCCAGTCAATAGTCAGTACACCAACATATTGTGCTAGTAAGTCAAGCGTTACGGCTTCCAGTTCAGCATCAAGCCCCATGATCTCGCTGTGGCACTTCATGTAGGTTAGTAAGTCAGCGGCTAGGATCTTGCCGTACTTAGTCTTATCGGCCGGGTAAACCTCCGGCTGGGCGATACTAGCCGTGATGTAGGCAATCATAGCGTCAACACCCACAAACAATTCGTTGTCCTTATAGGGTGTCTGGTAGTGATAGAGGATGTTCTCGTCTATCTGGTCACCCCGTATCATACGCATATTCTTGATGCGCTTGTTACGCAGGTTGAAGTTCAGTGGACCATTGAAATAGTCAACCGAGTCGTTAATCCGGTTATGCAAGTTCTGAATAATAAACTCATCGGGCAAGTTGAGGTCAAGCAGCGGTACATTCTCTAGTAGTCCATCACGCTTACTGATATCATCGACTACGGTGTTTGATAGTGGTGGTGAGTATAGGTTTGGGTTAATGGTAATGCTCCATAATAATTATAAATAATATACCACTTATTGCCAGTAGAAACGATAATCGACTTTGCATGAGTGGCATTTTACAAATAGCTCGCCCATGCCCAGCGGTATTTCTTTAGCTGGATACTCGGCCCCAAAGTTGACTACTAAGATGTCCCGGTTGATATGAAACAGGCGGTAGCGGCAGCGCATACAGAAGAACGGCACATCTGCCGGCAGGTTAACAGGACTTAAGATAACGGCTATCTTCACCTGCGTCTCCACTCGTCTCTAAACCGTGGCTCTTTGACAACTTTGCTTAAGTCTATGCCGACACTGGAAGTAGTGCCGTCTGGGTTACCAGAGTGCGGAGTTTTGAAACGATCCTCGCCTGGTGGTTTTTGACGGATAATCTCTTTCTTCTGCAAGGCTTCGTACATATTCTGCTCCAGCCCGTAGCGTGTAGCGTCTAGCAAGTGGTTGTCTATGTCTTCGGGCTTATTGATAATCTTACCATCCCGGTCAGTTTGCCATAAGTAATTCCTAAACTCTTTGCCTAGGTTTATGCTCCGCTGGGTATAGTAAATCATCTGATCTTGGATAAACTGAATACCCATATTAACCGACCCCTGACCTTTGATGGCTGGGTAGATGTTCACTCCATAGAAAGCTATCTCGTCTATCGATTTAGGCTCTGAGCTGTCGGCACAAATAGGAACTTGTACTGGTTGGGACAATATAAAGTCAGCGATTACCTTGTTGCTAAGCCCCTTGCGGTATAGTATCTCGTCAAGAATGAACCCACGCTTGTATGAGTAAATATCTATGATAGCCGTTGGGTCGTTAGAATAACCGAAGTCTAGCCCTCTGACTATTAACTCGGCATCGGCCGGTATGCTACTTATCTCTGCCCAATCTTTATAGATCCTAGACTCTTGATTGATAGGTTCGCCTAGCCATTTGTGCTTGAATAGCCCCGGTCGGTTAAGTTTATCGCTCTCGATCTCGTCTTTGATAACCTGAGGCATCCAGCCATACTTCTCAGCTATATCGTAGTTGGTGTTGATTATTAAGGTATTAGGTCTACCTTGCAATACTAAGCGAGTATGCACTGGGTCTTCTTCAAGCAGTCGGTTGTAGGTATAGATAATCTGGCTGCCTGGCTTTCTAATTGTCGGGGTAAGTATCTCAAGCGATGAACTGGAGACCGTCTGGGCTTCCTCACACCACGCAATATCGATGCCCTCAGTAGACTTAATGTTCTGTTCGTTTAGATGCAACCCCTTGAATAAGAAGTCCGAGCCGTTGATTGTATTAACGATAGTCTTATCGGTTATCTTGAAGTCGGTTAGTTCATACTGGCGTATCAAGTCAACCAGCAACTGATACGATGAGTCAGCGATCGAGTTCTGGTATTCACGAAAGCAGGCTATGCGCTTCTGTGATGATCTGGCTCTAACAAGTAATACTCGGGCAACGGTGTGTGACTTTAAACTATAGCGTCCACCATAGACGGCGGCTTCATGCCAGTCATTATCGAATAGCCGCTTATATTCAATCGGTATCTCAACTGTTAGGGCCATCGATGAACTTTACTAGGATTGGCTGAATAGTAATATTGTTAGTTATGGTTTCTTTGGAATATCCTTTTAGTTTTAAAGCGGTTTCTAAATATTTATGCCTAACTAAATAGTCGGGCTGAACATCAACAAAACTTTCTTCTGACTTTACGCCCATGACTATAGCTTTAGTAGCGCCTAAGCCATCATCTAACACTTGCGACAGCTTTTCATCGGATATACCCATTTTTTCTATGAGTTCACGGAAACCTATAGAGCTAGTAACTTTCTTGGGGTTTTCTGCCGTAGCTGGAGAGTAACCAGCTCTAACCATTGCTTTACTAAGGTTGCCACCATTTTCGACTATTTCTTTTATGACCATTTTTTGACGAGTGGTTGCCATTTGTTGGGATTATACCACTAATGCCTTAACCCCTCAAACATATCAATTTCTTTAGTCGCTTTAGTTCGACGCTTAGACTTTTTAGACGTGCCCTCATCATACCAGGCTTGTCCAGCAAACTGCTTATCCTCACGGGTTTTTACCCATTTGTCCCATTTGGCATTCATGACCCACCAATGCGAGTTGCAATAGTAACGGACAATCTTGAAGTTAGTAGCTAGACCAATAGCCGGGCGTCCGCATTTAGAGCAGACCTCACCTAGGTAGGGATTCATACCACTCCTCGGTAATCTTAGTATCAACAAACTCTAGCAAAACCTTGTCATCATCATAGGCATAGCCTCTATTACGGTTCTTGGTAATCTGCACAGCTATCTTGTCGGGTATGTCTTTATCCCGGTGGACAAACAGCACAATGTCAGCGTCCTGGGCTATCGAACTACTGCCCTTAAGTTCATCGTTGTCTAGGGCGGCAGATTTGGTGCCAGACTTACGGACGTGGCTCATAACAACTATCGGGATATTATGGCGTATGGCATTCTTTTTGATTTCTTTGGTTATGTTACTCAGGCTCTCAACGGCGTGTTCAATCTCTCTACTGAAGTAGTGAATATGGTCGATGAAGACAATCTCAGCGCCGTTCTTTTTAGCCGTCTTGATTAGCCCATCGACTGATTGCCAGTCTAGCTCGTCTTGGAGTTGAAATAGGATCGGCAGCTTAATGAGACTGTCCTGATAAACGTGGTAGATACGTGAGCCGATCTCTTTCTTGGTCATTTCAAGCGTTACAAACAGCACAGTCGTACCATTTTTAGCAATATTGACAGCCATGTTTAAGGCCAGCGCCGACTTACCGTGGCTGGTGCGGCCGGCAATGACACTAATCTCGCCCGGCACAAAGCCCTTAGTTAGTTTATCGATAGCATCATAGCCACTGGACAAGCCCTGCATCTTGCCAAAATTATGATAATGCTCAAGGATATCGTCTTCAAGTTCACCGATAGCTACTAGCTCAAACTCTTTGCTTTTATTGGCAGCGTAGCCCTCCATGACATTGCTCATGTCTAACCAAGCTGCTTGCTGGAGGGTCTGGGGCAACTTACTAAATATACGCTTTAGAGTTTTTAGGCTATATTGATCGTCATTCATGGTCAATTTCTTGGATCTCTGCTCTCTTAAGTTCGACGTATAGCTTGCCTAGGCTAATCGCTTCGGATCGGCATAGTTCTTCGAGGTCTTTGTTGTCAGGCGATAACTCGGACAGCTTTTTTACTTTTAGGTAGTGTTCTAGCTGTTCTTTGATGTCTTTACCAAGCCAACGAATATTGCGTAGTCGAGCGAACTCCCAATAGTTCATAGCTTCCGGCATTGGCGGATCAAAGGTCGATTGCCATAATTTTGCGTTTATTAAGCTCATTGTTTATCCCCCATTAGTTGTCTAACAACACTTGGTGGCTCATCGCCATCAGGGTTGTCCATTAGTTTTATTACCTGTGACCACTTGTCGGCTAGCTGGGCCGGGCTATTAACCTTAACTTGGTACGGCTTGTCTTTAAGCTGGCAAGCGAACAGCGCCACCTCGCTCACCATGTCGATGCCATGTATTTCTAATAAGCCAATCAACTTCGGTAGTTGTAGGTTGTCAACATAGAAGCCGCCTAAGTTATCACTGAATATCTGGCAGACTTGCTTGGCTTGAGCCAGTATATGCCCCTTTGCTTTGTTTGGCTTAGAAAGCTTAATAGGCTTGAAGTTCGATTTAAACTCAGCAGTACCTGTCTTGTCTACTGTCTTGTCTTTATTAGGTTCTACGCTAACGTTACGAGGTTCTACGTTTTCATTGAACCTAGGTTCTACCTTTTGGTTGAACCTCTTTTTGGCTTTATTGATTTTAATAATTATCCCGTATGGGGCGTGAGTAAGCTCTAAATAGCCAGATTTTTCTAATTTAATAAGATTTTGCGAAATATTATTGCGTGCTTTCCCAATATCTTTAGCTATTTCTTCTAATTTTATAGGTTTTTTACTTAGAACCCAACCGTAATCTTCTTTGATTAAAGTCATTTTATTAAGACACCACATAAATTCCCACACCGCTGAGCCCATTGATTGTTGATGTTTTGGTTCGAGTAGACCATTACTGATCTCTATATAAAAGCCTTTCATGGTTTCATGATCTCTTCAACAAAAACTAAGGCCATATATTCACCGATCATCGACCTAAATTCTCTATACAAATCTGCCTCAGTAATAGTTTTTTTATTTGAAAGGTTTTTAAGTTGTTCGCTGCGATCAATGATTAGCCCTCGGTCTTTTGCCGAGCGTTCGATTATTATTTTTGTATCTTCCACTTTTATATCCTCTCTAGAGGGTAGCAAAAAGGCACCGTTGCTGGTGCCTCTCTGTGTAGATCTTCGCAATATCTAGCGTAGCACAGATTAGCTGCCCGTCAAGTTAATTATTATGGGCAGCATCTGCGAAGATCTACCCTTGCTGTGATGCTACCACAAAAATCTAGCGTATTCAATATGTGTATAAGTCTATTGACAGCACATCGCTCGCTGTGGTAGTATCTAGTCATGTCGGCTGCTACAAGCAAACGGCGTAACATTAACAATCTGACAAGCGTGGCCTGTAGGCGAAACTCCTGCCTGACGAAAACCAATAGGGTTGCGCTACCTCAGATTTAACAATACTAACAATAAACAAGGAAAAGATACCATGGACGGTATGACCTACGAAGACTTGCCAAGGCGAGTTAACAAAAAAACTAATAAACGTTTGGTAGAAAAGCTACCTAAAAAGCTAGCTATCGCCGAGCTGGAACGCTTGAGTAGCAGCACTATAGTGTGGTACATCATCAAGCGACACCGGGTTGTGCTGATGTTCAACCTGATACTATTCGAGAATATGTATCTGATAGCCAAGCTACTGAAACTAATTTAAGAGAGATGGAGTTTAGGGAGGTGACATGAACATAGCAATCGATTATCAACCAAGCCAATTTGACCTGACTGAAATAATCAGGCGTAGGATCGGCATTAGAAACTTGCTTGTGAGCTTCCACGAAGCCCTACAAGCCCTTGAAACCTACAAAGACGACAATCTATACGATCGTTACTTAAATATGGCCGTACAGAGCCTCTACGGGATGATTTATGAACTCTGACAGTGACGCAGATTGTACCAACGGTGATTGCCCGATATGTTACGGGGATGAATCATGACCGAATTAGAGTTATATCTACCTGAATTGAATAAAGTTCAGATGGAGTGGCTAGACAACTATATAGCCCTCAAGGTAGTCGAGGCTGAGAAAGCTCAGATAATTAAGATTATGGGGGGGAGTGATGAATAACGATAATTTCGACCAATGGCTAGAAGACCAGATATGGAAAGCTCAAAACCCAGATTGGAATGAATAAAGGAGCTACTATGAACAATAACCCCGAAAGGAAAATAGATGTACAAATTTCTTAATCAAAAAGGTAATAGTATCGTCTCTGAACACGGTAATCAAAAGTGGAAGATTGGCGAGTGGGTTCACGTTGATGGTGAAATGAAGTGTTGCGAGAACGGACTTCACGCTTCTAAAACAGTTTACCAAGCTTTTAGTTATGTCCAGGGCTCGGTGTTGGCTAAAGTTGAAGTCAAGGGCAAGCATGATGATGAGGACGATAAATCAGCTTATTCTGATATGCGGATTGTTAAAGCCTATAAATGGACTAAAAAAGACTCAGTCGCATCAAGTATCTATTCGGCTGAATTGTGTTTGAAAGAGTTTGAGAAGCTCTATCCTGGTGACGACAGACCACGCAAAGCTATAGACGCAGCTAGGGCTGTTCTAGCCCATGATACGGCTAAAAATCGGTCAGCAGCATGGTCAGCACGGTCAGCAGCATGGTCAGCATGGTCAGCAGCAGGGTCAGCACGGTCAGCAGCAGAGTCAGCAGCAGAGTCAGCAGCACGGTCAGCAGCAGAGTCAGCAGCAGGGTCAGCAGCAGATTCAGCAGAGTCAGCATGGTCAGCAGCATGGTCAGCATGGTCAGCAGCATGGTCAGCAGCAGATTCAGCAGCAGAGTCAGCATGGTCAGCAGCAGATTCAGCAGGGTCAGCATG
>Ga0307372_10007873_pt1 | contig 15141 bp, 17 predicted proteins | sample OX1MG_FD_202533 | JGI IMG/M metagenome (GOLD analysis project Ga0307372, IMG submission 202533) | Soil microbial communities from Risofladan, Vaasa, Finland - OX-1 | ecosystem: Environmental > Terrestrial > Soil > Coastal area > Acid sulfate soil | place: Finland: Risofladan, Vaasa | collected... | reverse complement strand
GACCGATGTGGACTGTCGGCACCGAGTAGCGGGCCGAGCCGAATCGGACACAGCTCAGGCGGTCGACCTTGCGCATGACCACCTTGCCGATCCGGGCCCGCAGTGACGGCAGGTCACCGAGCAGCGGGCGCTCAAGGGCGAGCCGTTCGACCGGCACAGCCGCGATCTCCGAGTGCACCTGCGCGTTCACCTCGACACACCACGCCGTCCCCTTGACGTTGGCACCTTTGAGGTCGGCGACACTGAGCTCTTCGGGGATCATGAGGTCGGATTTCACGTAGCCCACCAAGGCCTCGACGATGCCCTTGGACTCAGGATCTGCTCCTTGGCAAAAGTCAGGTCGTGTGCCGTAGTGGGTGACGAAGCGGACGTAGTCCGGCGTCGGGATGACGAGCCCCGCCACCGTGCCCGCCTTCAAGCAGCCCATGCGGTCGGTGAGCAGAGTCTTTGGCACTCCACCGATGGTCTCCATGCACAACGCCAACGCGGCCATGGTCGCATCCGCACCCAAGTTGTCGGCGAAGAAGACGAAGCGGAACCGGCTCCAGGCCAGCACGGCGCAGAACACGAACAGGGGTCCGATCTCCCCCCAGTCAAAGACCAACATGTCGCCCGGGGCCCAGACCCCGGGCCGACGCCCCCGGTGGTGAGTGTGCCTCCACTCAGTCTTGGCCTCGGCCACCGCCCGGCGGAAGTTGCGGGCCGACCCGGCGTAGCCGGCAGCCACTGCGACCGGGAGAAGTCGTTTGGCACTGATCCGACCGGCGGTGCGGGCGATCCGTTCGGCGATGATGGCGCTGACCGGGTCGTAGTTGTGCACCACGGCCGCTTCACCCCCGCTCCCGAGCGCTTCGGCCCGCCTGGCCGCGTCAACAACCCGCTTGACGGTCTTGTCTGTCGTGCCGCAGATCTCCGCGGCAGCTCGATACGAGCCCACCTCTTGGTAGGCAGCATGCATGTCCATTCGTTCCCTCACTGATTTCATAGAGGTGTCCCTTCGGTCGGCACGGCGGTTGGCTAGAACCGCCACCGTGACCGGCCGGAGGAACCCTCAGGTGGATGCTTCAGTGAGGGGTGCGGACTTCTGGTGGCCAAAACTGCGGACTTTTGGTGGCCATCAGTGCGGACCACTCATGGCCATAAGTGCGGACTTTTTCGTGGCCATGGACACAGGCGGTGTCCGGCATAAAGGTGGCGCGAGCCTGGTTCGGGCTCTGGTGCAGAACTTGGGAACCTGTCGCCCCGATAGCGAGCCGCCGTTCACTTGGACTTGTACAGCCACCCGGAGGCCGAGAGGGAGGACACCAAGGGGCAGAAACCCCGAGGTGCAGAGTACCGATGCGGGGCACAGGGGCGGACCGCCCCATAAGAGCGATGAAGCCTGGTAATGCGGGCAGAGCAAAGGGGGCGGGTCATCTGGGTTCGCTTAGTGGTCAACCACCAGTTGGTGGGAGGAGCCGGTGAGCGAGCCAAAGCCAGATACAGCAAAGCCGTTTGCCATTTCCAAGCGGGTTGTCTTTGAGGCCTATCAAAAGGTCAAGGCCAACCAGGGGGCGGCTGGTGTCGACGGGCAGTCGATCGAAGAGTTCGAGGAGAACCTCAAGGGGAATCTCTATCGGCTCTGGAATAGGCTCAGCTCGGGAAGCTACTTCCCACCGCCGGTGCGTGCGGTGGAGATACCGAAGAAAGCGGGAGGCATAAGGACGCTCGGCGTGCCCACGGTGGCCGACAGAATTGCCCAGACCGTGGTCAAGATGTACCTGGAGCCCGAGGTGGAGCCGATGTTCCACCCCGACTCCTATGGCTATCGGCCCAAGCGCTCTGCCCACCACGCATTGGCGACATGTCGAGCACGCTGTTGGAAGTACGACTGGGTGATCGATCTCGACATCCGGGCGTTTTTCGACAACATTCCTTGGGACCTCATGCTCAAGGCGGTGTCCAAACACACGGACCTGCGCTGGGTTCTCCTCTACGTCGAGCGGTGGCTGCAAGCGCCACTCGAAAAAGAGGATGGCACCATCGTGCAACGAGATCGGGGAACCGCACAGGGTTCAGCGATCTCACCCCTGTTGGCTAACCTCTTCCTCCACTACGCCCTCGATAATTGGCTGGCTCGGGAGTTCCCGGACGTCAAATTCGAGCGCTATGCGGATGACGAGGTAGTCCACTGTGCGAGCGAGGCCGAGGCCCACCTGGTCCTCGACGCTATCGCCGGGCGACTGGCGCAGGTCGGTCTGGAACTGCATCCGGACAAGACGCGCATCGTGTACTGCAAGGATGCGAACCGCAAGGGCTCAGCCAAGCATGAGCAGTTCACGTTCCTCAGCTACACGTTTCGTCCACGGCTGGCCAAGAACCGGCGAGGGCAGTTCTTCGTCGGCTTTCTGCCGGCAGTGAGCAACGACGCCGCCAAGGCGATCCGTCAAGAGATCAGGAGCTGGCGCCTCAACGTGCACAGTGACAAGTCCTTGGGCGACCTCGCATCGTTCATCAACCCGATCGTGCGAGGTTGGATCACCTACTATGGACGCTTCTATCCGTCCTGGTTGAAACGATCCCTCAGGGGCATCAACGAGTACCTCATTCGTTGGGCCCGACGGAAGTACAAGCGACTGCGCACCAGCGTCCGGCGGGCGTGGCGGTGGCTGCGGGACGTCCAACGACGTGCCCCGGCCCTCTTCGCCCACTGGAAGTTCGGTGTCCTTGCTTGACGGCTAGATGACAGGAGCCGGATGACGGGAGACTGTCACGTCCGGATCTGTGAGGGCCGGGGGGTGAGATTCCCCCCGGCTACTCGACGGGTTAGAGCCGGGTTAGAGCGGTGTGCTAACAGTTGGGTCCGGCGGCCAGCATTCTGCGGCCCTAAGGGGATCGTCTATCGGCCATGGACAAGATCCCGAAGTTAGTGAGTAGCCCATGTCTACCCGCCCCCAGATCGAACGAACCTGGTCGTTCGGTCCCACCACTTCGACGACATACAATTGAGGAGCCGAATGTCGTTTCTACCCAAGGGCGCGCGTTCTCCCAGCTCGAAGAGGTGAATCAATGAAGGTGTGGATCGATCAGGATCTGTGCACCGGTGATGGGCTGTGCGAGGAGATCGCTCCGGCCGTCTTTACGCTGCTCGACGACGGTCTCGCCTACGTGAAGGAGAGCGACCAGGTTCGAAACGAACCGGGCGGTGCCGAGAGCATGGCGCTTGTGCCCGAGGACCTCGAGGAGGCTGTCACCGAAGCGGCCGAGGAGTGCCCCGGGGAGTGCATCTTCATCGAGCAGGGCTGAACGCCGCCGCCATCTTGGGCAAGCTCGAGTGCGTAACACCTCTTTCGGGCCACCTGTGCCGAGCTATCGGAAGCTTGGATAGGTGTCTTCTGGACCCCGCAATTCCGGCTGGCTGGAACGAGCCACTGCACTGTTCCCGCCTACCAACTGCGATAGGTCACGCTCTACTTATCTTCCTTCTCGGTTCGGGCCAGCTTCGCCCGCGCCAGGTCCTCCACGCGACGGACGAAATGCGGACTGCGGCGAAAGCGCGCCCCAATCTCGGCGTAGCTGGCACCAGCCTCCCTCCAGGTGAGAATCCGCCGTTCCAGCGGCCGGAGCACCTCCGGATTGGTCGAAGAACTCGCCTCACGATGGGGCCGCGAACTAAGGGCCAGGATCTGGGACACACTCCGTCGGCTGCGCCGGAATCTCCAGGCCACCTCGGCCGGGTCAACACCGGCCGCTACGAGCCGGCGTATCCGCCGCTCAATCGGCCGCAAGTGTGCCTCGCTGGTTACTACCTCAGGTTCAACCACGACTCCACGATATCTCGGACGGCTCTTACCCGGTCTGCCTCGTCGAAGCGGCATGGGCGTGCGCTGTCGAAATGGGCCTAATTCTGCCCCGGAAGGGTCAGGGGCGTACAGGTCCGAGCGGGGCAAGCCGGCCGGCCGCCCATATTCGGTGATACCGCCTGCAGGTGATATCGGAGCGTCCCAAGCTATCCCTGCCGATCTTCCCCGGGCAACGATCCCCTGCGGGCAGCACATTGCCGGCACTTCGGGTTTGAGCGGGGTCGGTAGGTCCGTCACGCGGCATCTGCGAGTTGCTGGTCGGACTCCCAGGCGTAAAGCGTTCTGGCACTGGCCGATGTGATCGGTGAGCCTTTGCAGTGCATATTGAGACCCCGGGAGCGGAGGCTGGCATGCCCGGGGATCGATGGCACCCCGGTGCGTTGGCGTGTTGACATAACCACCGATTACGTATAACCTTTTGGTTATGAGTACCTTAACTAGTTACGACCTCGACCGAGCATTTTCCGCCTTGGCCGACCCTACCCGGAGGGCAATTCTTGCCCGGTTGCGGACCGGCGAGGCGGGCGTCCTAGAGATTGCCGAACCGTTCCCCATGAGTCAACCGGCGATCTCTAAGCATCTGAAGGTGTTGGAAGCGGCCAGCCTCGTGTCACGTCGTCGGCACGCCAAGCAGCACCTGTGTCGCCTGGAGGCCCGCGGGCTGCGACCGGTTCACGAGTGGACCGGCGGGTTCGAGCGGTTCTGGAACGAGAGCTTCGACCGGCTGGACGAGTACGTGCAGGACCTCAAGCAGGCAAGGAAGGAGGAGTAGCTGATGAGCGCGACGGGACGAGGAGCGCCGGCGCAGTCCGCGACGGCCAACCGCGAGATCGTGATCTCCCGGGTCATCAGTGCCCCACGGGAGCTGGTGTTCGAGGCGTACACCGAGGTGCGGCACCTGTCGCGGTGGTGGGGACCGGAGGGGTTCACCACCACCACGCGGGCGTTCGAGTTCCGCGTCGGCGGGGAGTGGGACTTCGTGATGCACGGACCGGACGGAACGGACTACCAGGAGTGGATCTCCTGGACCGAGATCGCCCCGCCGGAGCGGATCGCGCTGCTGCACGGTGAGTCCCGAGGCGACCCGAACGCCTTCGAGTCGGTCTTGACGTTCGCGCCCGACGGCGCGGCAACCCGAATCGTGATGCGCACGGTGTTCCCCACCAAGGAGTTGCGCGACGAGGCGGTCGAGAAGTACCACGCGATTGAGGGCGGCCAGCAGACCCTGGGCAAGCTGGCTGACTACCTCGCCGAGATCGTTCGGAAGGGAGATGAGGGCTGATGGCTGGGAAGGTGTTCTTCAGCGTGTCGATGTCGCTGGACGGGTTCATTGCGCCAGGGTCCCTCGGGGACTTGATGGGGCAGCAGTGGATGGAACTGCAGCAGTGGATATTCCCGCAGCGGTTCTTTCGGGAGAACCTGAAGCTCGGCGAGGGCGGCGAGGAAGGGCGCGACAACGACATCGCGCGGGAGACGTTCGAGCGCACCGGCGCGAGCGCGATGGGCAAGCGGATGTTCGACGCTGGCGAGCAGATGTGGCCGGAGGAGGCGCCGTTCCACACGCCGGTCTTCGTCGTGACGCACGAGAAGCGTGACCCCTGGGAGCGGCCGGGTGGGACCACCTTCCACTTCGTCAACGATGGCATCGAGACCGCGCTCGACCAGGCCCGCGAGGCCGCCGGCGACCGGGACGTCCGCATCGCGGGCGGCGGCGCAACGATCCTGGAGTACGTGAACGCGGGCCTGATCGACGAGTTCACGATCGCGCTCTCACCCGTGCTGTTCGGCTCCGGAATCCGCCTGTTCGAGGGCGTGGACGCGGGCCGGGTGGCCCTGGAGCCGGTCCGCGCGGAGCCGACGCAGCGGGTGACCCACCTGACCTACGCGGTCCGGGAGCGGTAACTTCCACGAACAGTGGCTGGAGCGGTGCCGCCTGCCGTTCGGCTTGCGGGGATAGTCCGCTGGCTTGAGATCGGGAGCGGGCGCTGCTCGCGAAATGCAGCAATGTCGTCCGTAGAGTGCGAAGGCGTCTTACGAGACCGGCAGCGAGGATTGAGGCAGTCGATGACCTCTCCGGGGATGGATTCCGTTACGGACCTCCGTGGTATTGATAACCGAACGGACATCCGCCAAGACCGCCCTCGCTGGGGGCGAACATCCACCATTTCCCGACGAGCTGCCGGGAGCAGGAGTCCAGAAAGGTAGCCGCCGCTCGGTCCGTATAGGCGAGTCCTTGATCCGGTGTTGCTGGCGAGGTGTAGTTCAGGAAGTGCCCTTCCGGCGTGTAGGTCGCACATTCTTGATACGGAGCCTGAAGGGTCCCCACGCTTCCATGAGCGACTACGACACAGGGTACGACTACCACCCCGTCCTTTGCTTTCTGGGCGAGGTGAGCGAGCGTCAGTTGGGCCTGGTGCGTGGCTGCCGAATCCCATTCCAACGACGCCGGAAGCGCAAAGGCAAATGTCCAGAACGATGCCAAGAGGGTGAAGACCGCCACGGCGAGCGTGAAGAGCCACAGATCGCCGAACCGCCTGGGCCGGAACGAGGCGAGAATTCTTCCTCCCAAGGCGAGAGCAGCGCCCATTCCGAAGACGATCGCCGTCGGAACGACGAGTGACCCGCCATAGCTTGGAAGCATCCATCCGGCCAACCCCAACGCGATACCAATAAGCACCGCCAGGACGAGCGCTATCGCCTGACCACGGCGAGAGACAACCGCTTCGCTCTCCAGCTCATCGATGCTGTCGACGACCACTACCGAAGTCTAAGTTCACCTGCGATCGGCTCGGGAGGCCGCGCTTGTTTCATGGGAATCTGAGCGCCTCCGATGCGCAAATCACCATAACCCCGCCCCGGCGTTACGGGAATACTCACCCTGAGACAGCCCAGCGGCAAGCCATGGTCGGCTGACCTTCAGCGCATTCGGATGATGTTGCCGGTGATCATTCGTGCTGCATCTGAGCAGAGCCACGCGATCACCTCGGCGACATCGCTCGGCTCGGCCACGTGGATGTGATCTGAGTCCGATTCCACAAACCTCCGGACTCCGTCGTTAACCCATCCCGTATCGGTCACTGGAGGGTACAGGACATTTGCTGTGACACCGGTCTTCGCCAGTTCCCGAAATGCCGAGAGGGTGTAGCTCTCAAGCGCCGCCTTCGCCGCACCATAGGTGACTTCCCCGGGGAACCCCCCGGTGCTCCCAGATGTGAGCGTGACGATCCGTCCCCATGTGGCGTCACGGTCAAGGTATCGACGGGCGAACTGAGCGATCAGCAACGCTCCCGCCTTTGCGTCGACTCCAAATGTGAGGTCGATCAGCTCTCCGACCACCTCCGTCGAGGTCCGCCCAGCCTCGTCGACCCGATTGGCTAGAAAGGAATCGCCACGCAGCCAGCCCGACGCATTGTGGACCAAGATGTCCACTGGACCGAAGGATTCCTCTGCGAAATCGAAGAGCACCTGAGCCGACAGCGCGTCCAGGAGGTCGGCGTCGATCGCAACCGCTCGTCCACCAGCACTCCGGATGGAATCGGCAACCTTCTCTCCCGAAACCATGCGGTTTTCGTTGTAGCTCAGAGGTGTCCCGGTCGTGTCCAATACGGGGACCTGCTTGTATGCGACGACCACAGCGGTGCCGTCAGCGGCCAGCTGTGCGGCCGTCGCTGCTCCGATCCCACTATTCGCACCAGTGACGATTGCTACATGTCGCACCACTGAAATGTACTGAGATGTCGGCTTGATAGCTCAACCACCGGTTCGGCTATCCCCATGGTGCGTTCGAGGCGGGTTGTTAGTGGGCGGTCAGCAGTTGGCTCGCCAGGCAACTCCAGTGCCCGTAAGCCGATCGGCTTGCGGGAATCGCTTGCTGTACCGTCGCAGGCAAGGTCAGCGGTGGTTCCGCTTACGATAGACAGCCTTTCCGACAATAGGAATTCAAAGGTGCCCCACGGTACCGATGGCTCCGGGGGGCGAGATCGAGGCGTAACGATGTAAATCAATCGGGGGGGAAAGACGTGGTACTTCATGAGAATAAGGTCGGATTCAACCTCGTCGTGATGAAAGGACGTGCTATTGAGGCGATTCTGCCCATCAGCGCGCACTGGCGGTCGACGGCGAACCTGATCCCGAATGCTCGTTGAGCAGGGCTGGCCCATCCGCTGAACGCGACTGGTCGTCGGGTACGGTCGTCGCCGTGAGCCGCACGCCCGATCCTTGGGCCGACGTCCTGGCTGACCCTCGGGAGAGAGCCCGTGCTGAGGCCAGCCGGCACCCCGAGGTGGAGGCAGTGGTGGGTCTCGGGGTGGTCCACCGGGCCTCGGGATTCACTGGCCGAGTAGTGGGGCTCCGCGCCAACATAGTAACGCTGCAATCCAAGTCCGGCCAGGTGCGGATGTTCTCCTTGTTGCCGGGGGCCTTCGCCGCTGGGGGGCGGGTGGCAACCCTGGTCCGGCCCCGAGTCGAATCCACCAACGCTTCACGCACCGCATCCGGTTCGGTGGCTGTCGCCGGACATCGGGCCCGGGTTGCTCGGGCCAGCCGAATCATTGTCGAGGGGATCCACGACGCCTTGCTGGTCGAGCGGGTCTGGGGCCACGACCTCCGGGTGGAGGGGGTTGTGGTGGAGCGTCTGGACGGGATCGACCATCTGGCCGCCGAGATAGCGGCCTTCAGGCCGGCACCAGGCCGTCGCCTGGGTGTCCTGGTCGACCACCTGGTTCCCGGCACTAAGGAGAGCCGGCTGGCCGAGGAAGTGGCGCATCCCCATGTACTGGTGACCGGCACCCCCTTTGTCGACGTGTGGCAGGCGGTCAGACCGGCGGTGGTGGGGCTGACCCGTTGGCCGACCGTGCCCAAGGGCCAGGACTGGAAGACCGGCATTTGCCGAGCGCTGGGCGAGCCCGATCCGGCCACCTGCTGGCGGCGGATTTTCGGATCGGTGCACAGCTACGCCGACCTGGATCCCGCGCTGGTCGGCGCGGTTGAGCGGCTCATTGACTTCGTCACCGAGCCGTTGTCCGCCGACCTTTGTTGATCCCCGTAGCGGCTCGAGGTTGAGGGTGCCGGTGTCCCTGTCACGGAATGAGGCTCAGCCACACTCCCCACGAGGTCTCAACGGCCCACTGGCCTGAGCGTGGTTTCCGTATACCGAACGCCAACCGGAACGATGTTCGCCCACTGCTATGTCACCAGGGTCACTGGCGCCGCTCTCATTTACGATGGGCCCGAGGGCTCAGCACGGTCGTATTCGCTCAACGCCCTTCCCGCCATCATGCCAATTCGAGTCGCCAACCAGCGGGCGCTTCACGCCTACCTCGACCAACTTCGTCAAGCCTGAGGTCCTGCCCCATGGTCAATGAGATTCGGGGTCGGTGGAATTGCTCGGAACATAGCTGTCATCGCTCGTTGCCGAACCGAAGCCACCGGGGTCAAATTGTGGCGTCTGCCAATAGATCTCGACGCGGCAGATGAGGCCGTCCTCGCCGATGTCGAACGAATATGCCTCGTCCAGGTGGAGTTCCTCTTCTCCGTATCGAAGGTGCTCGGTTACCTTTGCAGAGGCGGAGCGTCCGTCGGGCGTGCCTATGACCCGCAGGACGTCATTGCCGTAATCAGTGGGCACGGTGGCTCTCAGGAAGTCGAGATAAACCTGTCGTCCGGTGAGCTGGTCGCCGAAGGGACCGATCCTCAGGACCTCTTGGTCGAGGATGGTGCCCAGGTCATTCCACTCCCTCGCTGTCAAATGCGAGAAGAAGCGTTCCACAATGTCATTAGCGCTCGACGTCAATTGCGCGCCTCGTTTCGGTAGCGTGACAGCCCTGAACGTAGTCCCGACGGGATGTAATCGTCTATCGCTATGCAGATCGAACGGCGTCGGAGTAGGGATGGGCACCACGCCCGATTGGCGGAGGCCCGATTGGAGGAGGCCCGATTGGAGGAGGCAGTGGGTTCTGAGCACGTCCCATATCGCCGTCACCATGCCTCGATGCTCGCAATAGTCCCTTGTCTAATGCGCCTGATGCCACCTGATCCGGCCTTGTCAGATGAGGTCGTCGAACTACGTCCGTTCACGCTCGACGACATTCCAGCGGTCTGCGCCGCCTGCCAGGATCCGGAGATCTCCCGGTGGACGGCCATGCCCTCGCCATACTCCGAAGACCATGCGCTGACGTGGATCAACTCCCACACAGAGCTTTGGGAAGGCGGCCTGGCTGCCCCGTTCGCAATCACACTGGGTCATGGTGGACCACTAGCCGGCAACGTGAGCCTTGCCCGAGTGGATTGGAAGCAACGGGTGGGCTTTGCGGGCTATTGGGTCGCCTCATTCGCTCGTAACAGAGGCGTAGCGAGTCACGGATTGGTGCTGCTCTGCGGCTGGGCCTTCGATTCGCTCGGTCTCGCCAGGATGGTGTTGCACACAATGATCGGCAACGTGGCATCCGAAGGCGTAGCCACAAAAGCTGGATTCGCCCACATCAGAGTTCTTCCCGATTACCCGAATCCGACGCTGGGAAAGATTGCTCTCAACGAATGGCACCTGGTCGGTCGCGCTGATCCAGACGACGGAGCCATGTTGACTGCGAAGGGTTAGCAGCTCAACCCGGCGACTCCGTACGCGACAGACAACAATCTCGCATTGCGGCAAAGGTTGTGGTCCACGAGTCGACGGGGGAGCCAGAGTTTGACCTGTTCTCCTGGCATCCGCGACGTCGGAGGCGGCAATGGAGCTTAGGAACGGGCAGATGACTCCCGTATGCCCAAGGACGACTGACACGCTCTCGACGATTCAGCTGACGATCCGACAATTCTCGCAAGGGGATCGGCTTACGGGCACTGGGAGATCTGAAGGATGAGCTGGTCGGTGCCGGTTGCCGTTCCGCTTGTGGTTTGCAAGCGCCTTTCGAGACTGTACATCCTGAAGAAGCGCGTGAGGCGATGTCGGATCTAATGGCAGAGCTGTTCGACATCGTGCTCCTTTGGGCTCACAACCGGTAGTGGAGGTATACGACGCCGCTGCGAAAGCGTCGCTCGTCCAACAGCTCGAGCTCGGCATGGATACCGGCGGGCAGGGCGCGTTTGCCACCGCCCACGAGGACCGGCCCGAGGAAGAGATGGCACTCGTCGACCAACCCCTCGGCGATCGCCTGGCTGGCGAGCTCGGCCCCGCCGATCGAAATATCGGATCGCGAGCTCTGCTTGAGCCGCTTAATCGCCGCGGCGTCGAACTGGCGCTCGATTCGGGTTCTCTCGCTGGACACCGTCTGAAGCGTCCGCGAGTAGACAACCTTCTCGGCCGCTCGCCAGATCTCCGCGAAGTCCTGGAACACCGGGGGCCGATCGTCGTCGGTCTCCCACCAGGCCATTGTTTCGTACATGCGCCGCCCGTACAGATAGGCGTCCCAGGGCCGCGCGAGGTTGTTGATGAACTGGTGCACCTCCTCATCCGGCGCCGCCCAGTCGAACTTGCCCTGCTCGTCCTCGATGTAGCCGTCGAGCGACGTGATCGCCAAATAGGTCAGCCTGGCCATCTGAAACCTCCTCCCAACCGGTTGCAACTAGCAAGCGGATAAGAGTACGTTAACTGAACCGATTGCAAGATACAATCGGTCTACGGATTGGGAGACACACTGATGCCAGAGCACCGTTCAGGCTGCCCGATCAACCTCGCCACCGAGGTGCTGGGCGACAAGTGGTCACTGATCGTCCTTCGCGACATGATGTTCGGCGACAAGCGCTACTACCGCGAGCTTCTGCACGGCTCGCTGGAGGGGATCGCGTCGAACATCCTCGCTGACCGGCTCCAACGGCTGGTCACCAACGGGCTGGTGTCGCGTGCTCCCGACCCAACGCACAAACAGAAGATCCGCTACAGCCTCACCGAGCCGGCCATCCAGCTTGTGCCGATCATGGCCTACCTCGGCTCGTGGGGAAACCGGCACTTACCGGTCAGCCGCGAGCTCGCCGTCCGCGCTGAGCTTCTCGAAGCCGGCGGCCCCGAACTATGGGATCGGTTTATGGACGAGCTGCGCGGGGGCCACCTCGGCCTCACCCGGCCGGCCGGCGCTGAGTCCGTGCTCGCCCACTTCCAAGCCGCCTACGAGGCCGAAGTAGCCGTCCGACCCGCACCGAGAACGCGCCGTGAACACTGACCGACGAGTAGCGAGGCGGGTCATCTCATGCCGGCGTCGCTGCGGTTTGTAATTGATGAGGGGACCGTTTGTTCACGCGCCGATCGTTCTATGGGACGGTCAAGTCTGTCGCGGCGAATCGCACCACGTGATAGTTACATGCGCCTCAGGCACTTCGGGGTTATCCGTCAGCCCAAAGTCAGGCGCACGTTTTGGGCGACCCTGACGGAGCGGCAGAGGCCGAACGAATGCGACCAACGCCGTGTCCTCGGTCACTATCTGGCACCCAGTGACTCGATGTTAGGCGCTTCCGAGGAGCGCTGGATGGAACCCAGTGCTCGCGACTGATGCCCGCCTGGGAACGGCCCGATCCGGACACCTTCGCTCGAAGTCGTGAATGTCGCTAGGGACTCAGCTGTCGGGCGTGACCGCATCCAATCGGCGCCGAACCTCCGACGTGTTCACGCCGAGAGCGCCCAACAGCACCGCCGCAGGATCTGGTGCTTGGAGAGTGAGGATCTGGGCCAGCACCTGCTGGGCCGTGACATAGAGCCTCCGACGGTTGGGCTTAGACGCTTCCTCAAGCACTTTCTTTGCCGCGGGCGCCATGCGGAGGCGATCTTTTTGCGCGACGTCTCGAAGCCTCGGCTTTTTCGGCACGGCGCGCATCGGCAGTGGGGGAGCGTCGGTGTCGGACCCCAGGCCCAGGGCACTCAGGGCTTCGTGATCGAGCGACTCAAGAGCCTGGCGAGCTTGCTGCAGGCTCACGCCCAACACGGCCTCGATCGAGGGATCCTCGAACAAGGCGAGCAAGATGTGATCGGTGCCATATCGGCGATCACCTCGGCGACGAGCCTCCTCACTGGCCCGCAGACAGATGGCCCAGGCGTGAAGCGTCTCAGGCGCAACGGATTCGGTGGTCATGATGACTCCTTGTTGTATTTGGTGTGCACGGATTGGCGGGTGACGCCCAAAGCGTCTCCGATCTGCTGCCACGACCAGCCCTTTTCCCGGGCCGACGCGACGTGGTGAGCTTTGACCCTCTCAGCTAGGCGATGGAGCGCCAACGAGGCGCGTAGCCCAGTTGCCGGGTCATTCGACGAGAGATTCAGGCTGAGTTTCTCGATGTCCATGCCTGTCAGTATGAACTGACACTATTGACTTGTCAACCTAAACTGACACAGCAGATCGCCACACCGGAGTGCCCCAGATGGCCGGGCAATTGACACCCATTTTGAGCGAGTACGGGGTGTCCGCTCCTCACACTTGCAAGCGATTGAGACGGCTCGAAGGGATCCGTCGCCATTTCGACTTCGGAACAGTCCTCGAGTCGGCCCGCTCGACGGATCTGGAGTGCGAAAAGTGCCCCATAACAATGACAATGGTTCTTAGGGTCCACCGCTTGACGGCTGGTTCTGAATAGCTTCGGGATCACTTGGAGGTTCGGCCTGACTGAGAAGTCCAGTGGCGCCTTCGGGCGTCGTCGGCCGAGCTCTTCCAGTTGGACATTGACAACGGCACGCCCCGTCTCAGAAGTTGGGTGATTGGTCCGAGTTGCTACCAACAACTCGGACCGCCCGTCACTCCGATCCGCGACGGCCGTGCCACCCCCCAACGGTTAAGGAAGAAGGGATGAGGGCCGACACCAATGACGGGAACGTGCGATCAGCCAGGGCCACGATGAGCTCGAGTACCTCGTCGCGGTGGCCGAGGAAGCGAACTTCACCCGCGCCGCGGAGCGTGTCCACATCAGCCAGTCCGGGGTCAGCGCTCAGATCCGCCAACTCGAAGCCGATCTCGGCGCCACGCTCATCGACCGCTCCGGCCGCCACGCCACCGTCACCACCGCAGGGTCGGCGGCGCTCGCGCCCGCCCGGGCCGCGCTGCTCTCTGTTGACGCCATGCGCCAAGCCGTCGACGAGATCAACGGGCTGATCAGAGGCCACCTCACTGTCGGGATGGTTACGGCTTGCACCGTCGCCCCACTGTTCGACGTCCCTGCGGCGTTCCACGACGCCCATCCAGGCATCGAGATCACCCTGATCGAGGACAGTTCTGACCGACTCGTCGAGCGAATTCGATCCGGCGACGTCCACCTGGCGTTGATCGGAGCCGCTGACGCGCCACCCCCCGAGTTCGAATCGCTCCCCCTCGTCAGAGAACATCTTGTCGCTGCCGTCCCGTTCGACCACCCCCTGGCCAAACGGCACCGGATCTTCCTCGCCAATATCAGCGCGTACCCAATCGTGAGCATGCCGAAGGGGACCGGGGTTCGGGCTGTCTTCGACCAAGCCTGTATCCGCAAAGGCATAAATCCCGAAATCGCCCTCCAAGCCAGCGCACCCGGAGCAGTCGCCGACCTGGCCGCCCGCGGCCTCGGCATCGCCATCGTCACCGAGTCCATGGCCGCCGGCCACGCCGACCGACTGAAAGCTCTGCCCATCTACGACTCAACAGCTCTCGTCGTCCTGGCCTTCATCTGGGCGACCACAGACACCCCGGCTCTTCGAGAACTCCTACGACACACACGCCAAATCCTGGCCACACCCCCGCCCACGCCCAACGCGCCGCGACCCACCCAACGGGCAGCCAGATAGGAACAAGGCCGGAACCGAGGCGCACCGAATGCTCAACCAAGACTGACTCGGCTCCGACCCAGCAGCGGCATAGTGGGCGTTCTGTCACTTCGTTCGACGAATGTCACCGGTGCCCGGTCAACGATCCCCTGCGGGCACCCGAACGCAGCTCTGATGACGCGGCTAAGCGGTGCCGATTGCCGTTCGGCTTGCGGACGTCTCCCTGGCGGCCTTGGCGCGATTCCCCCTGCTGGTTCTACGGGGGTGGCGAGGCCATATTGCGTTCATGGCATCGACCAATGTCGCATCGATGACCGGAGCGGACTGCGCTTGGGCGGCGAGCCTGATGGAACACACCGCTGCGAGGTATACGTCTCGTACTCCCCGGTGTTCTGGCGGACAGCGGAGGGCGCTATCCCCCGGCTCGCGAGGCTTCGGGAGCGGCAACTCGCTCGGGACGTCGTCGTCGGCTTTCGCGCCGTTTGCCTGAGACGTTTGGGTTATCGCCTCGCCAGTACTTTCGGACGGCGGGCCGGACAGATGGACAAGCCGCACTTAGGGTCTGACCTGCAGCAACATCCCCATGAGATA
>Ga0307372_10007870_pt1 | contig 15143 bp, 4 predicted proteins | sample OX1MG_FD_202533 | JGI IMG/M metagenome (GOLD analysis project Ga0307372, IMG submission 202533) | Soil microbial communities from Risofladan, Vaasa, Finland - OX-1 | ecosystem: Environmental > Terrestrial > Soil > Coastal area > Acid sulfate soil | place: Finland: Risofladan, Vaasa | collected... | reverse complement strand
CAGCAGCCGCTCTCCAAGGAGAACATCTACCTGCTGGAAAAAGGCCGCGCCCTCGGCGCCCACCAGCTCAGCGGCGCCGTCATGGACCCCCGCGGCCTGCTCGAGCTCGAGCCCGACTTCGCCCGCGACCCCGAACTCGGCGCCCTCCCCGTCCGCGACGATGCCCTGCTCCTGCTCGGCCCCCACTCGGCTGTGAAGTCGCCGCTCACCCCGCCCCCGCTGCACAATCACGGCAATTACATCGTCTCGCTCAACCGCTTGGCGCAGTGGCTGGGCGCCAAGGTCGAGGCCGCCGGCGTCAACGTCTTCACCGCCTTTGCCGGCGCCACCTTGCTGTTCGAGGGCCAGAAACTGGTCGGCGTCCGCACCGACGACAAGGGCGTCGGCCGCGACCGCCAGCCCAAATCCAACTTCGAGCCCGGCTACGACCTCCACGCCCCCATCATCGCTCTTGCCGAGGGCCCGCGCGGCTCGCTCGCCAAGCAGCTCATCGGCCACCTCGGCCTCGCCGCCCCCAACCCCGCCGTCTACTCGCTCGGCGTCAAAGAAGTCTGGGAACTGCCTCCCGGCCGCTTCCCCGCCGGCCGCGTCTACCACACCTTGGGTTGGCCCTTGCCGCTCGACGTCTACGGCGGCGGCTGGATCTACGGCCTCGACCACCACCGCGTCTCCATCGGCCTCATGACCGCGCTCGAGTACCGCGATCCCGCCACCGATCCCCACAACCTGTTCCAAAAGTTCAAGACCCATCCCTGGATGCGCCAGCTCCTCGACGGCGGCGAGCTCGTCCGCTTCGGCGCCAAGACCACACCCATGGGCGGCTGGTTCGCCCTGCCGCCCACCGCCGGCGACCACTGGCTGCTGCTCGGCGATACCGCCGGCTTCGTCAACAGCCAGCGCCTCAAGGGCATCCACCTCGCCATCAAATCCGGCTTGCTGGCCGCCGAATCCATCTTCGAAACCCTCGCTGGCCACGGCCAACTCGCCTCCTACCCCGCCAAGGTCGAGGCCAGTTGGATCCGCAAGGAGCTCTGGCCGGTACGCAACTTCCACCAGGGCTTCGAGCACGGACTGCTCCCCGGCCTTTTCCACGCCGGCCTGCAACAGATCACCGGCGGCCGCGGCCTGCACGCCCGCTACCCCAGCCGCCCCGGCCACGAGCGCATGCTCCAACTCGACCAGCTCGGCCCCGCCCGCCCCGAGGCCCCCCCCGACGGCCGCCTCACCTTCAACAAGGTCACTGATGTCTTCCACTCCGGCACCCGCCATGAAGAAGACCAGCCCTGCCATCTGCTCATCGCCGACACCGATATCTGCAACAACCGCTGCACCTTCGAGTACGGCAACCCCTGCCAGTCGTTTTGCCCCGCCCACGTCTACGAGATGGTCTTCGATGAGTCTGGCGCCAAGCAGATCCACCTCAACCCCAGCAACTGCGTCCACTGCAAGAGCTGCGACATCGCCGATCCCTACCAGATCATCACCTGGGTGCCCCCCGAGGGTGGCGGCGGCCCCAGCTACGACGGCATGTAGCCGCGCGCCTCTGCTATCCTGGCCTGACCGTGCACCTCGTCGGCAATCTGTTCGAGGCCACTCTGCTGGTGGCCGCCGCCCTCTTCCCCATCGTCAACCCGCTGGGCAGCTCGCTCATCTTCCTCGGCCTCACCGGCGGCTATACCCACCCCGTGCGCGCCTCGCTGGTGCGCCGCATCAGCCTCAACAGCTTCTTGCTGCTGTTCGCCTCGATGGTGATTGGCAGCAAAGTGCTGGCGTTCTTTGACATCTCCCTGCCCGTGGTCCAACTGGGCGGCGGACTGGTGGTGATCGCCATGGGCTGGAACATGCTGCAGCAGAACGACAGCGATGCCCAGCGCGTCGCCCTCAACCCCGCCGATGCCTCGCAGCAGGCCTTCTACCCGCTCACTCTCCCCCTCACCGTCGGCCCCGGCTCCATCTCCGTCGCCGTCGCCCTCGGCGCCAACGCCCAGCGCCAAATGTACGGTTGGCCGGCGCAGTTGGCCTCGACCTTCCTGGGGCCGCTGGTCATCGCTCTCAGCGTCTACATCTGCTACCGCTCCGCCGAGCGCCTGGAAAAGCTGCTGGGCGCCACCGGCCTCAGCGTCTTCATCCGCCTGTCTTCGTTTATCGTGCTCTGCATCGGCATCCAGATTTTCTGGAACGGCCTCGCCGCCCTCGCCCACCTGCCTTAGCGCCGCCGGCCCCACCCCGAGCCACCCACCCTGTCTCGTAGTGGGCAGCTTTGCCTTGCCGAATCTCCTATCCTGAATAGCGCAAAGGGAAAGAGGTTCACGAATGTCTTCTCGCATGCTCGCCTCCCCATCACCGTGCGCCGACTGCTGGACGAACAGCACCTGCGCCTGCAGCGGGATCGCGCCCAGCACGGCCTGCGGCAGACACAAGCTCATCTGCAGGCTCTGGTGGACAATCCCGCCTATGGCATTGCGCGCTGCGATTCCGACGGCCGATTGGTCGAAGGCAATCAAGCCCTGGCGACCATGCTCGGCTACCTGTCCAGCCAGGAATTGCTGGCCGAGCCGAACGCTGCCGCTGGTTTGAGGCCTAGGTTGCTGGCATCGCCCACGCCCGGCCACATCGCTCCGGTCGAGCTGGACTGGCGGCGCAAGGACGGCACCACGCTCGTCGTTCGTTGCAGCGGACAAAAAGTCCACGGCGAGCCCCACGCCCAGGGGGAATACGAACTCATCGCCGAAGACCTCACCCTCCAGCGCGCGCTCGTCGCCCAACTTCGCCGCCGCGCCGCCACCGATCCGCTGACCGGCCTGACCAACTACGGCCAACTGGTGGATGTGCTAGAGTTGGAACTCCAGCGCAGCCGGCGCACCGGGCGGGAGCTGACGGTGTTGCTGCTCGATCTCGACGGACTGAAACGGATCAATGACACTTGCGGGCACTTGGCCGGCAACCGGGCGCTGTCCCGCGTGGCCCGTATCCTACTGTCGAGCTGCCGCTTGATCGATACGCCCGCGCGCTTCGGCGGCGACGAGTTCGCCGTGGTCGCTCCGGAAACTTGTGCCGTCGCGGCGCTGCAGTTGGCGCACCGCATTCGCGCGCGCTGCGCCCGCGACCACGAACAGCCCCCGCTCTCGATCAGCATCGGCACTGCCTCCTACCCCGCCGACGGCGTCAGCGTCGAGGCTCTGCTCGGCGCCGCTGACCGCTCCCTCTACCGCCGGAAACACCAGACCCGTCCGCGGGCGGTGGAGGCGCCCCACCCGCTTCCGGTCGCCCAGGGGCGCGCCGATGGCCGTTCGCAACCGACGATGGCCACCTCGACGCCCCTGCTCGTGCGCCACGCCGGCGAGCCGGGTTCGTGACCCGTCCAGCAGCCCGCCCGCCACCGCAGCGGGGCCCACTCGCATGACAGCCACGCCGCCATCCTTCCCCTTGCTTCCCAACTGGGACGAGCCCATTCGCGCCGAGATCTTCAGCGCCGAGCGCATGGCGGAGCACGCCCACAGCCTGGCGGCGGCGCAAACCGTCTCCGCCTCGGCCAAGCCCGACCGGGCCGTCATGGCGCGGGTCATTGACAACGGCCACGTCCTGCGCCAGTGCTTTCGCGCCATCGCCCTCACCATCCAGCAGAAGCGCACCATCACGCCGGCGGCGGAATGGCTCGCCGACAATTTCACCATCGTGGATCAGCAGCTCCGCGACATCCGGAGCGATCTGCCGCCCGCCTACTACCGGCGCCTGCCCGCGCTCGCCTCCGGCCACCTGCAGGGCTATCCGCGCGTGTTCGGCCTCGCTTGGGCCTTCGTCGCGCACACCGACAGCCGCTTCGACCGGGAAGGCCTGCGCGCCTTCGTGCGCGCCTACCAGCGCGTGCAGCCGCTGACTATCGGCGAGCTGTGGGCGGTGCCCATTACCCTGCGCGTCACCCTGGTCGAGAACCTGCGCCGGTTGGCAGAGGCGATCGTGCGCGGCCGCGCCGATCGCGACCAGGCTGACCTGCTCGCCGACCGGCTGCTGGGCGTCGGCGGGCAGCCGCCGCTGACCGCCCCCGCACTCGACCTGGGCCCCTACGAAGAGGCGCCGCTGACCGCCGCCTTTGCGGTGCAGCTCGTCCAGCGTCTGCGCGATCTCGATTCCAGGGCGCGCCCGGCCCTGCACTGGCTCGATCGCCGCTTGGCCGCGCAGTCGGCCACCGCCGACGAAATGGTCCGCGCCGAGCATCAGCGCCAGGGCGCGGTCAGCATCACCGTGCAGAACATCATCACCAGCATGCGCTCGCTCTCGGCCCTGGACTGGCCGGAGTTTTTCGAGAGCGTCAGCCTCGTGGACGAGCGCCTGCGCCAAACCGCCGCCTACGCCGGCATGGACTTCGCCACCCGCGATGCCTACCGCCATGCCATCGAAGATCTGGCCCGCGGATCCGGCCTGGCAGAGCTGGACATCGCCGAACGCGTGGTCGCGCGTGCCCAGGCGGCGGCCACCCCGCCTGGCGCCGCGCGCGAGGCCGAACCCGGCTTTTATCTGATCGCCGAAGGGCGACCCGCCATCGAGCGCGAACTCGGCTATCGCGCCGCCTGGAGGCTGCGCGGAGCGCGCGCTTATGCCCGCGCCGGGCTGCCGGGATATCTCGGCAGCATTGCCCTGTTGACCGCCGCCGCGCTGGCCCTGCCGCTGGAACGCACCCGCGCCGAAATCGGTTGGGCGCCCTTGGCGGCGCTGTTCCTGCTCGCTTTGCTGCCCGCCTCCGAGCTGGCCATGGCGCTGGTCAACCGCACCGTGGCGGTCGTGCTCGGACCGCGGCGGCTGCCCCGCTTGGAACTCCTCCAGGGCGCGCCCCCCGGCTTGCGCGCCCTGGTGGCGATGCCGGTGCTGCTCGCCAGCCCCCACGGCGTGGAGCGCGATCTGGCGCGCCTGGAAGTCCACTACCTCGCCAACCCCGACGGCGAACTCCATTTCGCCCTCCTCTCGGATTGGCTGGACGCGGCGACCGAGACCGCCACTGGCGACGAGGCGCTGCTGGCCGCGGCGCGCGCCGGCATCGCCCACTTGAACCAGCGCTACGGCCCGGCGCCCAGCGGCGGCCTGCGCTTCTTTCTCTACCATCGCCGCCGCGCCTGGAACCCCAGCCAGCGCGCCTGGATGGGTTGGGAACGCAAGCGCGGCAAGCTGCACGAGCTCAATCGCCTGCTGCGCGGCGCTCGCGACACCACCTTCCTGCCCTGCCGCGGCCTGCCGCCCGGCGTCCCCGCAGACGTTCGCTACGTCATCACCCTCGACGCCGACACCCGCTTGCCGCGCGGCGCCGCCGCCCGCCTGATCGGCACCTTGGCTCATCCCCTCAACCAACCGCACTTCGTCGCCGGCTGCATCGTCGCCGGCTATGCCCTGGCGCAGCCGCGCATCACCCCCTTGCTCCCCACCGGCCGCGACGGTTCCTTTTTCCAGTGGACCTCCTCCGGCGCCTCCGGCGTGGACCCCTATGCCGGCGCCATCTCCGATGTCTACCAGGATCTGTTCGGCGAGGGTTCCTACACCGGCAAGGGCATCTACGACGTGGACGCCTTCGAGGCGGCGCTGGCGGGCCGGGTGCCCGCCAATGCGGTGCTGAGCCATGACCTCTTCGAAGGCATCGCCGCCCGCACCGCCCTGGCCAGCGACATCGAGTTGTTCGAGGATTTCCCCTCCGACTACGGCGTCGCCGCCGCCCGCCAGCATCGCTGGGCGCGCGGCGATTGGCAACTGCTGCCTTGGCTGTTTGCGCACCACCACCCCGCCGCGCCAGCCGCCACCCCCATGTCGGCCCTCGGAAAATGGAAGATCCTCGACAATTTGCGTCGCACCTTGCTGGCCCCGGCGGCCTGGCTCGCCCTCCTGGCCGCCTGGCTGCTGCCACCGTCGGCGGCTTGGGTCTGGAGCGGTTTCATCCTCGCCTCCCTTGCCCTGCCGACCCTCGTGCCGCTGCTCATCGGCCTGGCCTCGCCCCGCCGCGGCACCCCCTGGCGCAACTACGGCCGGAGAACGCTGGCCGAGCTTGGACTCGCCGCCTCCCAAATCGCGCTGGCGGTGATCTTTCTCGCCGACCAAGCCTGGCTGATGTTCGACGCCATTCTCCGTACCATTTGCCGGCTGTTCCTCACCCACCGCAATCTGCTGGAGTGGGCCGGCCCCACCTCCGTCCTGGCGCTGCGCAGCAGGCTGCGCCGCTTCTGGGGCGCCTGCGGTGGCGGCGCCGTGCTGCTGCTGGCGACGCTGGCGGCGCTGCGCCTCGGCCACGGCCGCGGCTGGCTGGCCGCGCCCTGGCTGCTGCTGTGGGCGGCGGCGCCGCTCGTGGCCAACCTCATCAGCCGCCCCCCCCGCCCCCGCGCCGCCCAGTCGCTGTCACCCCAGCAGGCCCGCGCCCTGCGCTCCCTGGCGCGCCGCACTTGGCGCTTCTTCGAGGTGCTCGTCTCCGCCAGCGACCATTGGTTGCCGCCCGATGGCCTGCAGGAGGATCCCCATCCGCAGGTGGCGCATCGCACCTCGCCCACCAACATCGGCCTGTCGCTGCTGGCGGCCTTGGCGGCTCATGACTTCGGCTGGCTGGGCACGCTGGCCCTGACCGAGCGGCTCGAGGCCACGCTCGCCACCATGGGCCGGCTCGAGCGCCATCGCGGTCATCTCTACAACTGGTACGACACCTCCAACCTCCGCCCGCTCGAGCCCCGCTATGTCTCGTCGGTGGACAGCGGCAACCTGGCCGGACATTTGCTGGCGCTGGCCCAGGGGTGTCGCCAGCTAATGCGCCGCTCTTCGCTGGACCCGGGCCGGCTCGTGGGCATTGGCGATGCGGCCCGCCTGCTGGGTGAAGCCCAGGCGCGCCTAGTGGATTGCGGCCCCCCCCAGGCCGTCGGCCAACGCGAGTTGGCTCGCGCCCTGGAGGCGTTCACGGCAATGCTGGCCCACCCCCCCGTCGCCGCCCGCGACTGGGCCCGCCGCTTGGCCGATCTGAGCCCGCGCGCCGACGCCGTCGCCGCGCGGGTGCGGGCGCTAGCCGCTCGCTACGGCGAGGCTGCGGCCTCCGAGTTGGGCGCCTGGGCCGAGGTGTTGACCACCTGCGTGGACAGCCACGCCCGCGACGCCGCCATCTTGCTGCCCTGGATCCGGCTCGCCCCCCCCGGCCTGGACGCCGCGATCCGTCCCGGGCCGGCGGGCACCGACGCTTGGTCGGCGATCGCCGCCTGCTTTCCCACCCCGCCGACGCTGGCCGAGGTGCCCGCGCGCTGTGCTGACGCGCTTCAGGCCATCGCCGAGCGGCGCGCCCGCCTGCTTGCCGCCCTGCCCGCCAATGCCCACCTGGTGGCCGAGCTGGAGCCCCTCGCCGCGGCCCTCCGCGCCGCCGCCGCCGATGCCGCCGCTCTCCTCGACCGCCTCGAAGGCCTGGCGCAAACCGCCGAAGCCCTCTTCCATGCCATGGATTTCGCCTTCCTCTTCGACCCCGCCCGCAAGCTGCTCTCCCTCGGCTACCGCGCCGACAGCGATAGTCTCGATCCCATCTGCTACGACTTGCTGGCCTCCGAAGCCCGCCTCGCCAGCTTTGTCGCCATCGCCAAGGGCGACTTGCCCACTGCGCATTGGTTTCGCCTGGGGCGGGCGCTGGTGCCGGTCGGCAGCCGCTCCACCCTGTTGTCCTGGTCGGGCTCGATGTTCGAGTATCTGATGCCGGAACTGGTGATGTCGCCCCCGGGCGGCAGCCTGCTGGGCCAAGCCTGCGCGCAAGCCGTGCGCCGCCAACAGGCCTACGGCGCCGAGCGCCGCGTTCCCTGGGGCATCTCCGAATCCGCCTACAACACCCGCGACCTGCACCTCACCTACCAATATTCCAGCTTCGGCGTGCCCGGCCTCGGCCTGAAGCGAGGCTTGGCCGGCGACCTCGTGGTCGCTCCCTATGCCACCGCGCTCGCCGCCATGTTTGATCCACGCTCCGCCGCCGCCAATTTTGCCCGCCTGCAGGCAGCCGGTGCCGGCGGCGCCTATGGCTTCTACGACGCGCTCGACTATACCCCCGTGCGCGTGCCGCCGGGCGGGTCCGTCGCCGTGGTCCGCGCCTACCTCGCCCACCACCAGGGCATGGCCCTGGTCGCACTCGACAACGTCCTCCGCCACGACGTCATGCGCGCCCGTTTTCGCGCCCAGCCCCTGGTGCAGGCCACCGAGCTGCTCCTGCAGGAGCGCATCCCTCCCGACGCGCTGGTGCGCCGCCCCCGCGTCCTCGACGACCCCGCCCCGGCCCAGGTGCGCGCTCTGGCGCTGCCCGTCCCGCGGCGCTTCCCTTCCCCCCACGACGCCGCCCCCCAGACCCACCTGCTCTCCAATGGCCGCTACTCCGTGATGTTCACCGCCGCCGGCGCCGGCTTCAGCCGCTGGCGCGGACTCGCCCTCACCCGCTGGCGCGAGGACCCCACCCGCGATGCCTGGGGCAGCTTCGTCTATCTGCGCGATCTCCAGTCCGGCGAGGTCTGGTCGGCCGGCTATCAGCCCTGCGCCATCGAGGCCGCCGCCTACCAAGCCAGCTTCTACGAAGACCGCGCCGAAATCCTCCGCCGCGACCGCGCCCTCACCACGACCATCGAGGTGGTGGTCTCGCCCGAAGATGACGCTGAACTCCGGCGCGTCTCCATCGCCAATCGCGGACTGAGCCCCCGCACCGTCGAGATCACCTCCTACGCCGAACTGGTCCTCGCCCCGCCGGCGGCCGACGCCGCCCACCCCGCCTTCTCCAACCTGTTCGTGCAGACCGAATTCGTCCCCGCCGCGGAGGCCCTGCTGGCCACGCGCCGCCGCCGCTCCGAGGGCGAGCCGGCGGTGTGGCTGGCCCACTTGGCCACGGTGGAAGGCGCCGCCGCCGGCGACCTGCAGTTCGAGACCGATCGCGCCCGCTTCCTGGGCCGGGGGCGTGAGGCCCACCGCCCCGACGCCCTGCTCCCGGGCCAACCCCTTTCCAACACCGTGGGCGCGGTGCTCGACCCCGTCTTCAGCCTGCGCCGCACGCTCCGCATTCCGCCCGGCGCCACCGCCCGCCTCGTGTTTGCCACCGTCGTCGCCGACTCCCGCGCCGCCGCGCTCGACTTGGCCGACAAGTGCCGCGGCCCCGGCTACATGGAGCGCACCCTGGCCCTGGCCTGGACCCACGCCCAAGTGCAGCTCCACCATCTCGGCATCGAAGCCGGCGAAGCCCAACTCTTCCAGCGCCTGGCCAGTCCCCTGCTCTACAGTGATGCCAGCATGCGGCCGCCCTCGGAGGCGCTCAGCCGCGGCTCCATCGAGCGCTCGGCTCTGTGGGCGCACGGCCTCTCCGGGGATTTGCCCATCGTGCTCGCCCGCCTCGACGACGCCGAGGGCAACGAGATGGTCCGACAGCTCCTGCGCGCCCACGAATATTGGCAGACGAAGCAGCTCGCCGCCGACGTGATCATCGTCAATGAGCAGATGGGCTCGTATCAGCGCGAGCTGCAGAACGCGCTGGAGGCGCTGGTGCGCGGCAGCCAGAACCGGCTGCCCCCCGATCCCATCGGCGCCCGCGGCCACCTCCTCTTGCTGCGGCGCGACCAGATCTCGAACTCCGACAACGCCCTGTTCGAGACCGTGGCGCGCGTGGTCCTTCTCGGCCGCCATGGCAGCTTGGCGGAGCAGATCGCCCGCGCCCAGCGCCCGCCCTCCCCGCCTCCGCCGCGCGCCCGCACCTCCGCCAGCCCAACCCAGACCCCGGTCGCACCCCCGCCGCCCGCGCTCGAGTTCTTCAACGGCCTCGGCGGCTTCGCCGACCAGGGCCGCGAATATGTCATCACCTTGGCTCCCGGCGGGCCCACCCCCAAGCCCTGGATCAATGTCGTGGCCAACTCCGCTTTTGGGTTTTTGGCCTCCGAATCCGGTTCCGGCTACACCTGGTCCCTCAACAGCCACGAAAACCAACTCACCCCCTGGTCCAACGACCCGGTCACCGACCCGGCCGGCGAAGCCCTCTACCTCCGCGACGACAGCACCGGCGAGGTGTGGTGCCCGACGGCGTTGCCCATCCGCGATGACCGCGCCGCCTATACCGCGCGCCATGGCCAGGGATATAGCCGCTTCCAACATGCCGCGCGCGGCATCGCGGCCGAGCTGCTGCAGTTCGTGCCGCTCGACGACCCCATCAAGATCTCGCGGCTGCGCCTGCTCAACACCTCGCCTCGATCCCGGCGCCTCTCCGTCACCGCCTACGCCGAGTGGGTGCTGGGCAGCACCCGCGCCGCCAACGCCCCCTACCTGGTCACCGAGCTCGATTCGGAGACCGGCGCGCTGTTGGCTCGCAGTCTCTTGCGGGGAGAGTTCGGCGGCGGCGTCGCCTTTGCCGACCTGGCCGGACGCCAGAATTCCTGGACGGCCGATCGTGCCGAGTTCCTCGGCCGCAATCGCGGAACCGACCGCCCCGCGGCACTCGACCGTTCCACGCCCCTGTCGGGCGCGGTGGGAGCCGGACTGGATCCTTGCGCCGCGCTCCAAACCACGCTCAGCCTCGACCCCGGCGCCAGCCTCGAGATCGTTTTCTTCCTGGGCCAGGCCCTGAGCCGCGACAGCGCGCGCGAACTGCTGGCCCGCTATCGCGCCGCCGACTTGGACGCGGTCTTGCGCGCCGTCACCGATTACTGGGACCAAACCCTCGGCGGCCTGCAGGTCGCCACTCCCGACCGCGGCGCCGACCTGCTGCTCAATCGCTGGCTCCTCTACCAAACCCTCGCCTGCCGTCTCTGGGCCCGCACCGCCTTCTACCAGGCCAGCGGCGCCTACGGCTTCCGCGACCAGCTCCAGGACGTCATGGCCCTCTGCGTCGCCCAGCCCCAGTTGGTGCGCGAACATCTGCTGCGCGCCGCCGGCCGCCAATTCCTCGCCGGCGACGTGCAGCACTGGTGGCATCCCCCCTCTGGCCGCGGCGTGCGCACCCGCATCTCCGACGATGCCCTCTGGTTGCCCTACGCCGCCACCCACTATCTCGAGGTCACCGGCGATGACACCGTGCTGGACGAACTCGTTCCTTTCCTCGAGGGCGATGCGCTGGCCCCGGAGCAGGCCGAGGCTTACTTCCAGCCGCGCCCGTCGGCCGAGAGCGCCACCCTCTTCGAGCATTGCGCCCGCGCCCTGGATCGCAGCCTCGGCGTCGGCAGCCATCGCCTCCCGCTGATCGGCGGCGGCGACTGGAACGACGGGTTCAACCATGTCGGGCGTCAGGGCCGGGGCGAAAGTGTCTGGCTGGGCTGGTTCCTGCACACCGTGCTCTGGGAGTTCGCCAAGATCGCCGACGCCCGCGGCGAGCCGGGGCGCGCCGAAGCCTGGCGCCTGCACGTCAGCGCCCTGAAGGCCGCGCTCGAGCGCGAGGCCTGGGACGGCGCCTGGTATCGCCGCGCCTTCTACGACGACGGCACCCCGCTGGGTTCGGCCGCCGACCCAGAGTGCCGCCTGGATTCGATCGCGCAGTCCTGGGGCATCCTCAGCGGTGCCGCCGAACCCGCCCGCGGTGCGCGCGCTATGGCCGCGGTCGCGCGCGAGCTGATGCGCCGACCGGCGGAGTTGGCGCTGCTGTTCGCTCCCCCCTTTGACCACCCCCGGCGCGATCCCGGTTACATCCAAGCCTATGTGCCCGGCATCCGCGAGAACGGCGGCCAGTACACCCATGCCGCCGCCTGGTCGGTCTTCGCCTTCGCCGCTCTCGGCGACGGCGATACCGCCGCCGACCTGCTGCGGATGCTCAACCCCATCCATCGCTCCGCCACCTCTGCCGGTGCGCTGCACTATGGCGTCGAGCCCTACGCCGTCGCCGCCGACGTCTACTCCGAGTCCCCGCACGCCGGCCGCGGAGGCTGGACCTGGTACACCGGCTCCGCCGGCTGGCTCTATCGCGCGGGCACGGAAGCCATCCTCGGTTTCCGCCTGGGCGCCACCGGCCTCAGCCTCGATCCCTGCATTCCACGCCGCTGGCCCGGCTTCTCCATGCACTTCCGCCATCGCTCCACTTCCTTCGCCATCCGCGTAGACAACCCCCACGGCGTCTGCCGCGGCATCATCAGCCTGCACCTCGACGGCCAGGCGCTTCCCCTCGGGCAGCCGATCCCGCTGGCCGATGATGGCCAAGCCCATACCATTCAGGCCGTTTTGGGTTAGTGCGGCAGTCCCGGCTACTGCCAGACCGGATTGAATTGCGCGTAGGGTGCGGCAATGCGGCCACCCAAGCCAACCCAACTGCGGCCGGCTCCGATGTGGACCAGACTTTGCGCGACCAATACCCCAGTGGCCAACGTGCGCCAACGCGGACCTTGGCGGGCGAGGCGGCGTGCGGCCAGCGCCAGCAGCACGTCCGCCGCCGCGTTCACCGCAATCACGCCCACGACATTGTGCGGGCCCACGAACCGGGCCCATCCGCCCTCGGCGAAGCGGGCGCTGAAGTCCATATTCACGGTGCGGGTCAGTCCCGTGCTGACCACGGTGAGGTGCAAAATCGATCGGCTGGTCATGCCTCGGGCGGTTTGGAAGTAGTCAAAACTGGCAGCGCCAAATAGCATGCCCTGGGCCGCCTGAAACAGGCGAGGTGACTCCCAGAACCAACCCCCAGCCCCCTCCACCTCATGGCGAATCGGCACCGAATGCCGAATCGGCCCCGCCGGTGCCGACACGGCGCCGGCGCTGGCTGCCGCCGGAGCCGCTGCTGCGCTGGCGCTCGCCGCCAGCAGTACGGGCGCCGGCGCCTGCGCCCATGCCCGTGCCGCCCCCATTCCGATCAGCACCACCCCCAACCCCGCCATGGGAAGCCACTGCATAACAACTTCGCTCTCCTCTTTCTATCTTCGCCACTCGCGGCCCCGCCGTCTGTGCGGTTGCGCACACGTAACCAAACCCATTGCGCGCCGCTCCGGTGCGCTCGCCCAGCCGGACCCAAGCGGCCGGTCCCGAGTGCTGGAATCGGTGCAACGCCTGCAAATTAACGGGCGAGCCAAGCTCAGTCCATCCGGCCAGACCCTGATGTTCTGGCGCGAAAATCCCCGAAAACACCGGTCAGGTGAAGCCGGTGAGAGACCTCGCCCTGTGATGCCTCGACACCGCAGACGGTCGCCCTGCTGGGGGCGCTCAAGCCGATTGCCTTCCAAGGTGGTTGTCCAATGGCGTCAGCCCGTCGCCCGGACGCCACCCAACGCATCGAGAAAATGGCCCCTCCCCGCTCCCCAGCATGAGTCGGCTATACTCTCGTTTCGGAGGTGGTTCCATGCCCGCATTCCGCCGGCTCGCCCTGGTCGCCCTCGTTCTTGCCGCCACCGCCTGCCTGGGCGCCAGCCTGGCGGCGCAGGCGCCCAACCCACCCCTGCTGCTGCAAACCCCCAGCCTGAGCGCCACCCAAATCGCCTTCACCTACGCCGGCGACATTTGGCTGGCGCCCCGCACCGGCGGCGCCGCCCACCGCCTGGTCACCGGCTTCGGCCTGGAGAGCGGCCCCCTCTTCTCCCCCGACGGCAGCGAGATCGCCTTCAGCGGCGACTACGACGGCAACACCGACGTCTACGTCGTCCCCGCCGCCGGCGGCGCCCCCCGCCGCCTCACCTTTCATCCCTCCCCCGATATCGCCGTCGGTTGGACCCCCGACGGCCACAGCGTCCTGTTCCGCTCCAACCGCAGCAGCGCCAGCGACCCCGACCAGCTCTTCACCGTCCCCGCCTCCGGCGGCTTCCCCACCGAGCTCCCCCTCCCCATGGCCGAAGACGGCGCCTACTCCCCCGATGGCCTCTCCCTCGCCTACGTGCCCAACTCCAAATGGGAGCCCTTCTGGCAGGGCTACCGCGGCGGCCAAACCACCCCCATCTGGATCGCCCGCCTGTCCGACTCCAGCGTGGTCAAGATCCCCCGCCCCAACTCCAACGACAGCGATCCCATGTGGGTCGGCGACACCGTCTATTTCCTCTCCGACCGCAGCGGCCCCGTCGGCCTCTACGCCTACGACGTCAACACCCGCCAAGTGCGCCAGCTCGTGAACACCGCCGGCCAGTTCGACATCCTTGCCGCCAGCGCCGGCCCCGGCGCCATCGTCTACTCCCAGTTCGGCCAGCTCCACGTCTACAACCTCGCCCACCACCGCAGCCGCACCGTCGCGATCACCGTCGCCGGCGACCTGCCCCAGCTTCGCCCCCATTGGCAAGCCATCAAGCCCGCCGAGATTCGCGCCGCCAGCCTCTCGCCCACCGGCGCGCGCATGCTGCTGCAGGCCCATGGCGAGATCCTCACCCTCCCCGCCCAGCACGGCAGCATGCGCAACCTCTCCCAGTCGCCGGGCGTCATGGATCGCACCCCGGTCTGGTCGCCCGACGGCAAATCGGTCGCCTACTTCTCCGACCGCTCCGGCAACTACGACCTCCGCGTCCGCGACCAGCGCGGCCTGCAGCCCGCCCGCACCTTCGCCCTCGGCCTGCCCGATACCTATTTCTACGACCTCGCCTGGTCGCCCAATAGCAAGAGCGTGGTCTTCAGCGACCAAGCGCTGAATCTATGGACCCTCGACGTTGCCTCGGGCCCGAGCGTGCGCCCGGTCAAGGTGGATCACGATCTCTTTGAATCCCCCGCCCACCAGTACGATCCCGCCTGGTCGCCCGACAGCCGCTGGCTCGCCTATACCAAGCAGCTCCCCAACCACCTGCGCGCCGTCTTCGTCTATTCGCTCGATGACCACAGCATCCACCAGGTCACCGACGGCATGAGCGACTGCCTCTACCCCCAATTCGACCGCAGCGGCAAGTACCTCTACTTCACCGCCAGCACCAACCTCGGCCTCAGCGCCGGCTGGCTGGACATGAGCAGCCTCGACCACCCCGTCACCCGCAGTGTCTACGTCGCCGTGCTGCGCGCCGACCTGCCCTCGCCCCTGCCCCCGCGCACCGACGATGAGAAAGCCGCGCCCGCCGCCCACGCCGCCGCGCCCGCCACGCCGCCGCCCGCGCCCCCAAATGTTCGCATTGACTTCCCCGGCATCCTGCAGCGCACCCTGGCGCTGCCCATCCCCGCCGCCAACTACGTCGGCCTCGACGCCGCCCCCGCCGGCGCCCTCTTTCTCTACAGCCGCCCCGTGGTCGCCGGTGCCGGGCGCCCCACCACCGCCATCG
>Ga0307372_10007869_pt1 | contig 15143 bp, 16 predicted proteins | sample OX1MG_FD_202533 | JGI IMG/M metagenome (GOLD analysis project Ga0307372, IMG submission 202533) | Soil microbial communities from Risofladan, Vaasa, Finland - OX-1 | ecosystem: Environmental > Terrestrial > Soil > Coastal area > Acid sulfate soil | place: Finland: Risofladan, Vaasa | collected... | reverse complement strand
CGAAGGCTCTCTCGATCCGGCCTTGTTTGAGGTGCCGGAAGATTTTCGTGAGCGGCCCGTGTTTCCCAGCCTGTGGAGCGATTACGCACGGCAATTTCAGAAAGTGCTGCATCGGATGCGTGCCACATGAACGCGCCTCTGAGTCTGGAATTGTCGCCGAGGAAGCCTGCTGTACAGGGCGCTTCCCTGCCTTCGATCTTTACCGTGCAGCCGAAAGCCCGCGCGCGGCTGCGGGATTTCTTCAGCTCCAATATCCGCAACCGGAACACCCGTCGCGCGTATATGGAGGCGGTGCGTCAGTTTTCCGCTTTCTGCGCCCAGCACGGCATCGGGGATCTCGCCCAGGTCGAGCCGATCCACGTCGCGGCCTTCGTCGAAGATCAGCTCCGCGAGCACTCCAAGCCCACGGTAAAGCAGCGGTTGGCCGCCTTGCGGATGCTGTTCGACTGGATGGTAGTGGGCCAGGTGTTGCCGGTGAATCCGGCGCACGCAGTACGCGGCCCCCGGCACACGCAGAAGAAAGGAAAGACGCCGGTCCTCAATGTGGACGAGGCGCGGGCTTTGATTGAAGCCATCGACACCGATTCCCTGCCCGGCCTGCGCGACCGCGCTCTGATTGGCTTGATGGTCTACACCTTCGCACGTGTGGGAGCGGCGCTCGCCATGCGGGTCGAGGATTTTTATGTACAGGGACGGCGCGGCTGGGTACGGCTGCACGAAAAAGGCGGCAAGGAACACGAGATGCCCACCCATCACAATCTGGATATTTATCTGGAGGAGTACATTGCCGCCGCCGGCATCGGCAAAGACCGCAAAGAACCGCTGTTTCGTTCCGCGCGCGGGCGCAGCGGCGGGCTGACGGAAAACCCCATGTTGCAGTCCGATGTATGGAGAATGATTCGTCGGCGAGCTGCCCAGGCCGGCATCCAGACCGAGATCGGCTGCCATACCTTCCGCGCCACCGGCATCACCGCCTATCTCAAGAATGGCGGCAGGCTCGAAATTGCCCAGCAGATGGCCGCCCATGAGTCTTCCCGCACCACTGGACTGTATGACCGCCGCAGCGATGAGGTCTCACTGGACGAAGTGGAGCGCATCGCTATCTGACCAAGGCCATGCGGCGCGGCTTAGAGTATTGCCTCAAATCCCTTATGCCGAATGACATTGAGCAAAGTCAGAGCCGGACCTTTCGGCTGTTTGGTCCCGCGCTCCAACTGTGAGACATAGCCCACGGTCAGATTCAGATAACGGGCAAACACAGCTTGACTCAGGTGTGCCCGCTCGCGCAACGTGCGAATTTCTTCACCGCTAATTGGCTCGGCAGTGCTAAGGGCCTGTGGCCCCAAGTGGCGAATCGTGATCTTTTCATGCTCCGCCTTATCCATCAGGCCGCTGCGGAGCTGGTCATCGGCCATCTCGAGAATTGCCTCCACTACCCTATTCGTTTTCTTCGTCATGATTGATCTCCTGTAGATTGCCCAACTCAAGTTCCTTCTGAATCCTGGCGGCGTCGGCTGCAAGCCAATTTCCCGCAGTTTCCCGGAGAGAGAGCAATTCATCGTCTTCGATGTTCTCTCGTTCGCTCTTTGCAAAACCCAAGAGGAATACCGCCCTATCCTTCATGCGGTAGCCAACGATCATGCGATACCCGCCTGATCGTCCTTGCCCCTTCCGGGCGACGCGTTGTTTGATAAGCCCGCCTCCGAGATCGGCGTCGATAAGGCCGCTCTCGGCTCGCTCGATAGCCTCACGCAAGCTCTTGTCGGCTATTCCCTCGCGTCGGACAAACCGCGCAAGCCATTTCGTTGTGAAAATCCGCACGAGACCTGCCTAACACTATGAACTATAGCACAGATAGCTATAGTTGCAAGTCCATTTCCTAAAGTAGGAAACATGCTTGCATGATTTTATGCGATAGCGTATCTGTGGTAAACATGGAAGCATAGGAGCATGACAACATGCAGGTAATTGTCATCAATTCTCAGAAGGGTGGCAGCGGCAAGACGATGCTGTGCAAGCATCTGTCCGTTGAAGCCGAGCGCTCCGGCGATGGCCCCGTTTTTCTGATAGATACTGACCCGCAAGGTACGCTTACCGCGTGGCACACGAAACGCGACGCGGAAACCCCGGCCCGGATCGAGGTTCCGTTCGATGGCTTGGACAAGGGCCTTGCCGCGCTTCGTCACCACAGAGCGGCATATTGCCTCGTTGATACCGCGTCAGGGCGGCTGGAGATCGCCGCCGAGCTGTTCAGGGTTGCCGATCTTGTAGTGTTTCCCGTACAGCCAAGCGAAGACGATCTAACCGCCGCGCCTGTGACCGTTCAGGCTTTGAAACAGTCCGGCAAACCGTTTGTATTCGTCTTAACGCGCGTCAAAGCCAACACCCTGATAACCGCCCAGGCCGCCGCCGTCCTGTCGAAACATGGTCAGGTCGCGGAAACCTTTGTCAATGACCGCACTGCTTATAAATCGCCCTATGCCAAAGGGCAGACGATTACGGAAGCGGAAACCAAAGGGCCAGCCGCCAAGGAAATCGCGGCTCTCTGGCAAAACATAAAATCATGCTTGCATGCTTCCATGCAGGAAAGCGAGAAGGTAAACGCCAATGGCTAAAGCTCTCGAATTGACCGATGAAACACTAACCGTTGCGCCCGCTGTCCCTCGTGCCGCGCAGATCGAGACACCCGGACCTGGCCGGAGACAGGGCAAGCCAGCCCCGAAGGTTGAGCAAATGCCCTTGCAGGTTCGTTTGCCCCGCCATGAAGTGAAGGCCATCAAGATCGCCGCCGCTGAATCTGAGCAATCCATTAGCGATTTCATGCTTGCATGTTTTCATGCTTACATGAAGTCACGTAAGCAAGCCTAAGAGCGAACACGAATACCCAGAGAGGAACAAGGATTTTTTGACGAAACGAATCAAAAACGGGGAACTCAGCTTGTCGCCGGTAGCGATCCGTCTCCTAGACGCCGCTGTGGACATTCAGCAGAACCCCGATGCGACCGACAAGGCATATATGGCCCGCCAGTTGGTTCAATGCACCTTGCCGCACAGCAACCCCGGCAATGAGCCAATCTGGAGCAGAACGAATGGCAATCTGACTCTTTCTATCCAGCCTCATATCGACCGCAAGACGCGGAAAACGCTTTACCCCTATGGGACTATTCCTCGGTTGCTTCTCTTCTGGATGGTCACGGAGGCAACGCAAACCAAAAGCCGACGGCTTCGCCTCGGCCACAGCCTCGCAGGATTCATGCGCGAGGTGGGCTTGAATCCTGATACCGGGGGAGGGAAGCGAAGCGATGCCGTGCGTCTGCGGGACCAGATGACGAGGTTGCTTCGCGCCACCATCAGCTTCGAGCAGAATTATGCCAACGGCCACAGTTGGCTTGACATGCAGATCGGCCCCGAAGCGGTGCTTTGGTGGAACCCGGACAAGACGTTTCAGGACGATCTTTTCGAGAGCTGGGTTGAGCTGGGGGAGAAGTTCTACCAGGCTGTGACGGCTGCGCCCGTTCCGCTCGACATGCGGGCCTTGAAAGCGCTCAAAAAGTCGCCTCTTGCATTGGACCTTTACAGTTGGCTTGCGTACAAGACTTGGAATGCTGCCCGGAAGGGCGAACCCCAGGCGGTGAATTGGGTAGGTCTACACGCGCAGATGGGTTCCGACTACAGCGACATCAACAATTTCAAGAAGAAGGTCCGAGCGATCCTTCCCAGGGTTCAGCAGGTCTATCCGCAGATGAAAGTCACTCAGAACTCTGCCGGGCTTCTCATCAAACCGGCCCCGCCCGCCATTCCTCCACGGATACGGTGAAACGGTACTATCTCCTTCCACATCTCATTGTGAATACAGCAGGTTTTCCACGGTGCAACGGTACTGACCAATTTGGGCAATTTTAACGGTTTCCACGGTGCAACGGTACTAAGCAGGGCGGTGCAACGGTACTAGCATATATAGAACCTGTAGTTAAAGCATGTAGGTTCTTTATATCCTCGTAGTCGTTCAGCCTAACGGCTGAGGAAAAAACAAAAGGAGCGCTCCTAACGGAGCGAACTGGCGAACTACGTTCGCTTTCCATTGGAGGGCGCTGCGCCCCTCCAAACCTCCCCGCAGAAACAACAGCAAAACCTTCCTAATGAAAAGTAGGGTGTTCTGGCAGTTCTGATGGCCTTCAGCTTCTATTTTGGAATAGGCAACAGTGAACCAAAATTGACCGCTGGCGCATCCGTGGGACTCTAGGCAGGGAGAACATCGTCCAAATCGTCATAAAGCTGTGTGCCGCTTCCGAACCAAGATGCTTCCAGTAGCAATCAAGCAGACAAAAAAAGCAGGAAAGACGAACATGTCGATGAACATGTGCTCTGCGTCTGGAGGGAAGTGATTCCCATACCTAGGCAGAACCTGCGTATGCTTGAGAAACTGCGTGTGAAAGGCGATGGCAGCAGGAGACTTTACGCCACGTAGGTACGGAATCCACCAACTTTGAAGATGAAAGTATACCCAGAGGCCCAATAGAGCTGTACCGAAAACCATGCCAGTTCGAAAACCCGACGTGAAGCTGAAAATCACCGCGAGGAGCACCACTCCGACAATCATGTCCAGATAGAACTGGTCGTTATGCACAGGCCACGAATAGTTTCCGTTCCACTTGCCGAGCGGCGTCCAGCGGTCGACTTCGTAGTAGATAAAGAGCAAGATCAATGACCAGATCGCATAGTTTCTCTTCATGAACCAAGAGTACGCAAGAGTATCGTTTTCGGTTCACAAGTGTGCTGCAATCCACGCCGTTCTGACCATATCGGCAGCACCAAGAACGGGCAACGCTGCTTTGCAGCGGGAGAAGGTGTGACACATCACCCCCAAATGGGTAACTGTCGGTATACCTGAGCGCGCTTAATAGCGCTCTGCGTAAACGTGTTTTGCATCAGCAATTTAGGCTTCTCACAAAATTCTGCTGGTTCATGTGTTTACTTTTGTAAACAGGTAGATGGCCCAAAGTGGCCGCCGCGTAAACGCGCTGTTGTGCAAGGGCTTAGGACAAGTGGGCAAATTTCTTCGCTTGACCTCTGGAAGTGCCAGGCGCAAGCTGTTTCGGAGGCGGGTTTTCCCGATGAGTAATTCCCGCATCCCGGCTCCGCTGCAATCCCCAGCGCTTCCCAGTGATGAAGCACGCTCCTCTTTCCGCGCCAAAACCATCGCAACCCGGCTCACTGCCGAGGAGCTGGCCGAGGTCGAAGCCGCCGCCGAAGGCGCGGGAAAGACCGTGGCCGAATGGCTGCGCGACCTTGCCTTACGGTCGGCCCGGCAGCGCCCCGCCGACCCCATCGAGTTGCTGCTGGCCGAGCAGATGGCGACCCGGTATGTGTTGCTGAATCTCTTCCACGCGACCGCCCAGGCGAACGCGGAAGGGAAGCAGTTGCTGCCCGATTCCGTGCTTAAAATCCGCGACCAGGGCGACGCCCAGAAACTTCAAAAAGCCCGCAAACTGCTGACGGACTTTCTCGCCCAGGGAGGGCAGGATGGAGGAAAAAAGTGAGCCGCCGGAGGCGCTTGCGGTGGAGGTGGTTTCTGGCCGCTCCGGTGATCTGCGCCGGGTTGCTGACGATGGCTGTGGCGGGATGGTTTCGGGTCACGCTGAAGCCGTTTCAACGCTACTACCTGACCGCCTACATGGAAAGCAGTTTTCGCGCCAAACAACCGGGAGCCACGACCGAGGTCCGCTGGCTGCTGAAGACCGCTCCCGGTCGCAAAGCCAGAATCATGCTGCCCGAGGATGGCGAGGCCGCCACCGAGGGAAAGCTTCCCGTCCAACTGTCCGGGAGGGCGTTGCTGGAGGGCTGGCAATCTGTTGTGGCCAGCCCTCCGGAGCGCGTTCCTTCCAGCGAGTTGGCGCCCTTGTTGGAGAAGGCGTTCTACCCGAACGAAACCTTGCCATGGATGCTGATCGAGGCGTCTATCGCAAGCACCATGCTGCTTGCGGCGGTGTTCGTCTATGGCCGGGGGGCGTGGCGGAAATGGGGCCAGGACGTGCTCTGGGAATGCAGAAAGTGCCGGGAAGCATGGCGACGGATTTCATGGGCCAAGTGGTTCCGGCCAGCTTCCAAACCTGTGCGGAAAGGGCCTGTGGTTCAGCTTCAGGAAGCTCAGAAACCAAGAGCGGAACCAGTCCCGGCGGCAGCGGATGCAGCTGCCGCGCCGCCACCGAAACCGGCACCGCAGGACGTCCTTCCGCTCGCCGATCCTCCGGCCAAGCCCAAAGAGGCTTTCGTGTGGGATGAGACGAAGGGGATCGATTGACGGACAATTGTAATTCAAGTGAATTACAATAATCCAGAGGGAGACTTTCTCATGCCTGCGAACGCCTTGGTACAGACGCGGATCGATCCTGCCGTGAAAGAGCGTGCGGCAGCGGTGCTCGAAGAACTGGGAATCACGGTCTCGGACGCGGTGCGTATTTTGCTGACGCGGACCGCCAACGAAGGCGCACTCCCGTTTGCGTTGACTCAGAACGCCGCCACCCATGATGCGTGGTTTCGCGCCAAAGTGCAGGAAGCGCTGGACGATCCACGTCCCGCGATCCCGCATGAAAAGGTGGAAGCGCACTTTGCCACGCGGCGGGCCGCCGCGCGGCGCAAGGTGCGGTAGTTGATGCGGCTGGAGTGGTCTGCCTTCGCGCAGGCCGACCGCGCGGCGCTCTTTGATTACATCGAAGCGGACAGCCCACAGGCCGCTGTCACTGTGGATGACCGTATCCGAGCGCAGGTCGAGGAATTGATGCAGTTCCCGGAAATTGGTCGGCCAGGACGCATCGAAGGAACGCGGGAGCTGGTCATCCACCGCACACCCTACATCGCGGCCTATCGCATCACTGGCGATACTGTGCGGATTTTGCGTGTGCTGCATGGTGCCCAACTCTGGCCCGAAGAGATGCCGACAGAGCCGCAACCATGAATCATGAATTATGCCACGCCGACAAATCCAAGGAGGCCTTCGTTTGGGATGAGACGAAGGGGATCGAGTGACGAGAACTGGTTATGTAGCGTCTCATTCAGTGTCACTCCGTAAGGAGATTATGATGTGGTCTGCTGTTCTCGTGCTCAGCACCGTAGTTATTTTGTCATCCACTTCGCCGTCGCAAGAGGCGAAGATTGCGGCGCACACTTCTTTCGGAATCACAGTGCCGGTAGAAATTGTCGCGAATCTCACATATATGCATGGCCGAATTAATGGTTCTCGGCCGCTTGATGTCGTTCTCGATACAGGCTCATCTCTGAGCATCGTGACACCTTCCATTGCGCAGCAGATCGGGCTTTCGTCCTCCGGTTCAACCGAAACAGAAGGAATCGGACATGGCAGCAGTCAAACTCTAAAGCTTGTCGAAAATGTGACTCTGGCGTGGGGTATCAAACCAAAAGATTTGAGGTTGGGGGCGCAGCAGATCGCAATTCTTCCGATTGAATATGTGGAGAGTCAGACCGGTCATGCAACCGATGCTTTCTTTGGCAGCAATTTATTCAAAAACTTTCGCATCACAGTAGACTATGAGCGTCAGCAAGCCAGATTCGATGCTTTTGAAGCCCCGCTACCTGTTGGTGAGGAGTCCGTCCCTATTGAAATCAAAGACGGTGTGCCCTTCGTCACGGCAACGCTCCAAGCCAGCGACGGTTCGCCAGTAACTAGCCGTTTTGTGCTCGACAGCGGCACCACAGGGGCACTCGTTTTGAGCAAGTTATTTCTGGATGCCCATCCACAGCTCACCGCCGGTCATCAGTATGTGGATGCTCCCTCTGTAACTGCCGTAGGCGGCACGATCAATTTGAAACTCATCCGTTTGGCCGGTCTTGAAGTTGGCGCATTTCATCTGACAGCGCCGGTAGCGGCAGTTCCGCAACAACCTACAGGACCACTACTCGCCGATCCACAGATGGCAGGCTTTATTGGTGCCGAAATCATGCGTAGGTTTACCGTGACGTGGGATTACAGAAACAACCGCATGTGGCTCGTTCCCAATGGGCACCTGGGAGATCCATTCGAGGCAGATGCGAGCGGCATGCATCTTACGACGAAGTTGCCCGACCTAAAGACTGTATATGTAGACGCTGTGCTGCCTGGTTCTCCTGCAGACCAGGCGCATCTGCGTCCCGGAGATGTGCTCACAACCATCAATGGAAAGCCCGGATTACCATTGTGGCAGATCAATGATTTGCTTAGAAGGCCAGGTTTAACCATAACGCTTTCAGTTGTTCGCGAGGGCAAGGAGTTCCCAGTTACATTGCATCTCGTTCGTCTTGTTTAAGATAATTTGCCGCGCTTTCATGGAGTAGAGCGCATATGCTGACGATTTCCAAACCGCTCTCGGCAGGCCAGGCGCGGACGTACCACGCGCGGGAGTTTGCGTCCGAGCAGTCAAATTACTGGAGTCGCGACCAGCAGGGACATAGCGAGTGGCAGGGCAGGCTCGCTCAGCAGTGGGGTTTGCAAGGCGCAGTCGGTTCCGAACATTTTGCGCGCTTGAGCGAAGGCCAGCACCCGGAGACGGAGACGCAGCTCGTGCGACATCAAGTTTCCAAAACCTATGAGGGCAAGTACGGCAGGGAAGTGACGAGCGTCGAGCACCGCGCCGGATGGGATGCGACGTTCTCCGCGCCGAAGTCGGTTTCTCTTACCGCGCTTGTGGGCGGCGACGACCGGGTGAGGGAAGCGCATCGTGAGAGTGTGCGTGTCGCCCTAGCCGAGCTGGAGGAGTACACGCAGGCGCGGATCGGCAACATTCATGCGCCGGAGACGACCGGCAAATTCATCGCCGCGACCTTCGAGCACGATACCGCCCGTCCGGTGGAAGGCTACGCCGCGCCGCAGCTCCACACTCATGCGGTTATTTTCAACGTTACCGAACGCGACAGCGGCCAGAAACGCGCCTTGCAACCGCAGGAGCTATTTGCCTCACAGCACTATGCAACCAGCGTCTATCGCTCCGAGCTGGCGATACGGTTGCAAGGTTTGGGTTATGAGATGGAGCGCGGCAAGCATGGGCAGCCGGAAATCAAAGGCTATACGAAAGAGTATCTGGAGGCTTCCAGCCCACGCCGGGAACAGATCAAAGACCATCTCCGCGAGCTGGGAATCGACGGTGCGGGGGCCGCGCAGGTGGCGGCGCACCGGACGCGCGACCGCAAGGAGTTGCTGTCGCCGCAAGAAGTGTTGCAGAGGCATCGCGAGCTGGCCGCGCAGCATGGCCATCAGGCCGACAGGGTCGTAGCGCAGGCGCGGGAGCATGGACAGCGGCACGCCTATGAACCCGACCGGAGTAAAAGCATAGGTCATGCACAGCAGGCCGTGACCTATGCCCGCGATCATCTCTTCGAGCGCTCTGCCGTGCAAGAACGGCGCGACATTCTGGAAGCGGCGCTCAACCGTGGCATGGGGCAAACAACGTATGCTCACATCCGGCAGGAGTTTGAGCAACGGGCCGCGCGTGGAGAGTTTCGCGCGGTCGAACACGTCGACGCGGGCCAGCAGTACACGACCGCCGCGATGCTCCACATGGAACGCGAAATCGTTACGCGGATGCAGGAAGGGAACCAGCGTGGCTATAACGACCCGATGCTGGTATCGCCGCAGGCACGGCTTGCGACGGAGGACCGCCACTCGGAGCTGAATGCAGCGCAACGCCAAGCGGTCGATGAGGTCTTTCTTTCGCGTGAGAAGATCGTCGGATTGGATGGAGTGGCCGGTGCGGGCAAGACGACGACCCTGGCTGTGATTCGTGAAGGAGTGGAGGCGCAGGGGTATATGGTCGAAGGTTTCGCGCCCACGTCCCGTGCGGCGCAGAAGCTCGCCGAGGCTGGCATGGAGACTTCCACCCTGCAGAAGCATTTGACGCGCGGGCAACAACCGGACACGGGAGCGCAGCGGCTCTATGTGCTCGATGAGTCCTCGCTCGCGTCCACCAAACAGATGCACGAGTTTGTGAATCGCCTCCATCCCAACGACCGGGTGTTGCTGGTTGGCGATCGACGGCAGCATGAGGCGGTCGAGGCCGGGCGTCCCTTTGCGCAGTTGCAAGTTGCCGGGATGCGGACGGTGAAGCTCGAAGAGATCGTGCGCCAGAAAGACCCGGAGCTGAAACAGGTGGTCGAACAGCTTGCGCACAGGCAGGTAGTAGAGGCGGTACAAAGCTTGGAGAGACAGGGCCGAGTCCATGAAGTCAAAGGCCACGAGGACCGCATCACCGCGATAGCGAAAGAGTACGCGAAATCGCCGGAAAGCACGCTGGTTGTTTCGCCCGACAACCGTTCCCGCGTGGAGATCAATGAGCGCATCCATGCCGAGTTGCAGGGGCGCGGCCTGGTCGGCAAAGAAGAACATCGCATTCAGACGCTTGTACCGCGTCAGGACCTTACCGGGCCGGAGCGGACATGGGCCGAGCGGTATGAGTTCAACGATGTGCTGCGCTACTCCCGCACGTCGAAGGAGACCGGCATCGAGCGCGGCGAATATACGCGGGTGAAGAGCATCGACGCCAGCAACAATCTACTGACCGTGGTGCGGGCCGATGGAGCTGAGAGGACCTACGACCCCAGGCGGCAGCAGGGTGTCTCCGTTTATCGCGAGCAGGAAAAGACGTTCTCAGCAGGCGACCGCATCCAGTTCACCGCGCCGGCGAATGATTTGAAAATCGCCAACCGCGAGCTGGGGACCATCGAGAGTATCGGCCAGGACGGGCGGCTGGGTCTGAAGATGGATGGAGGCCGCGGCCTGAGTATCGATCCGCGCGAGCATCCGCATCTCGATCACGGCTATGCCGTCACGAGCCATTCCAGCCAAGGTCAGACCGCTGATCGGGTATTGATCCACGTCGATACCGAGCTGGGCGCGAAGGGCCTACTCAACAACCGCATGGCCTATGTCGCCGTCTCGCGCGGGCAATGGGATGCGCAGCTCTTCACCAACGACCGTGAGAAACTGCCCGCCGCGCTCGGTCACGAGGTCTCGCAGCAAAGTGCGCACACGCCGGAGCACAAGCCCGAACAATCCATCACACGGGAGCGGGAGATTGGGCCACGGCATGAGCAAGGGCCAGGTCTCGAAATCAGCCTGTAGAACCTACCTGCCCCGGATCATGAGAGCGTAGCGCGGGCGCGAACCCTGTCAAGGCCGACCTGAAGGTCGCCGCTCACGCGGGCACGCGCCTTGACAGGGTTCGCTTAGACCCGCGCAAAAATCTTTCCACTATTCCGGGGCAGGTAGGAGACAATCAAAATGCGGCGTGACCCATTCGTTTTTTAATGCACCCGACTTTACAGAGAACTCTTTGTATGGAAGAAAGGAGCGCCGCCATGACACAAATTCCATCCACACGCGACACCAAATACACACGCAGCGGCAGGGCCTTCGGCATGGCAATCGGCACCTTATTTTTAGGTGTCTTTGGGACTGCATGGGTCGCGTTGTCTCTACAGTCAACGGGGCAACTGCACTCGGTTGCAATTTTCCTGCTGGCAGTATTTTTAGCTGCACTGATCGCAGCCAGCGTTTATACCTTGGCCCGCACGCATACGATGGCGAATGACGAGTCCAACGCCGCCGCGCGAAAGAAAATGAATCGCGCCATGGGCCGCATCAATGGGGCGCAGTGGGGCATGATTCTACTGGTCGGGTATGGGCTGCACCACTTTCATCGCGATGCATTCATTCTGCCAGCCATTATTTTGATTGTTGGAATTCACTTCCTGCCGCTTGCCCGCGTGTTTCAATCTTGGCCCGATGCGATGACCGGGGTCTTTCTGGTCCTATGGGCATGCACCTATCCGCTGGTTTTGCCCACCAACCTGGCCGACCCGGTGGGCGCGTTCGTAACGGGACTGCTCCTGCTGTCCTGCGCGGCCATCCATGCATTGCTGGCGCTGCAACTTATGCGATAGAGGCAATTTGCAACTCGTCCAGCTAGTCCACCGCAACCAATGGGAGGGCGGCCAGCGGCTGTCCGCTCTCCCTATCCTGCAATATTAATGGAGCCTGCAACCAAAAAAGCTCCATTTTTATTTGGTCGCCCGTCTTCCCACCCTGAATAGAGAGGTTCTGAAAGTCAGAGATCAGCTTGAATAATCAGGTTTTTAAGGCTAACGTACGGGAAAAGGAAGCGTCTAAGGGCCATGATATCCACAAATTTAGTTGCACTTCCTATGGGCAACCATAAGAAAGCGTTGGGTCTGCTTGCATTCATTGGATGTTGCGCGGGGCTTGGCTGTAACAGCTCGGTTTCGTCGCCCGGCGCATCTCTTCGTACGGTCACTTTCCCCAGCGCGTCCTCGCAGCAATGGGTCAAACAATCCAGTGTTGGCACATCGCCCTCTGGAACAGCCGTAAACGACTTCACAACGAATATTTCCCTGTCTTCTCAGGGCAATAACATTACCGCCCTCGGCAGGGCCGTTCCCAATCCATTACCCCAAAATGGCGCGCCGCCTATTCCGGAACAGGAATTTCTGGCCAGCTATGACACGAGTGGAAATCCGGTGAACTCGGTTCCTCTGGGTCAGGGAAATCTTGCGGGTATTACAGCACTTGCGACCGGCACACCAGATGGCAACTACGCAGCAGCCGCCAATCCGTCAACCGTTGGGAATTCGCCCACGCTGCTTCCACTGAACGTTGAAAAATTCAGTTCCACGGGCGCAGTGATTTGGACTGCAACCTTGCCCACGACAAGCCAGTTCAACGAATTTCGGCCGAACGCTATCACCGCCAATGGAAGCGGAGATATCTATGTCGCGGGCTCGGTGACTACTTCAAGCGGAGAACTTTGGGGTATATTCTTTGCGAAATTCGGGGGGAATTCTGGAACCGTTGTCTGGCAGGACGAATACCCGTCGAACACCCAACGCACCGTGAACAACATCACTATAGACGCAAACGGGAATCTCTATGTTGTTGGAACAGGCAGCAGCAACTTCGCATCGCAGACAACTCCATTCAACGGGACATCGAGTTTCTTAGCAAAGGTTGACAGTACGACAGGCAAGACAATCTGGTCCGTATCGGCACCGTCGGGAATATCGTTTCTGGGTGCTGCCGTCAATTCCGCCGGAAATGGATACATCGTTGGCAAATTTGGGACGAAGCAACAAATTGGTTATCTTGCCGGTTTCTCCACGCAAAGCGGCGCGTTGACCTGGCAGGAGCAGTTTGGCGACGACCTGCTGCTGCCGACCAACGTCTCTGTCGACGCGAGCGGTGATGCCGTATTCGTGGGCGGAGTTCCAGGCGCCGGTTTTGTCACGAACGGTGCCGCATCGGATCTCTTCGTTGCCAAAATCGATACCACCGGCCAGCCTGTCTGGATGCAAGAGTTTGGCGTGGGGCAAGAAGAACGCGCTTCCGATTCAGTCGCTCCACCATCTCCGTATGTTGTCACTGACGCGCAAAGCAACATTTACGTTGCGGGAATCACTAGTGGTGCGTTCCCTGGATTCCAGAATCCCTCCGGGTTAGGCGAAGTATTTGTTGCAAAATTTGCCGCTCAGTAGGCGGGCGTATTCCTTAATTCGGCAAGCACAAAGGTGGCGCGATTGAGCGTACAGCCTATCCTGAATCCCGGTTCTGTTAAATCGTACGATCCGAGAGTGGCCATTGTGCCTGTGCGTCTTCCCGTCATGGAGGAAGACGCACAGGCTGAAGGTAGTCCGTGGTCACGATCATTCAGGAAGCGCCTATTCGATTTAAGTTGTGTTGTTACAGCGCTACTTTTGCTGTGGCCCATCCTGTTGGTTGTGGCCATGATCGTCCGGCTGGACTCGGAAGGGCCGGTTCTTTTCCGACAGAAACGTGTAGGGCTTTACCGTCGAACATTTACCATCTATAAATTTCGCACCATGTCCCATGACAGGACACGTCGAGGGCCATGCGTCACCAAGGCGGGAGATACGCGCTTCACCGCCCTTGGGCGGTTCTTGCGTAAATACAAACTGGATGAACTTCCTCAGCTATACAACGTCTTGCGTGGAGACATGAGCCTGGTCGGGCCGCGTCCGAAGTTGCCCCAACATGAACATCTTGCCATGCATTATCGCCCTGGCATCACCGGGGCAGCTACGCTGGCCTTTGCCGAAGAGGAACATTTGTTAAAGACAATTCCCGATGAAGAGCTGGAAGAATTCCACGTCCGTGTGGTCTCTCCCATCAAAAAACTGCTGGACCAGCAATATCAGGAACAGGCCACGTTTTCCAGTGATCTGCGCTTGTTGATCGACACAATTCTCAAACGGCGAGAGTGTCTGGACATGCGAACTCTTCTGGCTTGGCACCCGTTTACATCGCGGATGTCGACACAATATTTAGAGAATGTAAAATCATCGAGGTATTAAGCACGCAGCTCTTTGCTGCGCTATTCACGCATGATAATGTCCTTTATCATGCGCTATAAGATGTCGTAAGATGGCTGGCAGGGGGAGGCACGATGGACGCTCTCGGATTGGTCATCGTCACCGAATCTCGGACAGAGCACGCCCCTGAACCCTTTCCATCGCCTCAGCCGAGTCGCCACACCCGCATGTTCCTGAAAGGCCGGGAGCGACGGGAGTCGGACCAGGGACGAATGGCGGTGATCGCGCAGCCCGACCTTCACCGGGAGGTATGGCTTGAGATGCAGACGCACACCTTCACTGTCCGGCCCATCTTGGAGCTGGCGACTTCTGAAGAGAAGCAGCGATGGTTGAAGCGGGGAGCACGCTATACGCGCCAGCATGAGATTTCCAACGGCAAGCGGGTAACCTACGACATTTTTGTTCATACCGAAAAGATGGAGGAAACGGCGGAGTTTTTCGGCTTTCCGGCCCGGCACTATGTTACGCACAGAAGAGACGTGCATCCAGAGAACACCGGCAAAGCACAGGAATCCGTCACGGATGGCTGGTATCTCGATTTCAGACACCCGGCCATGCCGGAACCCTATCGGGGCCGAAGGATGGCGGTAGTTTACACGGGAGATGAGCAGCCGGTGATCCATCGCACCGGCGAGCCACACTATTCAGGAATGCCGGCCAAAGTCGTTACAACCAACCGGCAGACCTATCGCACGCCAGGCGGAAGCTCAGAGCGTACCTCCAAACAAACCGTAGAAATCGTCAGTCTCACCGAA
>Ga0307372_10007866_pt1 | contig 15146 bp, 14 predicted proteins | sample OX1MG_FD_202533 | JGI IMG/M metagenome (GOLD analysis project Ga0307372, IMG submission 202533) | Soil microbial communities from Risofladan, Vaasa, Finland - OX-1 | ecosystem: Environmental > Terrestrial > Soil > Coastal area > Acid sulfate soil | place: Finland: Risofladan, Vaasa | collected... | reverse complement strand
CCCGCCTGACCGGCACCTGCGACCGGTCGACGCCGGTCCGGGGGACGAGAGCCGGCCGGGGCAAGAAGAGGAGGAATTCGATGGCCCGCATTCGGGTGGTGACTGACAGCGCCTGCGATCTCTCGGCCGAACTGGCCGCCGAGCGCGGCCTGACCATCGTCCCCCTCTCCATCCGGTTCGGCACCGAGGAGTTCGTCGACGGGTCCACGCTCTCCACCGACGATTTCTGGGCCCGGTGCGCGGCAAGTCCCGTGCTCCCCGAGACCTCTGCTCCGTCGCCGGGCGCCTTCCAAGAGGCGTTCCTCGCCGCAGCCGACGAGGGATACGAAGGGGTGCTCAGCATCAGCCTGTCGGCAGGGGTCTCCGCCACCTACCAGGCGGCGGTGACCGCGGCCAACGCGGTGGCCGACCGCATCCCGGTCCGCACCGTCGACTCGCGCCTGTTGACCATGGGCCAGGGGCTGATCGCCCTGGATGTCGCCGATCTGGCCGGGCTCGGGGCGACCCTCGACGAGCTGGCCGCCCGGGCCGTGCAGCTCATTCCCCGCACCTCGGTCTTCGGCGTGGTGGACACCCTCGAGCACCTCGAGAAGGGCGGCCGGATCGGCGGGGCCCGCGCCCTGCTCGGCTCGCTCCTGTCGATCAAACCGGTGGTCACCCTGGTCGACGGCGTGGTGGCGGAGGAGTCGAAGCAGCGGACCCGGGCGCGCTCTCTTCGCTACCTGGCCGACAAGGCCCGCGACTCCGCCCCCCTCAGCCGCCTGGCGGTGTGCAACGGCGCGGCCACCGACATCGACTCGTTCCTCGAGATGATCGAGGGCGTCCGGTCCGAGCACCCGCCTGTCGTCGTCGACCTCGGCCCAGTGGTCGGCACGCATACGGGCCCGGGAACCATCGGCCTGTGCATGGTGACCGCCGACTGACCCGGCTGCGCCGACCGTATGCGGGGAAGTGGTGGCGTCCGGCCGGCCGGCGGGTCGCTCGGACTATCCTCGCATCCCATGGATCCGAAGCCCGAGACGCCCGCCGGCCGCCCACCCGGCTCCGGCATGCTCAGCAGTCTGCCCACCAAGGGTGCCGACCTGGTCGACACGCTGGTGGTGCTCCTCCGGGACAAGGCCGTCAATCCGCTGACCCTGGCCACCCGGGCCGTGGTGTTCGGCATCATCATCTTCGCCGCCAGTGTGGTGACCGTCACCCTCTTGTCGATCACCTTGATCCGCCTTCTCACCGTCTACGCCTTCAACGGCCGGGTGTGGCTCTCCGACCTGGTGGTCGGGGCCCTCTTCGTCATCGTGGGCATGGTGGCCTGGAGCCGGCGCTCCGAGCCGAGCGCCTCCTCCGAGCGCGTATGACCGAGTCGAGGCAGGTGGTGATCGTCGGATCGGGCCCGGCCGGGCTCACCGCGGCCATCTATGCGTCCCGGGCCCAGCTCGCCCCGTTGGTCATCGAAGGAGAGCCCTCGTCGACCAGCGACCAACCTGGCGGCCAGCTCATGCTCACCACCGACGTGGAGAACTACCCGGGGTTCGTCAGCGGGATCATGGGCCCGGAGCTGATGTCCGCCTTTCGGGAGCAGGCCGCCCGATTCGGCGCCGACTACGTCACCGCCAAGGTGTCCCGGGTCGACCTGTCCCGTCGGCCGTTCGGCCTCTGGGTGGGCGACCCGGAAGCGGAGGAGCCGACGTACGCCGCCGAGTCGCTGATCATCGCCACCGGGGCCCAGTCGCTCATGCTCAACCTGCCCAACGAGGAGCGGCTGCTCGGATACGGGGTCTCGACCTGCGCAACCTGTGACGGGTTCTTCTTCCGCGGACGGAACATTGCCGTAGTGGGGGGTGGCGACTCCGCCCTCGAAGAGGCCCTCTTCCTCACCCGGTTCGCGGACAAGGTCACCTTGATCCACCGCCGGGGCGAGCTTCGGGCCTCCAAGGTGATGCAGCAACGCGCCTTCGCCAACCCGAAGATCGAGTTCCTATGGAATTCCTCGGTCATCGACGTGCTCGGTGACACCACGGTGTCCGGGCTGCAGGTCCGCGACAACCAGAGCGAGGGGGAGTCGGTGCTCGAGGTCGCCGGCCTGTTCGTGGCCATCGGACATCAGCCCAACACATCGCTGTTCAAGGGCCAGCTCGAGATGGAGGAAAACGGGTACCTGCGCACCTTCGACGGGACCCGCACCAACGTCGACGGGGCCTTCGCCTGCGGCGATGTCCAAGACCACCGCTACCGCCAGGCGGTCACTGCCGCCGGCTCGGGGTGCATGGCGGCGCTCGATGCCGAGCGGTGGCTCGAGGACCAGGCGGCCTCCGGCCACTGAGCCGCCTCCATCTGCGTCGCCGCGCCCTCCGGGAATGGCGGAGCCTCCGGGAGGGTTACACATGTCGAACCGATCAGGGATTTTCGAGGCAGGCCCGCCGGACGGGTAGGAGGAACGAGCCACCATGAGTGAGAAGATCACCAACCTGAGCGACGCTAGTTTTGACGAGCATGTCAAGTCCTCAGACGTTCCGGTCCTGGTGGACTTCTGGGCGGAATGGTGTGGCCCGTGCAAGATGATCGCCCCGGTGCTCGAAGAGATCGCCACCGAGCAGGAGGGCAGGCTCGGGATCGCCAAGCTGAACATCGACGACAACCTGGACATCACCCGCCGGTTCGACGTGATGAGCATTCCCACCCTGATCCTGTTCAAGGACGGGGAGCCTGCTGCCCGGATCGTCGGGGCCAAGGGCAAGGGCCAACTCCTACAGGAGATCTCCGCCCACCTCTAGCCGGAGGGGTGGCCACTCCCCGACCGCCCTTGCCCGGGGCGAGCGCACCGGCCTGGCCCAGAGGGCCTGGGTGAACCCCGACCCCGAGATCCGGCTCGAGGTCGGTGACACCGGGTCGGCCACGACGGACGTCCAGCGCCGGCTCGAGTTGCTCGGCTTCTCGACCGGCATTGACCCGGTGGGGTCCTATCAGGCGGGCACCCGGGCCGCGGTCGAGGCGTTCCAGTACCGACGCGGCCTTCGGGTCGACGGGGTGTGCGGTGTGCAGACCTGGTCCGCCCTGGTCGAGGCGGGCCGCCGCCCCGGCGACCGCTTCTTGTACCGGAGGACCCCGATGCTGCGGGGTGACGACGTCGCCGAGCTGCAGCAACGGCTGAGCGCCCTCGGCTTCGACACCGGTCGGGTGGACGGGATCTTCGGTGACATGACGTCGGCCGCACTCGGTGAGTTCCAGCGGAACGTGGGCCTCCCCGTCGACGGGATCGCCGGGGCGTCGACGGTGGCCGAGCTCCTGCGGTTCGGGACCCGCCACGACGGCACCGAGCTGGTCACCTCGGTCCGGGACCGGGAGCGCCTCCGCCAGTCGCCGCGGACCCTGGCCGATCGGCGGGTGGCCATCGGCGAGGAGGGCGGGCTCGACGCCACCGTGGCCGCCCTCCGGCGCCTCCTGGTGACCGAGGGTGCCGTGGTCTCGACCCACCACCACCCGGACGGATCGATCCAGGCCTCGGAGGCCAACGCCGGCGGTGCCGAGGTATACCTCGGGCTACGCCTCGGCACCGGGGAGCGCCGCTGCTCGACCGCCTACTACGCCGGCTACCGGTACTCCTCGCCTGGAGGCCGCCGCCTCGCCGAGCTCCTCCTGGGCACGATCTGCGCCTCTCTCGGGCTGGCCGACGGCGGCAGCCGGGGCATGTCGTTGCCCCTCCTGCGGGAGACCCGGATGCCGGCGGTGATCTGCGAGATCAGTCCGGCCACGGTCGTCGTCGAGCAGGCCGCCGTCATCGCCCGGGCCGTCGTCGACGCCCTGTCCGAGTGGGTCGACACGCCCTGGGACTGACGTGGGCCACTCCCCTCCGGCCGCCCCACCGTCGACGTCCACTTGACCCCCGGTCTGGACGTAATCCACAACGTCATGCACAGGTTGTGGATTACGCTCTACCGTGGGTTCAGGGATCTGATATCACGAAGAGTGGCCAAAGTCCATCAGCGGATTTCGTTATGTAATAAAAATACCACTCTTCGTGATATATGGCTTCAGGCCGGGGACGCTCCGGTCCGGCCCACCATCAGCTTGTAGATCCGTTCGAGATCCTCGAGGGTGGCGAACTCCACCACCACCTTTCCGCGCTTGGAGGTGAGGTCGACCTTGACCCTGGTGTTGAGGTGACCTGAGAGCAGCTCTTCCAGCTCGAGAATGCCCGGTGGCGGCAGCCGGCTGGATCCCGATCGCCCCGGCCGACTGCCGTTGCCCCCCGGTTGCGTCCCGGAACCGCCGTCGTCGGCGGGGGACTCGTCCCTTTCGGCGTGGCCGCGGATCAGGTCCTCGACGGCGCGGACCGTGAGCCCGTCGGCGACGATCGTCTTGGCCAGGACCTCCTGGTAGCCGCGGTCCGGCGTCCCTAACAGAGCCCGGGCGTGGCCCGGGGTGATCTGGCCCTCGACCAGCAGCCGCTGCACCCCTGAGGGGAGTTGGAGCAGCCGGAGCGTGTTGGTCACCGCGGTGCGGCTCTTCCCGACCCGGCTGGCCACCTGGTCATGGGTGTACCCGAACTCCTCGATCAGCTGTTGGTAGGCTGCGGCCTCCTCCAGCACCATGAGGTCCTGGCGGTGCAGGTTCTCCACCAGGGCCTGCTCCAGGCTGAGGGTCTCGCTGGACGTCTGGACCAGGACCGGGATGGTCTGGAGGCCGGCCCGACGGGCCGCCCGCCAGCGTCGCTCCCCGGCGATGAGCTCGAAGTCGTCGGCTGCCTCGCCCCCGATCTGCCGCACCAGCACTGGTTGCAGGATCCCCAGTTCCTTGATAGAGGCGGCCAGCGAAGACATGGTGTCCTCGTCGAAGTTCACCCGCGGCTGGCGCGGGTTGGGCTTGATGCTCCCGATCGGGACCTCCCGCAGGGCTGACGATCGGTCGCCCACCACCTCGGTGGGGATCAGCGCGCTCAGCCCCTTACCCAGCCCGCTACGACGTGCCACCGCTGACCTCCTTGGCTAGTTCCCGATAGGCAATGGCCCCCCGCGAGGCGGAGTCGAATGCGGTGATCGGCTGCCCGAACGACGGAGCCTCGGAGAGCCGAACCGTCCGGGGGATCACATTGCGACAGACCTTGGTGCCGAAGTGGAGCCGCACCTCGCTGGCCACCTGGTCGGAGAGCTTGGTGCGTGCGTCGTACATGGTCAGGACGATGGTCGAGATGTCCAGCTTCGGATTCAGGTTCGAGGCCACCAGGTGCACGTTGCGCATCAGTTGGCTCAGACCTTCGAGTGCGTAGTACTCGCACTGGATCGGCACCAACACCTCGTCGGCCGCGGCCAGCGCATTGACGGTGATCAGGCCCAGGGACGGCGGGCAGTCAATGAGCACGTAGTCGAAGTCGTCGATGATCGACTCGATGGACTTCTTGAGCTTCAGCTCTCGGCTGAAGGCCGGCACCAGCTCGATCTCGGCACCGGCCAAGGCGATGGTGGCCGGCGCCACGAACAGGTTCTTCATGCTGGTCGGCTCGACGCAGTCCTCAAGCGAGGAGTCCCGCATCAACACGTCGTACATCGAGAGCTCGAAGTTCCTGGCGTCGATCCCCAGGCCGGTGGTGGCATTGGCCTGGGGGTCCAGGTCGATGACCAGCACCCGGAATCCGATCTCGGCCAGCGCCGCCCCCAGGTTCACCGACGTCGTCGTCTTTCCCACACCGCCCTTCTGGTTGGCCACCGCCATCACCCGCGGAAGGGTGTTTCCCGAGGCCGCCTGAGGCTCACCGACTTCCCCATCGGCCTCGGACTCCGCCGCCGGGGTGACCAGGTCCGCACTCTCAACCACAGGTTCGGCGACGGCCTTGCCGGTGGCGACCGGAGCCGGGCGCTCGATGGTCTCCGTCACCGAATCGGCACGTTCGATCACCGGGGCCACGGGATCGGTCGCGGATCGGTCGGGCCGCTGGGCCGCAGAGGCAGGAGGGAGCACGTTGTCGAGCTCCGCATGGGCGGTGGCCATCTCGGAGATGGTTTCCCGGAATCGGCTGGCTGGGACCGGATCGGCCGGCGTCGGGGGTACCCCGGTGGTCGGCAGGACGTCCGGATCGGCCGCCCCCACCGGATCGGCTTCGAGCGGCGGGGGAGTGTGGATCAGGGTCACCGCTCCGTTGTCACTCGGATCGGCCCTCGAGGTGGGGCTGGGGTCCTGGACGTCCTGGGGCGAGGACTTGTTGCGGCCTCGACGACGGCCGCGCACTATCGTCTCATCGAATCGGCAGGGTTCAAGGTGTTCATATTCTCCTGCAGCCCGAACCAGGTCAAGCCTTTCATCGAAAATGTTTCACGTGGAACCCTCGATATGGCCAGCGCAGGACTCACCGCGCGCTCCGTTCCACGGGGGACCGAGGCCAACCGGAGCTCCGACTGCCTGTTCCGACCGCCGCCCGCCGGACCGGCTCTTGCGCCATCAAGCGATGTGCGGCCCCGGCGCCGGTCAGAAACGCTGAACCCGCTGTGGCCGCTCGTCCGCCCGGAGATCTTTGTCGGGAGGTCCACGACCAGGGCGGGGCTCCGGACCTCCCGGGTTCCCTCGCTGCGGCGCCCCGGTGTTTCACGTGAAACAGTCGGGACGGGGGTGGGGCCGCCGCCGGTCCTTCGTGAACGCAATGCCCCTTCCGGACCAGGGTCTCGACCAATGGCGATCAGAACAGCGGCCGCTTGGCCGGCACCCCGACACGCCTCGGATAGCGGTCGCTGCTCGGTTCCACCTTCAGCAGCACCCGGTAGCCGAACCGGTCATCGAACCTGACGTCTGCCGCCTCGGTCAGCCCCACCTCGGCCAGGCCCCCTCCGGGCCATCGGTCCGCCCCACTCCCCTCGGGCGGCTCGGACACCACCAGCAGGCCGCCGACCTCCAACAGGGGAGCGCCGCACTCGGCCGCCACCGGTGGCGGCCCGAACGATCGACTGGTCACCAGCTCGAACTGCTGACGGAAGGCCGCATCCCGGGCCACCGCCTCGGCCCGGCCTCGAAGGACCTCGACGGTGCCGCCCCGCCTCCAACCGATGGTCGAGGCGTCGAGGAACTCCGCCCGCCGCTCATTGACCTCCAGCAGCACGGCCCGGCACTCCGGCCAACAGGCCACCAACACCAGTCCGGGAACCCCGCCCCCGGTTCCCAGGTCGACGAACGAGGTGGGCCGGCGGGCGAGGACCGACTCCGCCGCGAAGACGAACCCGAGCGAGTGGTCGATCTGATCGGCCACGGGCATTGCACCCATAAAGCCCTGATCGGCCGAGCGGCGGAGTATCCGGTCGACCTCGGGCGGGACCCGGCTCCGCAATTCGGCGAGGATGCCCCCGGGCTCCGGCGGTCGGAGGGGCACCGCCCGGCCCGCTCTCGCGGTCGTTCAGTTCGACGGTTCGATCACCACATACCTCGTGGGTTCGGTGCCGTCGGACCGGGTCTCCACACCCTCGATCTCGTTCACCGCGTCGTGGACGACTTTGCGGTCAGCAGGAGACATGGGCTCGAGGGCCCGCTCCTCGCCCGAGGTCTTGACCTCATGCACGATGCCCTCGGTAAAACGGCGCAGGGCAGCCGAGCGCTTCTCCCGGTAGCCGCCGACATCCACCAGGATCCGGTCGGTCCGACTCTCCGATTGGCGCTGCACGAAGGTACGGGTCAGATCCTGGACAGCCGCCAGCGTGGCCCCACGAGGGCCCACCAACAGCCCGAGGTCGTCTCCGGCGGCAGCGACCTGAACGGTGTCCTCGTCAATTTCGGCGAAGGTGACCTCCGCGGTCAGGCCGAACTCCCGCACCAGGCCGGCAACGAACCCACTCGCCGCCTCCCCTTGTTGCTCGAGGGTCAGTGACTCTTCCATCGTGTCCTCGCTCTCCCCGGACCTCTGCCCGGAACGCTGCGTCTGCTGTCTCGACGGGCCGTCGTTGGTGGGCTGGTTGCCACTACCCCTCGAACCCCGTCGGCGTCTCGGCCGGCTCGCACCGTCGGCTCCCGAGGCGTCCTTGTCGGACCCGGAGCCATTGGTCCGGCTCCCCTGATCATCCCTCGATCCGCCGGCCGGCGATCCGGCGTCAACCCCGTCCGCCGACCCTTCCCCTTTGCCATTGGCCGTCCGCGAAGGCGGGCCGGCCCCAGGAGAACGGTTCCGTCCCCCGGTGCCGCCATTGGCACCAGATCCACCGCCACGGGTGCGATCACCCCCGGACCTCCCGCGGTCCGGCCGCTGCCGTCTCCCGCGTTTCGGCGGAGGTGCCACCGGCCGGACACGGGCCTGAACCCGTGCCTCTCCCCGCAGCCGGCCGAACAATCCGGCCTTCGGCTCGCTGAGGACCACGAACTCGGCGTCGTCCTCGGCGACCCCGAGAAGGTCGAGAACGATCTCCTTCGCTTCGGGAAGGGACTTACCACTGGCTTCCACCCACTCCACTGACTACCGAGCCTTTCTCTCACGCTTGGCCTTCGAGCGCGGGTGCTCTTTGGATGCGGCCGATCCGCCATCGGCCGCATCCGGCGGCGGCCCGTTCCTGCCGCTTCCCGGACCCTTGACGTCGTCGGGCGCAGGCCTGGGCCCTCGGGCAGCCCCCGTGCCCCGCTTGGGGCCCGGGTTGGACCGGGACCCGTTGGCGGAGCCTGTCGTCTTCGCCGAGCTCACCGTCTTGGCCGGATTGGCGGCCTTCGCCGGGGTCGCCGGCCGCTTTGCCGCCTTGGCCCCGGCGGCCGGCGTGCCGCGCGCAACACGTGGAGTCGAGCCGTTGGCCGTCCCGCCCGCCTTGGGCGAGGTGGAGCCGCCGCCCGCCTTGGGCTTCGGGAGCGCCCGCTCGGTGCGGTCGGCCACCGGTCCTTTCGCCCCGGCCGCCACCGGGGGCCCGCTGACGATCCCCTTGCGGAACAGAACCTCTTGGGTGCCGATGCGGATAGCGCTCGAAACAATGAAATAGACATTGAGAATTGCGGCCACATTGATATAAATAAAACCGAATATGAGCGGCATGTATTTCTGAAGCATGGCTGCCTGCGGATTAGCCTGAGCAGCCTGCGGATTACGAGCATTGAGACGGGCCATCTGAAGATATTGGAGCGCCACCGATCCCACCACCAGCAGCAGGTACGGGATGGCGATGAATATCGAGCTGTGACGGGAGAGAAGCTTTTCGGAGAAATCCATCCCGAAGGAGATGAGCTGGCCATGGTGGGCGTGAATGTTCAGGTACATGGCGCTGGTCTTGGGGATGTAGCGGGGCTCGGCCACGACCTGTGCCGCCACCGTGAACCCGTGCACCGTGTGCGCCGGTATGGTGACGGTGTTGGTAATACCCCGAATAACGCTGTAGAGAACGAAGAATGCGGGCATCTGCAACAACATGGGGAGACACCCTGAGGCCGGGTTCACATTGTGCTCTTTGTAGAGCTTCATCATTTCTTCATTCATTTGGGTCCGGTTTTCCGCACCCTTGTACTTCTGCTGCAGCTTCTTCATCTCGGGCCCGAGGGCCTGCATGGCCGCCATGTTCTTCGTGCTCTTGACGGTCAGCGGGGTGAGCAGAGCCATGATCACGATGGTGAGCAGGGCCACGTCGATCGGGTAGTTGGGAATGATCGAGTAGAAGAAGGCCAGCACCCCTCCCACCCCGTCCAGGAGTGGCTGGAAGATCCGACCGATGTCCTTGATCAACGACTGCATGGAGTCCTCCGGTCGGGGACGGGATCTACGCCGTGCCGACCCCACGGATGGCAGCGGAGGAGGCGTCCGGCGGCGAGCCGGGCGCCGCGGAGGGAGCCGTGGCGGTCGATGGCCTCGATGGCATACTCCGAGCAGGTGGGGAGGAACCGACAGCCCGTCGGGCGGCCGGACCGAGCCAACTGGTAGATATGGATGGCCGCGATCAGCCACCCGGAGACGGGTCGCCGGGGCGGATCCCGCCGTTCAGCCACGCAGACGAGGTCGCCGGGGCGGCGCTCGTCACGGTGCTCGGGTCGGGCGGTCACCGGTGCCGGCCTCACCGGGTCACCTTCGCCTCGTCCGACGACGGGCCGGGGGAGTGACCGGCCGGACGATCGGTGGCCCTCTCCAATGCTTGGCTCATGGCCACCTTCAGTTCGTCGAAACCCAATTTTGAGCCGCCTGGCCCCGTGCTTACTACGTAGGCACCGACCGGCAGGGATGACGCCTGCTCGGCCATGATGGCCCGCATCCGGCGCCGTAGTCGGTTCCTCGCTACTGCATTTCCTACCCGGCGGTTGATGGCATAGGCCACTTCCGTCCTTGACCAGGTACTTTGGTACAAAAATCGAACAGTGAACGGGCCTGAGCGGCCCTGGGACGAGGTACGCCGCAAGGCCTCGAAGGTCCGGCGCGACCGCACCGGGCCCAGCCGCCCGGCCGAGGGCCGATCCCGTCGATCCCCGTCGGTCACGCCGACAGTCGTTGGCGCCCCTTCGCCCGGCGGGCGCGGATCACAGCCCGTCCGGCTTTGGTCGACATCCGCTTTCGGAATCCGTGGGTCTTGGCCCGTTTTCGTGTGTTCGGCTGGTATGTGCGCTTCATCCATCCACTTCCTTCCTCGCCCTGGACCGTGGACACTGGCGTCACATCCGGCAGGGGGCCCGGCCACACAGGGATCAGGGCATTCCGCCACATGCTAGGCGCGAATGGGCCCTGGCTCTAGTCGAGCCGGGGGAGGCACAGCGGATTTCCACGGTGTACCGTTCCGGGCACAGCAGGTCGGCCGCGGACCGTGGAGTCTCCAGGAATGGCCATTCCCTGCCCCGAGGAACCACCCGAAACGTCACCAACCCCAGAGCGCCCCTTCTTGAGCCGCAGGACGGTGCGTGCACCAACGACACTCGTCCACACCTGTGGATATCTTTGTGGACCGAGCAAATACTCCAAGGGCGGAGGCCCATGTGAACGAGACTGAAGGGCTGTGGATTTCATGCTCGGCCGCCCTGCGTGAGCAGGTGTCCGACGCCATCTGGCAGGCCTACCTCTCCGGGATCACACCGCTGTCGGTCAGTGAGGGCGAGATCCTGCTGGGAGTACCCAACACGCTGATCCGCGACCGGGTGGAGTCGCGGTTCCTCGGCCTCATCCAGGACACGCTGACCGGCACCGTGGGCCGGGACCTGGTGGTTCGTCTCGAAGTGCTGGCCCCCGTCCACGAGCCGGCCGAGGAGATCCTCGCCACCGCCGGCGCTGCTGCCGGTCGGGCCGGCTCGGCCATGGGCGCAGACCGGCCCCTGTCGGCCCGGGGGGAGTCCGGTCGCGGCCCTGGATCACCCACCCCGAGACCCGACCACCTCGGATCGCCGGTGCTCGATCCCCGGTACACGTTCGACACCTTCGTAATCGCCTCCTCCAACCGCTTCGCCCATGCCGCCGCCCAATCGGTGGCCGAGTCCCCGGCGCGTTCGTACAACCCCCTGTTCATCTACGGGGACGCCGGACTCGGCAAGACCCACCTGCTGCACGCCATCGGCAACTACGTCCTCGAGAACTTTGTCGGGCGGCACATCCGTTACGTGACCACCGAGACCTACATGAACGAGTTCGTCGACGCCATCCGCACCAATGCCACCACCGCCTTCAAGCGACGGTACCGGGAGTGCGACGTGCTCCTGATCGACGACGTCCAGTTCATGGAGCGCAAGGAGTCGCTGCAGGAGGAGTTCTTCCACACGTTCAACTCCCTGTACGGCGCCTCGAAGCAGATCGTGCTCACCTCGGACCGACCCCCGAAGTCGATCGCCACCTTGGAGGACCGGCTCCGCAGCCGCTTCCTGTCGGGTCTGATCACCATCGTGGAGCCTCCCGACCTCGAGACCCGCCTGGCCATCCTCAGGGCGAAGGCCGAGCACGATCACATGGACGTGCCCGACACCGTGCTCGAGTTCATCGCCACCCACGTCAAGGACAACATCCGCGAACTCGAGGGGGCCCTCATACGGGTCACCGCCTTCGCCAGTCTCAACCGGCAGCCGATGAGCAGGGAGCTGGCCGAGCAGGTGCTTTCAGACATCGTTTCCGCCGATCAGCCCCGCCGGATCACCCCTCAGGTCATCCTGGCTGCGACCTCGGACACCTTCGGGTTCTCCGTCGAAGAGCTCTGTGGTCCCAACCGCAGACGCCCGCTGGTGACCGCCCGACAAGTGAGCATGTACGTGTTCCGGGAGCTCACCGACTTCAGCTATCCGGCCATCGGCCGCGAATTCGGGGGCCGCGACCACTCCACGGTGATGCACGCCGTTGACAAGATCACCGCCATGATGAAAGAGCGCCATCAGATCTACAACCAGGTGACCGATCTGATCGTGCGGATCAAGAGTGGTTCGTGACGCCCGACCGTCTGTTCGCCCTCTTTCCGGAGGTTGTGCACTATCTGTGGATATCTCCGGTGAAGTCTGGGGTAATTCTGTGAACTCGAGATGAACTTGTCCATAAGTGTTCATCCGACGGACACCCACCCCCGGGGTCGACGGGAAACAGTGGACGGGCGGGGCACAACCGGACATGCCCTACGCTGCGCCGATGGCAGGTCATCCCCAATCCACAGGGCTTATTACCATCACTATTTGAATTCAAACAACTAACAAAGAGCGAGAAGGGACAATTCTGGTGAAGTTTCGATGCGAGCGCGACTCCCTGGTGGAGGTGCTGACCACTGCCGGGCGCGCCGTGAGCTCGCGCACGTCGACCTCCATGGCCCTCGGCGGCGTTCGGATCGAGACGACGGGTAATCACCTCGGCGTGGTCGGCACCGACCTCGATCTCACCATCCACGTATCTGCCGAAGCCATCGGGATCACCGACGGAGTGTGTGTCGCGCCGGCCAAACTGCTCGCCGACATCGTCCGGTCACTGGAGCCGGGAGCGGTGACCATCGACGCCGAGGGCGAAAAGGTGGAGATCGGCGCCGCCCGGTCGCGGTTCAGTCTGCGGACATTTCCGGTCGACGACTTTCCGACACTCCCCGAACCTCCGGAACCGGACACCTCGTTGCCGGCAGCCGGCTTGGCCGGTGCCCTCCGACAGGTGGTCCGGGCCGCCTCGAGCGACGACGCGCGTCCGCTGCTCACCGGAGTGCTGATTGCCGCCGAGGGAAGTGGTATCCGCCTGGTGGCCACCGACTCCTACCGGTTGGCCATGCGGGACATCGACGGCAGCGACGCCCTGTCGGACAACTCGCAGATCCTGGTGCCGGCCAGGGCCCTTGCCGAGCTGCAACGGTTGTCGGTCCTCGGGATGACGGGCAAGGATCCGTCAGCGGCCACATCGGCAGCCGAGGGCGAGGGAAACCAGGGCGCGGTGGCTCCCACCGTGGGGCTGTCGATCGGCGAGCACGACGTCACCTTCACCGCCGACGGAGTGAAGGTCAGCACCCGGCTCCTCGACGGGAGCTACCCCGACTACCGCCAGCTCATCCCGGCCGCCTACCCCAACCAGCTCCACCTCGGGAAGGACTCGCTCCTCGACGCCCTTCGCCGGGTGCGCCTGCTGGTACGGGACAACACGACGCCCGTCCGGCTCTCGATGCGCCCGGGCGGGGTGGACCTGACCGTGGTGTCCCAAGAGGTCGGGGACGCCAGCGAGACCGTCGACGCGGACTTCGAGGGGGCCGAATTGACCATCGCCTTCAATCCCACCTATCTGATCGACGGGGTGGAGGCGGTGACCGGCGACGAGGTGCTGCTCGAGACCGTGGATGCCACCAAGCCGGCAACGGTGCGTGCCGCCGAGGAGTCGAGCTTCCGCTACCTGCTCATGCCGGTGCGGGTTTCGTAGCGCTCCCACCGGCCGGCTCCTTCGTGCACCTCGTCTCGTTGGCCATCTCGGACTTCCGCAACATCGTCAAGACCGCCATCGAACCCGATCCCGACGGGACGACGGTGATCACCGGCCTCAACGGCGCCGGCAAGACGAGTGTGTTGGAAGCCGTCGGGTACCTGTCGACCCTCCAGTCGTTCCGAGGCACGCCGCGCGAGGCGATGGTCCGCCGGGGTACCGACCGTGCCATCCTCCGCGCCAAGACACTGGTCAACGGCAGACCGGTCACCATCGAGGCGGAGCTGTCGGCCGGGGGGAGGTCCCGGACCATGGTGAACCGCCAGACCGTCCGTCGCCGAGCCGACCTCCACGAGGCGCTCCGGACCACGGTGTTCTCTCCCGAGGACATCGGAGTGGTGCGCGCCGGGCCGACCGAGCGACGCCGGTTCCTGGACGAGTTGCTGGCGGTGGTGGACCCCAAAGCGGCGGCCTCCGTCGAGGAGGTCGACAAGATCCTGCGTCAGCGCTCCGCCCTGCTCCGCGGGGTGGGGCGCCGCCTCACGGCCGAGGTGGCCGGCACGCTGGACGTGTGGGACTCGCGCCTGGATGCGGCGGGAACGGCCCTGGTGGAGGCCCGCGAGGCGCTGGTGGTGCAACTGGTCCCGCTGGTCGAGACCCACTACTCGCGGCTGGCCGGCCGGCCGACAGCGGTGGACCTCGACTACCGGCGATCGTGGCCGGGACGGCTCGTCGACGCTTTGTCCGAGGGGCGGGAGAGGGACGTCGAGCGGGGCGTGTCGTCGATCGGTCCCCACCGGGACGAGCTCGAGCTGTCGGTGAACGGGCTGCCGGGCCGCACGCACGCCTCCCAAGGTGAGCAGCGCTCCCTGGCCCTCGCCCTGCGGCTGGCGGCGCACCAGCTGGCCACCGAGCGCCTGGGATCGGCTCCGGTGCTGCTCCTCGACGACGTGTTCTCGGAACTCGACCCGCTCCGGGCCCGGGCGCTGCTGGCGGGGCTGCCACCGGGGCAGGCCCTGTTGACCACCGCCCTGCCCGCACCCCCTGAGGTGTCGGCCGCCAAGATCTACGCGCTCGAAGCCGGTGGGCACCGGGCGGCGGCCACCGGGACGGGGACGGGGTAGTGGATCCCGACCCCTACGGCCGCGATCCCGGACCCCGCCCGATCGACGCCTCGCTGGATGCGGTGTCGAGGAAGCTGGGCGTGGACGACGCCCGCGGTCTCGGGCGGCTGTTCGCCCACTGGGGGGAGGTCGTCGGGCCCGCCATGGCCGAGCACGTGCGGCCCACCCGGCTCGACCGCGAGGCGTTGGTGGTCACCGTCGACCATCCGGCCTGGGCCACCCAGGTGCGCCGTCTGGGCGAGGAGCTTCTCGAC
>Ga0307372_10007861_pt1 | contig 15149 bp, 13 predicted proteins | sample OX1MG_FD_202533 | JGI IMG/M metagenome (GOLD analysis project Ga0307372, IMG submission 202533) | Soil microbial communities from Risofladan, Vaasa, Finland - OX-1 | ecosystem: Environmental > Terrestrial > Soil > Coastal area > Acid sulfate soil | place: Finland: Risofladan, Vaasa | collected... | reverse complement strand
TGAAGATGTAAGAAATGCATTTGAATATTATTTACAACATTACAATAATGGACGTCCAATTATTATTGCGTCACATAGCCAGGGCACTTTACATGCGGGGAGGTTGCTGAAAGAATTTTTTGAAAACCAACCGCTTCAAAAACAATTGGTATGCGCCTACATTATTGGCTTGCCGGTTTTTACAAATTATTTTTCTGAATTGAAGCCTTGCATGGATTCCGCTGCTAACGGCTGTTTTGTGTCGTGGCGCACTTTTGAAGAAGGATATGAAGCACCTTACATAAAAAGTGAATCTTTAAAAGCTTATGTAATTAATCCGCTTACATGGACAATGGATACCACACTTGCTCCTGCATATTTAAACAAAGGTGGGGTGCTTCGAAATTTTAATAAAGTCATTCCCGGCCTTGCGCACGCACAAATTCATGGAAATGTGTTGTGGGTAAATAAACCCAAATTCTTCGGAAGTATTTTTCTCAAAACAAAAAATTATCACATTGCTGATTATAATCTATTTTACGAAAATATAAGAGAAAATGCGGAAACAAGAGTGGAGGCTTTCTTGAAGAAATAATATCTATTTGACTCATTAAGGAATTTTATATTTCTAACAATTGGGTATTTCTTTTGGAAATTAAAAGAGACAAAATCATTAAAAGGTCTTTAAATGCAGAATCCACCAAATTCTGAAGTACGGCACCATTTTTTCAAATGATTTCCAATGCAATAATTAATATATATTTTTGCAACCCTTTACAAAATTGAAGTATCAAATGAAAAAAATTATTTTAATAACAGGTGGTGCCGGCTTTATAGGATCACATCTTACCCGCTTATTTGTAAATAAATATCCTGAATATACCATTGTAAATCTTGATAAGCTTACATATGCCGGCAATCTCGAAAATTTAAAAGACATTGAGGATAAACCCAATTATACTTTTGTAAAAGGTGATATTGAAGATTTCTATTTTGTAAAAACACTTTTTGAAAAATTCCAATTTACGGGATTGATTCATTGCGCAGCGGAAAGCCATGTGGACCGTTCTATCACAGACCCTTTGGCATTTGTAAAAACCAACGTACTCGGAACAGTTTCTTTATTGCAGGTAGCTAAAGAAGTCTGGAAAGATAATTTTGAGAGAAAATTATTTTATCATGTTTCAACGGATGAGGTTTATGGAAGCCTGGGAGAAAAAGGTTTTTTTACAGAAGAAACCGCTTATGATCCACGCAGTCCTTATTCGGCGTCAAAAGCATCTTCCGATCATTTTGTAAGAGCGTTTTACCATACCTATCATTTGCCGGTAATTGTTTCCAATTGCTCTAATAATTATGGTCCGTATCATTTTCCTGAAAAATTAATTCCGCTTTGCATTCATAATATCATTAATAACAAACCGCTTCCTATTTATGGAAAAGGGTTAAACGTGCGCGACTGGCTGTATGTGGAAGATCATGTGCGTGCTATTGATACTATTTTTCATAATGGAAATGTAGGAGAAACTTATAACATCGGTGGTCATAATGAATGGAAAAATATTGACATTATTAAAGAATTGTGCAGGCAAATGGATCAAAAATTAGGACGCAAAAAAGGAACTTCTGAAAAACTGATCACTTTTGTAAAAGACAGGGCAGGGCACGATTTACGGTATGCCATAGACGCAACCAAATTAAAAAATGAATTGGGATGGAAACCTTCCCTCCAGTTTGAAGAAGGCCTGTCAAAAACGATAGATTGGTACCTGGCCAATGAAGAATGGTTGAATGAGGTAACAAGTGGGAATTATCAGAAATATTATGAAAAGATGTATGAAAACAGGTAGAATATCTTTCTAATAAATAATTAATAGGCTTCAGTCTTCTTTCTTTCCGAGGTAATAAAACCGATTTCCAAATTGCGAAAAAATTTTTGCTGTGGTCAGGGATATTTTAGCCACTAAATATTCAATTTTTGATTTTAGATTTTTTGCCTCGGAAAATTTATCCGGGAAAGGCCACGCTGCTTCATAAATTTCCATAAGAGAAGTAGAGTAGCCCATTAGATTAAAAAAATTAAGCTGATTCTTTTTATTGGCTAAAAGAGTATGATATGGCGCTCCATCAACGATCCTATGTGGCTTTATTTTTTTAATTAATGAGAAATAAAATTTCCTGAAATAATATCCGACAGAAGGATTATGTTCAATAGGTCCCTCTACAAAAAGATAACCTCCTTTTCTAATTTTTTTTGACAACATTTTTACTGTTTCAGCAGGTTGTACCATATGTTCTAATACATCCCCAAGATGTGCACAATCGTATTGATTTTTTTTTGCAAAAAAAACTTCCACAGTGTAAAATGTAATTTCAGGATAAGCAAGAGATAGTTTATTAACCAATTCAGGATTAAATTCCACACCCGTGCATGTAACCCCTTTTTTTTGTAAACTATTTAAAAAAGTAGCGTCGCCACATCCGAAGTCAATTACAGAAAAAATATCTTTTTGTCGTAGGAGTATGCCTGTTTGTTTGCTGAAATCTTTTTGTTCTTTAAAATAATATTCATCATGGTAACTTATTGTATATAATTTTTCATAATCATCAGGAGTTAGCAATGGAAAATTATAATTTAATTTGCAATTAAGACATTCCCGATATACAAACTGCTTGTTATTAAAACGAATAGGAGCATAAAAAGATTCTTTACTTTTAGCAGAACCACAGAATAAGCAGTTAGTTTCTATAATTTGTTTCATATTTTATTTCTCTTCAAAGCTCTAAAGATATATAAACTTCAAACCGGTTCATTAATTAATACGAAACTAATTTAGTTGATAAATTATTATATATTGCCACAATATTTATAAAATACTTTAGCTATGAAGGGAATTATTTTAGCAGGAGGCAGCGGCACAAGATTGTATCCTATTACTATGGGAATCAGCAAACAGCTAATGCCAATATATGATAAGCCAATGATCTATTATCCTCTATCCACGTTGATGCTGGCAGGAATTAAGGAAATTCTCATCATCACTACTCCTGAAGATCAGCAACAATTTAAAAGGTTATTAGACGATGGAAGTCAGTGGGGATGCCATCTTCATTATGAAATCCAGGAAAAACCCAATGGACTTGCCCAGGCTTTTGTGATCGGTGAAAAATTTATCGGGAAAGATTCTGTGGCCCTGGTTTTGGGTGACAATATTTTTTACGGAAGCCGGTTTTCGCAATTATTGCAACAATCTTCTGATCCCAACGGAGCAGTTATCTTTGCGTACCCGGTTAGTGATCCTGAAAGATATGGCGTGGTTGAGTTTGATAAAGATCATATTGCTGTAAGCATTGAAGAAAAGCCGGCAAATCCGAAATCTAATTATGCAGTTCCGGGTTTGTATTTTTATGATAATTCTGTAGTGGAAATTGCAAAAAAAATTGCTCCTTCTGCAAGAGGAGAATATGAGATCACGGATGTAAATCGAAAATACCTCGAGGATAAAAAATTAAAAGTGGCCGTGCTTGATCGTGGTTTTGCATGGCTTGATACAGGTACTTTTGAGTCATTGCATGACGCCACTGAATTTGTGAGAGTGATAGAAAAAAGGCAGGGTTTTAAAATAGGATGCCTTGAAGAAATTGCTTACAGGATGCATTTTATTAACAAGGAACAATTAATGATTCTTGCTAAAAAATTTGAAAAAAGCGGTTATGGGGAATATTTAAAAAATATTGTAAAATAAAATACGTCATGAGTTTTTATGTTCATCCCTCTTCAATTATTGATGAAAATTGTGTTATCGGAGACGGAACTAAAATCTGGCACTTTAGTCATGTAATGTCAGGAGCAATAATCGGTAACAATTGCAACCTTGGTCAAAACGTTGTAGTTTCACCAAAAGTCGTTATAGGTAATAACGTAAGAGTCCAGAATAATGTAAGTATTTATGAAGGCGTTATTTGTGAAGACGATGTTTTCCTGGGACCAAGTATGGTGCTTACGAATGTCATTAATCCCCGAAGTGCTGTCAGCCGCAAAGACCAGTATAAAAAAACCCTGATCAAAAAAGGAGCAAGCATTGGCGCCAACGCAACTATAGTTTGTGGAAATACGATTGGCGAATTTGCGTTTATTGGCGCCGGCGCTGTGGTAACCAAAGATGTGCCTGCTTTTGCTTTGATAGTTGGAAATCCCGGAAGACAAAAAGGATGGATGAGTGAATATGGGCATAAATTGATTTTCAATTCAGAAAATTTTGCTGTTTGTCCTGAGAGTAAACAGGAATATATATTAGAAAACAATGTTGTAAAAAGAATAAAATAAAGATGAAGAATTTTGCATTAATAGGCGCTGGCGGTTATATCGCTCCGAGGCACATGAAAGCTATAAAAGATACAGGAAATAATCTCATTGCCGCTTTAGATAAGAACGATTCGGTGGGAATACTGGACAGTTATTTTCCCGATGCGGATTTTTTTACAGAGTTTGAGCGCTTCGACAGGCACATTGAAAAACAAAAAAGAAAAGGAATAAAAACTGATTTTGTAAGTGTATGCAGTCCTAATTATTTACATGACTCTCATATTCGTTTCGGATTGCGAATAGGCGCCAATGTTATATGCGAAAAACCAATCGTCCTTAATCCATGGAACATTGATGCCCTGGCTGAAATAGAAAAAGAGACAGGAAATAAAATATTTACCATTTTGCAATTGAGATTGCATCCCGCAATTATTGCATTAAAAGAAAAAATTGCTTCAGAGCCAAAGGGAAAAAAACACCAGATAGAACTGGATTACATTACAAGCCGCGGCCATTGGTACTATGCAAGTTGGAAAGGGAATATTGAAAAAAGTGGTGGAATAGCTACCAACATCGGCGTTCACTTTTTTGATATGCTGATGTGGATTTTCGGCGATGTACATGAAAATATAGTTACCCAACATTCTAAAGATACAGCAAGCGGAATATTAGAATTGGAAACAGCTACGGTAAAGTGGCGTTTAAGCATAGACGTTAATGCTTTGCCTGCAGAAGTGAGAGCATCAGGCAAACGCACTTACAGAATATTAAATATAGATGGAGAATCTTTTGAATTCAGTGATGGATTTACGGAGCTCCACACAAAATCTTACGAGCAAATTTTAGCTGGAAATGGATTTCCGTTGATGGAAACAAAAAAGTCAATAGAATTGGTACATGAGATAAGAAATTATAAAATTTAATGCCTTCTTTAATTAATCTGTTCCCGCATGTTTATCAATCTCTTCGGCAAAATAGCCACTACTTCTTATAAGATTGATAAACAGAATTCTATAATATTTCCCCCTTAAATTATCTTTGTACGATTTTTATTGATTACTTATTAATTAAAAGAAATGTGTGGAATTGCAGGAATAATATCAGTTAATGAAAATGAGATTTTTCAACAGCGTTTAAAGTCAATGACTGATATTATTGCTTATAGAGGTCCCGATGGGGAGGGGCAATGGATAAGCGAAAATGGAAAAGTAGGGTTGGGTCACAGACGTCTATCTATTATTGATTTAAGCCTCAATGCCAGGCAGCCTATGCACTATCTAAGCAGATATAGCATCATTTTCAATGGAGAAATTTATAATTATATAGAACTTAAACAAATGCTTATCAAAGAAGGATATTCATTTAAAACAGAAAGTGACACCGAGGTTTTGATGGCTTTGTACGATAAAGAAAAAGAAAATTGTCTTTCACTGTTAGATGGCATGTTTTCTTTTGTAATTTATGATAATGAAAAAGATGAAATCTTCGCAACCCGGGATCGCTTTGGTGAGAAACCGTTTTATTATAGTTACGAACCCGGCAAGCGTTTTATATTTGGAAGTGAAATGAAATGTCTTTGGGCTGCCGGTATAAAAAAAGATGTAAATAACAGAATGCTCTTTTCTTATTTGAATTATGGTTCTCTTCAAAATCAAAAAGATGAGAGTGAAACATTTTATAATAACTGCACTAACCTTCCTCACGGGTACTATCTAAAACTTCCGGTCAGCAGTTGTATTTTATCAATTAAAAAATACTATGACATTAACCTCGCAAACATTAATCATATAATTACAGAAACTCAGGCACAAGATAAATTCAGAGAATTAATATATACTTCTGTGAAGAGAAGATTGCGCAGTGATGTCACTGTTGGAAGTAGTCTAAGTGGTGGCCTGGATAGCAGTCTTATAGTTTGTGTAATTGACCAGCTTAGGAAAGGAACCCAACAAAAACAAAATACTTTTTCGGCTATATTTCCGGGTTTTGAAAAAGACGAAAGAAAGTATATAGATTATGTAATTGAAGGTAGAAACATATTTCCTCATTTCACTACTCCTGATGGGGATGGTATTATCAAAGATTTTGAAAAATTAATTTGGCATCAGGAAGAACCTTTCGGAACTGCCAGTATATATGCGCAATACTGTGTCATGCGCCTTGCTAAAGAAAATAATGTAACGGTATTATTGGATGGTCAGGGTGCTGATGAATATTTGGCAGGTTATCATTCCTATTATCATCAATTTTTTAATGACTTAAAAAAGAATTATCCGAAAAGTGCTCAATCCCAGTATAATTCCTATTTAGACTTGCATGGCGCAAATACTATAAACCCAATAATGAAAAGGGATTTAAAGTATATGATACGTATGAAAATACCGAAAGCGCTCAAGACAGCTAAGAATCTAATGAATTATTACTATCATAAAAAAGAATCATTTTATTCAGACGAGTTTTATTTTACTAATATTAAAAATAATGGTATTCCATATCAATATCCAAAAGATTTGAATAGTGCTTTGTATCATAATATTTTTCATGGTGAATTGCAAAACTTGCTTCGATTTTGCGATAGAAACAGTATGTCGCAAAGCAGAGAAGTGCGTTTACCTTTTCTCTATAACGAACTGGTTGAATTTTTGTTTTCGCTGCCGCCATATTTTAAAATAAATAACGGTTGGACTAAATGGATTTTAAGAACAGCATTCACGGGCTTATTACCTCAGGAAATCGTATGGCGCAAAGACAAAATTGGATATGAGCCACCTCAAATCAATTGGCTTAAAAATAAGAAAGTGGAGGAAAAAATTTATGAAAGTAGAAGAATCTTATATAAACATAACATAATCAGTAAAAAAGAATTTGAAAGAAATACATCTTTAAAGAGTAATCCCGGAACAAATAATAAAAACTGGGAAGTGTGGATGGCCGGAGAAATGTTTAAGTAATCGAAGTGATGTGATGTTGTATTTTTGCGATTAATTTTAAAGATTAAAAACAAAGTGATTAAAACTATTTTTTAAGTGTATATAGTCTGGATTATATCCCAACTATAACCCTAAGACTTGCTGACAAAGCTTTTCTTGTAACTAAAAATGACAAAGAGATAGAATTGATTCAGGAAACGAATTTAAAAGAAATAAATGGAAATTAATAATTCAAAATGCCTGGTTATTGGAGGTGCAGGCTTTATTGGTAGCTATGTTGTATCAGAATTGCTGAAACAGAATGTAGAGCAAGTGGTTGTTTATGACAACCTTGCCCGAGGGAAAAAAGAATATTTGGAAAAATCATTGAAAGACCCGCGTTGTACCTTTTTTCCTGTTGGCGGCGATATTCGTGAGATTGACATTCTCAACGATGCCATGAAGGGAAAAGACTATGTTTTTTGTCTCGCCGCTATGTGGCTTTTGCATTGTAAAGATTATCCTAGAACTGCTTTCGATGTTAATATTGCCGGCACTTTTAATGTTTTGGAAGCCTGTGTAAAAAACAATATAAAGAAACTTGTTTGGTCCTCTTCCGCTTCGGTGTATGGCGATGCTGTTGAAATTCCTATGATGGAAAGCCATCCATTTAATAATAAGAATTTTTATGGCGCCACTAAGATTGCGGGAGAAGCCATGGCCACTGCTTTTAATGACAGATATGGATTACAGGTAATCGGGCTGCGGTATATGAATGTATATGGTCCAAACCAGGACCAGACAGCAGCTTATACAGGAGTAGTTCCTATTATGCTTAATAAAATTGAGGCAAAGGATGCTCCTGTAATAAACGGAGATGGAAGCCAGGCTTACGATTTTATTTATGTAGAAGATGTGGCAAGATGTAATGTGGATGCTATGCGATCTGATGTTCCATTTGGATTTTATAATGTAGGTACCGAAGTACAAACATCAATCAAACAACTTTGCGATACCATTTTACGACTTAAAAATTCCGATCTGAAAGTAATATACAAGCCTTACAGCGCAGATGATGCCAGAGCATTGGTTCAAAATAGAATTGGTAGTAAAGAAAAAGCAGAAAAAGAACTGGGATTTGTTTATAAATACAATTTGGAGGAAGGCTTGCAAAAATTGATTGACTGGCGAATTGCAACCGGATTAGATAGAAGTAAAGAGTAAGTATCAATTATTGTACATGCCTGCTCAAAGCGTTTCTATTTCCAGTAATAAAATGGAGAATTATTTTCATTCAAAAAACTACTACTGATAATGTGCGGAATAGCAGGAATATTTAATTTTAATAAGCAACCTATAGAATATCAAACAATTAAAGCTATGGCAGATGCCATGGCTCACCGGGGCCCTGATGGTGAGGGTATCTTTATAGATGAATATGCTGGTCTTGGCCATCGTCGTTTGGCAATATTGGATATTTCGTCTAAAGGAGCACAGCCCATGGTATCACATAATGGAAATTGGGTAATAGTCTTTAATGGATGTGTGTATAATTTTAAATCGCTGAAATTAGAATTGCAATCCAAAGGGCATGAATTTTTTTCTTCAAGTGATACAGAAGTAATAGCCGAAGGACTGGCCGAAAATGGACCTTCTTTTCTTGAAAGGATGGATGGTATGTTTGCCATTGGAGCATGGCATAAACCTTCAAAAACACTTTGGCTCAGTAGGGATCGCTTTGGAGTAAAGCCTTTATATTATTGGCAGAACGGGGAAAGTCTTTTATTCTCTTCCGAAATAAAGGCATTTATGCAACATCCTGCTTTTAAAGTTGAAGTAAATATTGATGCGCTCAATGAATATTTCAGTTTTCAGAATGTTTTTTCTTACCAAACTCTGTTTAAGGGAGTAACTATGCTTCCTCCTGCAAACACAATTAAGATAAATTTAGAAACCGGGATCCACTTTAAACATCATTCCTGGTGGGATCATGATTTTACACAACCGGATAATACCATGACTGCTGAAGAAGCCAAAACAGAAACGGAGCGGCTCTTATCTAAAGCAGTAGCGAAACAAATGGTAGCTGATGTTCCCGTAGGAAGTTATTTAAGTGGTGGAATGGATAGTGGTTCGTTAAGCGTATTGGCGAGCAGGCAAGTTGATCGCCTTTACACATTTACCGCAGGGTTTGAAATGAGTGAAGTGCAGGGTAATGAAACCGGTTTTGACGAAAGATTAGATGCAGAACTCACTGCTAATTTTATAAAATCAGAGCATTATGAGCAAGTATTAAATGCGGGTGATATTCGCTGGAGTTTACCCCGTGTGGTCTGGCATCTGGAAGATCTGAGAGTGGGAATGAGTTATCCTAATTACTACATTAGCAGGCTGGCAAGTAAATTTGTAAAAGTGTGTTTACAGGGTACAGGCGGCGATGAATTATATGGAGGTTATCCCTGGCGCTATTACAGAGTCTTTAAATCACTTGATAAGAATGAATTTTTTGAAAATTATTATAGCTTTTGGCAGAGGTTAGTTACAGATGAAAATAAAATAAATCTTTTTCAGTCTGAAGTGTATAAAAAGATGGAAATAGAACAACCCCGGAAAGTTTTTGAAAGAGTATTTTCTTTCAATAAAAATTTAAAATACAATACCCCCGAGGAACATATCCAGAATAGCCTGTATTTTGAAATGAAAACTTTCCTTCCTGGCCTGTTATTGGTTGGTGATAAACTTTCAATGGCAAATGGATTGGAAGAGAGGTTTCCTTTTTTAGATAATGAATTGGTAGCCTTTGCTCAGAAAATACCCGTAAAATATAAACTTGCCAACCTGGAAAACATGAAGCGTATTGATGAAAACATCGTAGGTAATAAAAAGGGGATTTTTCAACAATACAGCGATGGTAAAAATGTATTGAGAGAAGCGATGAGCAATATTTTGCCAGACAGGGTAATTAACAGAAAAAAGCAGGGATTTAGTGCCCCGGACGAAAGTTGGTATCGCGGGGAAAATGCTCAATATGTAAAGGATTTGTTGCTTGGAAAAAATATAGTTAGTGCACAATTTATTAACCAGGATTATGTAAGGCAGATAATAGATGAACATTGTAATAAACGTATTAATCACCGGTTACTACTGTGGAGTTTTATGTGTTTTGAATGGTGGTGCAGATTGTTTTTAAACAATGAAAAAATAAAATGAGAAAGATATTATTAACGGGTGCAGGCGGTTTAGTTGGTACACATTTGTTGCCATTGTTAAACGAAGAACATGAAGTCTGTACTATCTCCAGAAAAAATATCAGTAACAATAATATTAATATTGACTTTAGTAAAGAATGGGATACAAGGGCACTCCCAAAGGATCTGGATACTATTATTCATCTTGCCCAAAGTGAAAATTTCAGGGATTTCCCAGGCAAGGCAATTGAAGTCTTTAATGTAAACACTACAAGCACTCTGAAGTTAATAGACTTCGCCTGTAAGACAGGAGTAAAAACATTTGTTTTTGCTTCTTCTGCCGGGATATATGGAAATTCGGATTTTGAATTTGAAGAGTCAATGGATATTGTTTACAAAAGAGAAATGGGTTTTTATCTTGCTACAAAACAGTGCAGTGAAATTATTCTGGACAATTATTCATCACTTTTACAGATAATACAATTAAGGTTATTTTTTGTATATGGCAACGGGCAAAGAAAGGATATGTTAATCCCCAGGTTGATAGACAATGTTCGAAGAGGAGTACCACTTCACTTACAAGGCGCTTCTGGAATAACCATTAATCCTACCCATGTAAGTGATGCAGCCAAAGCTATTAAAGCATCTTTGAATCTAAGTGGTAGCCATAAAATTAATATCGCGGGTCCAGAATTATTAACAATGAAAGAAATAGGGAGAATAATTGGAAACCTTGTTCATAAACAACCACAATTTATCATGGAAGGAAAGGAAGCTAAAAATTTAATAGGAAGCACATCCAATATGAGTAAAATGCTTATAAAACCCGCAACTAAATTTAAGGATGGCATTAAAGATCTAATTTAAATCATAAAAATGGCAGAAAATAATACAGCCCAGAGTTTTAGCGACAAATGGCACAAAAATACTGCATTGGCTTTTGAAAATACCCTTAATCCCGATTCAGAAACTTTTAAATGGATTACGGAAAGAAATGGCTTTAAAAATAAAAATGAATTAAGAAAATATCTCAATTCAAAAAAAAGAATTCTGGATGCCGGATGTGGCAATGGCAGGGTAACAGCTTTGTTAAGAACCTACTCAGATCCCAAAACAACAGAGATTGTTGGAATTGACCTTACTGCTGCTGATGTTGCCGAAAAAAATTTAGCAGGCTACAAAAATGTAAAATTTTACAAGAAAAATTTATTGGACGACCTCACTTCCTTAGGTAAATTTGATTTTATCTATTGCCAGGAAGTTTTGCATCATACAGGAAACGCCAGAAAAGGATTTGACAATCTTGTAGAACTACTGGAACCTGGTGGCGAAATTGCTATCTACGTTTATAAACAAAAAGCTCCAGCCAGAGAATTTGTTGATGATTTTATCCGGGAAAAAATTGTAGGAATGGATTATGAAACTGCAATGAAACATTGTAGGCAAATTACAGAACTTGGCAAAGCGCTCACAGATCAGAATATCAAATTAACAATACCCGAAGTGGACTTACTGCAAATAAAATGTGGCGAATATGATTTGCAAAGATTTATTTATCATTTTTTTGCAAAAATATTTTGGAATTATGAATATAGTTTCGAAGATAATGCTGTGATCAATTATGATTGGTATCATCCGCAGGATTGTACACGTCATACTATTGAAGAAGTAAGAAATTGGTTTACCCAAAATGAGTTAAAAATTAATCGTGAATACGTTGATTTTTACGGAATAACAATGAGAGGTGAAAACATTGAGTAGATGATGGGCTCTTACCATAGTTTCAAAATAAAGGAACCTAATTGGTGAATACAGACGAAAGAACCTATAAAGTAGGATTAAAAATAATTAATGAAGATACTATTCCTTCCACAAAATATTGCATCGATGCCGGCCATCACAGCTGCTTCTTTGAATAAGAATAAAAATATAACAGCCAACTGCATTACTCAGTCCTTATCTAAATACCAACAAAAAAACGAACATGTAATTCTTATTCCAAAAGAAATATCAAAATATAAACCTATAAGATGGCTTTATTCAGGGTGGAAATTTAGAAGGGAATTAAAAAAATGGATAAAGTGGGCCGATGTGTTACATTATACATGGGGAACGGCATTTAGAAATGGAGGGGATTTAAAATTGGCTAAATCTGAAAACAAGCCAATATTTATAGAATGGGTGGGTAGTGATTTAAGAAATCCTGATTATTTAAAAACCATAAATTCTTATTATAAATTTGCCTTTGAAAACGGCTACGAATATGCACACATTGAAAGCAAAGCCAATTCTCTAAAAAATCAAAAACTTTTTGCAAAATATGGAGCCATTCCTTTACTTTCTCCTGAAATGAATCTCTTTGCGGATAAATTGCTTTTTAAAAACACACATTTGCTCTATCAAAGAGTGGATGTGAAAGAATTTAGTCCTTCTTATCCTGCATTAAACAATAATAAACCTTTAATAATTCATTCGCCAACTGCAAAAATTTGTAAAGGCAGCAATATTATTATTTCAACTATTGAAGAGCTTAAAAAGCAATTTAATTTTGATTTCATGTTGCTTAACGATATAAGCAGAGAAAAAGTACTGGGAATAATGAAGAATGCAGATATTTTTATAGATCAAATAATTCTTGGCAGCTATGGTATGGCCGCAATGGAAGCTATGGCTTTTGGCAAGCCAGTAATGTGCTATATTATGCCTCAGGTGTTTGAAGGTGGCTTATCACAAGAATGTCCTATTGTAAATACCAATCCTGATAATTTAAAAGAACAATTGATAAAGCTTATTACCAATCGACAACTTAGACACGATATTGGAATAAAAAGCAGGGCATTTGCTGAAAAATTTCATGATGTGGAAAAAATATCCGGACAGTTGTTAGCCATATACAAACTCGAATTAGAAAAGATGCATAATGCTGAAATATCTTAAACAATTAACCGGTGATTCACTAATATATGGTATTTCAGGTATCGTAAGTAAAATGATTGGTATTTTCTTAGTGCCAATATACACGAGATTATTTTTGCCAAAAGACTATGGAATTATTAATTTGGTAAATACCACATTCATTTTATTAAGTATTCTCATTGTTTGTGCTTTAGATAGTTCGGCCGCAAGATGGTTCTTCGATTCTACAGAGAAATCAGACCATAAAAAAACTTTTGGCGCTTATATTTGGTTTCAACTTTTTCTGGCTGTTATCGTAGCTGGAATCATCATTGTGTTTAGTTCTCCATTAAGTCAGTTTTTTTTCAAAGAAAATGGTAAGCCCATTTATTTTATACTGCCTGCAATTACTTTGATCACTAACATCTTACCATCTGTATTAATAAATTGGTTTAGGCTGCATCGAAGACCGGTAGCTACTGTGGTATTTACTATTGCTCAAACGATTGCTGCAGTTAGTCTTACGGTTTTATTCGTTGTTTTTTTACATTGGCAAATTACAGGCGTGTTTGCAGCCCTTGCCATCAGTTCATCCATTTTCAGCCTGGTGGCTATCATTATGTTACGAGGCTGGCTCAACCTTAAATATTTTTCTAAACAAAGGCTAAAAGTAATGCTGAGATTCGCATTGCCTATGATTCCGGCAGCACTTTCCTATTGGTTGCTAAACAATACAGACTCCTATTTTATTGCATATTTTACTAAAAGCACTGCAGAAGTTGGCTTGTTTGGTATTGGCGCTATGCTGGCTTCTGTGATTGGTATGTTTACCGGCGCTTTTCAACAGGCGTGGGGGCCTTTTGCTTTTTCTCTAATTAATAATCCCGATGCAAAAAAAGTGTATGCAAGTATCTTTTTAGTATTTGGATATGGCATGGCAATTTTAGCAGCGTTACTTATGCTATTTGCTCCCGAAGCATTAATGATCTTTACGACCCCTGAATATTATGATTCTGCCTGGGTAGCCGGTATATTAGGATACAATCTTGTGCTTATCAGCTTTTCCTATATTGCTATTATAGGCATCTCAATTAAAAGAACAACAGCACCTTATGGAATAGCTATGCTTTACGCAACGATTGTAACCATAGCGCTTGATATAATTCTTATCCCCAAATTTGGTAAAGAGGGTTCGGCGCTGGCAACAGTAATTGCGCAAATAATAGTACCTGCTTATCTTTTTTACAAAGGACAGAAGGTTTATCCTATTCCGTATAAATTTGCAGAAGTTGCGATTGTAATAATTACTTTTCTCGTGGTTGTGGTTGGGATAAGATTCATACATTTTGACAATTTAGCTACGCAGGTAATTGTAAAAGTAATAACTTCTCTGTTTATGATTACATTAACACTTTTATTAAACAGGAAAACTCTTTCAGTATTGATTTCAGGAATAAAAAAACAAAAAATTAATAAGGAAGCAAACGCGATCAATCCTACAGTTTAGAATTGCAGGATAATTTTATAAAAATGAAATGGATTGGCTTCTAATTTAGTAGGGTCTCCATATAAATCCGTAATCAAACGTTTAAGTAAACAACCCTCGCCTTCCGGCAAACAAACAAATAATGCAGATTTATAAATAGTGTCTGCAAGAAAACTGCCTGTTTTTTCTTTTGCCTGATGATTTCTCAAAGCCATCTGCGGGATTTCTTTATCATAGAATCAACTTGCAGAAAAAAATCGCCTTTATATTATAAAAATGGATGATTTAATTTAGGTTTTCTTTTAAACTTCGCATATATATCCCTGTTATATCTTTCTATAACTCTTTTGTTTACTTTAGGCTGCCAGCTTCAGCCTGCGTTTCTG
>Ga0307372_10007860_pt1 | contig 15149 bp, 11 predicted proteins | sample OX1MG_FD_202533 | JGI IMG/M metagenome (GOLD analysis project Ga0307372, IMG submission 202533) | Soil microbial communities from Risofladan, Vaasa, Finland - OX-1 | ecosystem: Environmental > Terrestrial > Soil > Coastal area > Acid sulfate soil | place: Finland: Risofladan, Vaasa | collected... | reverse complement strand
GCGCGGAGAAAAGCTCCTCCATGGTATCGGCGCCAATGCTCCACTTGAGCGAACGGTTGATGTTCGGATCGAAAGCTGCGGCGGCAAATTGCGGCGCCTCGTGCAGCGCGAGGTGAAGCCCGAACAAGGTCCAGCCGGTGTACCGGAAGTCATCGAGCTTCGTGGCGAACGCCGCCGGCAGTTGGGTCCGGCCGATCAGGTTTTCGAAGGTCTGATGCACGTCGAGGGTCGAGGCGACGAATTGGCTGGCGCGCACGGTGCGTCCATCGGCCAGCACAATGCCGCTGGCGCGGCCGCCTTCGATCAGGATGCGCTCGATCGCGACCTGCGGCGCGAACGTGCCGCCGGCGGCGATGAACGTCTCCATCAAGCCGCGCGCCAGGTTGAACGAGCCGCCCTGGCAGAGTTGGTAGCCACTTTCCAGATCGAAGGCGCGGATCACCGAGCCCATCGGGCTTGTCTTCGACAGCGTATCGGTCAGCCAGGTGCCGAACAGCGACACCTTGAACAGGAACAGCAGCTTGACGTGGTCGTTCTCGAACAATTCGTCGACGACATCGAGCGGCTGGCGGTGGCTGATGGCGAGGAAGTCGCGCCCGATCGCGGTTTTGTTCAGCAGAGCTTCGCGCTCGGCCTGCGGCAACGGCTCGGCGTAGCGCTCGGGAATGAGGATGCGCGCGGTGATTTCCTCGGCGCGCCGGTTCCAATCCCGGAACGTCTCGGCGTCGCGCCTGGAGAAGCGCGCGACGTTGGCGATGGTTTCTTCGCGATCGCGGCCGAACACCAGCGCGGTGCCGTCGCGATGCGCCTGGCCGAATTCGTAGCGCGGGGTGATGTAAGTCACGCGCTGATCGAGACCGAGATCTTTGAACCACGGCGTCTCGGAAATATGGAAATGATTGATCGAATGCAGGTTGTGGTAGAAGCCGGGCGCGGTGACTTCCCTGGTGCAAAGGCCACCGCCATATTGCAGCCGCCGATCGACCAGCAGGACGCGCAAGCCGGCTTTGGCGAGATAGCTGCCGAGGATCAGGCCATGATGGCCGGCGCCGATGACGATGCCGTCATAGCCTTGCTCGAGCGCCTTGCTCACCCGTTCCTCGCCTTTTCTCGTTCCGCTTGGCGGCGATTAGACCTTGACCGCTCATTCCCGCGCAAGCGGGAATCCAGCGAGAGTTGTTATATGAGCAGGGCTGGGTAGCTGCTTGCGCGGGGACGAGCGATTGGTTGTTAGCATGACACTGCCGCTGCGCATGCCGTTCCCGCCGATGGAGGCTCTGTCGGTCGACGAGATACCCATCGGCAAAGAATGGCAATACGAGCCGAAATGGGACGGCTTCCGCGCGCTTGCCTTTCGCGACGGCGACAAGGTCGAACTGCAATCGAAGTCCGGCCGTTCGATGACGCGGTATTTTCCCGAGCTGGTGGCGGCGCTGCGCGCGCTCGAACCGAAAAAATTCGTGCTCGACGGCGAGATCGTCGTCCCGGACGGCGGCGGCTTCTCTTTCGATGCGCTGTTGCAGCGGATCCATCCGGCGGCGAGCAGGGTGCAGCGGCTGGCACGGGAAACCCCGGCGCTGTTCATTCTTTTCGACATTCTCGTCGATGGCGCCGGCGATGCGTTGGTCGGGGAAACGCTGGCGAAACGGCGCACGGCGTTGGAAGCATTTTACAAAAAATATGGCCGGCGCACGCCGGCGTTACGGCTGTCGCCGGCGACGACGCGGCTTGCCGACGCCAAAGCCTGGCTCAAGCGCGCCGGCGCGACGCTCGACGGCGTTATCGCCAAGCGGCGCGACCTCGTTTACCGATCCGGCGACCGCAGCGGTATGCAGAAGATCAAGAACTACCGCAGCGCCGACTGTGTGGTCGGCGGCTTTCGCTACAACGAGGGAAGCCCGTTGGTCGGTTCGCTCCTGCTCGGCCTTTACGACAAGAAGGGTCATCTGCATCACGTCGGCTTCACCGCGACTATCAAGCGCGAAGAAAAGCCGGCGCTGACCAAAAAGCTCGAACGCCTGATCGGGCCGCCGGGATTTACCGGCAACGCGCCGGGCGGTCCAAGCCGCTGGTCGACGGAAAGATCGGGCGAGTGGCAGCCGCTCAAGCCAAAGCTCGTGGTCGAGGTCTGCTACGACCACTTTTCCGGCGAGCGCTTCCGCCATGGCACGCGGCTCTTGCGCTGGCGGCCGGACAAGGCGCCGCGGCAATGCACGTTCGATCAGCTCGGGCGCGAGAAGGGCAATCTGGCTTCGCTGCTGGGTTGAAGCGCATTCACCCAAAACAAACATGGCCGGCGTTGCCGCCGGCCATGCCTTCGGAAATTTATGAAACGCAGTCTTACTTCATCGCGTCATAGACGGCGTGCGTCCAGGCGCCGACCGGCTTCTTGGTGATCACCGGGTCGGAGCCGCCTGAGAGCAATTCCGCAACCGTGCGGTCGGCATCCTTGACGTCAAGCTTGCCGTTGCCCGGATCGAGCAGCTTGGCGATTTCGCCCATCATCTGCTCCTGGTGATGCAGCGTCTGCGCGCCGGTGGTGTCGGCGGCGATTACGATCTTCGCCGCTTCCTTGTCGTTCGCCTGCGCCCACTTCCAGCCCTTCTCCGAGGCTTGCACGAACTTCGCCATCTTGGCGACGAAGGCCGGGTCCTTCAGCTTCGGCTCCATTGCGTAGAGGCCGTCCTCGAGCGTGGCGACGCCTTCGTCGGTGTATTTGAACACAACCAGCTGGTCGGGTTTGTAGCCGGCGTCGATCACCTGCCAGTATTCGTTGTAGGTCATGGTCGAGATGCAGTCGGCCTGCTTCTGCAGCAGCGGATCGACGTTGAAGCCCTGCTTGATGACTTTGACGCCGCCGGCCGATCCGTCGGTCTTGAGGCCCAGTTTCGCCATCCAGGCGAGGAACGGATACTCGTTGCCGCCGAACCAGACGCCGAGCGTCTTACCCTTGAAGTCCTTCGGTGTCTTGATGCCGGTGTCCTTGCGGCAGGTCAGCTCGAGACCGGATTTTTTGAAGGTCTGCGAGATGTTGACCAGCGGCACGCCTTTTTCACGCGATGCCAGCGCCGACGGCATCCAGTCCACGACCACGTCGGCGCCGCCGCCGGCAATCACTTGCGGCGGAGCGACGTCCGGGCCGCCCGGATTGATGGTGACGTCGAGACCGGCGTCCTTGTAAAAACCCTTCGCCGCCGCGACGTAGTAGCCGGCGAATTGCGCCTGGGTCACCCACTTGAGCTGGACGGTGACCTTGTCGGCGGCGTAAGCGCCGCTTGCGAGCGATACGCCGCAAGCGATCCCCGTAACGAGTACAAACTTCTTCAACATGTGTCGTCCCTCCACGCTTGAAAGCTACCTAATAGTCCGAACTCTAACATTCGCATCCGCGTTCGGCACCTACTTCCGATACGATGGATGCCAGGAAGTCACCGCACGCTCGGCGAGTGCGACGATCCCGTAGAAAGCCATTCCGGCCACGGCGGCCAGAGCTATTTCAGCCCATACCATATCGAGCGACATGCGGGCCACTTCGATCGAGATGCGAAAGCCGATGCCGCGCAGCGGAGTGCCGAAAAACTCGGCCACAATCGCGCCGATCAGGGCCAGCGTCGAATTGATCTTCAGGGCGTTGAAGATAAACGGCATGGCCGCCGGCAGGTTAAGCTTGAGCAAGGTCTGCACCGGGCGCGCACCGTAGGACCGCATCAGGTCGCGCTCCATCGGGCCGGCGACCGCAAGCCCGGCAAGCGTATTCACCAGCATCGGGAAGAAGCACATGACCGCGACCACGGCGGCCTTCGACTGCCAGTCGAAACCGAACCACATCACCATGATCGGGGCGATGCCGACGACCGGCAGCGCCGAAACGAAATTGCCGAGCGGCAGCAAGCCGCGTTTGAGGAAATCGTAGCGGTAGGCGACGACGGCGACGAGGAAGCCTGCGCCGCAGCCGATTGCGTAGCCGGCGAGAACGCTGCGCACGAAGGTCTGCATGAAATCCTCGCCCAGAGTCGGCAGCGAGCGGGCAAGTCGCAAAGCGGTCGAGGTCGGCGCCGGCATCAGCACCGGCGAAACGCCGAAGCCGCGCACGGTCACTTCCCAGAGATAGATCAGAAAGACGCCGAACATGAGCGGAATCGACAGGTCGCGCAGCCAGCGCATGGCCTGATCGGCGGCGCTCAAGCTTGCGAGCCGCGTCGACGTGAGAATGGCGCCGAGCCAGATAGCGAGCACCATCAGCCAGTAACCCCAGCTCGCATAGCCGGCGATCGCCGGATCCTGGAGCAACATGATGGTCACGCCGCAACCGAGTGCGGTGCCGACGAGGCCGAACACGGCCGAGACCGGCGTCCGCCACGAGGCCAAGGCGAAAGCGGCCGCGGTAGCGATCAAGGCGACCAGCAGGCCGGAGCGTGCGGTGAACGCGCTTGCCGCTTCGCTTGATAGTGGCAACGCCAATGCGACCAACAATCCGGCCGCGGCCACCCAGAAGCCGACCGCCTGCAAGCGCGCGCTCACGTCAGCGCCCCCATGCGCTGCGCCGTCAATTTTGCAATCGCGTCGATGATCGCGATTAGCACGGTAGCGATCACCGCGGCGCAGACCAGCGCCGCCCAGATCTGCACCGTCTGGCCGTAATACGATCCGCTCAGGAGCCGCGCGCCGAGACCGGCCTGGGCGCCGGTCGGCAGTTCGGCGACGATGGCGCCGACGAGCGAGATCGTGACCGAGACTTTCAGGCTCGCGAACAGGTACGGAATCGACGCCGGCCAGCGCAGCTTCCACAGCACTTGCAGCTTGTTGGCCGACCAGGTCCGCATCAGATCGAGCTCGATCGGGTCGGGCGAGGTCAGACCTTTCACCATGCCGATGGTGACCGGGAAAAAGCACAGATAGGCGGAGATTATCGATTTCGGGAACAGGCCGCGAATGCCGATCGCGCCGAACACGACGATGATAATCGGCGCGATCGCCAGGATCGGCACCATTTGCGAACAAATGATCCAGGGCAGCAGGCTCTTCTCGAGCGTGCGCAAATGCACGATCAGAATGGCGAGCACGATGCCGAAGATGACGCCGATGGCGAAGCCGACCGCGGTGGCGGAGAGCGTGACCCAGGCGTGATAGGCGAGGTTGCGCGGCGAATTGAGCGGATAGCCGAAGATCGAATCGTAAAGCTCAACCGCCACCTGATGCGGCGCCGGCACCACCGGCCGCTTCGCCTCCATCGTTCCGGCCACCAGTTCGCCGAACGTATATTTGACTTCGTTGCGCTCGAACGCGTCGCGCACCAGCGGCGCATTCATAAAGAAAGCGGCGAGGTACCAAAGCACGAACAGGACGGCGACGACGGCGAAGATCGGTGTGTGCTCGCCGACCCATGCGGTCGGCCGCCAGTTCGCCCGCGGCCAGGGAACGGCGCTACTCGTCATACGAATGGCCCGAACGCAGACCGGAACGGACACGCTGCGCAATCTTGATGAATTCGGGCGTCTCGCGAATTTCCAGCGTGCGGGCGCGCGGGAAATCGCAGAGGATGACATCGATGATGCGCCCCGGCCGCGGCGACATCACCACGATCTTGGTGGAGAGGAACACCGCTTCCGGAATCGAGTGGGTGACGAACACCACGGTTTTGCCGGTCTGATCCCACAGCCTAAGCAGTTGTTCGTTCAGGTGGTCGCGCACGATCTCGTCGAGTGCGCCGAACGGCTCATCCATCAACAGCAGTGCAGGATCGAACGATAGCGCGCGGGCGATCGAGGCGCGCTGCTGCATGCCGCCGGAAAGCTGCCAGGGAAATTTGCGCTCGAAGCCGGAAAGATTCACCAGCTTGAGATAACGCTGCATGCGCTCGCGCCGCTCGCTGGCTGGAAAGCCCATGATTTCGAGCGGCAGCATCACGTTGCGCTCGATGGTGCGCCACGGATAAAGCGCCGGCGCCTGGAAGATGTAACCGTATTGACGCTTCAGCCGCGCTTCCCCGGCGGTGACGCCATTGACCAGGATCGTGCCCGTGGTCGGCTGTTCGAGGTCGGCAATCACCCGCATCAGCGTGGTCTTGCCGCAGCCGGACGGTCCGATGAACGACACGAAATCGCCGTCGCTGATTTGCAGGTTGATGTTGGCGAGCGCTTCGACCGCGCCGTCGCGCGACTGGAAGGTCAGCGAGACGCCGCGCGCATCGACGGTGAGCGCCGACGCGTTTGCGGCGCGGGGAGCGCCGGTCGCCGGCTGCGACGGCGTCATGCGCTCGGCAGCTTGGGTCGCAGTCGGCGGCGAAGACGCGGTTGCCACGCTTTGCTCCGTCGGGCCCGGTCGCCTCGCCACGCGTTGGTCCATCGGAAAATACTGACAGACCTACGCACGGATTCCGCGCCCAACCTTTGTTCAACGCTGAGAGAATATTGGGCAGGGCCAATTATTTCAATTATAAAGTGTTTTCGGCGGCTGGGGCGGTTTTGACTCCTCGTCGCGATGGTCTCCATAGTTGCCTCGTCCTCGGGTAAATCGCAGCATGAAGCCAGCGCCTTTCCAGTACGTCGCCGCCCAAACCATCGAGCAAGCCTTGCAATTGAAGGCCGAACACGGTGACGAAGCGCGTTTTCTCGCCGGCGGTCAAAGTCTTGTTCCGACAATGAATTTCCGGCTCACGCAGCCGGCGATGCTGATCGACATCAATCCGCTGAATGAGCTTGCCGGAGTCAGCAACGGGGCCGGCGAGCGGCTGCGCATCGGTGCGCTGACGCGGTACCGCAACCTCGAACGCGATCCCGCCACCGCACCGCATTTGCCGCTCATTGCCGAAGCGCTGCCGCATATTGCGCATCCACAAATCCGCAACCGCGGAACGATCGGCGGCAACCTGGCACACGCCGATCCGGCGTCGGAAATGCCCGCCATCGTGCTCACGCTCGGCGGCAGGTTGCGCGCGCAATCGGCGAAGGGCGAGCGATGGATCGACGCGGCGAACTTTTTCGTCGGCGCGCTGACCACCGCGCTCGAGCCGGATGAGATGCTGATGGAAGTGGAATTGCCGAAAGCGCCGCCGCGCTCCGGCGCCTGCTTCATGGAGATGTCGCGCCGGCGCGGCGACTTTGCCATCATCGGCGTCGCGTGCATCGTGCGGCTCGACGACCAGGGGCGCTGCGCGGAAGCCCGCATCGGCTTGTGCAACGCTGGCGACGGACCGGTGTTCGCGACGCAGGCAAGCGCGTCGCTTGCCGGCCGAACGATCGGCAAGGACGAGATCGGCGAGGCGGCCAAGCTGGTGCAAAGCGCGATCGACCCCGGCGGCAGTATTCATGCCAGCAAGGAATTCCAGCGGCACGTTGCCGGCGTGCTGACGACGCGCGCTCTCACCAAGGCCAACGAGCGGGCGCGAGGGGCGGCATGAGTACCGAGATGCACGCGATCACCGTTACGGTGAATGGCACGCATTACAGCCGGCAGGTCGAAGGTCGGCTGCTGTTAAGCGATTTTCTGCGGCACGACCTTTTGCTCGCCGGCACCCACGTCGGTTGCGAGCATGGCGTCTGCGGCGCCTGCACCGTCATTTTCGATGGCGCGCCGGTTCGTTCCTGCCTGATGTTTGCGGCGCAGACCGACGGCCACCGCATCGAGACGGTCGAGGGGCTCGCCGCCGACCGCGATCATCTGCATCCGCTGCAACAGGCGATGCGCGATTGCCACGGTTTGCAGTGCGGCTATTGCACGCCGGGCATTCTGATGACCATGAAAGTGTTTTTGGAAGAGACCCCGAACCCGGACGAAGCGCAGATCCGCGAAGCGCTGTCCGGCAATTTGTGCCGCTGCACCGGCTATCAGCACATCGTCGAGGCGGTGCAGCTGGCGGCCGAGCGGATGCGGAAGTGAACGTGACAACCCGGAATTTTGGCGCTCCGATCCGCCGCAACGAAGATCCGCGGCTGCTCAGCGGTCAGGCGCTGTTCGTCGACGACGTGGAGCTGCCCGGAATGCTGTACGCGGCGTTTCTGCGCAGCAATGTGGCGCACGCCCGCATCCGTTCGATCGACGTTACGGCGGCGCGCGCCCGCGACGGCGTAGTCGCGGTCTACATCGCCGAGGACCTCGGCGATTACTGGGCGCCGGGTCCGCTGTTGGTGCCGCCGCCGCCGATCGAGGGCATCACGTTCAACCAGCGCACCCAGGTGCCGCTGGCGAAAGACAAGGTGCGTCACGTCGGCGAGCCGTTGGCGGTGGTGCTGGCGCAAAGCCGCTATCTCGCCGAGGATGCGCTCGCCGACATCACCGTCGAGCTCGATCCGCTGCCGGCCGTCGTCGATCTCGAAAAAGCCCTGACCGGCGACGCGCGCGTCCACGACGACGTCCGCGGCAACATCGCCGCGCGGGTCCGGCAAAGCCGCGGCGATTATGCGGCGGCGCGTTCGCGCGCCAAGCATGTCATCGCGCGCCGCTTCCATTACGATCACGGCGCCTCCTCGCCGATCGAGACGCGCGGCGTTGTCGCCAACTGGGACGCGCGCGCCAACCAGCTCACCATCTGGGACACCACCCAGGCGCCGGTATTCCTGCGCAACGGGCTTGCCGGCATGCTGGGCTTAAGCGAGCGGCAGGTGCGGGTGATCGCCCCCTTCGTCGGTGGCGGTTTCGGACCGAAGATCATGTTGTTCTATCCGGAAGAGGTGGTGATCCCGTGGGCGGCGATGCGGCACAACCGTCCGATCAAATGGATCGAAGACCGGCTCGAGCATTTTTTCGCCACCACGCAGGAGCGCGGCCAGACCCACGACGCCGAGATCGCGCTTGATGCGGATGGCCGCATCCTCGGCGTCAAGGACGTGTTCCTGCACGACACCGGCGCCTATAACCCTTACGGCCTGACCGTCCCGATCAACAGCCAGTGCACCTTGCTCGGCCCCTACGTCATCCCGAGCTACGACTCTACATTCACCGCAATCTTTACCAGCAAACCGATCGTCACGCCGTATCGCGGCGCCGGGCGGCAGCACGGCGTGTTCGTCATTGAACGGCTTATGGACATTGCCGCGCATGAATTGAAGATCGACCGGGTTGAAATCCGCCGCCGCAATCTTATCCCGCCCGACGCGTTCCCCTACAACAACGAGATCATCTATCAGGACTTCGCGCCGCTCTCGTATGACAGCGGCAATTACGCGCCGATCCTCGACAAGGCGCTGGCGATGATCGGCTACGATAAGTTTCTCGCCGATGAGCAGCAGCGGTTGCGCGCGCAGGGCCGCCACGTCGGCGTCGGCGTTGCCTGTTACGTCGAAGGTACCGGCATCGGCCCGTATGAGGGTGCGAAAGTGCAGGTTCAGGCCAACGGCAAAGTCAGCGTGGCAACCGGGATCGGCACCCAAGGGCAGGGGCATTTCACCTCGTTCGCGCAGATCGTTGCCGACCAACTCGGCGTCGAGGTGCCCGACGTCGACGTCGTGACCGGCGACACCGATCAGTTCTATTGGGGCGCCGGCACCTTCGCCAGCCGCGGCGCCGTGGTGGCCGGCAACGCCGTCAACGAGGCGGCGAAGGCGGTGCGGCAGAAAATCCTCAAACTCGCCGCCGAACATTTCGAATGCGCCGAGGAGGATCTTGAAATCGCCAACGGCGCGGTGTCGGTGGTCGGCGTGCCCGGTCAGGCGATCAAGCTCGGCGCGCTGGCGGTCAAAGCCAATCCGATGCGCGGCGCCGTCAAACCGGGAGCCGAGCCCGGTCTCGAATCGACGCAATATTTCGGGCCGCCGGGCGGCGCCACCGCGGCCGGCGTGCACGCCATGATCGTCGAGGTTGATCCGCAGACTTTCACGCTCGAGGTGCTCAAATATGTCGTGGTGCACGATTGCGGCACCGTCATCAATCCGCTGATCCTTGCCGGCCAGATTCACGGCGGCGTGGCGCAAGGCGTCGGCAACGCCTTTTACGAGCAGCTCGTGTTCGACGATGACGGCCAGTTGCTCAACGCGTCGCTCGCCGACTACCTGCTGCCAACCGCGTTGGAAGTGCCGCATGTGGACATCGCGCACACGGTGACGGTGTCGCCGCTCAATCCGCTCGGCATCAAGGGAGCGGGCGAGGCGGGCGCCATTCCGGTCGGACCGCTGTTCGCGCAGGCGATCGAAGACGCGCTCGGGTTGCTCGACCGCAACGTCGAGCTCAACGAGATACCGTTAAGTCCCGGCCGGTTGTTTGAACTGACGGCCAAATTGCGATGACGTTACGATGATTTTGATTACCGGTGCCGCCGGCAAGACCGGCAAAGCCGTGGTCAATGCGTTGGCGGTCAACGGCGTTCCGGTGCGCGCCTTGGTGCGTAACCCGCAACACGTCGGTGCGCTGCAGATGCTCGGCGCCGCCCAGGTCACCGTCGGCGGCTTCGAGGATGCGGACGCGCTGGCGCGCGCGGCGAATGGCGTGCAAGCGATCTATCATATCTGTCCCAATGTCAGCCGTGACGAGGTTGCGTATGCGCGCGCGGTGGTCACGGCGGCCAAGGCGCAGGGCGTCACTCGCTTCGTCTATCATTCGGTGCTGCATCCGCAGATCGAAGCCATGCCGCATCACTGGGCGAAGATGCAGACCGAGGACTTGCTGTTTGCCTCCGGCTTCGATCTGACGGTGCTGCAACCGACCGCGTATATGCAAAATATTCTCGGCGCGTGGCGCGGTGTCATTGTCGATGGCGTATTTCGCGCGCCTTATCCGGTCGAGACGCGAATAAGTCTGGTCGATCTGGAGGATGTTGCGGCCGCCGCAGCGCTGGTCCTCACCAAGCCGGGCCATGGCGGCGCGACGTATGAACTGGTCGGCACCGAGCCGTTGAGCCAGACCGCCGTCGCAGCGACGATCGGCGCCACGCTGGAACGTCCGGTGCAAGCCGCCGCGGAGCCGGTCGAGGAATGGGAAGCGCGCGTCAGCACCGGCGGCATGGGCGAATACGAGCGTCATACGTTGGCGGCGATGTTCCGTTATTATGGCGAACACGGCTTGATCGGAAACAGCAACGCGCTGTCCTGGCTGCTTGGCCGGCCGCCGCACAATCTCACGCACTTTCTCAAGCGGGTCGGCGTGCGCGGCGTTGACAGCTGAACGCTGCAACGTCGAGACGGCGGCGGAGTTATCGGATCATGGCACGCGAAGACGTCGAGGTGGTGGTCGTGGGCGGCGGCGCGGCGGGGATCGCCGCCGCACGGCGGCTGCATGACGCTTCGATAGATTGTCTTTTGGTTGAAGCCCGCTCGCGGCTGGGCGGCCGGGCCTGGACCGTAATCGAGCAAGGCTACGCGCTCGATCTCGGTTGCGGGTGGCTGCATTCGGCCGACCGCAACCCGTGGCGTGGCATCGCCGAGGCGCAGGGTGCGACCATCGACAGATCGGCGGCGCCGTGGTCGCGGCAGCCGCTGGAAGTCAGCTTCCCGCGTGATGAGCTGAACGATTATCAGGCGGCGATGGCGTCATTCTTCGACCGTCTCGAACGGCTGGCGCAAAATCCGTCCGACGTTGCCTGCTCGGCCGCCTTTCTGCCGAACTGCCGCTGGAATCCGTTGTTCGATGCGTTGAGCACCTACATCAGCGGCGCCGAATGGGAGTTCATCTCGGCGAAGGACTACGATCGTTACGCCGACAGCGGCATCAACTGGCGCATCGTCGAAGGGCTTGGCGCAATGATCGCCACTCATGGCGCCAGTCTGCCGGTCGTCTTCGATTGTCCGGTGCGCACCATCGATCACGGCGGCAAGCGCCTGCACATCGAGACCGCGCAAGGTACGATGACGGCGGACCGCGCGATCATCGCCGCGCCGCCGACAATGCTGACCGCCGGCGCGCTGTCGTTTACACCGGCGCTGCCCAAAAAAACTGAGGCCGCGCAAAACTTGCCGCTGGGACACGACGACAAACTTTTCATGACGCTCGACAATGCCGAGGAGTTCGACAAGGACTTGCGGGTGTTCGCGCATATCGATCGCACGGCCACCGCCGGCTACAACTTCCGGCCGTTCGGCCGGCCGCTGATCGAGGCCTATTTCGGCGGCGCCTGTGCCGCCGCGCTGGAAGCGCAGGGCGATGCGGCGTTCTTCGATTTTGCCGCTACCGAACTGAGCGATGTGTTCGGCAATGATTTCCGCCGCCGGATAAAGCCGATCCGGGTTCATCGCTGGGGCGCCGATCCGTTGGCGCGCGGCGCTTACTCCTACGCAACGCCCGGATTTGCCGATTGCCGGCAAACGCTCGCCGAGCCGGTCGATAATCGGTTGTTCTTTGCCGGCGAAGCCTGCTCGCCGCACGATTTTTCAACCGCGCATGGCGCACTGCAAACCGGCGTGGCTGCGGCCGAGCAAGTGATCGCGGCGCGCACGAAGGAACTGGCGCGCTAACGCTTATGTGGTGGCCGAGCCGCTGGCTGCCGCTCGTGTACCGCGTACCAAGCGCGGAACAGCAACACGAAAATCGCGCCAATGATGCCGCCGCAGGCGATCACCATCATGATGCGGTCGGCGCTCCAGCCGGCGCCAAGCAGCACGCCGGCGATCAACGGCCCGACGATCTGACCGAAGCGGCCCATGGCCATACCAGCGCCCACGCCGGTGGAGCGGATCGGCGTTGGGTAGATCAGCGCCGAGAGCGCGATGGCGCCGGCCGTTCCCAATCCGAGGAACAAACCGACAAGGCCGATGCCGGTTGCCGCGAGCGCGACCGACGAAGCGCCGTAACCCAACAGCACCGTGGCCGCGGTGCCGGCGAGGAAAGCGGGGAACAGCACAGCCATGATGCCGAAGCGCTGCATCAAATGCCCGGCGGTCGATTGGCCGATGAACGCGCCGAGCCCGTTGAAGGCAATCACGAACGCGGTGGCGGCGGGTGGAATGCCGTTGAGCTTGAGCAAGGTCGGCGTCCACAGCGTGACGACCGTGAGTACGCCGAAGCCCATAAAAAACGGCACCCAGAGGAACAGCGTGCCGAGCGTGCGGCCTTCGGTGAATAAATGCCGGATCGTGCCGCCGGCGAGCCGCTCCTCTTCGATCACGAATTGCGAGCCGGCGGGAAGATCGCGCACGCGCAAGCGCGCGACGATGCGCCGAACGGCGTCGTTGTCGTTGCGGCGCGTCACCAGGAACTTGATCGATTCCGGCAGATACACGAGCAGCACCACGACCAAAACGAGGGGTAGGACGCCGCCGATAAAGAAGATCGCCCGCCAGCCGACATGGACCAGAAGGTAGGTGTTCATCAGCCCGCCGATCATCCCGCCAAGCGGAAACGACGACCACATCAGCGTCACCAAAGTGGCGCGCAGCCGCGCCGGCGCGTATTCCGCGGTCAGCGAAATAATGCATGGCGTCGCACCGCCAAGACCGAGCCCGGCGAGGATGCGGAAAGCGACCAGCATCGGAACCGAGGTTGCCAGCGCGGTGAGAATGGTGAACACGCCGATGATCACGGCGGCGATCAGCAGCAAAGTCCTGCGGCCGAACCGGTCCGCCAATTGACCGAACGTAGCCGCGCCGATTGTCGCGCCGACCAGCGCCGACGAGAAGATCGGTCCGAAATTGGCGAGCTTGATCCCGAGCCCATCGGCAATGAACGGCGCCGCCACGCCGATCGATTGGGTATCGATGCCGTCGAAAAGATTGACCAGCGCGCAGCCGATAATGGTGGCGATCTGAAAGCCGGTGAGCGGTCCATCGTCGATGAGGCGCGTAACGTTCACCTCATTCGGCGCTTTTGGCATGGACTCTTCCCGACGGCTTTTGCGCCCGCTCGCAAGGCGTTCGATGCCAGCCGACACCCGGCTGGATGAGAGTCCTAGTGGTCCGATTCTAACATTCGCATCCCTATTCGGCACCCTCTCATGCGAATGTTAGAATCAAAAGGACCACTAGCAAATTTGCGGCTTAGTGGAGCTTTGGATTTGACATTCGGTTCTTGAGTTTGCCGCCAGGTGGGTAGCGAATGTCAAATCCGCTCCACTAGCATGCTTTGGCGAAGTCATCGCGTCGCGCCGGCGGGTGCGAGCTAACCGCATGAAACCGCTTGGCGATTGCTTGCTTTGGTTTATTTGTTGTGCGCAAATGTCTTTCGCTGGGTAGAGTACCGAAAGTCGATGACGAGAAGCGTTCTGCAATTTCAGCGATGCGGCCGCACCGTGCGTATCGGTGAGTTCTTGCCCCGCACGACGTTGCTCGACTGGCTGCGTTTGCAAGAGCGTTCGATCGGCACCAAGGAGGGCTGCGCGGAGGGCGATTGCGGCGCCTGCGCCGTGGTCGCGGTGCGCGAGCGCGACGGCCGCCTGGTCTACGAGCCGGTCAATTCATGCATCACCTTGCTCGGCCAGATCGACGGCGCCGAGTTGGTCACCGTGGAAGATCTCGCCGACGACGGCGTGCTGCACCCGGTGCAGGAAGCCATGGCCCGCGACCACGGTTCGCAATGCGGCTTCTGCACGCCGGGCATCGTGATGAGCTTGTTCGCCCACTACCACGAATGTAACGGAGCGAGCAGCCGCGACCGGATCAACGACGCGCTCGCCGGCAATCTATGCCGCTGCACCGGCTACCGGCCGATTGTCGACGCGGCGCTGGAGGTTTGCCGCGGCGCCGACGACCAATTCACGCGCAATGCCGCCGCCCGCCGCCGCGCGATTGCCGCGCTCGATGACAAGGCCGATCTGTTCGTCGGCGACGAGCGCGCGTTCTTCGCCGCGCCGGCCAGCGAACAATCGCTGGCGCAACTTTATGCACGGCATCCCGACGCCACCATCATCGCCGGCGCCACCGACGTCGGATTGTGGATCACCAAACGACTGACGCCGATCGAAAAGATCATTCATGTCGGCCGCCTTGCCGAGCTTGCCGCAATCGAGAACACCGCCGAGGGTTTGGCGTTCGGCGCGGTCGTATCGCTGGCGCGCGCCGCGCCGGTGCTGGGATCGATCGATCCCGACATTGCCGAAGTGCTGCGCCGCTTCGGCTCGATCCAGGTACGCGCGGCCGGTACGGTCGGCGGTAACATTGCCAACGGCTCGCCGATCGGCGATCTCGCGCCTATGCTGATTGCGCTCGGCGCCAGCGTCGAATTACGCAACGGCGAGACAATCCGCCGGCTGCCGCTGGAAAATTTCTTTCTCGATTACGGCAAGCAGGATC
>Ga0307372_10007859_pt1 | contig 15149 bp, 12 predicted proteins | sample OX1MG_FD_202533 | JGI IMG/M metagenome (GOLD analysis project Ga0307372, IMG submission 202533) | Soil microbial communities from Risofladan, Vaasa, Finland - OX-1 | ecosystem: Environmental > Terrestrial > Soil > Coastal area > Acid sulfate soil | place: Finland: Risofladan, Vaasa | collected... | reverse complement strand
CTTGATCTTCGGCGCTGTCTCCAGCCAGGTCATCCCTCGTCCATCCATCCACTCGCCGGCGGCGAGATTCAGGACCCTGCGCACGATCGCGAGCGCCATGTTCAGAGTCTTCGTCTTGACGCCGTCCTGTCGCCGCTTCGCGATGAACTCCTGCAGGCTTCCCATGTGCACCTGTTTCAATTCCAAATCCCCGATGTAGGGATCGAGCTGCTTCAGGTGCAGCGCGTCGTCCTTGATGCTCGTCTTGTGGTTGTAGTCCTGCAGATACTTCGTTGCCGCCGTCCGGAACGAGCGCTGCTCGCGCATGCCATACAGATTGGCCTCGCGAAGCTCGATTACCCGCTTCGCGAGATACTCCTCGGCTTGCCGGAGGTCGCCTGTTCCAGTGCTTTCGCAAATGCGTGCTCCTCGGAACTGCTTATCGACGTGCCAGATCCCACCGCGTTTAGTGAGGCCTGACGTTCTTTGGTTTCCCATAGCTTTCCCCTTTCAGGTTGAGCCGCGGGATGCCCGTTGCGGCTCTTATACTCGTCCGCCCAGGTATCGAGGTCAAGGCGGTCGAAGGCGATTCCTTGCGTGCCGATCGGGATCGCTAAGAGTTTCGGCCGCACTTCGCGATTGAAGCGGTTCTTGTCCATGCCGAGATACCCCGGGGCATCGCGAAGCCGGATGAAGCGCGGCTCGGTGACGTTGAGTCTTGCCGACAGTCGGTTGGTCGCCATCGCACGGCGCTCGCACTGGAGGGTCGATTGATCGAACGGTAGCCGGGGAGCGGGAGTCTTGGTGGGATCGCCGCCGCTCGGCCTATCGTGTGAATCTTTCTCCGCCACCGCTTCTCCTGAGTTTCCCACCTGTCGTCCAATCCTCATCCGGGCAACGGGCGACAAGCGCAGTGCGGAGACCGGCGAGGACGCCGCGCCGACCGCGTATCCTGGGGGGTGTCGGGGCGCAGCCCTGATCAAGTGGGGTTGTAACGATTCCGGACTTGTTCCGGAATCGTTAAACAAACCCCTACCTTGTACAGACTGTGCGCCAGCCTCCGCGTCGGAGGCCTCGCGGAACGCGCACCGTTGCGCGCCGTGGGATTGAGGACATGAGCCGGAAGGACCCACAGAAGATACAGTTCGTCGGTGTACGATGTCGCTGATCGACGTCGAGGCACTGCACGCCGAGGCCGCGCAATGCGGAATGACGATGTGAGCGTCGCAAAACCCAGATCGTGTGATCCAGAGCGCTAACAGGGACCTTCGGACGCAACCAGGCGATCGCATGTTGCCCGCGGCGGGACTGGTACTTCGTGATTGCAGTCAGGTCTAGACATCAGACCTGCGTCCTATCGGGAGGCCGTGATGTCTGATGTCAGATCTGTGGACGAGTCCATTTATCCTGCTTAGCGGCCACGTCACATTCCGTAAGCAGGATGTGTGCAAAACTCCTGCGCGATCGGTTGACGCGCCGGTACCGCCAGTTGTGATCAGTCTGCGCAAAAGGTATTGGCGTCTTCCGGGGTTCGCTGCAGGCTGAGTCGATTGTCGGGACGCACCCGATTGAGGAGAGACAATGTCATCGCCCCCCGCCGTGCTCACGTGGTCGTACGACAAACCTCTCGTCGTTCTGTCGATTTTCATTGCGATTCTCGCGGCGGGCGCGGCACTCGATCTTGCCGGTCGAGTGACCTGCGCACGCGGGATGTCTCGACTTATTTGGCTGAGCGCCGGCGCCCTCACGATGGGCACCGGCATCTGGTCGATGCATTACATCGGCATGATGGCATACCTCCTGCCGGTGTCCGTGCTTTACGACTGGCCGACCGTATTGCTTTCGCTGTGGGCGGCGGTCATGGCTTCCTGGGTATTCCTATTTGTCGTGAGCCGGCCAACGATGCGGTGGCCGCAAGCGGTAGCCGGGAGCATATTCATGGGCGGTGGGATTGCCGCGATGCACTACATTGGCATGGAGGCGATGCGGTTGCCGGCCATGTGCCGCTACTCCGCCGGGTTGGTCACATTATCAGTGGTTCTCGCCGTCGCAATTGCCTTTGCGGCGCTCCGGATGAGCTTTGCGTTCAGGAGCAACTGCGATTGGGGCTGGCGGAAGGTCGCCACGGCGCTAACCATGGGTGCCGCCATCCCTGTCATGCACTACGTCGGCATGGCCGCGGTGAGATTCGTGCCGATGTCTCTCGGGCCGCACGATCTAGCGCATGCGATCGCCATCCCGAATCAGGGAATCGCCGACATTGCGCTGGGCACCATTGCGATTCTGGGGTTTGTGTTCCTGGCTTCAATGATCAATCGTCTTTTCGTGCTGCAAGCCGTGGCGCTGGCGTCCAGTGAGCGGCGCTTTCGCTTGATCGTGGAAACCGCCCTGGACGCGTTTCTTGAGATCGACCCAGCCGGCGTTCTGACCGGCTGGAATGTGCATGCGGAACTCACCTTCGGGTGGGCACGATCGGAGGCGATCGGCCAGCGAATCGAGAACATGATCGTGATGGACCGCGATTTGGAGGGAACGCGAGATCTCAAGGAGATCTTGGGTTCTACTGAGGCGACGGCGATTCCACAAAGAATTGAGGTGACGGCGCGGCATCGCGACGGTCATGAATTCCCGGCGGAAATGACCATCGCCATCATTAAATGGCAGGGAATCAGGCTTTTTGCTGCGTTTGTGCATGACGTCAGCGCACGCAAGCTGGCCGATCAGGAACGCGAGGAGGCCAAACATGCCGCTGAGAGCGGCAGTCGCGCCAAAAGCGAATTCCTCGCCAACATGAGCCATGAGATCCGTACGCCGATGAACGGCGTGATCGGCATATCGGAGCTATTGCTAGACACGCGGCTCGACGCAGTGCAACGCGATTATGCGGAAACCATCCGCGACAGCGGAGCGGCTCTTCTCACCGTCATCAATGACATTCTGGATTTCTCGAAGATCGAAGCCGGCAAGATCGAGCTCGAAAATAGCGATATGGATCTGCGCGATACGTTCGAGGATGTCGCGCGCCTGCTCTCGGTTCAAGCCCATGCAAAGGGGCTGGAAGTCACGGCGCAGATCGATCCGCATCTGCCCGACTTGGTGAAGGGCGATGCCGGCCGCATCCGGCAGATCTTGCTCAACTTCGCCGGCAATGCGATCAAGTTCACAAAGCAAGGGGAAGTATCGCTGGAGATCAAAGTTCTCGAGACCGGTGAGCGCGGTACGCGCGTGCGGTGCGAAGTGCGCGACACCGGCATCGGTATTTCCGCCAATTGCCTGAAGACCCTGTTTACGCCATTCACGCAAGTCGATGCGTCCACGACACGCAGATTCGGCGGCACCGGATTGGGATTGTCGATCGTGCGCCGTCTGGTCGAGCTCATGGGAGGCGAAACCGGAGTCGAAAGCGTGGAAGGCGCCGGCTCTACGTTTTGGTTCACCGCCCAATTCGCGCCGGCCGTCAACACCGGACAACCCTTGTATCCCGTACCGACCTCGATTAGAGGCCAGCGCGTACTCGTGGTGGATGACAATGCCACCAACCGCAAAGTCCTCGTAGCCCAGCTCATGTCATGCGGTGTCGAGCCCATGTCGGCGAGTTCTGCGGACGAAGGACTCGTCCTGCTCAGGCAAGCGCATGCGGTCGGCCGCCCCTTTGATGCGGCGCTCCTGGATTATCAGATGCCAGATTTCGACGGCGCACAGCTCGGCCGGATCATCATCCAGGATGAAACCCTCAAATCCACGCGGCTGATCCTCCTGACATCCTCCGGTCAGCGGGGCGATGCGCATCAGTTTGCCGATATCGGCTTTGCAGGTTATCTCCTGAAGCCGGTCACACGGCGTGACCTGACTGAGTGCCTGATATTGGTCCTCGCTCAACCAGCGGAGGGTTGGCATATGAAAAGTCAACCGATCGTCACGCGGCATGCGCTGCGCGCACAGCGCAAACGGCTCGGCAACCGCATCCTGGTGGCCGAGGACAATCTCGTGAACCAGAAAGTGGCGCTGCGGCTACTGGAAAAATTGGATTATCGAGTGGAGGTGGTGGCCAATGGGCAGGCGGCCGTCGCCGCATGGCAAAGCGGGCGCCACGATCTCATTCTGATGGATTGCCAGATGCCGGTAATGGACGGTTACGAAGCGACACGCCAGATTCGACGACTGGAGGGCGGCAAGACCCGCATCCCGATCGTGGCGCTCACGGCGCATGCGATGACGGGCGCCGACGAAAAATGCCGTGCCGCCGGCATGGATGATTACCTCACCAAACCGATCGACCAGGGTAGGCTCGACGCGTGTCTGCAACGCCACTTGCCGAACACCGTGCGCGCAGGCACCGCCGCAACAGGTACGACGCGTGCAATCGCGGAAACGTCGGGAGAATATCCTGTCGATTGGGAGACGTTACTTGAATCGATCGATGGCGATGTGGGTTTCGCCGGCGAGTTGGTGCGGCTATTCATCGCGAGCGGCGATCAAGCGCTGGCGGCGATCGCAGCGGCGCAGAAAAACAGCGACTACGTAACGCTGCGCGAATCGGCGCACATGCTCAAAGGCGCGAGCGCCAACCTGCGCGCCTCGGCGGCAAGCACCGCGGCGGCGGAGCTTGAGGCAGCGGCCGAGTCGGACGACCGCGCCGCAATCGCAGTTCTCGCCGAAAATTTGCGCGACGAGGTCAAACGCACTAGTGAGTATCTACAGTCGAAGGTCGCTTAAGCGGGGCGCGCGAGATCGACGGAGTCGACGGCATCCAGGGCGTCTCCGGTAACTCGATTGCGGCCCGCGTCCTTGGAACGGTATAGACAACGATCGGCCTCGGCGATCAGCGTATCGACGCCGACGCCTCGCAGCGCCTGCATTGAATCATACCCTGCGACACCGAAGCTCGCACTGATGCTGAGCGTGCCATCGGCGATTTCGAATGGATGCGCCGCGATTGTCAGCCGAGTTTTCTCGGCAACCGTTATCGCGTCCGGCACCGAAGTCTCCGGCAAGACGATCAGGAATTCTTCTCCGCCGTAGCGTGCCACCCAGTCGATGTCCTTGCGCGTACTGTTCATCACGAGTTTCGCGAAATCTCGGAGCACGTCGTCGCCGGCTTGATGGCCGTGCGTATCGTTGACGGCTTTGAAAAGATCTATGTCGCACAGCACGACCGACAGCGGCCGGCCGTAGCGGCGGCCCTGTTCGATTTCCAGCGGCAGATGCTCCATCATATAGCGCCGGCTGTACGTCGCGGTGAGCGCGTCCGTAACTGACAGCAAGTGAATCCGTCGATTGGCTGCCCGTAGAGACTGTTCGAGCTTCAGGATACGCCGGCCGGTATTGAGCCGTGCCCGCAGTTCGTTGTCGTCGGGCGGCTTGGTGAGATAGTCATCCGCACCGGCCGCCAGGCCTTCTATGACATTCGCTGTGCCTTCGCGGGCGGTCAGCAGAATGGTATAAACGTAGCCCTCGAGCTTCATATCCCGCACGGCCTTGCACAGCGCCACGCCATTCATCTGCGGCATGTCCCAATCGGTCAGCAACAGCGGAATGAAGCGCGTTTTGAGCATCGCCAGCGCTTCGGCCCCGTTTGATACGGCCTCGACCTCATAACCGGCACGCGTCAGCTGCCGCGAAGTCATGAGTCGGGTGGTAGGCTCATCCTCCACGAGCAAGATCGTAGGTTTTTCGTCGGCGGATTCGCCCGCATCGGCGCCCGTATTCGGCGACGAGGGGCTTGGCGGTTGTGAGTACATTGAAATTACTATTTCAGCTAACGCGCTCTCTCGAACACGCGCCGGTTCCCAAGATTGGCGACGTGGCGCAACTTGAAGCTGCGGTCGGCCTGGTGAGTGCATGTGCAAACACCATTAGGTCGACATCATAGCCCTGTTCAATACGTTCCAGCATTTGCATCCAGATGCTCATGTGCAAAACGTTGCTTGTCACCGGCGAAGCGCCCATATGAGGCGCTCCCAAAGCTGAAAATGCTCTGCATTGTCCGTATCGGTCAGCCGCGCGCGGAACGGCTCAAGTATTGTCGTTCGAAGATCTCGCCCGGCACCGGTTTGCCATACAAATAGCCCTGCATTTCATCGCAGTTCAGCGATCGCAGCTGGCGCAATTGTTCTTCCGTTTCGACGCCCTCGGCCACCACCTTGAGCTTCAGCGCATGCGCAAGATTAATGATGACGGAGACCAGCGTCAGGCCGTCCTCGCCTTTTTCCATATCGACCACGAACGAACGGTCGATCTTCAGCGTGTCGACCGGCAGTTTGGATAAGTAGCTGAGCGAGGAGAAGCCGGTGCCGAAGTCGTCGATGGCGATGCGGACCCCCATTGCACGGATTGCCTGCAGGGTCGCGATGCTGTGTTTGACGTCCTCCATGATCAAGCTTTCGGTGATCTCCAGTTCCAGCCCAGCCGCCGCGTCCGGGGCAATAGCGATGATCTGCTCGATCTCGGCGATGAAACCGCGGCTGCGTAGTTGCAGCGCCGAAACGTTCACCGCGACGCGCACCGCAGGCAGGCCCGCGCTTCGCCAGCGCAGGTGCTCGGCAAGGGCGTTGCGCAGCACCCACCGCCCCACCTCACGGATCAATCCCGTCTCCTCCAGAATCCGAATGAACCGGCCGGGCTGCACGAGGCCGGTCTGCGGATTATTCCATCGGATCAGAGCCTCGGCGCCGGTGAGCGCGCCGCTTACGAGATGCACTTTGGGCTGGTAGTGGATCACGAATTCGCCTTTGTCGACCGCCTGACGCAGCTGATTTTCAAGGCCGAGACTGCCCGCCACGGTATCCGTCATCCTCTGCGCATAAAACAGGTATCGATCGCCACCGACTTTGGCTTTTTTCACCGCAGCCTCGGCGTTCTTGAACAAGGTGTCGGCGTCGGCGCCGTCATCCGGGAACAGCGCGACCCCCACTTTGGCGGCAATCCTATAGTCAACGTCATTCAGCTGAAACGTATGGTTCAGAAAAGCCGCCATCGTATTCTCGAGCAGTAGATCCAAATCTCCTTCCGGCGCCACTTTGGGCAAGACCAGAGCAAAGTGGTCCGCACCCACTCGCGCCACGAAGCTGGCATCCCCGGCGTTCCGAGTGAGCCACTGCGCGACCTGCCTCAGGAGCGCGTCGCCGGCCGGCCAGCCGAGAGTGTCATTGATGTTCTTGAATCGCTCCAAATCAATCATGAACAAGGCTAGTTGATGCCCGCCGCTCGCCGCGTTGCGCAGGTGTAGCGCCACCCGGTCCATAAATAGTCGACGGTTTGCAAGTCCGGTAAGTCTATCGAAGTAGGCGAGGTAGTGGAGCCGTTCCTGCTGCTCGATATGATCTATGCCGAACGCGATATCGCCCACGAGTTCCGTCAACAGCTTTAATTCCTCGTCATGGAAGAATTCGATCTCGTGGGCATACAGCGCGAGGATGCCTACCGCTTCATCCGCGACAATCAGCGGTAATACGGCCAACGAGCGGACTCCGGCCTCTGCGTGTCGCTGGCTTAGAAGGATCTGGGGGTCGCCATGCACCACGTTGGAGATGACCGCTTTTTTCTCCCGGATCGCCCTCGCCATCAGGGTTTTTGACGCACTCTCTTTTGACGACAAGAAGCCTTTGACGGCGGTCAGGAGATCCTCGTCCATGCCAGTCCAGGCGACGGGGACAATTTCCATCGTGCTTCGATCGACAATGCCTATCAAAGACATGCGAAACCCACCTGCCTCGACCGCGATCCGGCACGCCTCTCGGAACAGCTCATCGCGACCGGACACGTGCACGATCAGCGAATTGATGCCGCTCAGCATGGCGTATACCCGGTTGAGGTAGGCTATGCGGCGTTCCGCTTCCTTGCGTTCGGTCACGTCCTGTGCCGTGCCCCTGAGACCGGTTAGCCGCTTGTTGGAGTCATAAACCGGTTCGCGGCGACCATTGATGGTACGGATCGAGCCGTCTGGCCGGACAACGCGAAACTCCAGGTCGTCAGGGTTCCGTCCTTCCAGCTCGGCAGCGATCCATGCCTGCATCGCCGACCGGTCCTCAGGATGGATCATATTGAGAAACGACTCCACAGTCGGATTATACGTGGCCGGTGAGACCCCGTAGATGCGATACATCTCCTCGCACCAAGTTAACCCACCTAACAGGTCGGATTGCCAACCGCCGACTTGCGCGATTCGTTGGGTTTCCGAGAGGAGTTGGTCCTTGTCACGGAGCGCCTGCTCTCCGCGTATGCGCTCGGTAATGTCTGAAAATAACGCCAGCAGATACTGTTCCGACTTGTATCGGAAAGGAACTAGGCGACTGGTGAACCAGGCCTCTTTCCCGAATGTCGTGGACGGGAGATGGACATCGTGTTCGACGACACGATTGGCGGCAAGAGCTTGATCCGCCAATCTCAACAATCCCGACTTTTTCCACGATTCGATCTTGCGGAAATTCTGTGCTTTAAGCTGCTCCCGGGTCCCGCCGATCATTTCGGCGACGGCCTCGTTGGCAGACACGGCAGGTCCGGCCGCTTTATAGGTGATGATGCCGACAGGAGAAGATGCGATCAGCAATCGATTGAACTCGGCAGCATCGGCAGCAGCCTTCTCCGCACGCATCTTCGCAGTCGCGCGCGCATAATTGTCGAGGGCAAATGCAACGTCCTCGACCATTTCCTCCAGCGTCGCAACCATCGCCGCCGTGAAGAAGCCGGATGTACTTGCATAGAGTTCGAGTGCGCCGACGATAACGCCGTTCTCGCGCAATGGATAAACCGCCGAGGCTCCTATGCCGGCGCGCCGCGCGGCGTCGTGCCACGGTGCGGCCGTCGCATCGTCGAGGAAGTCATTGCTGATGACGGGCTTTCCGGAGGCGAGCGCCGCCTGGATGGGGCTGCGCCCAGCGGCTTCAGAGTCGCTAAGCGCGGCGTGGAAATCAATAAAATGATCGCCGGCCCCATCGCCATATTGCGCCAGCAGCCGCACGCGCTGAGGCCCCTGATCCATCAGGACAATCGCAGCAAAGCGTAGGTCCCCGTGCTCCACAGCGATTCGGCATATAGCCGGGAACAGTTGTTCACGGTCAGTGATCCGAACGATCGCCTGGTTGGTGTGCGACAGCAGCTTGTAGCGGCGCGCCAGTTGCTCCAGCTCGGCCACTTTCTCCTCGAGCTGCGACCCTACCGTCTTGGCATGGCGCTTACGAAAAGCGTCGTTGTCCAATCGCCGGAGTTTCTGGGTCGCATCCGGAACGAAGCCGATGGAAAGCAACTCCTGAACCGCGGGGCGTAGTTCCTGAGGCTCGACGGGCTTCGACAGGACACGGAGTGCCCCAACCTCCCGGGCGAGTTGCTTGAACTTCGACCCGCTGTATTTCGTCACGAAGGCAAACGGTACGTGGCGCAAGTCCGGATCCTGCTGGAGTCGGCGGCAAAATTCGAAGCCATCCATCCCGGGCAACAGGATCTCGGATAGGATCAGATCGGGCTTGGCATCACGAGCTTTGGTTAGCGCCTGCTCCGCGTCGGCCGCGTCAATGACCGCATGGCCGATGCGGTCGAGCACGTCCCGGACCAGCTGCCGGTCCGCCGCACGACCATCCACGATTAGAATCATCGGCATCTTCGCCTCCAGATCCGCGGTTCCGCGCGCATTTCATGGCGATCGACTGCGGACATGCCAAACGCTCATCTGTGGCGTGTGACATGATCCAGCCGACAAAGGACTGGACTCCATCAACAGTACAGTATTCGTCCGAATATCGGCCTCCAGAATAGCCCGAATTATTAAAGGGCGCATCACCTGACGTGGGCGATGTTTGATAGCGTCAATTCGGCCGGGGTCAGCAGTGCGATCCGCTTGTTAAGAAAGGGCGGCGGCGCTGGTGTGCAATGGAAACCTGTGGAACCGAGATTGACCGCCTGGGAGTTGACTAGCACTATGTCACCGTCGTGGTCGACGATTACTAGTGCGCCCGGCGAGGACTTCAATAGATCCTTGAATTTCTGCGCCGCCTCCTTGCGCTCGGTGATGTCCTCCGCGAGGCTGGCGATCCGGTAAACCTCTCGCTCGCCACGAAAGATCGGGAACGCGCGGTCGCGTATCCAGCGGATCGTGCCGTTGGGCCGCACGATGCGGTATTCCTCGACGTATTCGTCGCTCGCTTGTTGGGTTTGAGCGGCTTGCCGCACGCGCTCGCGATCCCCGGGATGGATGGCATCGATCCAGTCGCGCGGCGAGGCATAGAGGCTCTCGCAGCTGCGGCTCCAGATTTTCTCATAGGCCGGGCTGGCGTACAGCATCTGGGTTTTGGCCGAGTCGGTGAGCCAGAACACCTCGCGGATGTTTTCCACCATCTGCCGGAATCGCAACTCTCTCGCGTGCAAACTGTCGTTGGCCTGCTTCTCGACTGTCACGTCCCTGCGCACGACGAAGGCGCCACTTGGCCGGTCATCAGTCAGCGGGGTTACCGTCGACAGGAACCACTTCTGTTCCGTTGGCGAATGGCAGCGATGTTCGATCGAAAAGCTCTTTACCCCGCCACTCAGCACCGAACGAATGCAATCGGCGACCGAGTGTGCCTCGAACGCGTCATCTCCTGTTGCGCTGTCCCAGATCTCGAGATAATTCATGCGATCTCGGCTGCAAGGCTCCGGATCGTATTCGCGTGGGCAAATCGCCGCCATGGCTCGTTGACTGCGAGGATGAACCCCTTGGTATCGAGCAATGCGATCTGCGCGGGTAGGGCGTTGAGAATGGAGGCCTCGTTATTCACCGCTGCGGCAACGGGTAATTGGTCCGGGTCTCCGGTGTTCACGTTTGCAACCCCAATGTCTGCAAGACGAGTTTCGTCTGACTCAGGGCGCCGACGATTCTTCGCGGAGGGGGCGGCGCGATTTTGACGAGCGTTGGTGTCATGAAGATGCCGTATGCCGGCGCGCGCTTCGGTTCTCGAAACACTTCCACGACCTCGATCTCGTGCCGATTCGGCAAGTATGCCCGGCAAAGCGCTCCTAGATTGGCAAGCGCCTGATCGGAGTTGAGCGCGTCTCCGGAGACGTAAATTCTGAAGTTGAACTGGGCGCGGCGACTCATGGTGGATTTATTGCCGTCCAGTGCTCGCCGCATCGGCCCCGCGCAACTCCTTCATCTCGATGCGGCCTCGCGTCACCTTGCCCTCGCGACTCTGCGTGGACCAGATCAGCAAGGCCATCTCGACTTGCTTCGCCACCAGCGCCACCTGCAGCGACTTCAATCGCACTCCGAGTTCGGTCTCCTCGGCATCGAGCCTGACTCGCTTGAGCTTCGCGGCGGCGTCTGCAGTCTCGCTTGCGGCACGTTCAGCGGGTTCCTTTTCCCAGCGCATCGTGCCCATCAACACTTCGCCGCCAGCGGTGTAGGCGTCGGTGAGCGTTACACCGGTATTGCTCAAGATCAATTCGTGTACCTGGTTCGAATGCGCCGTACTGCGGGACTTGACTTACAATCGTCGCGCCAGGATAAGCTTGGAAGACGGTCCGATGCAGTGGATAGAAACCTTTCATTGGAATCCAGAGAGTTCGACCCACTTCCGGGCAAAGGCTAACCACCAGCCGGAAGCGAGCCTTGCATATGGGTGCGGTAACGCATCACTTGAAGCGTAGGCAGCGGGTACCGAAGCCGCGTGATTGAGTCTCGAGATGTCCGTAGTGCCGGTGTCTTCACTGTACGCAAGGTGAGGACGGCATCGTCGGCGCCGAGCAGGCGAGGGATCGTCGCGGCAAGTGAGATCCGACGAGGAATAATTTACGACCTGGCGCGCTAATAATGCCGAGGTCCAAGTCTTGAGTTTACTGCACGCTACTGTATCGGCTGCCGTGGATGCGGACGTTTGCATGTCCCGACCACCTAGCTTTTCAAATGAGGTTGGCTTCCTCAAAAAGACCATGAGGTTGCGGGATTTCTGCGTGAGTCGGTCGTGCTTGGCTGTGCCTTGTCGTGCTCGGACGTCGATTTGCAACGGACATCCCGCGAGCGGGGTTGATGAAATTCAACAACTTACAATTGCCTTAAAATCTCGGTTTGGCGGCGTGGCGAACTACGAAGCAGGGGGTCGGCGTATCGCGACGACAGTGACCGGCCAGGGAGTCCGCCGTTCATCCCGCGCGCGATGCTTTACTGCTCGGCAGTTTCAACTCGTAGCGGGCGCCACGACCAGTGCCGACCAAAACGAGGCAGCCCTTGTCGACGAGACTCGCGAGGTCTCGCTGCGCCGTCGCGGGGCTCGCCTTCGTGAGGGTCGTGTATTTCTTGTTCGTCATACCTGTCCTCCGCAAAAACTCGATCAGGCCGCCATTGGTTCTACAGAGTACTCGTGATGCAGTCCGGCAAGGATCGATTTCGCGCGCACGAAGTACCGTTCCCCGCGGCGGTGGCGTGATTTGTGGCGATTTATCGTCGCAATCGCTAATGGTGGATCAGGGACACCAGGACCGAGCGCCATGTGTGGCCGGCCAACGTTGTAATGGCCGACCCACGTTCGCAATATCGAGCGTAGATGGGATTCCGATAGCGGGATGAGCCAGTCGAGGCACTCCCGGCGGATCGTGCCGATGACCCGTTCGCAAATCGCGTTGGCTGTCGGGCAGCGCGGCGGTGATTTCAGCACCTCGATGCCAAGTCGAATCACCGAGTCGTCGAGATGCGCGGCGAAGATGCTATCGCGATCATGCAGCCGGTGCTGGTACCGCTCCTCGAACCCGATAGCCTCTCGCAGCTGCTGCAGGGTCCACGCGGCAGTCGGATGTGCGGTGACGTTGCAGTGAACCAAGCGTCGACTGCGGTGCTCGATGATCACGAATACATAGAGCAACCGAAACGTGGCGGTGACGACGACCATGAAATCACAGGCAATGATTCCCTGGGCGTGTAGGCGCAAGAAGGTCGACCAATGCAGATCGCCTCTTGGCCGGCCCGGTGGGCGAGGGGGAAGATATTTCCGCACGGTGCGCGGCGAGACCTGAATGCCGAGCCTCAGAAGAAGCTCATTGGCGATGCGCTCCTCGCCCCATGTGGGATTCTCGCTCCCCATGCGGCGGATCAGGTCCTGTACTTGCTTTGGGATACGCGGTCGGCCGGGTCGAGACTTCAGGCGCCAAAACAGCCGCCAGCCCGCGCGGTGCCAGCGGATCATCGTCTCTGGGCGCACCACCACCAGTGCGTCTCGCCAGTTGCAGAACCGCGCCACGAGCGCCAACTGAATTCGCGTGACGGGGTCAATGCGTCGGGGCTTGATTCCGCGCTCGACATACAGGGCGAGTTGGCGACGTAGGAAAAGGTTCTCAGCTTCGATTGACTGCGTTGAGCGAAATGACAACCCTAGCCAGCACAGCAAGTCGCCGATCACCGATATCAGAGCCCAGAACGCCGTCCCCATGGATCAATCATGCCACAATCGACAACGATGAGATCCGGAGATCCAAATCGAACGCCGATCGAATATTTGCGGATTAGTGTGCTGCAGAAGCACGCGGATGAGGAGTTCACCATGAACTAATACACCGTGTGGACAAGCTGCGCGATTGATGAGGGTAGGTCCCTCGAGATCGGCTTTCAGGAGCAGGTCTCAAACCACTCCAAGCTGCTGCGGTCAAGAGTCGTGGTGGTGAGCGTTGGAGGAAAAGCGCGAACCTAGAGTTCGTGCAGGTGAGCATCCGAGAGACGAACGAAAGTGAACCCTTCGAGGACGCGTCGTTAAAAATTCGAGTGTCGTCAAAACCAGGGACTTTTTCCGATCCTGGGAAGAATCTGTCGGGTGCCTGATGACTGGGCAGATGGCGACCGGCGTTGAGGGGGCGTGAAGCGGATGTGGGCGGTCGCGCGGAACTGCAGGAACCAGTCGCTCTGATGCCAAGGGAGAAGTACGAGCGGCGAAAACCGCGAGGCGAGTGTACCGATGCGGAGCACTGGGGCGGACCGATCCGTAGTAGCGATGAAGGTTCGTAATGGGACTGGAGCGAAGGGATTGGGTCAGGAGGTCGTATGGTCGAAACAACTGGCGACAGGAGGACATCGATGCCTACGACAGACAAGCCGTTCGAAATCGACAAGAAGCAAGTGTTTGGAGCCTTTAAAGCGGTCAAATCCAATGGCGGTTCAGCCGGGGTGGATGGTCAGACACTCGAACAGTTCGAAGCCGACTTGAAGAGCAACCTCTACAAGGTCTGGAACAGAATGAGTTCGGGGAGCTACTTTCCTCCTGCGGTGCGTGCCGTCTCCATTCCCAAGAAGTCTGGAGGCCAGAGGATTTTGGGTGTGCCCACAGTGGGGGATCGTGTGGCGCAAATGGTGGTCAAGCGAGCCATTGAGCCGATTCTAGATGCGATATTTCTGGCGGATTCCTATGGCTATAGGCCAGGGAAATCAGCGCTCGACGCCGTTGGCGTTACGCGAGAGCGTTGCTGGAGATATGACTGGGTTCTGGAGTTCGACATCAAGGGTCTGTTCACGCGAATCAATCGTCAGTGGCTACGCAAGATGGTGGCCCATCGCATCGCCGACCCGGTGATCCTGAGCCTGATCGGAAAGTGGCTCAACGCTGGGGCGATGAAAGATGGCGTTGTCATCTACACAGAGGAAGGCACTCCGCAGGGCGGTCCGATCACTCCCCTTACGCAAAAGGTAACTTCCAGTTTGATCGCGTAGTGACGGGTTGGCGGGGGAGCGTGCTGCTTGATATGCGTCGTAAGAAGTAATATGATTACGACACATGCCACGATCCACCAAGGTAGACAAGGCAAAGCAGCTGAACGCCGCCTACCGTCTGCTCGCGCGCAATATCGAGTTGCCCGAGGCGGCGCAGAGGTTATCGCGCGAGTTTTGTCTCTCGCGCCGGCAAGCGTACCGATATCTCGAAGAAGCGGCACAACTCTCACGGCCGGCCGAAGTGGTACAGCCCTCGGTGCCGATCACACTAAAACTTCCACAGCGTACGATACAACAGATGCGCTCGTACGCAAAGAGAAGCGGTTTGACCGTTGGCGAGATCGTGACGCGTGCTCTGGCCGGTTTTCTCAGTGCTTTACGCAGGCATGGCTGAGGAGCGTAACCGGCGCCGCACTCTTGAAGTCCAGGTTGACTATGCGTTTGATCGGCTGCTCGCAACGAAGCTTGCGCAAGTCTATGAGATTTTGGTGCCCGGGCGCGAGCGGCGCATCGG
>Ga0307372_10007858_pt1 | contig 15151 bp, 12 predicted proteins | sample OX1MG_FD_202533 | JGI IMG/M metagenome (GOLD analysis project Ga0307372, IMG submission 202533) | Soil microbial communities from Risofladan, Vaasa, Finland - OX-1 | ecosystem: Environmental > Terrestrial > Soil > Coastal area > Acid sulfate soil | place: Finland: Risofladan, Vaasa | collected... | reverse complement strand
TGCAGGTAGCGAAGCTGCAGCGTCACCGGGCTCTTGCTCATGATCTCGGCGGCCTCGGCCAGGCGTTGCGCGGCCTGGAATTCGCCCTCCGCCGCGATCACCTTGGCCCGCCGCTCGCGCTCGGCTTCGGCCTGCGCCGCGATCGCGCGCTGCATGTCCTGCGGCAGATCGATGTTCTTGAGCTCGACCAGCGTGACCTTGACGCCCCACGGCTCGGTTTGCGCGTCGACGATTGCCTGGATACGCGCGTTGAGCTTGTCGCGCTGGGCCAGCAACTCGTCGAGCTCGGTCTGTCCGCCAACCGAACGCAGCGTGGTCTGCGCAAGCTGGGTGGTGGCGAAGAGATAGTTGGCAACCTCGGTCACGGCGCGCGAGGGGTCAAGCACGCGAAAGTAGAGCACCGCGCTCACTTTTATCGAGACGTTGTCGCGGGTGATCACGTCCTGGGGCGCGATATCGAGCGTCACGACACGCAGATCGATCCGCACCGCGCGCTCCAGTACGGGGATGACGAAAATTATCCCCGGCCCGCGAAACGGCGTGAGCCGGCCGAGGCGAAAAACCACTGCGCGCTCGTACTCGTTGAGCACCTTGAGTCCGCTGAGCACGACCAGAACGCCGAACACGATGATTATTCCGATTGCCGGTCCCATAGGCCTCCCCGCGTTTTTTTCACTTTTTCACCGCTTCACTTTTTCACCGCTTCACTGCTTCACTGCTCGCGGGCGCCGCGGCGGTCCGCCGCTTTGCACAGGTTTGCACAAAGACCGCGTCACGGCTCTCCGCGCACGTCGATCTCCAGTCCGCGCACCGCGATCACGCGCACCCGCGCCCCGACGGCCAGCGCCTGGTCGCTTGCGGCGCGCCAGTGCTCGCCGTGCACGAACACGCGGCCCCGCGCGCCCGGAGCGATCGCCTCGCGCACCTCACCCACTTCGCCGACCATGCCCTCGCAACCGGTGGTGGAACGCCGATGCCGCTCGCGCAGAACGATCCAGCCCAGGCCCAGGATGATCGCGCTCATCGCGACCGCCGCGCCGGCGATCATTCCGCGGTTCACCTCGAGGTTGGTTTGCGAGCTGTCGACCAAAAACAGCGAGCCGATCACGAAAGCGATCACTCCTCCGATGCCGAGCACGCCGTAGCTGGTGACGAAGACCTCGGCCATCAGCATCCCAATCCCCAGCAGCAAGAGCAGGAGGCCGGTCAGGTTAATCGGCAGAATTTCGAACGATCCGAGCGCCAGCAACAGGCAAATCGCGCCGGCCACGCCCGGCAGGTAGAAGCCGGGATGGCTGAACTCGAAATAGATCCCGACGATCCCCGCCAGCATCAGCAGGTAGACGATGTTCGGGTCGGCCAGCACATTGAGCAGCGACTGACCCGTCGTCATCCGCAGGCGGCGAATCGTGGCGCCCGCAAGTTCGAGCTTGACCGTGCGGCCGCCGACCTTGACCTCGCGCCCCGACGCCTGCACGAGAAGGTTTCGCAGGTCGGGCGCGACGAGGTCGATCACGTGAAGCTTGAGCGCCTCGGCCTCGCTGATCGCGACGCTTTCGCGCACCGCCTGCTCCACCCATTGCTGGTTGCGGCCGCGCTCGCGCGCAATACTGCCGGCGAACGAGGCGGTGTAGTTCTCGATCTTCTTGCCGACCACGCCCTTGATCTCGCTGCCGCCTTCGCCCACCGGATGGGCCGCGCCGATCGTCGTCCCGGGCGCCATCGCGGCCACCGCCGCCGCCTCCGTGATGAAGGTTCCCGCCGACGCGGCGCTCGCGCCCGAGGGCGAGACGTAAACGATGGTCGGGAGCGGCGCGTTGAGCAGCGCCTTGACGATCCGCTGCGCGGAGCCGAGCAGGCCGCCGGGTGTGTCGAGCTCGATCACCAGCGCGCCGGCATGCCGCGCACTGGCGTAGCCGATCCCGTCCTCGATAAACGCGGCCACGGCCGGGTTGATCGAGCCGTCGATCTTCAACAGGCATACCCACGGCGCGCCCGCGCTGTCGGTCAGGGCCGCAACCGGCGCAGGCATGGCATCCAAGCCGGTGGGCGTCGCGGCGCTCGCAATCGGCGCGGCGGCGTCGTGCGCGGCGGCCACGCCGGCGAGAGCGCCGAGCGCGAGCACGCACAGCATCGCAAACGCCCGCGCCGCCACCGCGCCAATTGCGCCGCGCCGCTTCACGATCTCATCGCGCGCCGCCGCGCGACGGTATCTCCAGCCCGAGCAGCTTCATCACTTCCTGTATATCTTGCCATACCCACCGCTTCTCGCCCGGACTACGCAACAGGTAGGCCGGATGAAACGTCGGCATCAGCTTGACCCCGCGCACTTCGTGCCAATTGCCGCGCAGCCGGCTTATCGGCGTCTTGACCTTGAGCAGCGCCTGCACCGCAAAGGTGCCGAGCGCGACGATCGCGCGCGGACGCACGAGGTCGATCTGGCGCATCAGGAACGGCTCGCACGTGGCCACCTCGTCGGGCTCGGGATTGCGATTGTCGGGCGGACGGCACTTGATGACGTTGCAGATGTACACGTCGGCGCGCTTGAGCCCCATCCCGCGCTCGATGATATCGGTCAGCAACTGTCCGGCGCGGCCCACGAACGGCTCGCCGCGCGCGTCCTCGTCGGCGCCGGGCGCCTCGCCAACGAACATCAGGTCGGCCTGCGGGTTGCCGACGCCGAACACCAGATGGGTGCGCAATGGCGCGAGCTTGCAGCGCTGACAATCGCCGATGAAGGCGCTCAGTTGCTCCAGCGTCGCGGTCTTCTCGAGGCCCGGATGGCGAGAGAGCAACTCGGCGGGCGCCGATGCCGATCGCGGGGGCGCGGCGCCCGCTGCCGCGGGCGCCACCCGACCGGGCGCCGCCGCAAGCGGTTTGGTGGCGGCGGGCGCGGCCGCCGTCGCGGGCAAGCCCTCCAGCCCTTCCTCGACGAGCTGCCCGAGGTAATCGCGCACCGAATCGAGCACCAGGCGGCGCCGCTCTGGCGCAGTCGGGTCGCGGCTCATAACATCAAGCCAGCGGCCCGGCCATAAGGGCGGGCGCGGTCATGATCATCGCCGGTATAATCGCCTTCGTAATCGGCTTCATCGCGCTCAGCGCCCCGCCGGCCTTCGCCTGGGGCCCGATCACTCATATCGCACTCGGGGTGCAAGTGCTTGCGAGCGTTAGCACCCTGGAACAGCCGCTTCAAGCCATCCTACTCTCGATGCCCGACGCTTTCCTGTACGGCTCGCTCGCGCCCGACATCGTGCAGGGCCGCCGCTTTCAGAGCCGCCTGCGGCGTCATTCGCACAACTGGGCGACCGGCTTCGGGCTGCTCAGCGCCGCGCACGGCAGCGAGGAGCAGGCCTTCGCGCTGGGCTACCTGGCCCATCTCGGCGCCGACGTGCTCGCGCACAATTTCTATCTGCCCACGCGCTGGATCGGGCGTTTCAACTCCGCCATCGCCAGCCACATCCTGAGCGAGGCGCGCTTCGATTCGATGCAGGACGCGGCACATCGCGAAACCCTGGTGAAGCTGATGGCCATCGACTTCAGCGCGCTCGACACCAAGCTCAGCCGCCAGATTGATTCTCCGCTGCTGCCCTTCCGCGCGCAAAAGCGCATCTTCGAGGGCGGCCTGCGCCGGATTCGCCAGTGGAATCGCGTGATCCTTGCGATCGGCCGGGTCAAGGCGGCCGATCGCCACGACGCCGAGATCTTCTGTGCCGCCTCCTGCTCGGCGATCGACGGCGTGCTCCGCGACGGCGACGAGGCTCCGGCCTGCCGGTTCGATCCGATGGGCCAGCGGGCGCTGCGCAACGCCCAGCGCGCGCGCCGCACCCTGCAGCGCCTGGCGCGGATGGGCCCCGAGACCAAGCGCGCGGCGCGCCAACTGGCCAATACCACCGTCGAGGAACTGCATACGCATCTGCGCCAGGTGCCGTTCGGAGGTCCGTCGAAGCCGTCCTGACCGCTTCCGCCTCTGCGCGCTTGCCCAAAGTAATTCAAATGCTTCGCCCGTCGCGAGGCCATGCGCGGGCTTGTGATTCATGCGCTATCGGTGTTATCACGGCGACGCCGGTTGTATCACGGCAAGGGACCCCCACAATGGAAGTCAGCGACAGGCATATTCCTCACATGTTGTCCGGCGTTCGCGTGCTGGACTTCACGCAGTATCTCGCGGGCCCCACGGTGACCCGCTTCATGGCCGAGATGGGCGCCGACATCGTCAAGGTCGAGCAGGCGCCCATGGGCGACCCGGCGCGCCTGCTGCCCGCTGTGCGCGACGGCCGCAGCGCCTACTTCGTCCAGCAGAACCGCGGCAAGCAGAGTCTCTGCCTGGACTTCACCCAGCCCGAATCGATCGAACTCCTGCGCGAGCTGGCGAAAAAGGCCGACGTGGTGGTCGAAAACTACGGCCCGGGCGTGATGGAAAAGCGCGGCCTCGATTACGCCTCGCTCCGCCAGCTCAACCCGCGCCTGGTCATGGCGTCGATCTCGGCCTTCGGGCGCACCGGTCCGCTCTCGCACAAGGTCGGCTACGACTTCATCGCGCAGGCCTTCTCGGGGCTGATGCACATGACGGGCGATCCCAACGGGCCGCCGATGTTCGTCGGGATGGGCATCGGCGACCAGACCTCCGGCGTGCACGCCTTCTCGGCCATCGGCTACGCGCTCTTCCACCGCGAGCGCACGGGCGTCGGGCAGTACATCGACATCGCGATGGTCGACACCCTCCACCACATGCACGAAGTGAACATCCAGGTCTGGGCCATGACCAAGGGCGAGTACGTGCCCAAGCGGATGGGCTCGCAGCACGAGCTGGTGAGCCCGTGCGGCTCGTTCAAGGGACCGGAGGGCTACATCGTGATCCTGGTGCTCGACCGGCAATGGCCGGCGATGGCGCGTGCGATGGCTCATCCGGAGCTGATCGAAGACCCGCGCTTCGCCACCATGCGCGACCGCGCTAAAAACCGCTACGAGCTGGCCGCGATCGTCGAGGCGTGGATGCAGGCGCAGCCCTCCAACGAGGCGGTGCTGAAAATTCTCGAAGACCATCGCGTCGCCGCGGCGCCGGTGATGTCGGTCGTCGACACCGTGAACCATCCGCACTTCAAGGCGCGCAACATGATTCGCACCGTGCCCGACCCGATCCTGGGCGAGGTGATGATTCCCGGCTTCCCGCTCAAGTTCTCGGCCTTCCCCGAGCCGCTGGCAATCAGGGCGCCGCTACTGGGCGAGCACGGAGCCGCGGTCTTGCGCGAACAACTCGGCCTGGGCGACGCCGAGATCGCCCGCCTGCGGAGCCAGGGCGTGCTCCATTCGGAAAACAAGTAGGGCTGGTATCCGGGCGTGCCGCTGCCGGCGGCGCAACCGTTTCACGTTTGTCGATTTGACATTTGTTTTGGACTGGCGAAGCTAATCAAATCAAGCGTAACTCAACGACCAGGAGGACAATTTTCATGAAAGTCGGTTATTTTCCGTGTACCCAGGACCCGCCCAACGGCGCCAACATCGGCGCCGTGCTGCGCGAGGCGATCGTCGAGGCGCAGGTTGCCGAAGAGAGCGGTTTCGATAGCTGCCTGTTCAGCGAACACCATCAGCAGGAAGACTGCTACATCCCCAACGTCATCCTGATGGCCGGGATGGTCGGCGTGTGCACCAAGAAAATCAAGGTGGGAACCTGCGTCACCCTCATCCCGCTGTGGCATCCCGTGCACGCGGCCGAAGACGCCGCGATCGTCGACCAGATAACCGGCGGCCGCATGATCCTGAGCGTCGGCGTGGGCTACCAGGACCGCGACTTCGGGGCTTTCGGCCTCTCGATCAAGGAGCGCGCCGGACGCAGCGAGGAAGGCGTCGAAGTGCTCAAGAAATGCTGGGAGCAGGAGCGTTTCAGCCATCACGGCAAGTTCTACAACCTCGACAACGTGATGATCACGCCCAAGCCGTTCCAGAAGCCCCGCCCGCCGATCTGGATGGCCGCGTGGAGCGACGTCGGGATCAAACGCGTGGCGCGAATTTCGGACGCCTGGATAACCTCACCGCTCGAGCACGTGAAGGTGATCAAGCGCTTCGCCGACCTCTACCGCGCCGAGTGCAAGAAACACGGCAAGAAGCCCTACCTGGTGCTGATGCGCGACATGCTGGTGTCGGATTCGATGGATTCGGCGCGGCGCGAGAGCGGCCCGCTGATGTACACGCACAAGTTCTACCTTCGCAACAACGGCTACGCGCCGGACGAAGTGGTCGACAAAGTAAAGTCGGAAGACGAGTGGACCTTCGACGTCGCCTCGCCCAACCGGCTAATCGTCGGATCGCCCAAGGATTGCCTCGCGCAACTGCAGATGTGGCGGGAGGAAGTGCAGCCGGATTACCTCGTTCTGCGCATGCGGCATCCGGGCGGTCCCTCGCACGAAAAAACCAAAGAAGCGATTCGCGTGTTCGGTAAGGAGATCGGGCCTAAGCTCTGATTCCGGCTCCGCAGGTCCTCCCTTTCGGAGGCGACAACGCTCCAGCGCGGGCTGGCGGTGCGGCGATTACGCCGCGCTCGCCAGCCCGCGCGCTTTTTTTCATCGCTGCGCGCGCGGTTGCCGATGAGGCCAGGCGCCCTACGGCTTATCGACTGGGCGCAGGCGGACCTTGAGGCGCTTGAGGACCAGGTGCGCTCCACTGCCTGGGCTGGCCTTCCCACGCCTTCGGACCCCAACCATACTCAGATGAGGGACCGCACGGTCCGTCCCAACCGAAACCCGGATGCGGCGGTGGAGGATAAGGACCGTAGCCGGGCATCCCTGGGGGGCCTGCCCATCCGGGTCCACCCGTCGTGGCCATGAACATCCGCTCTGGCCGGCGGTGATGGCCGGCCGTGAAGATCGCCAACGCGACTAAAACAAGCGCGGCAATCAGGCCGCCACGCCACCATCGATTCTCCTTCAACACCTCTTGCTCAAGACGGTTGAGACGCCCTTCGAGGCGCTCCTGCGCCGCTTCCTTTTGATTTCCCGCGCCAGTTGGTTCTTCCGCCATGAACCGATACCTCTCTTTTCGATTTCGATGGAGCTATGAAACGAAGGACCCCCTCAGCCGGCATTTGAAGCGGAACCAGGGGTCATGTTCCGATCCTGCGACTCCAGATGTTAAAGACGCTCGGCGGCGGAAAAGGTTGCGCGGGGAGAGGCCGAGCGCCCGGCGACAGAGGACGCCTTCGACCGTGCGCGGCGAAGCGGTTAGCGGACGGCGCGCAGCGTGCGGCGGCCGGACTTCGCAGTGCGCAACGCGATCAGCCGGTCGAGAATCACGTCGGCCACCTCGTCCTTGCTCAGCTTGGGATGCTCGACGGCGCGGCCGTCGTCGCCGATGATCGTCACGACGTTGGTATCGACGGCGAAGCCTGCGTCGGCGCGCGACACGTCGTTGGCGACGATCAGGTCGAGGCGCTTGCGCCGCAGCTTGTCGGCGGCGTTTTCCTCCAGTCCCTGGGTCTCGGCGGCGAAGCCGATCACGATGCGCGAGCCCTTGCGCGCGCTCAAGCGTGGCATCTCGTCCGCGATCCCCTCCAGTTCGAGCGTCATCCCGCGCACGTTCTTCTTGATCTTGTGCGGCGCCTGATGCGCGGGACGAAAATCCGCCACCGCCGCCGCCATCACCAGCGCCGTGCTCCACGCAAAGTTGCCCACGGTCGCGTTCAGCATCTCGGCCGCGCTCACCGTGTCGATCCGCTCGGCGCCGTACGGCGTGCCCAGCGGCGACGGCCCGGCGACGAGTCTCACGCTCGCGCCGCGCCGCCACGCCGCGCGCGCGATCGCGAAGCCCATCTTGCCGGTCGATCGATTCGAGACGAAGCGCACCGGGTCGATCATCTCCTGCGTCGGCCCGGCCGTCACCAGGATGCGCTCGGCGCCGAGGTCGTGCGGCGACAGCATCCGCTCGACCTCTTCGACGATCGCCGCGGGGTCCGGCAGCCGCCCCTTGCCCTGGTAGCCGCAGGCGAGATCGCCCGCGGCGGGCTCGATAACCGTAACGCCCCGGGACTTCAGCCGCGCGAGGTTTTCGACCACCGTCGGATGCGCGTACATGTGCACGTTCATCGCGGGCGCGAAGGCGACGGGACACCGCGCGGCGAGCAGGACGGTGGTAACGATGTCGTCGGCGATACCGACCGCGGCCTTGGCAATCACGTCGGCGCTGGCCGGCGCGATCACGATCCCGTCGGCCGAGTCGGCGAGCCGGATATGGCCGATCTCGGATTCCTCGGTCAGGCTGAAGGTGTCGGTCGCGACCGGATTGGCGCTCAGCGTCTGCAGCGTCAGCGGGGTGATGAACTCGGCCGCGTTGCGCGACATCATCACCCGCACCCGCGCCTGTTGCGCGGTCAGCAATCGCACCAGTTCGGCGGCCTTGTAGGCGGCGATTCCGCCGCATACGCCGACCACGATCGTCTTGTCCTTCAGCACGCCCATCGTGGGACCAATTCTACGGCTTCGGCGGGCGGTCGAGAAAGAGCCTCACGGGCGCGTCCCGAAATAGACCGCGAAGCGCCACTGTTTGAAGGCGCAATCGATCTCGCTGAAGCCCGCCGCGCGCATCCATTCGAGCTGATCGTCAAGCGTGGCGCAGCGGTCGTGCCGCATCCGCTCGACCGCCCGCTCATACTCGACCCGGTCGACCCCCGAGGCCAGCACCTGCGCGTCCCACAACCGCCGGTAGCGCGCCTCGGCGGCCGGCGTCGGTCCCCGCACCTGTTCGGCGTTGACGAACAGCCCGCCCGGCCGCAGCGCCACGAATATCCGCGCAAACAGCGCGCGTTTGGCGTCGTCCTCCAGGTGATGAATCGAAAGCGCCGAGACCACTAGGTCCCACGGACCGCCGAGGCCGCCCTCAGTGTAATCGCGCACCTCGAAACTGACGTTCGAGCCCCGCGCGGCGTCGGCGAATCTCTCCCGCGCCCGGGCCAGCATCGCGTCGGACACGTCCATCAGATGCAGCCGCGCCCGCGGCAGCCGGCCCATCACCATCGCCGAAAAAAGCCCGGTGCCCGCGCCCAAATCGAGCGCGTCGAGTGTCGCCCGGGCACCGGCCCAGTCGCAGATTACCTCAAGGGCGCTTTGGTAGAAGCCGTCGAAGCAGGGGACCAGGTTACGCCGCACGGCGTCGTAGCCCTGCGCTCCGCGGCTGAAAAGCTGACCTATCGGGTTGCTGGAACCACTCATCGGATCCGATGCGATGTGCGGCGGTGGCGAGCGGCGCCGGGCGCGGAGCCGAGCGCGGCGTCAGCGCTCGATCTCGCCGCTGATGAATTTCTCGACCCGTTCGCGCGCGATATCGTCGGCTATCTGGCGCGGCGGATGCTTCATCGTGTAGGCCGCGATCGAATACAGCGGCCCGCCAATCTTGCGGTCGCGCGCCAGCCGCAGGCATCGAATCGCGTCGATCACCACGCCGCCCGAGTTGGGCGAATCCTGCACCGACATCCTGAGCTCCAGCTCGATCGGAATCCCGGCGAAGCCCTCGCCCTCGATCCGCAGAAAGCAGACTTTGTTGTCGCGCTGCCAGGCGACGTAGTCCGACGGTCCGATATGCACGTCGGCGTCGGGCATCCGCTCGGGCATCACGCTCTGCACCGCTTCGGTCTTGGACTTGCGCTTGGAGCCCAGGCGCGAGCGGTCCAGCATGTTGAGAAAGTCGGTGTTGCCGCCGGTGTTGAGCTGGTAGGTGTGGCGAACCTTGATGCCGCGGTCGGCGAACAGCTTCATGATGGTGCGATGCAGTATGGTCGAGCCGAGCTGCGACTTGACGTCGTCGCCGACCACCGGAATCTTGCGCTCGGCGAACTCGGCCGCCCATTTCTCGTTCGACACGATGAACACCGGCATGCAGTTGAGCAGGCTGACGCCCGTCGCCAGACAGGCGCGCGCGTAACGCTCGACCGCCTTCTGGCTGCCCACCGGCAGATAGCACAACATCACCTCGGCCCCGCTCTCGCGCAGGCGCCGCTCGATATCGACCGGCTTCTCCGTGGCCGGCACGAAGCTCCACTCCGGCGGATACTGCGACATGTGCTCGGCGACGCCGTCATGGATCTCGCCCATGTCGACCGTGACTCCGTACTTGGGCAGATCGCGCCAGATGGTGATGGTGTTATTGGGCGGCGCGAAGCAGGCGTCCTCCAGCGGCCGTCCGACCTTGCGCGAATCGATGTCGAACGCGCAGGCGACCTCGATATCGCCGGGCGTGTAGCCGGCGAGGTCGTAATGCATAAGGCCGATCGAACTGCTCTGCGCCTTGGCCGGGGCATGCTGGTAATGCTCGATGCCCTGGAGGAGTGAGGATGCGCAGTTGCCCACTCCGACGATTGCTACTCGAATCTTCGCCATGTCCCTCTTCTCAACTCACCGCCCATCGTTCCACGGATCCTGCATGAGGCCGCTCGGGCGCCGTTCATGCAGGCCGCCCTCGAAGATAAGTGGAACTGATAATGCCCTGTGGTTTTATCGGAGCGCGGCAGCAAAGTAAATTGCCTCCGACCCGGTTGCCCACAGCGTCCCGGAGCGATTTTGCCCCGGCGGAAACCCGGCCGCCGCCTTAGCCTTTTCTAAATCGCGACGGAAATCGATCGCCAAATCTATGATCCGGATGAAGCTTTTGCGCGCGCTCCAAAAGCGCCGCCTCCCGCTCCGGAAGGCCGGGATCCGGTATACAGCAGTCAACCGGGCATGCCGCCGCGCACTGTTCCCGTTCGAAAAAACCCACGCACTCGCTGCACTTGTCGGGCGCGATGTAATAGACGTCCTCGCTGAGCGGCGGATGCTCTTCGCCGGCGAGTCCCCACTTCTCTCCGCCCCTGTAAATTGCGTTGTTGGGACACACCGGCACGCAAGCGCCGCAATTGATGCACTCTTCCGTAATCAGCGTCGACATGAAAACCTGGCGGCCGCGCTGCTTGAAGCCGGCGCTCCAAACGACGCCGCCCATCCCGGTGGTGTGAGAGTATCGGCGCCCGCCCATGCGGGCAAGGGGCAAACGGCGCCAGTGCAGCTAATCCTTGGGCATCGCGGCCAGCACGCCACGCGCCAGGTCCATGAAGGCGCGGCTTGCGGGATGCTCGGGGTCCTTCAGTACGATCGGCATCCCGGCGTCGCCCGCCTCGCGCACCTCGAGATGGATCGGGATCTGAGCCAGCAACCGCGTGCCCTCGTCCATCGCGAGCTTCGCGCCGCCGCCCGCGCCAAACAACTCGTCGCGCTCGCCGCAGTCGGGGCAGATGAAGTAGCTCATGTTCTCGACCACGCCGACAACCGGGCAATGCAACTGCTGCAGCATCCGCGCCGCCCGCGTAGCGTCGAGCAGCGCCACGTCCTGCGGCGTGGTGACGATGACCGCGCCGTCGAGCGCGACCTGCTGGGCGAGTGTGAGTTGCGCGTCGCCGGTGCCCGGCGGCAGATCGACGATCAGAAAGTCCTGCGTACCCCACAGCGTGTCCTTGAGGAACTGGCGCACCGCGCCCATCACCATCGGGCCGCGCCAGATGACCGGCGACTTGTCGGTCAGGAAAAAACCCATCGAGATGAGCTTCACGCCGTAGCGCTCGACCGGGTAGAAATTCTGGCCGCCGGCCGCGCGCGGCCGTTCCTCGTCCACCCCGAACATCATCGGCACCGACGGCCCGTATACGTCGGCGTCCATCAGCCCGACTGTCATTCCGAGCTGTTTGAGCGCCATCGCAAGGTTCACCGCGACCGTCGATTTGCCCACTCCGCCCTTGCCGCTCAGCACCGCGATGACGTAGCGCGTCCCTTCCAGGCGCACGCGTCCGGTCTTCTCGCCCAGCTCGGCCTCGAGCTTGCGCAGCTTGAGCTCGACCCGCGCCAGGCCGAGGTCGCGCTTGAGCGTGGCGCTGATTGCGCCCGCGAGATCGTGCATCACGCGGTCGCTCTCGCTCACTTGCCGCACAATCACCGCGAAGCCGCCGGCGGACTCCAACGGCTCGACGGCCTCGATGATTCCGAGCGAAACGACGTCGGTCGCATAGCCGGGATAGTTCACCCGGCCGAGCGCCTCGAGCACAGCGTCAACGGTTATCTGCCTGGCCACGCGACGATTATTTCAGAAGCGACGGCACGCGCGAAGCGGTGGTCGCGCCGCGCCGCGGCCCCTATTTCGATCCGCGCTCGACGAATTCGAGCCGATTGCCGAAGGGGTCACGCACGAAAAAACGCTTCTGACCGGGAAAGCGGTTCCCGGCAGTGATTTCGACCCCGGCCGTCGCAAGCCGCTCACGCAGCCCTTCCAGATTCGAGACGCGAAACGCGGGATGCCGGCGCGAAACCCGATTCTCCGCCGACGCTCCCGCGCCGCTGATGACGTGGAGTTGCTGACCCGGACCACATTGCAGCCATGCTCCGGAACGTCCGTTGTCGGTGTTGGCGGGACGGTCGAGCGGCATTAGACCGAGAAGCTCGACGTAGAATTCGAGCGCGGTGCGCAACGCCTCGTCGCTTTCGTCAATCTGGATCGTGACGTGATCGAGTCCGACGATAAAGCCCATGACGCACCTCCGAAGCGGCGGCGTTATGCCCGCCGCGGCTCCTGGCTCACGTCGCGATGCCCGGCGCGGGAAAGCGCCGGCACATCTCGGTGACCTCGCCATTGATGCGCGCGAGCGCAGCCTCGTCGTCGACCTGCGCGACCGCCTGGTCAATCCATCGCGCAATCTGGCGCATCTCGCTTTCGCCCATCCCGCGCGAGGTCACCGCCGGCGTGCCCAGCCGCAAACCGCTGGGGCTGAAGGGTTTGCGCGGATCGTAGGGCACGGTGTTGTAGTTGCAAACGATGCCCGCGCGGTCGAGCGCCTGCGCCGCCTTCTTGCCGATCACTTTTTTGTTGGTGAGGTCGATCAGGATGAGATGGTTGTCGGTACCGCCCGAGACCAGGTTGAAGCCGTGCGCGAGCAACTCCTCGGCCATCGCCCTGGCGTTGCGCACAATCTGACGGCCGTACTCCTTGAAGGCCGGGGTTGCCGCCTCCTTGAGCGCCACGCCGATTGCGGCGGTGGTGTGGTTGTGCGGGCCGCCTTGGAGGCCGGGGAAGACCGCCTTGTCGATTTTCTCGGCGAATTCGTCGCGGCACATGATCATCGCGCCGCGCGGCCCGCGCAGGGTCTTGTGCGTGGTGGTGGTTACGACGTCGGCATACGGCACGGCGTCGGGATGCGCGCCGGCGACGATCAGTCCCGCGATGTGCGAAATGTCGGCCAGCATGAAAGCCCCGACCTCTTTGGCGATCTCGCCGAAGATCTTGAAGTCGAACTGGCGAGGATAAGCGGTCGCGCCGGCGACGATGATTTTGGGGCGCTCCTTTTTCGCCAGATCGCGCACCGCGTCGTAGTCGATACGCTGGGTTTCACGATCGACCTGGTAGGCCACCGCGCGCCAGAAAATGCCGGTCGCACTGACCGGCCATCCATGGGTCAGATGGCCGCCGTGCGGCAGCGCGAGGCCCATCAGCGTGTCGCCGGGCTTGAGCAGCGCAAGGTAGACCGCCAAATTGGCGGGCGAGCCCGAGTAGGGCTGGACGTTGGCGTGCTCGACGCCGAACAGCGCGCGGGCGCGGTCGGCGACGATGGTTTCGATCCGGTCGATATAGCGCTGACCCTCGTAGTAACGTCGCCCCGAGTAGCCTTCGGAGTACTTGTTGGTGAGGATCGATCCGGTCGCCTCGAGCACCGCGCGCGAGACATAGTTCTCCGAGGGGATGAGGCGCACGGAATCGATCTCGTAGCGCTCTTCGGCGCGGATCAGATCGTAAATTTCGGGATCGGTCTGTTTAAGCGCGTCCATTATTTTTCCGCCGTGACGTCCTTGTTGCTGAATCAGTGCAAGTCCACCGGCGTCATGCGCTTGATCCACGTCCGGTAGTCGCCCTCGTACCCGACCGCGCGCTGGCGCTCGCGCACCCGGCGCATCACCTCGGCCGCCTGCTCCGGCTTAAGCCCCGGCCGCGATTTCATCGAGTCGGCAATCCGCTCGCCTTGCCGCCCGGCCTCCTGGCGCGCGCCCTCGGCCAACGAAGGCTCGTCGCCGTTGAGTCCCAGGTAGCTTTCGGCCACGTGGAGGCCGACCAAGGTGCCGCTCTCGAGCGAATCCTTGATGTTGCCCTTGCCGGTCAGCACGTTGCCGGCCGCGTACACCGCCGTCGGCCCATCGTCGAGCAGGCCCACCTTGGCGTCGATATACGCGTAGACTTCGCCCTTTACCGGGATGCCGGGGATTTGCTCGGGGATGCTGCCGATGGAGCTGATGGTGAGGGGAGCGCGCACGGGCGACGCCGAGTCGGGGAGCGTCCGCACCTGGCCGTCGGCGACCTCGGTCCGGCTCATCCGCAAGCCGACCAGCTGCCCGTCCTCGACGATGAGCCCGGTCGGGACGCGCTGAGGCTCGAACTCGAAGAGGTACTTGCGCTGCGCCTTATCGAGGATTTTGGCCCGTGCCGCACGCATCGCCTCCGCCCGCTTGGGCGGCGCGTCGGGCGCGATGTCCGACAGCGGCATGTCGAGGACGCGCCGGCGATAGAAGAGTTTGCACGGCGCGACGCCGAGGTCGGCGTACTTTAGCCCGTGCGCCCCGAGCACCGGCTCGAGGCCTTCACGCTCCAGCCGCAGCATATCCTCCTCGACGCCGCGATCGCGCAGCGCCCTGAGCGCGGTTTCGATCTGCAGCACTTTCACCACGTCGATCGAGGCGAGGCCGCCGCCGATCACGATCGCACCGGGCGGAAGGTCGAAGCGCGGCCCATTGTAGGCCTGCTCCGGATAATGGTTGAACCAGTAGATGAGCGCGTTCTGATAGACCAAGCCGCGATCGATGAACCGGTCGGCATCTTCGACCGCGAGCGGACGGTCGCGCCAGGCGCCGTGCGCGAGCACGATTGCGCTGAGGCCCCATCGCTGGCGCAGATCGTCGTAGGTGATGTCGGCGCCCATCCGGGTTAGCGGGACGAACTCGATGTTGGGATGCTCGAGGCGCCGGTTTATCTCTTCGTACTCATCCCTGCGTTGCTTGACGTGCCATCGCGGCAGCCCGTCCTCGATCTTGCCGTAGGGACGGGGATTCTGTTCGAAGACGACCACCTGCGCGCCGCGTTGGGCCAGTATATGAGCTATTTCAGC
>Ga0307372_10007854_pt1 | contig 15154 bp, 14 predicted proteins | sample OX1MG_FD_202533 | JGI IMG/M metagenome (GOLD analysis project Ga0307372, IMG submission 202533) | Soil microbial communities from Risofladan, Vaasa, Finland - OX-1 | ecosystem: Environmental > Terrestrial > Soil > Coastal area > Acid sulfate soil | place: Finland: Risofladan, Vaasa | collected... | reverse complement strand
CCGCGGCGATCTCGCGCGCCGCCGATACGCCGCGCGCCGACTCGATGGTGCAGCCCAGCGGCAGACCCGGCGCGCGCGCGGCCACCCACGCGACCTCCTCCGCCGACTCGACCTTCGGAATGCGTATGCCCAACGCCAGCCCCGCCACCGCCTCCACGTCGGCGGCGCAGCGCTCGGTGCCCGGCGCGTTCACGCGCACCCAAGCGCGCTCCCGCCGCAGCGCCTCCACGACCATTGCGCGCGCACGGTCCTTCTCGCTCGCGGGCACGGCGTCTTCGAGGTCCAGGAGCACGGCGTCGGCGCCGGCGGTGTAGACGCGCTCGAGCAGCTTGGGGTCGTGTCCCGGCGCGAACAGGTAGCTGCGCGGCGAGGACGTGGCGATGCCCGTCACAGGATCCCTCGCTCGTGCAGCGCCGTCAGCTCCGCGCGCGAGAGACCCAGCTCGCCGCAATAGACGTCCTCGTTGTCCTGACCCAGGCGCCGTCCCGCGAAGCGCACGCGCCCCGGCGTCCCCAGCATGCGCACCAGCACGTTCTGCATACGCAGCGGACCCAAGTCCTCGTCGTCGAGCGTGACGATGGAGGAGAGCGCGCGGTACTGCGGATCCTCCATCACCTGCGCCACGTCGTAGATCGGGGCAACGGCGGCGCCGGCCTCCTCGAAGGCCCGGATGACCTCGCCGGCGTCGCGTTCGGCGATCCATCCTCCCACCATCGCGTCGAGCTCATCGACGTGCTGCACGCGCCCGCTGCCGCTGGAGAACCACGGCTGATCGATCACCTCGGGGTGGCCCACCAGGCGCATCACGCGCTCGGCGATGGTATTGGCGCTGGTGGAGATCGCCACCCAGCGGTCGTCGCGCGTGCGGTAGGTGTTGCGCGGGGCGTTGTTGGTCGAGCGGTTCCCCGTGCGCTTGGAGACGATGCCGAGTTGGTCGAAGACCGTCGGCTGCGCGCCGAGGATCGTGAGGATCGGCTCGATGATCGCCAGATCGATCATCTGCCCCTCGCCCCCGCGCGCGTCGCGGTGGTAGAGCGCGAACATGATCGCCATGGCTCCGGCCATGCCCGCGATGCCGTCGGCGAGGCCGAACGGGGGCAGCGTCGGCGGACCGCCGGCCTCTCCGGTGATGGCGGCGAAGCCGCTCATCGCCTCGGCCAGCGTTCCGAAGCCCGGGCGCTTGGCGTAGGGACCGAACTGCCCGAAGCCGGTAGCCCGCAGCATCACCAGGCGCGGATTGCGCGCGCGCAGCTGCTCCCAGCCCAGGTTCCAGCGCTCCATGACGCCGGGGCGGAAGTTCTCGATCAGCACGTCGGCGCCCTCGACCAGGCGCAGCAACAGCTCGGCTCCCTCGGGCTTCGAGAGGTCGAGCGTGACGGCGCGCTTGTTGCGCCCCACCACCTTCCAGAGAAGACCTTGGCCCTCTTTGCTCGCGCCGTGCGAGCGGATCGAGTCGCCGCGCGGGTGCTCCACCTTGATCACGTCGGCGCCGAAGTCGCCGAGGAACGTCGCCGCAAGCGGCCCCGCCAGGATCGTGGCGAGGTCGAGGACCCGAATGCCGGTCAGTGGGGCATCGGCCATGACGCGCCTCGCCTACCGGGCCGCGTGCGCCGCATGCGGCATGCCCTGCGGGCGCGGCAGGAAGGTTCCCGACGGCGGGGAGACGATCTCGCCGTTGCGATAGACGGTGCGGCCGCGCAGAATCGTCTGCACGGGCCAACCCTTCAGGCGCACGCCTTGGAACGGCGTGTGATCCTGCGCCGAGTGGAGCAGTTGCGGGGTCACCACCTCTTCGCGCTCGAGGTCGACGATCGCGAAGTCGGCATCGCCGCCGACGGTGATGGCGCCCTTGCGTGGATAGCACGCGAAGGCGCGCGCGGGAGCCGCCGACGCCAGCTCGGCGACGCGCTCCAGCGAGAGGCCGCGCCTGTGATAGCCCTCGGAGATCAGCACGGGATAGAGGAGCGCGGTTCCTCCGAAGCCGGGAAGCGCGGGCCACAGCTCGTCACCCTTCATCGCCTCCATGCAGCACGCGTGGTCGCTGGCCACCCAGGAGATGGCCCCGGACTTCACGCCCTCCCAGAGCGCCTCCACGTCGCGCGGCTCGCGGATCGGCGGATTGACCTTGCCGCCCAGCCCCTTGCCCTCGAGCATGCCGTAGGTGAGGCAGAGGTGGTGCAGCGTCGTCTCCAGGCGCACGTCGAGCTCGGGATAGAGGCCGCGCATTTGACCCGCGGCGATCATCGCCTCCTCGCTCGAGAGGTGCAGCAGGTTCACGCGCACGCGGGCCGCATTGGCCAAGACGCCGGCCTCGTGGATCGAGAGACGCTCCGTCATCGGCGGGCGCGCCTTGCTGTACGCCTCCAGCGGTGGCAGCCCGGCTTTCTTCACGCGCTCGATGAACAGCTGAATCAGTTCGGCGTTCTCACAGTGCAGGCTCAACGAGACGCGTCCTTGCGCTCCGTAGGCGGCGTCGGCGGCCGCCACCTGCTCCATCATCGCGTAGAGGTGACCGAAGTCGTAGGAGTCGCTCATCGTATACGACTTGGCGTCGGCGGAGTCGGCGGCGAGGTTGAGGCCTTTGTAGAAGAAGTAGTACTTGAAGCTCGCCACCCCGGCCTCACCCGCGAGCCAGTCGATCTCGCCGAGCTGCGCCCGCGTCATCGGCGCGATGTGGAAGCCGACGTCGGTGTGGACGCGGCCGCGCACGGTCTCCAGGACGGCAGGGAAGATCTCGCGATACGGCCCGGTGCGGTTGAGGTAGTGCTGACCCGTGCGGAAGTAGCTGAGCACCGTGGTCGCGCCCCCCACGAGCGAGGACTCCGTCTCGCTTTGCGCGTCGGCCGCGAGGTCGCGGTAGATGCCCAGATGGAAGTGCGCGTCGACGCCGCCGGGAAAGACCACCATGCCGCCGGCGTCGATTGCCTCGTCACCATCCACCGCACGCAGGTCGTCCGCTAGAGCGGCGATCCGTCCGTCCGCGACGCCGATGCCGCACGGAACCACGCCGTAACCGGGCAGCACCACGCGCCCGCCGAGAATCACGCTATCGTATCGTGCCACCGAATCCTCCTCACCAAAGCTGACTGGCGAGCTCGTCGGCACCGCGCCGCACCAACTCGCCGAAACCGGCCACCCGCTCGGGCGTGAGCCGCGTGCGCGGGCCGCAGATACTCATCGATCCGATCACCCGCCGCCCGCCGGGCAGGATCGGCGCGGCCACCGCCGCGGCCCACGGATCGCGCTCGCCGGAGCTGGCCGCGTAGCCGTGATCGCGCACCTTGGCCAAGTCGCGCTCGAGCCGCTTGCGATCGGTGATCGTGGACGGCGTGAGCGCGTCCAACGGCGTGCGATCCAGGTAGCGCGCAACCTCCTCCTGCGAGAAGTACGCGAGGATCGCGCGCCCGGAGGCGCCGGCGTAGACGGGGTAGCGGCGCCCGACCTCGACTGTCATGCGCACCTCTTGGGGACTCTCCACCTGCGCTGCGTAGATGCGCTCGGTCCCGACGAGAAGGCTCAGCGTCGCCGTCTCGCCGCTCTCGCGCACCAGCTCCTGCATGATGGGGAGCGCGAGCGTGCGTACGTCGGGGGCGCCCACGGCGGCCAGACCCAACTCGAGCGCGCGCGGCCCCAAGCGGTACCGAGCCGTCTCGTGGTCGCGCGCAACCAGGCCCGTCTCCACGAGAGCGTCGAGCGCGCGATGGACCACGCTCTTGGGCAGCGCCAACTTTCGCGCCATCTCGCTGACCCCAAGCAACGGCTCGCCCTCGGCGAAGGCGAGTAGGATGCGCGACGTGCGCTCAACGCCCTGAATCGCTCCACCCTCCGTCTTGACAGATGCTCTACGCACGACCTATCGTATTGTCAACGGAACGACCTGTCAATATCGTCCCGCTCAGCGGAACGAAGGAGTCAAGCATGATCGCACGGCGGATGCTCATCGTTCTCTCGGCTATCTTCACGTTCTCCGTATCCATCGCGCCCGCGCTCTCCGGCGCGCAAGGCGCGGCGACCGTCAAGATCGGACTCATCGATACCATCTCCGGCGCCTTCGCCGAAGTCGGCACCGACACGCAGCACGGCGCCCAGCTCGCCGTCGACGAGATCAACGCGGCAGGCGGCGTCGACGGCCGCCGCCTCGAGCTCGTCGTGAAGGACGAGCAGTTGAACCCCACCGCCACCGTTCAGGCGCTACGCGAGCTGCAGTCCGCCGGCGTGACGATCACGATGGGCTACGCGTCGAGCGCGGACTGCCTCGCCGCCCTCCCGGTCGCCGCACAGAACGACATGTTGGTCATGGGCTCGAACTGCATCGCTACCGCGCTGACCACCACGAAGTTCGACAAGCATTTCTTCCGCATCGCCCCCAGTGACGAGATGCTCACCAGCGCCGCGGCCCAGTTCGCCCACGAGCGCTTCGCGTCGATCACCACGTGGGACGCCTACGCGCCCGACTATGTGACCGGGCACGACGATTGGAACTTCTTTTCGGAGAAGCTGCGCCATCTCTCGCCCGACGTGAAGGCCGGCAAGGCGGTCTTCGTGCCGCTCGCCGCTCAGGACGTGCGCTCGTACGTCACGGCGCTCAGCTCCTCGCTCCCCGGCGACAGCGCGAAGACCCACGGTCTCTACCTCGCCACCTTCGGCGGCGCCACCGCCGCGGTGGTGAAGCAGGGTAAGCCCGAGAACCTGTTCGGAAAGTTCGCCGCAACCATCAACGTCGGCGGCTCTGAGCCCACGGCAGCCCAGCTCGGCGCCGATTTCCCCGACGTGTGGTTCGTCTACGACTACTATCACCGCGCGTATGCAACGGCGTTGAACCGCCGCTTCGTCGCGGCCTACCAGAAGGCATACGGCGACGCTCCCAACTCGTGGTCGTACGAGGGGTACGCCACGATCTACGCGCTGCGCGCAGCCATCGACCGCGCCAAGAGCGTGAGCGTCGACAAGCTCATCACCGCGCTCGAGCAGACGCCGATCCCGACCCCCAAGGGAATCCTCCGCTACGGCCCTGATCACGAGCTCGCGCAGCCGGTGACGGTCTTCGAATGCAAGGGCGACGCAAGCGCTCCCAAGCACTACACCTGCCCGAGCTGGACCGCGATCCCAGCCGACAAGGTCGCCAAGTAGCCCCCGGCCCCGGACCGTCGCGATGCACAACCTCTCGTTGCCGCTCGTCGACGGTCTGGGGCAGGGCGTGCTCCTCTTCTTGATCGCCAGCGGCCTCACGCTCGTCTACGGCGTGATGCGAGTGCTCAACTTCTCGCATGGCGGCTTCTTCATGCTCGGCGCGTACTTCACGTACTCGCTCGCCCGCGGCCAAGCGCTGCCCGCCCCGGCGCTCGTGGCCATCGTGGTCGCGGCCGGATTGCTCACGGCGCTGGTCGGGGCCCTGACGGAGCGCGGCCTCTTCCGGCGCCTCTATCCGCTCCCCGAGATATCCTCGCTGCTGGGAACGTTCGCGCTGCTCCTGGTCTTCGAGGGCCTCGGACGCCTGGTGTGGGGCATTGCCCCGCTCTCTCAGCCGCAGTCGCCTGCGTTCCTCGGCCGGCTCCACCTTGGCTCCGTGTCGATCCCCGCGTACGACGTCTTTCTCTACGCCGTGGGCGCCGCAGTGGTCTTCGGCCTCGAGTGGCTGGTGGAGAAGACGGAATTCGGCCGCATGGTGCGCGCTACGGCTGCGGACCGTCAGATGGCGGCTCTGTTGGGCATCGACGTCGAACGGGTCTTCCTCGCGATGTTCTCTCTCGGAATCTTCCTCGCCGGCCTTGGAGGGGGTCTGGTCTCACCGCTCGTCGGGCTGACGCCGGATCTCGCCGTCTCGTTCATCATCCAGGCGTTCGCGATCGTCATCGTCGGAGGGCTCGGAAGCATCCGCGGCACACTGATTGCCGCGCTCTTCTTCGGATTGCTGAACGCCTATCTCGTGGCCCTGCGCCCCGGACTCGCCGACTTCAGCCTCTACATCGGCATGGGCGTCTTCTTGCTGCTTCGGCCCCAGGGGATCATGGGACGGGCCGGTCCAGCGGGAGAGCTCAACGCATGAAGGTCTCACTCGCCGCGCTCGCCGCCGTCCTCCTGGCGCTGACGGTTCCACACTGGGCGAACGGCGCTCAGATGTTCTTCTGGGAGACGGTGCTGATCCAGATGCTCTACGCGCTCAGCGTCAATCTCCTGATCGGGCACGCCGGCATCCCGTCGTTCGGACAGGCCGCGTTCTTCGGCGTCGGCGCGTACGCCGTGGGCATCGCCTCCACGGTGCTCCCGCCGATCGCTCTGCTCCCGCTCGCCATGGCGCTCGCCGCGGTCGCCGCACTGGCCGTGGGAGCGATCGCCCTGCGGACCTACGGCATCGCCTTCGCGATGGTGACGCTCGCGGTCGGGCAGGCGCTCTACACGGTCACGCTCCACGTCTCCGCGCTCGGCGGAGAGAACGGCTTGGCCGGTATCGACCGGGGAATGCTGTTCGGGGTCTCCCTGGGAAGCCAGGGGGCGTTCTGGTATCTCTGCGCCTGCTGCGTGGGACTCGGCATCCTCGCGCTGCGCACGGTCTATCTCTCGCCGTTCGGCTACCTGCTGCGCGCCATGCGCGACGACCCGGTGCGCACGCGCTTCCTCGGCGTCGACGTGCGCGCGCAACGGCTCGCCGCCTTCGTGATCGCCGGCGCCTTTGGCGGTCTGGCGGGGGGCCTCTTCGCCTACGCCAACCAGATCGTCACGCCGGACGCCCTCGCTTGGACGCGCTCAGGCGACCCCATCATCATGGCGCTGATCGGCGGCATGTCCACGTTTTGGGGTCCCGTGGTCGGCGCGCTGGTCTACACTTGGGTCACGCACGCCTTTGCCGAGGTGACGCCGGCGTGGATTCTGTACGTCGGCATCGTCTTTCTCTTCTTCGTGGTGGTCATACCCGAGGGAATCCTCAGCCTGGCGCGGATCCTCCGAGAGCGATTCGCGCGATGAATGTCGCGACCAAGGCCGGCGCATTGCGCATCCACGACCTCGTGGTGTCCTACGGGGCCAACCGCGCGCTCGACGGAGTCTCGCTCGACGTCGACGCGGGGGAGCTGCACGCGGTGATCGGCCCCAACGGCGCCGGCAAGTCCACGCTCTTCGCAGCGGTTGCCGGCGAGGTGAAGCCGGTCTCGGGCAGCGTGACGCTCGACGGCACCGATGTCACGACGTGGGCACCCCACCGCCGCGTCCGCTTCGGCGTCGCGCGGGCCTTCCAGGTGAGTCGGATCTTCCCCACGCTGACCGCGCGCGAGAACGTGCTGGCCGCCATTCTCTGCCGCGAGGGGAAGGCCAGCTGGTGGTGGAGCGCGGTGGAGCCCACCACGCACGAGCGCTCCACCGCTGCGCTCGAGGACGTCGGCTTGGCGGCGCTCGCCGAATCCCGCGGGGACTCGCTCTCGCAGGGCGACCGCAAGCGTCTCGAGATCGCCATGGCGCTCCAGCTCGACGCGCGCCTCCTGCTGCTCGACGAGCCGACGGCAGGCATGTCGCCCCACGAGACGTCGGCCACCGTCGCGCTGATCGAGAGCCTCTGGCGCCGCCGCGGGCTGACGATTCTGCTGACGGAGCACGACATGTCCGTGGTCTTTCGACTGGCCCAACGACTTACCGTCATGCATCGCGGCCGCATACTCTGCAGTGGAGCGCCCGCCGAGATCCGCGGCCGCGCCGACGTGCGGGAGGTCTATCTCGGCCATGGCTGAGCCGCTGCTCGCCCTCGCGAACGTTCATGCCTATTACGGCTCGGCACACGTGCTCTTCGATCTCGCCCTCGAGGTGCAGGCCGGGTCGTTGCTAGCCTTGGTCGGACGCAACGGCGCGGGGAAGACGACCACCGCCCGCACCATCGTCGGCGTTGGGGTCCGCGCCGCCGGGTCGATTCGCTTCGACGGCGTCGAGCTCGCGCGCATTCCAACCCCCTTGCGCGCTCGGCGCGGCGTTCAGCTGGTGCCGGAGGACCGCCGGATCTATGCCGAGCTGACCGTGCGCGAGAACCTGCTGCTGGGACGCCACGCCGCCCCGCGCGGGGGAGCGCTTACCATTGAGCGCATCCTCTCGCTCTTCCCCATGCTGGAGCCTCTCCTCCAGCGAGGCGGCCGAGAGCTCAGCGGCGGCGAGCAGCAATTGGTCGCCGTAGCGCGCGCGCTGGTCGCGCGTCCGCGCCTGCTGATCCTCGACGAGCCGACGGAGGGTCTCGCCCCCGTGATCGTCGAGCAGGTCGGCGAGGCCATCCGCCTGCTGCGGGCGGAGTTCGGGACCACGGTGCTGCTGATCGAGCAAAACGCCGCCTTCGCGCTCGACCTCGCCGATCACGTGGCGGTGATCGATCAGGGGCGCATCGCCTTCAGCGGCACGCGTGACGCCTTCCTCTCCGATCCGGCTCTCGCGGAGCGCTTCCTCACGGTCTAGCCAGCGCCTCAATGCGCTCGCGGGGAAGCCCGACGCTCGCCGCCGCCTCGACGATCGACTCCCAGACGGCGTCCTCCAGCGGAATGCCCTCGCGTTCACGCGCCGCGCGCGTGGTCAGCTCGGGATCACCCGGCGCGAGCACCGCGGTCCCCGGCACGGCGGGGCGCGAGTTGGTGAAGAAGGCGATGAAGCGCTCGGCTTCCGCCTCGATCGTCGAGGGGTCGCCGAAGACGCGCGGGGCGAGGTAGATCGAGAGCATCGCGTTCGTGATGTGCGGATACTCGCCGCCGGCCGCGCCGCCGCCCGCCAGCGCCCCCGCGAGGATCTCGCACATGAACGAGAGCCCCGAGCCCTTGTGCTCGCCGAAGGTGCGGATGGCGCCCAGCCCCTTGCGCTCGGCCAGCGTCATCCCGCTGCCGTCGCCCAGCAGGACCGCGGGATCGCTGCTCAAGCGCCCCTCGGGGGTGATCAACGCGCCCTCGGGCAGCGGCTTGCCTCCCGCGCGCGCCACGAGCACCTTGCCCTCCGCAACCAGTGAGGTCGCGAAGTCGAGAATCACGGGCGGGCGACCCGGGAGCGGGAAGCCGATGCAGATGGGATTGGTGGCCAGGCGGCGGTCGACGCCGTTGAACGGCGCCACGGTCACGCTGCCCTGCACGTTCACGAAGTGGATGGAGACCAGCCCGGCAGCCGCGGCCTGCTCGGCCCACTGGCCGATGCGCCCGATGTGTCCGGTGTGTCGCAGGGCGATCACCGAGATCCCGAACGCCTGGGACTTGCGGATGCCCAGCTCCACCGCCTCGACGCCGATGGTCTGGCCGAAGCCGTCGTTGCCGTCGACCACGGCCATCACCGGATTCTCGGAGACGATGGTCGCGTGGCGTCCGGCGTGCACCTCTCCGTTGCGCAGCCCGTCGACGTAGCGGGCCACGCGGATGACGCCATGACTGTCGTGGCCCGTCACGTTGGTGTCGACGAGCGACTCGGCGATCCGCGCGCTCTCGGCGGGCGAGCAGCCCGCGGCCTCGAAGACGGCGGTCACGACGCGGCGGAGCGCGCGGGCCTCAATGGATCTCATCGGCGTTCTCCAAAGCGGCGCGAAGCCGCGCGAAGTCGAAGTGGGGGGCTCTGGCCGCCTCCAAGATCACGCTCTCGCGACGCGCGATCAGGTCGACGGCGGCGAGGATCTCGCACGCCGCGTCCTTGGGGATCACGACGGCGCCGTGGCGGTCGGCATGGATCAGGTCGTCGTGGACCACCGTCATCCCGTGGACGTTCACCTGACCGCCGAAGTCGACGGCGTGCGCCCACGCGTGGCTGGGAGCCAGCATCCCGCCCAAGAGCTGAAAGCCCGGGGCGAGCATGCCCACATCGCGAAACGAACCGTTCGTGACCGCTCCCAGGGCGCCCAGGCCCCGGTGCACCGTGGAGTTCACCTCGCCCCAGAACGCCCCGAAGCCGGGCACGGGATCGAGATCCTGCATGACGACGACCGTGGGGTGCGGCCGCCGCGCCATGTAGGCGTAGTAGTCCAGGCGCCGACGCTTTTCGTCGTCCTTGGAGAGCGAGGAAGGCTCGAGGGCGCGCATCGTCGCCGTGCGCGCGTAGCCTACCATCGGCGGGAGCGTGGGATCGGCGCAGACGAATGGCCGCGTGGTGAAACCGATGGCGCGATGCTCCGGAGCGACGATCTCCAGCGCGTTGCAGATCGTCGGCGTGTCGAACTTCGCGAGCGCCTCGAGCAGGTCGTCGTGTGGCATGCTGGCCGAAGCGTTGCTCCTGCGCGCGCGGACTTCCTCTCGCGAGGAGAGCGCGCGCATCGCGTGCAATGGCAAAAGCGCCGCGCGAAGAGCCGGCATGGCGACGATCTGGAGGCACCCGTGCGCGAGAACGCGTTGAAGAGACTGTGGCAGGGCGGCGGCGCCGCCGTCAACGGCTGGCTGACCATCCCCAGCTCCTTCTCCGCGGAGGTGATGGCCCACGCGGGCTGGGACTCGGTGACGATCGACATGCAGCACGGCGTCGTCGACTATCAGGCGGCCGTGACGATGCTGCAGGCCATCTCCACCACGAGCGCCGTCCCGCTGGTGCGCGTGCCCTGGAACGATCCCAGCGCCATCATGAAGGCCCTCGACGCCGGCGCCTACGGCGTGATCTGCCCGATGGTCAACAGCCGCGAGGAAGCCGAGCGCATGGTGCAGGCCTGCCGCTATCCGCCGCTGGGCTACCGCAGCTCGGGTCCCGTGCGCGCCACGCTCTACGCCGGTGCCGACTACCAGCTCCACGCCAACGAGACGGTGCTCCCCTTCGCGATGATCGAGACGCGAACCGCGCTCGACCGCCTCGACGAGATCCTCTCCACGCCGGGCTTGGAGGCGCTCTACGTGGGACCAGCGGACCTGAGCTTCTCGCTGACGGGACGTTACGGCTTCGACCATCCGGAGGGCAGCGCGCTCTTCGAGGCGATCAAGCACATCCTGGCGGCGGCCAAGCGCCACGGCGTCGTCGCCGGCATCCACACGGGCTCGCCGTCGTATGCGGCCAAGATGATCGAGCTTGGCTTCCAACTGGTCTCCATCACCTCCGACTCCAAGCTGCTCGCCGACGCCGCGCGCGCGGCCGTGGAAGCCGCTCGCTCGGGCGGGAAGGCGTCCATGGGAGCCTCCTCCGGCCCGTACTAACGAGCCTGTCGGACGATGCTCCCATACGGCGCTGGATTTCGGAGCGCCGCAAGGGTAGACTGGACTCGTCGGCGAGGAGGGCCGTGAACGTGGCGATTGCGAGATCCGAGAGCTCCGTCTTCCTGGAATTGCGCCAGCGAGAGATCCCGCGCGGCGTCTCCACCGCGCACCCCATCGTCGCGCAGCGCGCCGACGGCGCGCGCCTCTGGGACGTGGACGGTAACGAATACCTCGACTTCGCCGGCGGCATCGGCGTGCTCAACCTGGGACACCGCCACCCGCAGATCGTCGAGGCGGTACGCGCCCAGCTCGAGCAGTTCATCCACGTCTCGTTTCAGGTGGCGATCTACGAAGGCTACGTGCGCGTGGCGGAGCGGCTCAACCGGCTGGCCCCCGGCGACGCGCCGAAGAAGACCATGCTCGTGAGCACCGGCGCCGAAGCGGTGGAGAACGCGGTCAAGATCGCGCGCGCCTTCACCGGACGGCCGGCCGTGGTGACCTTTCAGCATGGCTACCACGGGCGCACGCTGCTGACGCTCACGATGACGGGCAAGACCTCGCCCTACAAGCAGAGCTTCGGGCCGTACTGCCCCGAGGTCTACCAAGCGCCCTACCCCTACGACTATCGCGGGTGGACGACGGAGCGCGCGCTCTCGGCCCTCGACGAGCTCTTCGAAGCGCAGGTGGCGCCCGAGCGCGTCGCGGCGATCGTGATCGAGCCCGTGGCCGGCGAAGGCGGCTTCATCCCGGCGCCGCCGGAGTTCTTGCGCGAGCTGCGCGCGCGCACGGAGCGCCACGGCATCATGCTGGTGGCCGACGAGATCCAAACGGGCTTCGGCCGCACCGGCACGATCTTCGCCATCGAGCACGCGGGCGTGGTGCCCGACCTGATCTGCGTGGCCAAGAGCCTGGCCGGAGGCCTGCCGCTGGCAGGCGTCATCGGCCGAGCCGACGTCATGGACGCCCCCGAGCCCGGGGGCCTGGGCGGCACCTACGGCGGCAATCCGCTGGCCTGCGCGGCGGCGCTGGCCACGCTCGACGTCTTCGAGCGTCAACCCATCCTCGCGCGCGCCCGCGACGTTGGGGAGCGCCTTCACGACGCGTTCCGCGAGCTCGCACGACGCCACGAGCAGATCGGCGACGTGCGCGCGCTGGGCGCCATGGTGGCCCTGGAGCTGGTGGAGGACCGCGCCTCCAAGCGCCCGGCCGGACGGCTGGCGGCGGAGATCCAGCGGGAGGCACGCGAGCGCGGGCTCCTGCTCATGCGAGCGGGCAACGACGGCTGCGTGATTCGCATCCTCGCGCCGCTGGTGATGACCGACGAGGAGCTCGACATGGGCCTCGCCCGCCTGCACGAGAGCTGCGCTGCCGTCCTGAGATCCTAGCCGCCGCGCTCCTATCGCAAACCGAAAAACACTGTCCCCGCGCGAGCGCCGCGGGGACCGACGACGAAAGCTCCCGCCATGAGCACCACCGCAGAGCTACGCACCATCACCCATTGGATCGCCGGCAAACCAGCCGAGAGCGCAGGCGACCGCTACGGCGACGTCTACGATCCCGCGATCGGCCGAGTCGCCGCGCGCGTCGCGCTGGCGTCGCCGCAGGACGTCGACCGCGCCGTCGCCGCCGCGAAAGCCGCCTTCCCGGCCTGGCGCGACACCTCGCTAGCCAAGCGCGTCGAGATCATGTTCGCGTTTCGCGAGCTGCTCCGCCGCCACGCCGACGAGTTCGCGCACCTCATCGCCTCCGAGCACGGCAAACCGCCCTCCGACGCCGCGGGCGAGATCGCGCGCGGCCTGGAAGTCGTGGAGCTGGCCTGCGCGCTGCCCCTGATGCTCAAGGGCGAGTTCAGCGAGCAGGTGTCGCGCAACATCGACGTCCACTCCCTGCACCAGCCGCTGGGCGTCTGCGCCGGCATCACGCCGTTCAACTTTCCCGCGATGGTGCCGCTGTGGATGTTCCCGGTCGCGCTGGCTTGCGGTAACACGTTCGTGCTCAAGCCCTCCGAGCGCGATCCCTCGGCGTCGCTGCTGCTGGCACGCGTGCTCAAGGAGGCGGGACTCCCCGACGGCGTCTTCAACGTCGTGCACGGCGACAAGGCCGCGGTGGACGCGCTGCTCGATCACACCGACGTCGCGGCCGTCAGCTTCGTGGGCTCCACGCCCATCGCGCGCTACATCTATGCGCGCGGTGCCGCCGCCGGTAAGCGCGTGCAAGCACTGGGCGGGGCGAAGAATCATCTGGTGGCGATGCCCGATGCCGATCTCGGCGCCGTGGCCGATGCGCTGACATCCTCGGCGTTCGGCTCCACGGGTCAACGCTGCATGGCGATCTCCGCCGCGGTCGCCGTCGGCGACGTGGGCGACCGTCTGGTGCCGGCATTGCGCGAGCGCATGGCCAAGCTGCGCGTGGGCCCCGCCACCGATCCCCAGGCCGAGCTCGGACCCCTGGTCTCGAAAGATGCCAAGGCGCGCGTGGAGGGACTCATCGCGCAGGGGCTCGCCGAAGGCGCGACGCTGGTGGTCGACGGACGCGCCATCCGCATCTCCGGCCACGAAGGCGGCTTCTTCGTCGGCCCGACGCTCTTCGACCACGTCACGCCGTCGATGGAGATCTACCGGCAAGAGATCTTCGGGCCGGTGCTCGTGGTGCTGCGCGTCGGCTCGCTCGACGATGCCATCGCGCTGATCGACCACAACGCGTACGGCAACGGCGCAGCGATCTTCACCAACGACGGGCCGAGCGCGCGCTATTTCGAGCGCAACGCCGGCGCGGGGATGATCGGCGTGAACGTGCCGATTCCCGTCCCCGTGGGCTCCTATAGTTTCGGAGGGTGGAAAAATTCGCTCTTCGGTGACCAGCACGTCTACGGTCCCGAGGGGTTCCGCTTCTACACGCAGTCGAAGGTCATCACCAGCCGCTGGTCGGAGATCGAGCATCCCGGAGTGAACCTTCGCTTCCCCGGTGGGCAGAGCTGATCGAGCAACTCGTTTTCGCGAGGATTCTGCAACCTTACGAATCGTAAGGTAGTTACCTGGGGGTGGGCGTACGGTGCCGTACGACCACGCTTTCCGGAAGGAGCCTCTCGAACGATGGATCTCACCAAGTCCTACCCGCGCAGCGTGCGCGATCTGTTCGCCGGCGTCGTGATGCTGGGACGCGCCACCGACAAGGGGCGCGCCACCGCGGCGGGCAGCAACGGCGAGTACAGCTACAACTGCCCGATGGACAAGGCGGTCTTCGGATTCCTGGAGATCGACAAGGACGAGTACTTCGCGAAGCTCAAGGAGCTCGACGACGCAGCGCTCGAGAGATGGGCGCGCGAGACGTACGTTTCCAAGAAGAGCCCGGCCGAAGTCGCGCAGTGGAACGAGCAGTTCCTCAACTACGCTCCCGCGCCCGGTAGCGACTCCGAGGCGTATTTCGTGGAGCTGCGCAACCAGGTGGCGCCTGATCGCACCGATGTCACGGCGTGGGCCGATCTGCTCGACCTCGACGAGAAGCGCCCGGTTCCCATGCGCGCGCCGGCGTAGGCGGAGCGGATCAGTGCCCGCGAAGTGAGTGGGGAAAAAGCGCCGCCGCCAGCGGCAAGACGAGCGCGGTGAAAAGGGCGTTCAATCCCATCGCCAGCCCCGAGAAGGCGCCCGCGGTCTCGTCGAGCGTGAACGCGTGCGCCGTGCCGATGGCGTGCGAGGCCAGCCCCGTGCTGAACCCGCGTGCTCTCCAATCCACGCGGTCGCCGCGTGGAAAGATCCAAGCCACGGCGATCGCCCCCGCGATGCCCGTGAGGATCGCGAAGACCGCGGTCAGCGCGGGGGCTCCGCCGATCTCTCCGCTCACGGCCATCGCGATGGGCGTGGTGACGGACTTGGCCGCCAGGGAGCGCACGATGAGCGGCGGCGCCCCGAGCGCCCAAGCGATCCCCACGGCACTGACCATCGCCGTGGTCGAGCCGACGACCAGCGCGCCGATGACCGCCGGCAGGGAGCCTCCGATGGCCGAGAGATTGCGGTAGATCGGAATCGCCAGCGCCACCGTGGCCGGCCCCA
>Ga0307372_10007851_pt1 | contig 15163 bp, 10 predicted proteins | sample OX1MG_FD_202533 | JGI IMG/M metagenome (GOLD analysis project Ga0307372, IMG submission 202533) | Soil microbial communities from Risofladan, Vaasa, Finland - OX-1 | ecosystem: Environmental > Terrestrial > Soil > Coastal area > Acid sulfate soil | place: Finland: Risofladan, Vaasa | collected... | reverse complement strand
CCGAGATCTGCGTCGCCGCTCGCGCATGACGGCGCGCCGCCGCGAGGGCCGCGCCGCTCGCACCGACTGGCGCGTGCTCCTGCGCCTCGACGGCTTTAGTCTGATCGAAGCGGATTTGCACACCGGCCGGACGCATCAGATTCGCGTGCACTTTTCCGCGCTCGGCTGCCCGGTCGTGGGTGATACCGTGTACGGCGCGCCCCGCCAGGAACGCATCGGCGCCGCGCTGCTGCCTGAACTCGGCCGAAATTTTCTGCATGCCGCTCGCGTCGCATTTGCACATCCGCGCACCGGCGAAGCGCTCGACGTTCGCGCGCCGCTTCCCGCGGAGTTGCACACTTACCTCGCGGCGCTCGCCGATGCGCTGAAATTTGATCAAGCAGCGGTTGACGCTGCCTTGCGCCCGTTCCTATAATCGCCGTGTTGAAATCCGCCGTACAGCTCCGCCGTCCTTTCAATTTTGCGCGAATACTTTTCGTGCTGCTCGTGGTTGCCTGTTCGGCGCCCGCGTTTGCTCGCCAAGCGGTGCAGCAGCCAACGCAACCACCCCCCGCGCCTGCCCCAACTCAGCAGACTCCCGCAGCCCCCGCCACAAATCAGAAGCCGCCCGTCCCGCTGCCGCCAGCCGAGCCGCCCATCCGCGTGACCACTGGCCTCGTGCACCTTGTGGTCACCGTCATGGACAAGCATCACCGCTTCGTCACCGACCTCGATCGCAGCGATTTCAAGATTTACGAAAATGGCGTCCCGCAGGACATCCGCTTTTTCGGCCGCGAGACCAACCTGCCGTTGCGGATCGCTGTTCTCCTCGACACCTCGAATAGCATTCGGCTGCGGCTGCAGTTTGAAAAAAATGCGGCCGAGAATTTTCTGCAGGACGTCATCCGGCGCGGCAAAGACGAAGCGTTCCTGATGACTTTCGATAACGAGCCGGAAATTATCCAGGATTACACCGACCAGCTCTATCTGCTTACTTCCGCCATCGACGCGCAGCGCGCTGGCGGCGGCACCGCGCTGAATGACGCCATTTATATGGCCGCGCAAAAGCTCGAGAAAGCGCCGCTCCTGCGCGGGCAGACCTCCGATCTGCGCCGCGTCATCGTGATCATTAGCGATGGGAACGACGATTTGAGCGATCATGCCTTCAGCGACGCGCTGGAAGAAGCGATTCGCGCCGAGGCGGTGATTTACACCGTCAGCACCGATACCAACTGGCTCGCCATCGACAATCCCCACAAGCCTAGCAAGTACAATATGGATCCGGGCGACAAAGTTCTGAGGAGTCTTGCGGAGCAGACTGGCGGCCGCGCGTTTTTCCCCTACTCGGTGGACGATCTTGCCGTGTCGTTCGAGAATATCGGGACGGAACTGCGCAGCCAGTATTTCATCGCCTATTCGCCCGTCAATCCGCCCGTCGTCGGCCAATATCGAAAGATCGAAGTGCGCACCAACCGCAAAGGCCTGATCGTCCGCACCCGCAGGGGATACTACGCGGCGAGCGCCGCAAATTCTCCAGGGAATTGATTCCGCTGCCTGGCATCAAGCGTGGAGAGTCCAACCACGAACTCCATCATCGATACGGAGCGTAATAGCCTTTGCGCGCAAGGATTCTCGCGCCCGGCGCGTCGACCGCAACTTTGATCTTGCGGTATGTGCCGTCACGGTGCGTGTTGCTGGGATAGTAGCCGAGCACGTACTGAGAGCGCAGTTCCTGGGAAATTGCGTCGAATGCTTTTTCCAACGAGTTGCCGTTGTGCACGCGAATCACGCGCCCGCCGGTTTGCTCCGCCATGTCGTGAGCCACACCGGGCCCAACGCCGGTGGTTGCCATCGGATCGATGATCAGAATCACGTGAATCACGGTGTCGGCCTTCTGCGCCGCTTCGATGGCATCGTCCATGCTCTCTTTGCTTCCATTGTCTTCCGCGTCCGTTAACACGATGATGGCTTTACGTCCCGCCTGGCTTGCCAGCTCGTCGTGGCACGCCAGGTAAATCGCGTCGTAGAGATCGGTGCCGATGACGCCGTTTTGTGGAACGGTCCCTGCAGTGATCACCGGACCAGCCGCGTTGATGCGCGTTCGGTGGATTGCGTCTTCCAGCACGTTCGGATCTTCCGTGAAATCGGCAAGCAGGTTTACGTCCAGGTCAAAGCTCATCACCAGCGCTTCATCCTTCTTGCGCATCACTTCGTGGACGAATCGCGAGGCCGCGTCTTGTTCCGCCGAAAGAGTGTTCGACATGCTTCCGCTGGTATCCATCAGGATCGCCATCGTCAGCGGCAGGTTCATCTCTTTGTTAAAATAGGCAACTTTCTGTTCCACGCCGTCCTCAAACACTTTGAAATCGCTTTTATTTAGACCGGTCAGAATTTCATTGTGGTGGTCGCGAACGGTGACGAACACATTTACGATCGACGTCCGCACTTGCAACGGCTGCGCGGCTTCCGGAAGATTTTGCGGATTTTGCGGCTGCGGCGCGGGCGGTGGAGTCCGTTGCGCGCCGGGCGGCAGCATCGGGCCCGGCCCGGCCTCTTGCGCGGCATCGGGCGATGCTGCAGTGGCGCGCGTGGCCGTGGTGGTGAAAATCGAATAAGAAGCTAGGGCCAGAACAACGATCCCCGCCGCGATGCTGGGCAACCGCATTGTATAATCCCCCTAGAATGCCTCAGCCTGTTACGATGCTCCCAACTCGCCGCCGGATGTGCGGCTATTAGCCGGCAATCATTGGATCGGCGCGCCACGCTACGTAAGCGTCTGGTCCGGGAACGAGAAATTTTGATGCCCCGAACTATAGCAATGTTTGGCCTCGCGGCACTGCTGGGATTTTCCGCCAGCGTCCAGCCAAGGCACTCCGATACGCCACGATCCGCTGTGGCGCGGACCACCGTCGAGCAATCGCAGCAGCCCGCCGCCCAGTCCGGCCAGCGGTTGCCGCCGCCAATTGTGAGTCGCACACTCAACGTCGTCGTTCCCGTCACCGTAAAAGACGGTCGCGGCCAACTGGTCGCCGGCCTGCAAAAGAGCGATTTTGAAGTCCTCGCTGACAACGTGCAGCAGCAGATCGAAAATTTCAGCGCCGATCCCATGCCGCTTTCGGCCGTGGTGCTGATCGACAATGATCTTCCTGATCGCTCGGCCACTCAGGTGCAGAAGAGCTTGGTGGCAATCTCCGCTGGCTTTGGACACCAGGATGAAGTCGCGCTCGTCACCTACGACAAATTTCCCACCACGGTTGCGGAATTTTCGTTCAACAATGACAAGCTGTTCACCAGCCTGCAACGCCTGCAATTGGGATCGCACACCAACATGGTGAATGTCGGTCCGACCACCGCCGACTCCGGCCCACTAGTCAATGGCCAGTCATTGCCATCGAGCACTGGTATGCCGCAGCACGGTTCCGGTCGCTACGTGGAGCACGACGCGCTCAACGATGCCGTATACCACGCGGCCGGCATGCTCAAGTCCCGCGGACGCGATCGCCGCAAAATCATCTTTCTGATTTCCGACGGCGCCGATTCCAAAAACAATTCGCACACCTTTGACGAAACCGTGCACTACCTGCTCTCCAACGACATTTCCGTTTACTCCATTTCCGTCACGCGCTCTCTTCCTTTCGGGCGCAAGTTCGTGCAGCACGGGCTCGCGGACATTGAAAAATACGCTTCAGAGACCGGAGGCGACACCTATTTTTCCGCGAAGCAGCGCGACTTGGAGCGCCTCTATTCTCAAGTAACTGAAGAGGCGCGCAACCAGTACACGCTCACGTTTTCTCCGCACAACGTCTCGATCGCCAAGGATTACCACAGCATCGAAGTGCGTGTGGATCGTCCCGACCTGAGCATCGATACTCGCCGCGGCTACTACGATAGCTCGCTGATTCCGGCGGATTGATGCTATGGATGCGATCGATGTGCGTCCCGGTGTTGTTCTGCGCGCCGGCCTGCGAAAGTCGCGCGCAAGAATTTTTTAGTTCTTGACTTCATTCGCTGTGCCTTTATAGATTGAACCAAGCGATCGGGCGCGCTGCGGTATTTTCGGCGCGCTTTCGCAGGGAGAAAGTTCCACTGTAGTTCATGCGCGGAACCACCCCGGGCTTTCTGATTTGAAAGCCTTCGAGGAAAACGAAGCGGGGCATTCATCACGAATGCCCCGCTTTTGTTTTTGGTGGCCGCTTTTTTTCGGTGACTCGCTTTTGGGGACGAAAGATCGCCGCCGGTCAGTTTGCCGTGGGCGCGCTTTCGATGGCGGAGCGAATTGGAATTAGCTGCTCGTGCGCCGGACACAGCGGCTTGAAATCGCAGTAGCCGCAGCCGAATCCCGGCTTCGCGGGAAAATCTCCGGCTCGGATCTGATCGGCCACTTCGCCAATTTTCTTTTTGGCGGCGGCAAGTGGTTTCGCGTCGCGCGTAGTAGCCACCGCTTCGTTGGACATCAGGTAGTACAGCACCAGCCTCTTCGGCTCCAGATCCAGCACTTCCCGCGCCGCCAGCGCGTAGATGCTCAGTTGCAGATCTTCGTTCGCTTTTTTCGCGTCGCGCGGCTTGCCCGTTTTGTAATCGATGATTTCCACCGCATCTCCGTCGATGCGATTCACCTGGTCGATCCGCCCCGTGATCGTGACGTTGTTTTCCAGCGGCAGCTCGAACGACTTCTCCTGATAAAGTACCTCCGCCGGCGCCGCCACATACGTTTCGTGGAACGCGGTCAGTTGCTCGCGTCCGGCCTTGCGATATTCCTGCTCCTGGTAATCGTCCGGAAATCCCGCCGACGACCATTCGCGGTCGAAAATCGCCAGCAGTTCGTCCCTCGGCACTTGCCCGCGCTTTCGCAATTCAGCGACAAATTCCTTGATGGTCGTGTGCATCACGTTTCCAAACGTCATCTGCCCGTGCGGCCCTCCGCGAACGCTCCAAAGATATTGGAACATGTACTTCATCGGGCAGCGCTCGTACGCGTCGATCGCCGAAGGGCTCAGTTGCAGCGGCTCGGGACGCGGAGGGTGAAACGCCTTGGCCCACAGCGCCACGCGCGAATACGCCCGCGATTCCGTTGCCGCCGCGCTAAAAAGGCTCGCGGCTGCCGCGAATTCCGGCGCCGGCCCGGCCGCTTCTTCCATCGGAGGCAAATCCACTCTCGGCGACGACTGCACCGTGTCGGATTTCTGCACCTTCGGATTCATCAGAAAATCATCCAGAAATGACGAAGGTTTTTTGCGCCGGTTCACTACCGTCGAAAGCGTCAGATGCTGTCTCGCGCGCGTCAGCGCCACGTAAAAAAGCCGCCGCTCTTCTTGAATCTGAAAATCGCCCTGCGGCCGCTCTTCCTTCATCAGCTCGGGAGGAAATTCGAGTACCGCCTTGCGCGTTCCGGAAGGGAAGTCGTTCTTCGAAAGCCGCAATATAAATACGTGCGGAAACTCCAGCCCCTTCGCTCCGTGAACGGTCATTAGCTGCACCGCCTCTTCCGCCAATTCTTCTTCCAGCGCGATGTCGCCGCCCGCTTCTTCGAAAAACGAAAGATATTCCAGAAAATCACGCAGCTGCCGCCCTTCGCTCTTTTTCTCCCACTCCTTCACAAATTTCACCAGGCGTTCCAGATAATGCCGGTCCGCATCTGACCCGAGCGGCGCGACCCCCAAGCCTCCGATCAATTCGTCGAGCAATTCGCTTGCGGTGCTCTTCCGCGCCGTTTGCCGCAGTTGATTCAGGAGTTGCGTGAATTCGGTCAGCCGCACGCCGTCTCTGTCAAATGGCGCCTCGCGCTGCGCCGATTCCGCTTCGTCCGCCAGCGGACGCCGGTGATTTTTCTCCGCGCGCTCCGCCAAACGCACCAAATCGCGCGGCTCCAGTCCCCAGTACGGAGCGGCCAGCACCCGCGCGCACGCCACGTTGTCGGAAGGCTGCCCGATCAGCCGCAGCCATGCCAGCAGGTCGCGCACCAGCGTGCTCGAAAGAATCGAAAAGTTCTTAATCGCGAACGGAATTCCGCGCCGCCGCAGCGCCTCCAGCAACTGCGCGCGATGCGAATGCTTGCGGTAGAGCACGGACATATCGCGCCATTTCGCGCCCGCTTCGTGCAACCGGACGACCTCCGATGCCACCCAGTGGGCCTCTTCCTCCGGCGTGCCAAACTCCACCACGCGCACGCGCTCGCCTTCGCGGTGCTCGGTCTCAAGTTTGCTCGAAGGCAGCAGCGGCGACTGCTCGTTGTTTTCAATCACCGCGTGCGCCACGTTCAGGATGCGCTGCGTCGACCGGTAGTTCCGCGCCAGCGAAACCAGGAATTTTTTCGCCTCCGCGCCCCGCGCGCCTTTGCCCAGCCCGCAAAAGCTCTCCAGAAAATAGGTGAAGCTGCCAAACGATGCGCCGCGAAACCGGTAAATCGCCTGGTTGTGGTCGCCCACCGCCAGAATGTTTCCACGCTCACCGGCCAGCTGCCACAGCAGTTCCAGTTGCGCGATATTGGTGTCCTGAAATTCGTCGACGAGGATGTAGCGGTATTGCTCGCGCAGTTTCGAAAGCAGCGCGGCATCCGTGCGCAGCAACTCGACGGCTCGCAGCAGCTGCGCTCCAAACGTAAGCAGTTTCCGTTCGCGCAGCAGCCGATCGCTGGTGCGATAGACGCGCGCCAGCTCCTCCTGCCGCGCCAGATTCTCTTCCGCGATTTCGAGCGCGTCGCCTTCCAGCGTCGCCTTCTGTCGCGCGTGCTTTTCGCGCAGCCCCGCGACGAATCGGTCGTAATCATCCGGAGAAACCAGTTCGTCCTGGCACCGCGAGAAAAATTTGACGAAATCGCTCAGAAATTCGCCCGGCTCCTGCAGCCGCTTGAAATGCTCCAAGCCCAGCTCGCCGATGTGCCGCCGCAATAAAATCCAATGATCGATGTCTTCCAGAGGCTGTGCGTCCGCCTCCGCTTCGCGCAGGATTTTCTCCACGCAAAATTTGTGGAACGTGCTGAGCCAAACGCCCTCGGCACGCTCGCCCACGGCCTTCACCACGCGGCTCTTCATTTCGCCAGCGGCCTTGTCCGTGAACGTCAGCGCCAAAATATTTTCGCCCGCGAGCTCCGGACTCTCTTCCAGCAGCCGCCGGATACGTTCGGTGATCACGCGCGTCTTGCCCGTCCCCGCGCCCGCCACCACCAGCAGCGGCCCCTCGCCATGCTCCACCGCCACCCGCTGCTCCGCATTCAGTTGATACGCCGTCGCGGACTCGATCTGCGCCCCCGTCACCTCGGCCGCTGCGGCCCGCACGGTTGCGGAATCGGCCGTTGCCGGATACATGGGCGCAGTCTCGTTTGCCGCGCCGTTTCGATTTTTTCGCGCTGTCATTTCGGCCCGCCCATCTTACCAGATTCCCGCCAGGCGAATACAAGGCGAAGAATGAAATGGCGTGATTAAAGTTGATGGCCATCGATTCCCCGAACCAAGCCCAGCCATCGGCGGAATGCGTGGACTCCCCGAAGCGTTTTTGCTGTTTTCGCCCGATTTGGGGCGCGGCGGCGCGCGGATACAGTTGTAGCGGTAATGAGTTCAACCTGCGAAACAGATCACGTAGTCTCTAGCTACGTTCCAGAATTTCGCCATGAGTTACTAAAACTCGACGATTAAACGTTTCTAATGTGTACAAAATTGAACATACGCGGGCTGTGGCGAAGTCTACGGTTGCGATGTGGCAATCGATAAGCTCGTTCGACAGATCAAAGCGCGTCCTAATCCGAAGTGTGTGTCCTGGGGAAAGTACAAATGAGCGACCTAAGAATCAGCCTTAATAATTCAGAACGCGTCGAGAATGCCTTTCCGGGAATCGGCCTGTCCCGTGATATCGCGGAAGCGGATCTGAAAACCTCGTTAATACCTGCAGCATGGCTCGTAAGCGGCGAAGCCCAGACCCGGAGCAAGTTTCTGGGAAACACTCGGGACCGACTCGCCTACGCGATGTATTGGGAATGCGGTGCTTCCAAGTTCAACTGGCACTATAGCAAGGACGAATTCCTGTTCATCTTATCCGGCGATGTTTTCGTGACGGAGAAAGACGGTGGAGAGCGTCACTATGGGCCTTCCGACTTCGTGTTTTTCGCCGCTGGGACCGACGCCACTTGGCGTGTGCCCGATCATTTGACAAAAATTGCCATTCTCAAGAGTCCCGTAAACCGGCCTTTGGTATTGCTGTCGAAATCTTGGAACAAGCTACTCGAAATAGCGGGCCTATCTAGCAACGTTGGGCTCTAGGCGGGACCGGTCGCCGGCCACGCGAGTTCGTCGACCCTAGGGCCGCATTCGCCCGCGCCAGTGAGAACGCAAAAACAAGTCTGGCGCCGTGCCCGTATTACCACCGAGCCGCAGCGCCAGAATTTTCTTGCTATGCACACTGAAATACTCAACATCTGATCAAATCAGCGTCGTCGGTTATCTAATGTGCCCCGTCTCCGTCGCCATGGCCGTGGCCAAAGTCGAACAGGTCCATCAAGTCGCTGATGGCCGGGCTGTTCAGCGGAACGTACGGGTCCTTCTTGGTCGCAATGGGATCGGGAAGATTATCGCGGCCCATGCTCGTCACGGACGGCAGGTTCCAGTTTGCCTCGATGAATTTCAAAATCGAGACGTGGTCTGCGTATTCGTGCGAGATGCGTCCCGGTTCTGTGTACGGCGAAACTACGATCAGCGGAATGCGCGTCCCGTCGCCGAAGAAATCGAGCGGTTGCACGTATCCTGAATCGTAGTACCCGCCGCCTTCATCCACCGTGACAAAGATCGCCGTGCTGGCCCACACGCTCGGATTCGCCTGCACCATATCGATGATTTTCTTCGCGAAGCCTTCGAATAGATCAAACTTCGACGAAGCGGGATGCCCGTCCACCAATCCGCTCGGTTTCACGAACGATACCGCCGGCAGATCGCCATCCTGAATATCCTGGTACAGGTTCGCCGTATCCTGCAGGTGCGCCGTCCGAACAGACGGATTGGTCATGATCGACGAGACATACTGCTCGAAGTTGCAGATGTTGCAGTACGTGTTGTTCGGATTATAAGGATTCGCCACGTAGTTGTTCCATCCGTCACCATAATATTTCCACGAAATATGGTGGGCTAGCAGCACGTCGCCAATCGTCGGGATGTTCGAAGGCGGAACCGTAAACGGCGTGCCTTTCGGATCACCGTAAGCCACGGTTCCATTGCCGTAGTATCCCGGATTGTAGTTGTTCAGGATGTAGTAGTGGCCGGGCAGGCAATCTGGATCGATCGGCCGTGCCAGCGACGCCAGGTAAGTCTCGATTGGCCCCACGCCCGGTTGGCTGGGGTCGGAGCACTCGCTGTAGGAACCCCCCGAATAACCGTCCTGCGTGTACCAGTTGTTCGTCCCTTGGAGGGGATTCGGGTTTTCAATCTGGTTCGCCGGCGGCTCAATCGCATTCCCGTGCCCGTCGCTGAACCACAGATCGTAGCCCGTTCCCATCATAATGTGATTTGCGCCCGTCCCGCCCATCGCCGCCTGATGGTAGTTGTCGCTTAAAGCGTAATGGTCCGCCAGATACTTGAGATACGGAACGTCTCCTTCCGCCATGTTGTAGAAGCCCATGGACGTCGCACCTTCGCCGCTCGGCGCGTCGTAAGCGGGAGACCCAGGAGCTTTGCCGTTTCCTCCTGCGCCCACGCTCAGTTCAACCCACGGGAAGAGGTCCGCCTGGCAACCACTGGGGTTCCATTTCGTGGCGTATGCCGCGTTGCAATCTTCCTGCTGCCACATCTGATAGAAGCGGTGCACTGGGCTGGCCGCATAGCTATCATAAGAAACTCCTGGCGTGAGCTGAAAGGGCCCGTCGGGCAACGACGTGGGACCTTCTCCGATATACGAAATACGCGTATCCGGCACGTTGCCTGGCAGCCCCGTTCCTCCCGTCGTCAGGAACTTGTAATATCCCGGTGCCAGCCCGTTCTCGTACTGTTTCGCTTGCGCCACCGTGGTGAAGAGCGGCACGGTCGGCCCGCCAGTCAGCGGCACCGGCAGATACTGAAACAGCGATTTGCCCATCGGGCTCCCCTGATACGTCGACGGGCTCTCATCAATGGCCGTGAACTGCGCCGCCAGCGAATAGTTCGGTCCCGGCGTTCCGTCTTTGTTGACGATCCCCTCGGAACGTAGATTCCAAATAAATTGCTCGCCTTTGGGCTTGTAGGTGGCGAAGAGTTGGTCGAATGACCGGTTTTCGCCGATGATCACGATCACATGCTTGATCGGCGTGCGTGTACGATTACTCGCGCTGCTGCTATTTCCGGCCTGTCCGCCCTTTCCGTTCGCGCTGGCGGGAGTCGGTAATCCAAGCATCAGCAGCTGCAGCGCCAGGATCAGGCAAATCATCTGCCTGACGCTGAAAGAGTCGATTTTCCGGACCACTGATTCCATACTCATCGATTGCTCCATTCCGTTCAAAGTCGCGGAATCGCCCGCGTGGCTGGTACGCATCGATTCCGCGCGCAGAGCTTTTACTCCACGCACCGTGAAGGCGAGACGAACGAACGATGAATGGCGGGAGAATTCGCCGCGTCGCATGCCCGAAGTTTGTCACCATCCCGCAATCTTCTTTTCTCACCAGATTAATGTGGCGGCGCGCTGTTCGCGGAATGTCTCTTCGCGTCAAGATGGGTTCTCGGCGCGGTTGTATCCAAGCCCGTGGTTTGTCAGCGCTACACAGCACGAGTTCTCAACGTCGTTGGGATCCATCGCCCTGCCAAATTGACCGGCGCTGATCGCGGGCCTATACTTTTTGAAGAAACAAACGATTGTTCTTTTTGTCGTGGCGCGATATCGGCCTTGAAATAAACACCGCGCAGGGAGCTCGGAAATGCCTCAGCCTCAACACTTCGAACAGCCCGTTATCCTCGGCGCCGCCCGCACTCCCATCGGCCGCTTTCTCGGAGGCCTCGCGCCGCTCTCCGCCACCGAACTCGGCGCCAAAGTGGTCGCCGAATCCGTCCGCCGTGCGGGTATTGACGCGCAGCAAGTCGACGAAGCCATCATGGGCAACGTGGTCCAAGCGGGCCTCGGACAAAATCCCGCGCGCCAAGCCGCTCTTCGCGGCGGACTCCATCCGCGCGTCGCGGCTATGACCATCAACAAAGTGTGTGGCTCGGGACTCAAAGCCGTCGCCCTCGCCGCGCAAGCCGTCGCGCTCGGCGAATCCGAAGTCGTCGTCGCCGGCGGCATGGAGTCCATGTCCAACTGCCCCTATCTTCTGAAAGGCGCGCGCACGGGCTTCCGCCTCGGTAATCAGGAAATCCTCGACTCGATGATTGTCGACGGACTCTGGGACGTGTACGAAAACTTCCACATGGGCATGACCGCCGAGCTGGTCGCCGAAAAATACCAAATCTCGCGCACCGAGCAGGACCAATACGCCCTCGATTCCCATCGCAAAGCTGTGCGCGCCACGAAATCCTGCTTCGTCAGCGATCAGATTCTGCCCATCGAAATTCCGCAAAAAAAGGGCGCGCCCATCGTCATCAAGTTTGACGAATCGCCCCGCGAAGACACCTCGCTCGAAGCGCTCGCCAAACTCAAGCCCGCCTTCAAAAAAGACGGCACCGTCACCGCAGGAAATGCCCCCGGCACCAATGACGGCGCCGCCGCGCTCGTCGTCACCAGCGAACGCGCCGCCGCAAAGTTCGGCAAGCAGCCCATGGCGCGCATCGTCGCGCAAGCCGTCAGCGGCGTCGAACCCAAATGGGTGATGATGGCGCCCGTCGAAGCCGTCGAAAAGCTGCTCGTGAAAACTGGCTGGGACCGCGATCGCGATGTCGATCTCTACGAGCTAAACGAAGCCTTCGCCGTCGCCGCCATCGCCGTCACGCGCGAGCTGCATCTCAACGCCGAAAAAGTAAACGTGAATGGCGGCGCGGTAGCGCTCGGCCATCCCATCGGCGCATCCGGCGCGCGCATTCTCGTCACCCTGCTCTACGAATTGCAGCGCCGCAACCTAAAACGCGGCATCGCCGCCCTCTGCCTAGGCGGCGGCAACGCGGTAGCCCTAGCCATCGAACGCCCATAGCTAAAATCGAAGTACCGCCAAGGTTTTCCGGGTGCCGATTCTTCGCGGTTTCCGCGAAGGGTGCGGATCTCGTGACGCGTCGTCGCCGCCGAACACCCATTCCCTCGGCCGCCCGCCAAAGAGTCTGTCATCCCGAACCCGTCTGCCTGTCTTTGGCAAACGGCGTGAGGGATCTGCTTTTGGATTTTTTCCGGCGCCGGTTCCATTCATCTCGTGAACAGTGTGCCTTGGCATCAGACAGCGCTTCGCCCGCGCTAATCCGTGCGATACAATCCCCGCCGTGTACTGGCTAACTGCGGCGTGGAATATCGCCCCGGATTCAGGCGCTGCTCCGATTGCCATGTAGAGCTGGTGGAAGAACTGCCTTTGAATAGGACAACGCCGGGCGCTGAGGAAATATATGTCCGCGCTCCGGCACTCGCCTACGGCCTGCCGATAGCAGTAATAGTTTTCTTCGTGGCCGCTATTTTCACTGGTCCGAAAAGCATGGTCCGACCGTACGTGCTCTTCACTGTGTTGGTAATCATTCTTATATCGAACTGTGGAACTATTTGGATGTTGTACCAGCTGATTCGCTTCGAAAAGAAACCGCGGCGTTACGCACCGCTCGCTCTTATTCCCTATTCTTTCTACTGGTACTACTACGTTCGGATAGCCGGACGTCGTAGGTCCATCGCCGCCGCCGACGGACCTCCTCATCGGTCGTCCGGCAGCCGACTCCGTTACTATGCGTTGATCGCTCTTGCGTACGCGGGGGGGCGCGGCATCGGCTATCGCCGGAACGCAGTCACATAACGGCCTGTTGCTGGTCCCGCTCGTGATTTTAGATTTCATCGCATGTTTTGGAACGATCTGGATGATGTATCAGGCCGTATGTTTCGAACCAAGTCCCTTTCGGTACATGCTTCTGGCAATTCTGCCGTTTGCTTTCGTCTGGTATTACGTCAAGCGCACTGGTGCGGGTTCGTTTGAGCGGGTCCCGATCGCCCTCCGCACACAGGTGATAGGCTCCCAATGATGGTGCGGCGCTACGTGGCGATAAGGTTCACGGATACGCCATTTGCGCGCTAAAATAACCCTCATGTTCTGCCCTAAATGTGGTGTGGAGTATCGTCCAGGTTTCAAGCGTTGTTCCGATTGCGACGTTGATCTTGTCGCAACCCTTCCACCGCGCGCGAAAGTGCCCGGAAAATCGAACGACCACGAGCCTCCGGTGGCCGTGTGGCGCGGTGACGATCCTGTGGCGTTCAGCGCGGCGCTCGCAGCCGTTGAAGAGGCTGGCATCCCGGCGCGCGAATTTTCCCGGCACGACCAGTTCGTGCAAATTCCGGCCATCCAGCCGAGCGAGCTTGCCATTCTGGTGCACCCGGATAACGCCGCGCTCGCTGAGAGTGTTATTCGCGAAGCGCTGAAGCCCGGCCCCGAGGGAACAGAACCCGCTTAGCGCCGGCAGCCAAGCACAAACGCGTCACGGCCCGGCATCACCATGGCGGAAGCCCATGTGGAGTGCGGCGGCTTGCCGCCGCTGTTTCTAGCGGCTGCACGACTTGTGCACAAATGCAGCCGCAGTTTCACCGGCGCGGCATTCCTTGCCCGCGCTTTCCGTTTTGGCGCGTCAGCCCCGGGTTCCCGGCACGCGCTTTTGCGTACTGGGGTGGTACTCCGCTATCATGTTCGCGACCATGTCCGCCGACTCAATCAAAACCGTCGCCATCCTCGGCGCTGGGACCATGGGCAACGGCATCGCCCACGTGTTCGCGCGTTCCGGCTACCGCGTCCTCCTTCGCGACGTCGATAAAAAGTTCCTCGATCGCGCCGTCGACACCATCTCTAAAAATCTCGACCGCGAAGTCGCCAAAAACAAAATTTCCGCCGACGATAAATCCCAGGCTCTCGCGCGCATCCAGCCAGTCACGGACAACGTCGCCCTGGTCGGCGCTGATTTCGTCGTCGAAGCCGTACCCGAACAGCTCGATCTGAAAATCCGTCTGCTGAGGGACGTGGACGCCGTCGTCGGTCCCGGCGTGATTCTTGCTTCGAATACATCGTCGATTTCGATCACCCAGCTCGCTGCCGCCACCAGTCGCCCGGACCGCTTCATCGGCATGCATTTCATGAATCCCGTCCCGATGATGACGCTGGTCGAAGTGATCCGCGGCGCCGCCACCAGTGACGACACGTTCGCCACCACCACGGCGCTCTGCGAAAAGCTCGGCAAAGTCGCCGTCGCCGTCAACGATTCGCCCGGCTTCATCTCCAATCGCGTGCTCATGCCGCTCATCAACGAAGCCGCTTTCGCGGTGATGGAAGGAGTCGCCGAGCCCGAAGCGGTCGACACCGTGATGAAGCTCGGCATGAATCATCCAATGGGCCCGCTGCAGCTCGCGGATTTTATCGGCCTCGACGTCTGCGTCGAAATTCTCGATGTGCTGCTGCGCGGCTTTGGCGATCCGAAATATCGCGCCTGTCCGCTGCTGCGCAAATACGTCGCCGCCGGCTGGCTCGGACGCAAATCCGGCCGCGGCTTTTACATCTACCCTTAACTCGCAGTTCTCGCTCTGCATCTTGTGTCTCAGCCATGCATAACGTGCCGCAGCGGTTGACATGCGCGTCCACTCGGGCAACTCTGCACGCACGCCAGCCGCACAGCCTCTGCCCAAACGCGATCACCACCGTTGTCATTCTGAGGGGCAGCCTTTGCCACGAAGAATCCCTCTTCAGCTGCCAAGCGCGCCGCGCCAGCGGTCATCCTCGATGGGCAGTTAGCCAAAGGCTGCCAATGCTTGACAGCTCGTACGCACTCCGGGCAACCTCATTACTGGCGCTCGAATCCTTAGACAATCTGCCTGAGCAGACGACCAACCAATCCATGGCCATCCGACACGCACCGTCCAAGTCGCGCCGCCGGCTGAGGCAATCGCGCGCGCTGGTTGTAGCCGCAGCCGCGCTCGCCGTGGCGGCCTGCGCCGTGCGCCTCGCCCGCGCACAGGACTCGCAGTCTCCTTCCAGCTCTCCCGAGCCGCAGTTGCATCATCTCCCGGCTCCTGCTCCGGCCGGAAAAATCACCTCGCACGTAAAACTCGTCACCCTCTACGCCACGGTGCTCGATAAGCACGG